>ERZ1292629.655-Hain-H43-01um-R1-655-length-38241-cov-16_pt1 | contig 38241 bp, 52 predicted proteins | sample MGYA00564399_ERZ1292629 | MGnify/ENA primary metagenome ERZ1292629 (study PRJEB36523, sample SAMEA6512636) | groundwater metagenome | collected 2019-01-08 | study: AquaDiva: Metagenomics assemblies of 32 groundwater samples
TAACGATGTTGGCGAGACGTTCTTTAAGCGCTTCATCACCAACTCCTTCAAACTTGTGCTTGATTTTGGTTGTAATTCTTCCACGAACTTTATTGAATTCACCTATTGCTGAGACCTTTGCGTGAAGATTATCACGTTGTGTCATAGTAAAAGCGAGTTCTCTATCAGCTACGTTGTCGTTTATCAACTTATCCATCAGTGCATTACAGCGATTGAGAACTACTACTTTACTCATTAAGCGTCCAGCTGAATTATCGCAATACGCTTTTTGTTTGTCTGTATCGATCTTCTTATCAAAAACTATTGCATACGATTTCCTTGCATTCCCAAATGTCATGCTTCCTCCTCTTGAGTAATACTGACAGAACAATTCATCTTTTGTCGTTAATTCTTTCTTAGGCATCTTCTTTAATCTCTCTCCCTACTACAAAATAGATAGTGTTCTGTTCCGCTATCCAGTGAGAATCTACTACTCCCCACCCTTCCTTTAGTTCACTAATCAATCTCCCGTAGCCGTAGTCCGGGAGTTCTTCGCTATTAGGAATAATGAGTATAACTTTAAATTCTGCCATATTTCATCCCTTACCTTGCGAATCTTCAGACACATTCGGCAATATGCTCGGTGTTACATCTTCTATCTGCTTAATGAACTCATACTCTGTTTCACTCTTGGGATAGTCCTTATTGATTATTCCGGCGATTATCCAAATAATTCCGTAGAGCAGGATTATTATTATACAGGTTATTATTGATGTTTTAATTAGTTTCATTTAAATAAAATACTATTAATTGCTACTCTTTTAAATAATTTAAGATGTTTCTTCGGTAGAAAAATAAAATAAGGGGTATTTAAACTAGACATTGGTTTTTGAAAAGATTTAACCTTCTTCAAAAAGGACGCCCAATTTTCATCAGTCAATACTCCGGTTGTTAGAGTGTCTTTAATTTTCATTGATTTTTAAAATGGCGTCTCTTGTGGTAGGCGGGAGATACCGAGACCGCCAACTTCCTTTCACTACCTTATAATTATAACATAATTAAGGTCTTTTCAAAATCTTAATTCTCCACTCTGCTACGTCTTTTACTGCGTCTTTGTTAATTGACAAATATGAGCCGAGATGTCCGAAACTTCTGTGGCATATTATCCCATTATTTCCCGACTCACAAAGGATTAAAACATTTTTTGAATCGAGTTCTCTGCTTGGGTTATCGGTAAATCTTTCTACGTGGTGTAATTCTAATTTATCTTTACCGCCGCATAATTCGCACTTTCCGCCTCTAATTTCTATTTGTTCTTTCCTAAATCTCGGCCATTGCGGGCTTCGGTCTGCGCCGCCTAACTTCTCAAATTCGTCCCTGTTAAAAATCTTTTGAAAAAGTGTAAACATTTAATAGCTTATTTTCATTCCTAAAAACGCTATCACTAAAGCGAGGATTACAAAGAAATAAAATATTAAATCTTTCATTGCTCTTATTCTACCATATTTTAGCCGATTTGTTAAATTTATTATCGCTGGACTTAAACCCTTCTTTGTCCTTTGTGGTTATTCTAGGCGGGTTGAAATAGTTAATAATATCTTGAATTTGTTGCCCTGTCGGATGTTTTATAAAGTATAATTCCTTGAGCTTTTTTATGGCGGTTTCCCTTAACATTTTATAATTTTAATCGTTCGGAAATTATCTCGTCCATTTTTTCGCCGTAATAAGTGTCAAAATCTATCGGCAAATTCGAGTTCCGCCATTCTCTGTAAAGCGTTCCCCTTAATAACTGACCCTTACTCCTTGCGTCCCTAAACTTTATCGCTTCGCCTTTTTCGTCCACGCCCTCAATCATTACCGGCTCAAGTTTATACGCTCGGTCAAAACTTCCATCGTGATTATCCATATCGGTTTGGCTCGTTATTGAACCTTCTATTTTAAGGTGGTAATTCTTGCCGATTTCAAGTTCCTGTGGGCTTTCTACCTTGCCGGAGAGTTTTAAAAAATAAGAGTTGATTTTCATTTCAAAAGTTTCATTAACTTGATTATTGCTTCTCGCCTTGTAATCTTCTCTTGGTAATACCTTTTTTCGAGGGTTTTGTATCCTTCCTCACCGAGTTGTTTAATCTTGAAGGTTCTATATTCACCTTGCTTCGCGTTTTCGACTTTAAAATGGCAACCCATACAGATTGCATCGCAATTATCGGGGTCATAACGGGTAGAACTCGCAAATCTACCCCAGTAATGCGAATTAGTAATGGTAATTTGCGGGGTTTTCCGCCCGCACAAGACGCATCTATTTCCATCACGCTCATAGATCCAAAATCTGAATTTGTCATCGGCTTTTTTAGAAGACCATATTTTTTCTTTTTTATTGTCATTCTTCATTTATCTATTCTTGGTTAGGTTTAGGTTATTCTCTGATGGGGTGGGCATATTAGATTATTAGTTTTGGTCTTTTTTCATTCATTCCGTTATTTAGAAAATAGAGTAGAACATCCAGTTTTTGTTGCGCAGACATTTCTAATCGTGGTGCCTTCTTTTTATTTATCATTCTTTCTCCATTCCACCAAAGCAATCCCCATTCTTTGTGACATTCTTCGCCCAAAATGAGATTACTTGGACATAAAATATACTGATAATTTCCCAAAGGAGTTGAGCTAACTTCCTTGTATATTTGTGATTTAGAACGAAAATCTTGCTTAGATACTTTTACCTCTATCCCCATTGCATCATATCCTTCGCTACCATATGTTGCACGCCTCATTCCCCACGCATCGCAAATTCCGACTGGCATAGGAACCTCTTGTCCGCAAATCCAATATCCCTTATTGTAAAGATAATTCTGTGCTTTGTTTTGAAGTTCTGAATGTAGTTTACTTTTCATACTTGATATAGGGGTTAGGGGGTTAAAATAAATCGGGGAAAATTATCTTTAATTCTTTGTCGTTTAACTCGCTTTTCATTGCCAAATAAACACCAGCCAATGCCGCACCAGAAGGAAGACCTTGACTGTCTTTGTTATCTTTTTTTGCCTTTGTATACGATCTTTTCCACGCTTTTTCTTGAAAGCGTTTTAATAATAACATTTCTTTAATTTTCTTTTCTTCGTAGGTCATCTTGATATAGGGGTTAGGGGGTTAATTCGCCTCTTTTTAATCTTGCTTCTAAAAACGGATTACCTTTTGCTTCTTTTCGTAGGATTGTCTTATTCTTACGCCCTATTTCTTCCTGTGCTTCTATACTCATTCTTTCGTATTGGTAATACAATAAAAAATTTGACGGTTTTCTTCTTAGCCCGCATCGTTCATCAATAACTAAATAAGAATTATCTCTCATTTTCTTTAATGCTTCTTTTATCGGTGTTTTTGTGTAGTCTATATTCATATTTCCTTTTGATGAACAGAGTAGGCGGGGCGTGGTCGGGTTTTGTTTTCCACCGCCAATTCTGTTCACCAAGTTACTTTCTAAATGCTTCTACGACCTTTTCTCGCCAATCTTCTAACTCTTTTATTCTTTGTTCTAAATTAGGGAAATCTAAAGGGGAAAGTGGGGAAGGGTCTGATTTAAGGGTCTTAGTTTCTAAGGGCTGTTCGTCGCAGTCGCAGAGACACAGGACAACATGGACGGAATGCCAGTCACCCTCGAAGTTGCCGAGAGAGAACCTGAAGTCACCGTCAGAGTCAGCGTCCACGCGCGGTACCCTGCGGTCACTGCCGGAGTCCTGCCAAAGTTGACCAAACGCACAATACCATTTTCCTTCCTTAAAGATTTCGGGATTGGTCTTTTTGGCTTCTAACATCTCATAAAGATTGACGGGTTCGTATCCTTTCTCTTTGATTTCTTTTAACATTCCTTTGGAAGTCCATACTCCATCCGTAAGTTTGGGTTCGTAGGCAATGATTTTCCCTTTGCGAAGTTTTTTGGGTGCGGGGAAGTGCTCGGCTGTGATGTCGGAGTTGATATAATACCATGGTTTTGTCTCGTCTATTAGTTTTTGTAAGAGGTTCATAGTTTGGTTAGTTTGTTTAGTTTGTTAATTTGTATTCTTTGTTTTTTATTTTATTGTAGGGATTGTTGTAATATAAAATCCGACTTTTCGGCGGGGGACATCGCTTCCATCCCTCGAGGAATATACTGGTATTCAACACTATGAACTCCTATCGGGTTTGGCTGGACTTTCAAGATCGGCGGGAAATACTTTACATTATTACCGCTTCCTCGTTTTCCAAGTTCCATTTCTCTCAACCGGCGCGAGGCATTACTTCCTTTTTTACCCATTTCAAAAGCTAGTTGCTCAAAGACATTTCCATTTAACCATTCGGGGTAAACATATCTCGCTAGAGCCACTATCGCTTCCCATAAACTCTTTTGATTTTTAGCGTTGTCGTAATAGCTTTGGTATTTGTAGTCCATTATTCATTCTCAAAGTTAAAATCATCTTCAGGCGGAGTTTCAACTTTTTCCCCTATTTTAGGGATAACAGCGTATCCATTCTCATCATCTTTTCTTTCATAACCATCGGGAATTAAATACACAGCGACAACTGCCTTACCACCAACACGCATTTTTTCGGTTTCAATAACTAAAGCGTGTCCTTGCCACTTAACAGAATCATTACCAAAAGCATTTACTAAAGCGTTTAAGCTCGCTCGGTTTAAATTTATATTCAAAGGTTCGTTTTCTCCCTCAATTTGAATCTTGGCGACATCTTGAATCTTTATGTTGCCGTTTTTATCTTTGAACTGGCTCGGTTGCGGTTTGGTTTCGCTTACCAATTTACCCGTAACTCCCGTCTTAATTTCACTACCCTTAATCCACTTTCCGCTTATATTTCCTTTTTCGTTATAATTAGCCATATTTTTATTTAACTTCTAAAACTTTATAGAGATTAAGCGCCGACAAAAACGCCTCTCTTAATTGTTTAACATTGTAATTTATCGCTGGTTCTTGCTTTTCCGCGCCGAAAGCCCAAACGACATAGTAATCAGTTTCTATCGGTGGCAAAACATTTTCTCCTTCGGATGTAAACCCGCCATTCTCACTTAACTGAATAGAATAACCAGCAATTTGAAGAAACTGCGATAAATATGCTTCCTTACTGCTCTTAAAATCTATTATCGCTTTTTTCCCCTCGTTATCTTCAAACGCACAATCGCTTATTCCTCCCAACCAATACTTCTCTGAATAACAATAAATCTCACTCCATAAAAACCTTTTAACATTCTTTTCCGCCCAATCAATAAAGGGTTTAATTTTCTCATCGTAATCAGCTCTCATCGGAAGTATCCCCATTTTTGCTTTTACATAATGCTCAACTTCGGCGTGTAAATCAGTTCCTTTATCGGCTTTAGCGTTCTTATCAGCGAAATGAGCAAATCTCGCTTTCTTGAATATCGGATATTTCTTTTGAAGAGCGTCAATAGCGCTTTTCTTGTCAGAGCTAGAGCAAGCACTTAAATACTCTTCTCTTATAGTTGGTATTTTCTCGCCCGCTTCTAAACACTCTACAGCCGAAGTTTCCGCCGCCCACCAAGTTAAGGGCTTAGAAATTACATTCAACACGCTCGAAGTTCCAATTAAGGGCTTATCATCAAGCGTATGAAGATGACTTTTATTTTCGTCTATATATTTATACATTTTTATTTTGTTCTTTTCTCGGCTTTAATCCGCAAGTACAACCCCAACCTATAAGCCAATTTATAAAATGGTCAGAGTTTTTTCGGGAGCATATTATAAAACTCTCCGAATCTTCTCTTTCCATATAATCAACTGGCATTTTAATTTCTTGTGATTTCATTTTTTTATCTCGCCGATAGATAGAATCCTTCGCAGTAAACTACCTACCGGCGACAACAACTGATTTTTTAGACCTTTTAATTAACTAACGCTTCCACAGGGTTTATCCAAACTTTTGTAGGTAATCCCGTTGGTTGTTTTTTCTTGCTTGCTATGAACTTTCCTATTTCGGCGGAGCAGTTGTCGCACATATCACCTATTAAGGTTGAATGCTCGCCATTATTAAGAACTAAATCATTCCTTACTCCTTTTCTATCAGCGTGCTTGCTTCCGCATAATTCGCAGTAAAATAAATCTATTTTAATGATCTTCTTTTGATACTGACACTAATTCCTGAAAAATAGGAACTAGCCGTTTCTCTTCCGCTCTTTTTCTAGGATGATGAGCGAGGCATAAAGTGATGCCGTTATTTACTTCATATCGAAGCTCGACATGCTCCGACCACCTTAAAATATGATGAGCTTGAATTGGTTTTTCTAAACAATCTTCGTTATTTATTCGGCATTTGAAACCATCTCTAATAAAAACTTCCATTCGCCATTTTTTATATCTTGGCTCATTAGTGGAATGGACGTCTTTACTTATTCCGCCTTTCCAATTATTGCTTTTTTCACCAATTCTATTTTTCATCCATTTTCCAGTTCCTACTTTTCTATGAGATACGCTCATTTTTTGGCGAGTTTCTTGTGTGAATAGCGGTCTTTTTTTATTTAACCAATACCCCACCCTTCCTTTTTGACCAATTCCAAAACAAATAAATCCACAATATTTTCTATTCTTCCACCTTAAATCGGTTTCCCTTAATCTAATAATGTCTTCACCGCATATTACGCAATTTTTCTTTTGTCCCGCCTTCATTCTAACTCGTTATTCGGGTCTTTATATTCTTCTGTTTTACGCCCGCTAGGGGTAACGACCTTTGGTGTCAAGTTTAATAGCAATTTACCTGTCGCAAGCGTCTCAATCTGTCTTATTCGCTCACGGGTCAAATTAAAGTGTTTACCGACTTCCTCAAGCGTCCTTTTTTCGCCGCTAAAAAAACCGAGACGCACCGACAAAATAGTGTATTCTCGCTCGTTGATTTTTCCTTCTTTCAATCCTTGTTCAACTATTTCTTTTGTTATCTCCATTTTGCTTAATTCTAAATCGTGTCAAGCAAGAAGTCAAATGACTAACCTGTTGATAACTTTTAACCTAAAAACCCTCTAATTCCTTATGTCTTTTGCCACTTAAAGGCATTCGGTGGTATAAAAGCATTAAAATTTCATTTAAGGTTTCCCAAATTAAAGCGTTATCTTTTTGGTCTTCGGGCGGGATTTTTCTAAAGTTATTAACGCCGGTCTTTGACCATAATTTAGTTTTGGATTGTTGAGCGGAAAGAAGGTTTTTTAGTCGGGGGGTCATAAGATTAGATTTTTAATTATTTCTTTAACCACATTACTTACTACCCCATTACCACACATTTTATATCTCTGACTGTCGCTAATTTCTACCTTGTTTCCTGTGTCATCTATACCCCATCTAGTCCAATCATCTTGCCAAGACATTAGGCGTTCACACTCTATCGGAGTGAGTTTCCGAATTTTCATTGAGGGTAATAATACCCCACCTGCCCCGCTTGCTTGAAGTGTTTGGGATTTTTGTTTTACAACCCTACCCCTTGCCGTTTCACTATCGGGAAATTGTAATCTAATTCCGTCAAAAGGTTCTGCTTTGGCATCTTTTAATTTAAGGAACTTTTCTATTTTTCCTTTGTATAGTCCCCCCCTGATGACTTCGGATGGTGTTTGATACTTTTTCTTGTGCATTGAATTCACTTTCAATAATGTAGCTCCCATCTCCGAGTGCTTCGTATCTTGCCTTAATAGTGTTTGTAATTGGTTGTCCTCGTAATTTATCAATCTCGTCATTGTCTCCTTGCTCAAAAAATACTTCTTTGGGACTTTCTTCTCTAAAATAGAGCTTAATGTTTTGCATTTTGCCATTTCTGACTGATAAATGTTCGACCAATCTTGACCATTTCCGAGTGAGTAAAAAAGTCGTTCTTTATAAGGTTGCACCGATAACAACAGAGTGCCAAGTTTCCTTTTTCGTATGGTTTTAATGAGTCCATTCTGTCTATCGTCAATCTTTCGGATTTGTTGTTGAACTTGTCCTTTACCACTTTCAACATTTCTTCGGGTATCCCACAATAACAACATTTTCTCGGTAGGGGCAGATACCACGCCAAAAACTCTTTTAGACTTATCTTGATTTTCCACCCATGACGATATTTCCCCAATCTCTTGTATATCCCCCTCGGACTTGTGCTGTATTTTTTCCCTATAAGATATAATTTCTTCCGATTCGCCTGTCTGTATGCCTTTCCGTATGCTTTGGAGCAATCTTTGCATCTGCTCTCTGGAAAAGGTTTTGTTCGCCGGGGATGTCGCTTCCAATAATAATTCTTGGACGTAAGAGGCAACTCCCTTTTGCAAGCAATACATTTTTTCAGAGTTAAGTTGTCTTTGTCGTTCGTCATTCAATAAGTTTAAATCAATTTCAGGTATTTGTCTAATATCATTTCGGTATCCGATGACAAAGATACGCTCTCGGTTTTGAGGCACCCGAAATCTTTGGCGTTGAGAACCTGCCACCAGAGAGAATACCCGCTTTCGGAAAAAGCAGTGAGTAAATTTCCGAAGTCGAATCCTCGCCTAGAACTAAGCACTCCTTTAACGTTTTCCCAAATGAAATATCGTGGCTTTTTATCTCGTAGACATCTGATATATTCCCAAGCGAGAGATGATCTTGAACCTTTAAGCCCTCTTCTTTTGCCAGCGATTGAAAAATCTTGGCAGGGAGAACCCCCTGTAAGCAAATCAAAATCGGGAACTTGTCGCCAATCAATTTGTTGGATGTTTCCATAATTTTTTGTTTTAGGGAATCGGTATCTTAAAACTTGGTTTGCGTATTTATCTATTTCGCTAAATCCTACTATTTCCCAATCTTTCGGCATTCCTTGTTCAAAACCGCCGACTCCGCTAAACAAACTAAATACTTTCATTTATTATCTTATTCTTTTCTAGCATTGGTTAAAATCCTCTTGAATTTCTCGCTAAATCTTCTCCCGACATTTTTTCGATAGCACATTCGCACTTCTTGAATTTGTCGTGCCATTTGTCGTATTTACACTTCCATTGTCCATTTTTTCGGCGGGTTATTTCTTCCATTACCTCTGGACTGAAAACACCGATAATATCGGCACTATTTATAAATTCATTCTCAAATTCTATAAATCGGTGCTTTTCGGAATTATTTAGAGTTTTTTTAAGATTGTCCGCCCTTTCACTTTCAACCCAAATTTGCGCTCCATTTCGGATACAGACACAAACTAAATTTTTAGTTAATTCTTTCATATTTTTACTACCATTGATTTTTTTGACTTTTGCTTGTTGTAAAACATTATCAGTTGCCCTAGTTTTTTCTCTAATTCATAGGGTGTTGTAATTGTGGGTGCGTATTGCTCATTTTTTATCGTTACTGCGAATTGTATCATTCCTTTGACCTTTTCCTCGCCATATTTGCTAATAAGGCGTTCGAGGGCAGATCTTTGAGTTTTGTTACTAAAAATCCTCTCATAAGAGGGATTTAACTCTTTGAATAAATCTAAAAAATCATTAACTTTTAGTCCCGCAACGCTAGATTGATTGTTATTACATTTTCTACAAAGTACTCTAAATCCTTGCGGATAATTATTTCTTATAAGCCAACGGTAAGTTGCGACTCCACCAGATAAGTTATTTTCTTTTCTATGTTTACTACCGCTTTTATCCAAATGGTCTATTTCAAGATAATCTAAATCGGCAAAACCACATAAAGCGCATTTATTTTCGCCATTACTATAGTGAGAAACAATTTCTTTTTTAGAGATGTCTTTTCTTTCTTTCATATAGTTACCCCTCGGATTTACCCGCAACGCTCCTGCGTTGCTTATTATTGGTTCTTCTTCTCTTAGTTCTTCTTTGTATGCACCGTGTGCTACCCCTTTGACCTCGTCCGTGCTACCCCTTTGTTGCTTAGGTATGGTTTCCTGTGCTACCCCTTTATTCTTTTCTTGATAAAAAGAGTTATTAGTATTCCAAAGGTCAGATATTTTGTATTCGTTCACTTCTTGGATACCCCCTTTAGTAATAACTTCTTTTTTACCAATTCTCTCTATCCATTTATGTTCTGTGAGGTATCTTAATGATTTGTCTAACCTCCTCTCGCTCATACCACATTGAATAGCTAATGTTTTACGAGAAGCCCAACAAGTTCCACCCTCTCCTGCTATGCGTTTCATTTGGATGTAAACCTCACGATCCCAAAGAGTAGAATGGTTAAGAATATAATTAGGAATTATCGTGAAGTATTTTTTATCTCCACTTTCATCTACTATCCTAAATTTATCTTTTTTCATATTGACTTATACAAAAAGCTCGATGCGTAACGGATAAAGTCGCACACCGAGCTTATTGTATCCGTTACTTTAATGCGACCTTTTACCTAGTAATTATACCAAATCCCATAACTCCTTAAAAGTGGATAATTATATATTATAACACAACCAAAAATCCCCTTGTGAGGTTATCTTCAGGGGAATTTTGCTTCCGTTTCTTTAAACAAGATTGTCGTTCTAGAAGCACGGGCTAATCGAGTAAAAAGAATTTAGAAGAACTAAAGCTAAAATCTTCCTCGCATAAATTTTTATAAATTATTTAGCCGAGAGATTTTAACGCTCTAATCTTACCATAAAAAAGTTCTCTTAGCAAACCGCTTTGGTATCAGTTTTCCACAAAGGTTGTAAAGAATTTCACAATATCGGTGGAGGAGTTTTAAGAGTTTAATCATAAGCGAGTAATTTACTCCAACATTTCTGCGAACTCGACCAATCCCGTAATTTATTTTTTCTTAAAAGATATTCAGCATATTTTCTGTTTCCGCTTTCCGTCCAAATATCTATTCCTTTTTTATATGCTTCGTCTAGGTGAATAAAATTTATTTGATAGCGACCTATATCGTTTGTTTTAGAAACTAAAACTCCGCCATTAGAGGCGTAATGATTATTGCTGGACTCGCAAAAACTTATAGCTGAAAGTATTTTATTTTCATTTGCTAAAAAATCAGTTGTTGTCGTTGTTGTTGCTTGGATAATGTGGTTTCCAAAGCCACTTTGAGAATTAACTATCGTAAAAGAATTTGGTTGAAAAATAACTCCATTGACTACAATAACCCCGCTTAACAACATAGAAAGAACTGATCTTTGTAAAATTGCGTTCAAAATTCCAACACTTTCGGTGCTGGGTGAAAAACACGGGGCTTATATCCACAATTTAATCTGGCGTGGAAATCACAGAAATCTATCCTAGGTCTTTCCGTGAAATGCCAAACACCCGCAAATGTTTTTCACTCAATTCCGAAATCTATATTTTAACTCCCCCAACGAGAAACCCGACAAAAGCGTTTATAAAAATGAAGTTCAAAGGTTTTACTTATGGTTGTTTTCGCTTAGCCCGAATTGGAAGCAGCTAACCCTTATACTTGCTATTTATCGGGGTCAGATTTCTCGGCGGAGGAACTACACATATATGGTTTTTAATTTACGATTTAATTATAGCATATTAGAATAAAGAAAATCAGTAATCTAGTCGCTGAAAGTGGATAAGTCGGAAGTGCGAAAAGTAACCAAATAACTTGCTAATGCGTTATATCTATGCTACAATAAGTAGTGAAGGTTGGTCTCCGAGCGAGAAACACCTCAAGAAATCGCTGGAAACGGCGATTTTTTGTATCTGTTAAATGTAGTGGCAACTTTATGCGTAAAAACTGCTAAAAAACGCCTATTACTAAAAGCCCTAGCCACTTTATTGCTTTCGGACTAAAGCCCCTTAAAACGCAATTTAAGCCATAAGGAAAGCCCCCGATAATTTCAGGGGTTTTATATTGCGGATGTGCCTTCCAGTTCATTTTCTAAATTTCCACTTCTTCCAGTCAAAGTTTCTCGGTTTTGAAGGTAAGTCGTGCTTGAAGTCACACTTAGCACACTTCAAAAAAGGGATTATAGAATCTTCTAAAAGAATCACTCTTCTAATCAATCTGTTTCCACAAAGCGGGCATTTTCCGTTAATCTCGGTGCTCTTAATCATTTTCTCACTCCTTTCAATTTGAAAAACTTAGAGATTATTTCGCATTTCGGGCAATAGAAAAACCATTGGCGGACAGAGGAAATCACACAATTACTTAGTTTCATTTTAACCTTACAGATAGGACAGCGGGGCTTTTTCATTTCAATCTCCTATTAAATTGTTAAAGAAAAATTGGGGCAGTTTTTTTGGTAGAGAGGACTACCCAAAACTCTCGAACGCGCTCGGAGCGTTTAATCAATCATAGAAATTTAATTTATTATCCTTTATAACTTGGTATAAAGCGCCACTTAAATAATCGCATTCCTTTTCGGTTAGGTAGCCATTTATCATATGTAAAATTTCGTGTAAAAAAACCTCCGCTTCTCTAGTGGGTGGCAGGTTTTTAGAAACATAAATAATGTTCTCGTCATTTTTTGTCCATCCATAATCTCCGTCATATCCACCAGCAATTTCATCTCTTAAAATAGTTATTCTTTGCCCGCCTACTTTTATGTATTTGGGGATTTTCACCGCTTAATTATACCACATTTGAAAGGGTTTTTATAGCTTGATTTTATCCCCCTTAAAATATCTTCCGCAGTTTCTACAACCCCACCTTTTAATCTTATAACCTACCGTAAAGTTAAATCCCCTACTTTGCGTGCTATTACTCCCACACAAAGGACACGACAACCTTTTAAGGTAAACGTCTGGGTGATTACCCCATACTCTTAGTTTTAAATAAACCCTTTCTAATAATCTAACATCCTGTTTGTTATAATTTATCATCTTGCGCCACGCTTTAGGTTCGTTATTGATACAACCGAGCCAAAGTTTGAACCCTCCAGTTTCCGTTTTAGAACCAACCCCTAAATATTCTGCTATATCATTTAACCTATTAGAATTAAATCTAAACTTTGCTCTCGCTATTTTTAAAGTGTCTACGGTTTTATAAGGACTGGGGGCTTTAAATGATTATGGATAAAAAAAGCATTAACCATTTTAATATCAAACCTATCGCCATTATGACCCACAATTATATCCGCCTTATTAAATAACTCGTGTAAGATTTTTAATAGTTTCTTTTCTTTGTAATCTCGAAGCGAGTAACAATAAACCTTTTTCTGCCCTAACCACTTGAAAGCAAAAGACAAAAGCTTCCTTTCTTTCTCAACTGAAATAACGTTTTGTTCATAAAAATCCCAGACCCAAGCAAGATTTGGCGCTGTTTCTATGTCGAAAATTAACGTTTCTAATTTTTCTTTTTTCAATTACTAAATCTTGTTACCTAGGGCGGTTAAATCGCCTTTTCGATAACGACCATACCAAGAGATTGCTAAACCGATAATAACGGCGGCGGACTCAACGAAACTGCTAATTTCTTCGGTTGCTATATTTACGCTAAAAAGACCTAAAATAAAGGAAATTAAAGCTACGTAATTTCCCGTCTGTGTTAAGCTGAAATTCATTTTTAATATATAATTAGCGACCTTTTATTCACAAACATCCCTATCACCTATCATTGAACCGAATGTTTGTCTTGCTTGCCTTAATTTTAACACTTCTTGAAGTTTTTGTAAAAGAAGCTGTAAGGTGGCTAGCGTTTGAGAGTAATTTGGAGAATCGGGAGAATTTAGAGAGGGGGGGAGAGGAATAACGCCTAACAAATCTCTCGCCCAAGTATCGGTTAAAGAATTTCCGTAACAGGTTTTAACAGCAAATTTTCTATGAGCCACGATGTTAGAAATCGGTATATTATAAACGGCTTGCTTTTCTTTAAGGAGTTTTTTAAGGGAGTTAATTTGAGCTTCGGTTGGGGTGTCCACTCCCTTATCGAAGTTACCGGCTAAGGAAATTCCTAAACTTGCGGTATTAAAACCAATACAATGCGCGCCTTCGTCCGTGTCGGCTCTGCCTTGGGTAATCTTGCCTGACTTATCAATGAAATAATGGTAACCGATAAAGAATCCCAATGAACTCTTAAAGTCCCATTTCTGTCTATGATACTCATTAACTTGTTCAAAGGTTTGGTTTTGAGTAGACGCTTTAGCGTTGGAATCAATCCCTCCAACGTGGTGAATTATGAGCCACTTAATTTCGTTAAACATATTTTAATTTAATTAAATTAAATAGCCAACTTAAAAACTTTTGGAATGGATCTTGCTCTTTTCCTAAGTTTAGTTCTATGTGGATTCTTTTAACGAAGCGGAAGCCGAAATCCCAAACTAGTTTTTTGTGAGTATTATCATAAGAATCAAATATCTTCCAATATTGACCATCAACATACCCATAGCAAACAGTCCAATGAGCATCATTACCCAATCTAATATAAAGTCCTTTTTCATTTGTTGCCCACGCATATACAGCAACACCGAGGGGAGAATGTTTAAGCGCCTCTTTCATAATTTCTGGGCTTACATTAATACCCGAAGCTACCCAGTCGTGTTTGAACGAAAATTTACTAAGAAATTCTTTTGAACTTCTATCGCAGGCATTTTTATCTCCACCAAAATACGAGTAGTATTTTTCAAGCGTGTCTATTTTGTCGGAAAATGGCAATAACTCATCTAGGGCAATGCCTTCTTTGCGGATTTTTTCGTATGCGGTTTGGGGATCCTGACCCGGCGGTTTAAGATTACATTTAATACCTAAATCTCGTTCTGAGTAGTTAGCCATTTGAATTTCTATAATCAATAATTTTTACTTGTTTCCTTGAATTACAACCTAAACAAAGTGGCTGAATATTAGAAATGTTATCTGAACCACCGAGTAAAAGTGGAACAATATGATCTTCCGACAAAATTATTTCTGGTTCGGTTCTTTTACAACATAAACATATAAAACCATAAAATTTCTTTAGGTTTTGCCATTCTTCAAATGTATGTGTGCCACCATTACCTCTAATTCTTGCTCTTCTTCTCATTGTTGTAAAAGTGTTATATCCTCTCTGTTTCGTTCTTCCATCTTTCCAATTTCCATAACCATTTTTAATCATTTCATCGTTTATTTTTTTCCCCTTATTCCAAGGAGTATTGCCTTTAGCGTGTTTATTTCCTTTTGCCCAAGGAGCTGGCTTCCCTTTGTTCCAAGCAGGTTTTCCTCTATGAGCTTTGGCTATTTTTTCTACCATCTCTCTTGGAAGTTTCTTGCCTTTCCAATAAGGATTTTTTCTGTTAGCAAGAGATATCTTTCTCTTGGTTTCTTCTGATAATTTCTTGCCTAACATCCATTTACCAAAACCTTTTCTTTTTGCCATCTCACTGTGTTTTGCTTTTTGTTCTTCAGAGAATTTCATACCACGCATATTATAAATTATATAATCTTTTGAGCAGAATTTCTATCTGATTTTGGCTACCGTAGCAGGTGCATGCAAAAGTTTCAAGATTATTGCGATTTTGTTCCTCGTCTATTGGTAAGTATTCGTCCCATTGCCCATCTAATTGTATTGGGTTGTCAGTTGAAACCTGCCCCGAACCGAATTTATAATCTTCTTCTTTGACTTCAGGAATTAAAAACCCGTGATTGATTTGTTTGTTCTCTATTATTTTATCTTGTTTCATATTCTTTATTATATCATTTATTTCGCTATTAAGGAAGTTGTGGCTAACGAAACTTTACTCTCAAATTTAATTCCCCTGTCTTTTAATAATAAGTCCATTTTATAATCCAGTAAGTTCACTTTAGAGCTTAAATCGGCGGTTACATCTATCGCTTTTTGGGCTTTGTTATCTGTTTTAGAAATATTGGAATTAAAAGAAGACGTAAGAGCTATTATCACTGTCGTAATAATACCAAATCCACCCATAAGGAAACCCATTACTGCTTGTCCTCTTTTAGATTTTATAAACATATTTTAATCAAACCAATATTCTGACTGTCTTGCCACTCCTGCGAATGAGTAATAAATTGTAATTCTGATGTGGTCTACTCTTGCCGTGTTTACATCAATTTCATCAACAGGAATTTTTGCGACCACATCAACGCCGAAAGTTGAACTACTGATTTGTGTCGGTGTCCAAGTTGTTCCCCATAAGTCAGTCGCTCCGCCGTAGGAAATATAAGCGTCGGTATCTGGCCAAGACGTTCCCGTGTCTGCTTTGTTGCTTCCCGCAGTAGCACCGCCTAAAGTCAATCTTATTATCGAGTCATATACGTCTGCGCTGACAGCGTTAAGCGCACTTTTTTCTACTTCAACTAAAATACCGTTAATAGTGGAAGTCGAAGGAATACTAAAAAGAAATCCCGTTGCTCGGAGAGTTTTAGAGCTTTGATTGACTAATAGAGCCACGGTAGCTCGATTATCATCTGACGAGCAAGCAGAGCTTGTCGCTGTCCAAGCTACGCCCGGACCGGTGCTTTGTGCATTACCGCAACTATTCGGCCCGGAAGTTACCGCTTCTGCGGTTTGTAGAAAGTAATGAAAGAATACCACACTTAAAATTAGAGTAAGTGTTATGCTACTAAATAATTTAAGATATTTTTTCATTGTCTTGTGTAAGACCCAAACACGGACACGGTAACAGAATTGGGCGTTCCGGTATAAGCTCCCGGTCTAATATAAAACTTCTCTCCCGACGTCCAAGTATTATTACTCGTAAGTGCCGCTTTAGTTGCATTCGAAACAGTCCCGCAAGTTACTTGGTTTGTATGATTTGTGCCGTCTGATAAACCTATAGTTGAAGTTGCTGTGTCAGTCCAACACATAATATATACTGCGGTAAATCCGTCTGAATCTCCGGGAGCTTGAAGTAAAGAAGAAGAAGCGTAATAAGCAGAAGAAGATGTAAAAGTAACCCCAATGATTCTACTCACCGCTCGGCCATAAACTACCGCCGTTGTGTTTGTAGCGGCAATAAGTTGGTCGGAAGTTGTGTCCACTCCAATTGCTCCAGCTCTTGTAACTGTCGGACTTGCTCCGTTTGGAATGCTTAATTGACCTGAAATAGTTGAAGAAGTGATAGTGAGAAGTTGAGTTGAAGAAGTCCAAGTGAAATTAGAATCTCCAGCGAAAAGATTAACGTTATTATACTGGACTTGAGTTGTCGCTCCGCCTGCGGTTGTTGAAGCTACAGCAAGAGGAAAGGTTAAGGCGCTCTGTTTAGCGTTAAATATCGTCCAGTCCGCAGAACTTAAAAATCCATTAACGCTTCCAGTCGAGGTCGCTATTGAAAAAGTCCAAGTGCCTGAAGAAGAAGCAACTTGAAGACCTGAAGCTCCTGAAGTGGCAAAAACAATCGGTAAATCACCCACTTGAATCGCTGAAGAAATAAAATTCGTTCCGTTGCCTCTCAAATATTTTCCTGAAGCGGCGGCATTGCCTATTCTATAACCCACGGAAGCGTTAATAGAACCTAAAACATCTAAAGCCGTACTGGGCGTAGTTACACCACCGATACCAACCGTTGCGATAGTAGAAGAACCTACTACTCTTAATCCTTCGGCAAGAGAGCTTGAAGCAACGACATAAAAAGAGAGTATTCCATATTCTAAACCCGGAGCGGTTATTCCGGGAGTGGCTATAATTTGAGCAAAATTAACTAAAGAACCCGCATCATTTTTAAGTTGGAAATTATGAATGACAGTTCCAACTCCGCTTGGTAAGGTGTTTCCTTGATTGAATGTTGGTGCAGTTCCTTGAATGTCTAATGAGTATTGAGGTGTAGTAGTGCCTATTCCTAAACGATTAGCAGAATTGTCGAAAAAGAGATTAGTATTGTCTTGAGAAATTAAACCACCCGCACCAGAAAAAAGAACTGAACCCGCCGTAAGGTTTGATACAGTCGCAGAACCAACGACTGATAAAGCAGTTAATGGGGTTGTTGTTCCAATACCAACCTTATAACTCGTGGAAGTTGGATAAAGCGAGTTCTGGTTAAGAGTCCAAAAAGAAGCTGAATCACAAGTCCCAAAATAAGCTCCTGATGGAGCAGTAGAAGAAGCAATAAGACAATAATTATTTATTGCTTGAGGGACACTCGCCCATTTAATAAAGAATGCCGATGTAATTACAGGGACTAGAGTCACTAAGAAGATTAGAGTAAATAAATATTTTTTCATATCAACGGGATTGCCATTTTATCTCCAAAGTTGAGCCGCTTGGCGGAGCTACGACAAACGAATATTTATTGGCTGTATTGGTGTAGTCCGCGCCGTATGAAAGCGGCGAGCCTTGATTTAAACGAATCTGCTCCGAGTTCTTAATGGGCGAACCTGACACGTAAAAATCTTTATTTGTCCCATCAATATCTCCAATAATTGATTCCGTCCCTGCTAGATTCGGACTGGTGGCGATTACCCATTTAATTTTAATTCGTTTTCCACTTGCTGGCCGGAGGAGGTTGGGTTGCTCTTTAGGCGGTTCTAACGGGGGAGTTTGTTTTTCTTGAATAATCACTTGTGGCGGAGGCAGATTTTCTATGGCTCGCGCAAGTTCAATTAAGTTTCTTTCAAGACCAGATATATCAACCGGGGGGGTAGGGTTAGATATTTTAATTTCTTCGGGAAAAGAAGGGATAATCTGTTGAGGAATTTCTTTATCTCTAATTTCTTGAAGGAGTCGTGAAATATCTATATGATTCAATGAAAGTGTTTTAGATACTTCTTTTAAAGCAAAAATAATCTCCTGTAGATAAGTAAGTAAAGCTTTTGTATGTGCGTTATCAGCTTGTTCAATTTCTTTAGCAAGTTCTCGCATTATTTTTTCGTCTTTCTTAGGAATGTGCGGAGGAAGGGTAATGCGATTGCCCTTGAGATCATAAGTTGGAATGGGGGTGGTGTGCATTGGGTTTAATTATATCACGATTTTAAGGATTTTTCAATTACTTTTTATCTATCAATAATAAAATTATTAACACTAATCCTGAAATTACTGCAATGCTTAAATTATCCATATTATTTATAGCTTGATTGCCCGCTTTTACTACTGCCGTAATTTGATTGAAGTGAGCTTGTCTCTTTTCCTCCCAAAAATATCCTTTCCATCAAGTCAAAGAACTGCGCAGTTCCGGGAATCCCAACACCAAGCGTGACCCCGGCTTCAACGGCTTTTAATCCGCCTTTTATTTGTGTTTTTGTCGTCTTTCCTTTAATCGCGCTTGCTCCACCAGAAAATATATTTTCTAACGTTCTAATTACTGGGGGGTTAGCATCTCCTCCTCTGTCTGCCGCTTCAATCAGATTCCCAAAATAGGGGACTTGTTCAGGAATAAACATCATAGCGGTTTTTGCCGTTGATTGGTTTGGTAATTTTTTACCTGTCGTTGTTTCATAGATTGCTTTCCTTGATTGATTTTCTGCAATAGAACCAGCAATGAAAATCCCCAGCCCAATAAGCGCGGACATTCTTTTCCATAATCCACTCCATCCTGTTTCTCCACCTCCTTTTATTACACCACTTTTTATTAAATCGTGTATCAAAATTCCCCATCTGTTCAAAAAGAACGTTTGGAAAGTAAACCACGTCCTTGCCCCTTCTCCACTCGCGAGAATATGAGGTCTATAAGACACCTCATTACTTCCGCTTACTAAATTCATTAAAAATTCCGATTCCCCCTTTGGATTAGAAATTCCATATTTTATTAAAATGTTTTCTAATCCCTGTTGTATTCCAGCCGCAGTTCTTACGTCAGCTTTTTGAAGTAATGACATTCCTCCTCGAATAAAACCATTTACCAATCCTTTAGTTTTACCTACTTTTTTCAAAGTTTCTTCAATAGCTAATTCACCCGCCTGTCTTTGTTGAAGCACTGGTGATTCGGCTATGATGTTTTTTGCGTATTTAGGAATAATCCATGCCTTAGAAAATTCTTTTATAATTTCAAGAACCGCCATCGTACCATAACGAGATTGAGCATACGCCATAGCATCAAATACAGCAAAGGGCTGCATTAAAATAGAAGAAATCTTATATCCTAAAATTGCTTGGTTAAGGTTTATCCTTCCTTGCCTTAAAATTGGATTAGAATGAGCCGTAGCACTCCAACCCCTACGAGCCACAATATCTAATTCATTTCTCCACCAATTTGAAGCCATCTCGCCGCCTTTTGCCAAATACTCTTCACTTTTTACGAGATATTTTATATTCTCAAGTTCTGGTTGCATATTAAGATACCATTGTTGAGAATTTATCGCCTCTTCAAAGATTGCTAAAATATCGGTACGGGGAGTTTTCTCAACGCCTTTCTGCCGTTCATAGGTAAATCCTTTGAATGTTTGGGTCGTTCTAAATCTCCCCTGTTCTATGGTTTGTGAAGGCACAAGATTAAATTCTTTTTCGTACTTAATCGGCAAGACGTATTCTTTAAGTTTATGAAAGGGTTGGTTTTCAATTTCTTCAAATACCGCCGCAATATCATCCGTGTGTTGGTTGGTATATTTTTTAAGTATTTCAATTATCTTATTTTCTTGATCGGTAAGTTTGGGGATTTCTTTCAATCCGTTCTTTTCCATTAAGGTTTTAACTTGATCAAATGCTCCTTCTCTGTGTCGTATATTTATCATCATTCTTATTTGCTGTTCTGCGGTCAATTCTTCAACTCCCAAATTTTGTATTTCCTCCAATGCGGAATTAACTATAGCTCTCGTATTCTCTTTAGCGGTGGTTTCTTTTGCTCCCAGTTGTTTTATATATTTTGCATTCTCGCCTTGATAGCCATTAAATCCATCAATCATATCAGCCACTCGTGGAGTATGAAGCGTATCCATATATGCTTTCTTTGCCCCCACTTTATAAGTGTCTATTTTCGTTTGGTTTCCTGAAACTTTGGGGTCTATGTTTTGCGTAGAGGCAAGCAACCTATCAAGAGCTATTTTTCTTTCCCTTTCGTTATATTTATATTTCAAATCTTGTTTCAATTCCCCAAGTTTTTGAAGTTGAGTGAGCGTATCTTTCAATTCCGCAAGTTCAGCGGTAGATAACTGGCTGACATTCTTTTTAGTCAATCGATTTAATTTCTCCAAATGCTTTGATTGAATGTTCAATGGCGTTCCTTCTTTTTGAATGAAATCCCGCAATCCTTTTAATTTCTTTAGAGTTGCTTCTGTTGGTTTTACCAAATCAATTCCACCAATAACATCCACAACTTGTTTTTGATAATCAACGGCTAAATTTCCTTTAGGCACGGATAATTCTTTAATTTCCCCTACTAATTCTTTACGAGTTAAAGTTTCTTTCATTCGTTCAACTCTGCTAAAAATACTCGCCGCATTTTTACGAGTTAAATTATCTCTTACGAGAGCTTGTGTTAATTTTCCTTTTGCTTCTTGGGGTAAATTTTCATCAATATATTTAATCAAATCTTTTTTAATTCCTTTGATTGTTTCTCTGCTACTTTTGAATTTGGTTATAAGTTCTTCACGAGTTAATCGCTTTCCTTCCAGTATCCCCACTTTTGCTCCTCTTGCTTCGGACCGTATTCTCGCTCGCAATAAAACATCTTCTCGTCTTGTGATAAGATTTGGTTTCTCTCTTAATCCTAATTTTTCTAAAGAAGGGGGTCTCTTAATAGGCGGCTCACTTACTCCTTTCGTAGCACTTAATAAATTATCATAATAAGGTTTTAATGATTCGGGAATAGCATCAATTCCTCCGCCGCCAAACATTTCACCGACATAAGCAAATCTTTCTTCGGTTAAATCTTTTGAATTAAAACTGCTGTAATTCTTTTTATCAGTTTTTAAAATATCTTCTATAAGTTGTAATTTCGGTTCACTTTGTTTTAAAGAATCAAAACTTTGTTGAAAATCTTTATAGAACTTATTAAAATCAGGTGTATTCGCTACCCAAGCGTGAATGTCTTCGTGAAAAATGTCTCCTTTTGAGGCATTAACATTTTCTATTAAATCTTTTCCTGATTTTTTCTCAAACGAAGCAAGATAAGGTTCTTTCGAATTTTCGCTAAGAGTTTTAATTCTTACGTTATTTTTAATAACACTATTTGCTTCGGGAGATAACGGAAAATCGCCATTAGGTTTTATAGCATTTTCGTCAAATTGAACAAAAAGCTTAGCCACGTCGGGGTCAATGTTTTGTTTAATGTATTTTTGTATCTTTGTTTCTTCTATATCAGCCCCTACAGCTTGATTATAGAAGTCGGTGAGTTGGGATTTGGGAAATAAAGAGCTTGCATATTTCTCATTTCCAACATCTCCGATTTGTGATTTCCCGTCTACAATGATATCTCGCACAGTATCTATGTGTTTTGAAAACTCATGTCCATCTCTGGTATAAATAACCCGATTACCTTCTATGCCACGAAGTTTAACTAAACTTGGATTTAAAGTTCTTGGTTTTCTACCACCAATCCAATCTCTTTTGTTATCATCAATAACTACTTCTTTTCCAATATTATCTTGTATACTTTTCTTTGCTTCACCAGTTGTAAGCCATTTTTTTACTAGTGCTTCTTTACCAATAAAATCTCGTATCTGTTGCTGTGCTCCTTTTTGTGTTTTTTCTAACGAAACTCCCGTCATTTTTTCAAATGCTTTCCTTGTTGAGGGATTTGCAGTATCAGCAATGAACCGAATATCTTTTTCAAGATCTAGAGATGATTTATTGATAACTCCCTCTAATTTCTGAATAATGTTTGTTGTTTTCTCTGGAGAAACACCACCGCTTTCAAGTATCTTCCTTGCTTCTTGGGCGAGGGGTTGAAGGTCTTTGGGTTTCTTTTCGCCAAATCCTACTGGTTCTATAGGATTAGTAGAAAGACCGACTGGCGTTGTTTCGGGATTAACAGAACGATAACCAGGTAATTCTCCAGCAGTCGGAACAGCAAAAGGTTGAATAAATTTTCCTATATCTTGTATTGGTTTAGTCAGGGTTTCAGAGATACTTTGTATCACTTTACCGAAAGCATTTAACTGGGGCTGTTTCGTTTCATTCGCTATTGTTTGGGTGGCGCTCAATATGTTATTAAACATTGTTCTGTCGCCTGTTTGCGCAACGCCTTGCGCCGCACTTACAAAAGCGTTTTTAAATTCTTCTCTCGTGAAACCATCGGATAATCCAAATCTTTGAAGGGCTTGTTTATATTCTGCGGAATACGTTGCTTTTAATCCTAAATCGGCTAATGGTTTTAATACTCCTTCAACCATAAAAGCATCGAAAACTCGTGGAATGATTACATTAGCAACCGCAGTTAAAGAATTTCTAATAGCTTCAATTGGTTTTGTTGGTGGATTTAATTTGTTTTGCTTATCATATTCATTAAAAAGTGTTTCTCCCGTATTTTCTATTTTATCCATTCCAATTGCTTTAGGATTTATAGACGAGAGTATTTTTTCGCCAATAGGAGAAGAAGGTAATCCTTGTTCTTTTAAGACATATGAATAGTCCTTAAACGCCTGAACGTTTGCTCTAGCAACTGCATCTACTAAACTAGAACCTAGTCCATAAATAAGATTTAATGGGTAGGTTTGAGAAACTATTTGTGGCGCTTCAGTTGTAGAAAGTGGATTTTTAATCGAGGGGGCGCTTGGTAAGAATGGCGTTGTGGTTTCTGCTATTGGAAAAGATGAGCGAGTGTTCGCTATTTGGTTTGACGATTGATTAGTTTTAATCAATCCGTCCAGCTTTAATTTAGTCGCTTGTGCGGTTTGAATTGACTGATTTGTTCTTTGAATTTGAGCGGGAAGTTGCGCTAACGCAGAAAATTGATTACCAATATCACTAACTATTGATTTCGCCCCAGTTATTAAGCCAGACAGATTTAATGCCATAATTCAGATTCTAAAACCAACTGAGTGGATTCCACCATTTTACATCAGTAGTTGTTGGCGCTGGCGCCGGACCAAAAACCTCATCAAGAACCTTTGCGGTTTCGGCAGGCATATCATTTCCTTTATCTGTCTTGAATTTATCTAATGTTTGTTGTCTGGTGAATCCTAATGCTTTATCGTTTAGGAATTTATCTCTTATAGATCTCAATGGATTTTTTACATCCTCAATTCCCTTGCTTGTAAGAAAGGTAGTTGCTTCTTGACCGGTTAATCTTGTATTTTGAAGAATGCCATTAAACAGTTCGTCATAAGATTCCCCCGGATTATTGGTTACGATGGTTTGAGCATTGGTATAATCAACGCTTTTATTTCCATCCCCTCCTTTTAATCCCGTCCCTATTAAGGTTTGGCTGTATTGTTTCGTGGTTTGATTTTGGGTAACCCTGATACGATTACCATTAGTGTCCGTATATATGTCAATTTCTTTGTCTCCTGGTGGAGTTGAAGCGGTTACTCCTGTTCTTCCGTAAGCTTGTAAGTCAAGACTATCCACCATACTTTTATTCTCTGGGGTGGCGGTCGTATAATCAAAACCATTCTTCTGAAGAACTGCAAGTTGCGCTCGCGCATCGTCTCGTTGCCGATTCTGTTCTGTTCCTAGAGCAGTATAAAGTTGTATGGCTTTGTTATATTCAAATTCCCAATCACTTCTTACATTAGCATAATCTTTCTCCGTTAATCCCATCAAAATCGAAAGTGTTTTGTTCTTATTATCCAACTGGTCTTGGGCTAACTGAACACTTGCTTTTGCTTGTCGTAATCCTTCGGCGGTATCCGCATCCAATTTTACAAGTTTGCGACCAATAACCACGCTTGAAACTTGTTCTCCCTTTATTTTGTCTGCTTCCGCCAAAATAGTATTTTCAGTATCTACTAATTTTTGTTTTGCGGTTTGAAGATCGCCCTCTACTCCAGATAAACCTAATTGACTCTTAATGTTCCCGTATTCATTTATAAGGTTTGGTCTCGCTGGAGCGACTGGAGCAGTATACGATGGCACGGTTCGTGTTGGCACGCCCGCATTTTGAGGGTTTACAGCATCGGCTCTTTGTTTCAAAGCGTTATAATCTTCGGAATTCATTCCTGTAGGAATAATGCCTGGTTTTTGATTACTTTGTGGAACAAAGTTAATTCTAGGAGTGGAAGTTTCGTTTAATTGTTGATTATAAAAATTCACATCTACTTTTCCTCCCTCGCCGATAAATTGTTTGGGGACTATCGTGCCAGAACTTAATAAATCTTGTGCCGATAATTGTCCCGTGCTTCCCCCTTGTCCTGTCATTTGGCTGAGGTCAAAAGTAGAAGTCGGTGTAACTCCGGCGGGAGCTTTGGTTTCGGCAAAAGAAGGTCGGCCATTTAAAGTTGATTTAAGATAAGTAACGCCGCCAACGCTAATATAAGAATTATTGGGAATATTGGTTATGATTACCGGTGGGACTGCCATGTTTTAATTATATCATTTTAAGCTGATTTTAACAATACGACCGTGAAAGTGTTGTTCGCGGTAGCGTTCGCCGCGAGAGTAATAGTTAGAGTTGTCCCAGAAATGGAAACATTATCTACAAATTGGTCTTGATTGCCTGTTGAATAATATCCTAAAACGATAGACCCACTAGTAACTGTCCCTGTTCCTGTTGCAGCTCCCGCATTTACCGTTACATTGACTGATTCAGTAGCTAGTTTTGCCTGTGTAACTGCTGCCGCCGCGATTTTGGCTGTAGTAACCGCAAGTGCCTGTATCATAGCCGTAGTAATCGTATTCGCCGCAATAGAAGACACATTTTGTAGTTTATCATCCGTTACCGATTTTCTCTTTACTAACCGTCCATCTAACCGATTCACTCCTGCAGGAAGTTGTGAATTCTCAACATATGAAATTGGTTCTCGTTTATTATCCATTGGTTAATTTCTGTGTGTTAAAATCCACTCCAAACTCTTCCACGACCGGTGTACTGTTGGAAGAAATTGTAAAATTGATTCTCATTCTAAACGTCCGTGCTTCAACTGCTTCATCTACATAATACTCATTAATGGTCGTATCTTGAACTGCCGAACTGGTAGTTGATGTTACTGTTCCATAGTCTGCATAGTATTGAAACGCAAGAGAAGTCCCCGAAGGCATACTCTGATAATTCGCCCACATTCTGCCGAAAACCGTCTTATATCGAGGATCGGGAATAATCGCCATTGTTTCCAAATAAGCGGATGCATACTTATTGGCAGTATCAATCACATCCACGCCATAATTAGACCCATCTTTCCAAGCGACATAAAATAAGTTTCCCTCAACCAGTATCGATCCTATCTCAATGCTCGCTAAAAGGTTTTGGGAGATGACATATTCAGGGCCATTTAATACAGCAGGATAATCCTTTGAATAATTACCGATGGAATAAATCCCCTGATCCGCAGGATTCCCCGTCGTGTTCCCAGCCGCAGGACTGTTTGAAAATCCGAATATCGGGACTCCTTTATAGTTTCCTCCCGATTGTGGGTAAACTTCTCCAAACTGCACCGAACTCCATGTCCCAGGGATTCGTTTATATGGTTTCAAATTAAGTCCGTCATAGTAATAGAGATTCCCATAAGTTCCCGCTTGTGCTAATAGAGTTGCACCAATCCAATGAAATGAATTAATACCATTCTCTCTCACGGGTTCGGCAAATTGCCATGTCGTCTGAACGGTGTCCCATCGTACTATCTGACATGAATTATTAGTCGTAGCGATTATTGTGCCGATAATTAAATCCACATCAAAAGGAGCAATACATTTTATTCTTTGAGGAGTTATCAAATCTAATGCGGAAGCGGAGAATGTCGCAGAAGAATCTACGCTCGCCATTAAATTAGCATCTCCAATAAAGAGTGTCTGATTTTGAACTTGCATAGGATGAAACTCGCTATCGGTTTTGGTAAATGTTTTCCAATCCAACGCTACATTTGCCGTCCATCCTGCGGCAGTACCAAGATTAGCGATAGGCATACGGTGAAGACGTGATTGTGTCGCCCAGTAAATATAAGCGTTATATTCCGCCGCACCATAACATCCTGCCGTTCCTGCCGATGGAGCTGTGGTATAAACCAATAACCAAACTCCCGCCGCGCTTCGTTCCCAGATTTTACCATCTGTGTAGCTGAACCAAATCTGAACACCCGTAGAAACGCTCACGGATACCCGACAAAAAGCCGTTACCGTTGTTCCACTGTCTTTTTTAAGAGCTTGATTAACAGAAATCTGACCAGGAACATCGTGGATATTTAATCCAACACTTTTTAAGAGTGAACCCTTAATCCCACGAAATTGGGAATCTGATATTCCATTAAATTCTCGTAATCTTATGTCTGCCATTTAGAATTTGCCATAATTATTTAATCATTACTCCCATATACAGTTATATAACTACTCGATGCCATATTGGCATTGCCCGCTCCGGCAACTTTTATAGAGGTTATTTGAGTTGTAGTCGCCCAAACACCTACGCCGGTTAATCTGTAAGGAGCGGCTGAAGTGGCGTTATTTAAAGACGCTTCCGTTGTTATTACTTTATTATATCCACTTAAATTAGTTATTTTTACCATAGAAAGAGAAGTTGAAGCGGTGTAACTGCCGAAATTAGAAATCTGAAAATAAACATCGGCGGTTTGTGCCGTATCAGAACCTCCATTTAAAGAAAATCTATAAGAATAAAGATTGCCAGCGTTATTGTTAAAGGTCATCACGCCAGTATCACCTGCTAAGAATCCGTTTATAAATACATAAGCTAACATATTCTTTCTGGCAGGAGAGGTTAGATTAGTGACTAATGTCGTTGAAGAAACAGCTAAAGTCGTTTCGCCTATCTTTTCCCAAGTCGCAACTCCATCAATACTTATCGTTCCCGTTGCGTTTGTTATCGTTACGTTAGAACCGGCCGTGAGAGTATTAGCAACCCATTGCGTCCCCGAAGCAATAGGTATAGAACCATTGCCGTTGGTTTTAAGGGCAGAGAAAGCGTTAGTGCCGCTAGCCATAACAAGTCCGTTATCAAAAGTTGTGGTTGCTGTTCCGCCTTTATTTATTGGCAACGTTCCAGTTGCCGAAGCATCATTGGAAAGCGTATGATAATGCCCTGGATTGCCACTCGCCGAATTCTTTACGAGATAGAAAAGGGTTGAGGTGGCAGTGGTAGAAGAAAAGCCACCCGTTGGTCGAGTGGTCGTGCCAATAGTATACTCAATATTGTCCCAATCTCCCGCTTGAATCACGTCATTGTCTTGAAAATTATTAAAAGCAAGAGGAAAGTTACCGGACGCTGTCTGTACTCCCAAAACCACATCATATGCTGGGCATTGAAAACCTAAATCTCCGGGTAAAAACTTGTTTATTACCCACTTCCAAAACGGCAGACAATAATCTTTATCTGGAATAGATGAATCGAAACCGAAAGCTCCGGCAATCCCCGCCGTCATCCCTAAAAGTAATATTATAATTAAGAATTTCTTCATTTGTTTGCGGACATCGGTGTTTCTTTGGCCGGTTCGGTAGCCGGTGGCTTCATGCCTCCTTGAGTTTGTTCCATCGGCATAGGCGGTTGAAGTTGAGGGAATAAATCGGGTCTGACTTTCGCCACTCGTAGCATTTCATTATGAGCTTTAATATGTCCAGCCATTACATCTGTATCCTTACCTTCGGCGTGTTTCTCCTTATGTTGGACGTGGTTCTGTTCAGGTCGTACTTCTACCCATTCGTTTTTATTCAGTTTCTCATTCTCCTCCTCGGCTTCCAGTTCATCCACCGTTGGAGGAAAAAGACGGTCTATCTCGGCTTTCTTCAAGAAAGTTCTGCCAAGATGTTTTAACCCATATCTCCTATTAGCTTCGGGATCTTGAAGAGCAAACGCGAAATAGCCCTGCTGTTGCTGATAATCCCTTAATTTCTTGCCTTCGCTTACAATCTTGCTTTCAATTTCAATATCCGGTCCCAACGAATTCCCCATGATAATATCTTCGCGTCCTAACTCTAACCATTTCGGCCCAAACGCTCCTACCAAGCGAAGAATCTTTTTATCAATGCCGTCTTTGTAATTTTCGTTATAAACCCAATAATGTTGTTTCCAAAATGCTTTTTCACTCCAACCAAATATCTTAGCCGAAAGACTAAACCGAGTGCCCGAACTTTGACTCGCTAAATCAATCTCGCCTAACGTAGTATTGCTCTTAGCTAAAAGTCCCTGTTGAGTTGCGGTAACCGCAGTAGACTTCTCGGCCGCCAATTCAAGGGCTTTCATAATGTAATCTACCGAGTTGGAAATCTGCTTACTCGCAAGCGTTTGGACAGAATCTCCCGGTGGACCATCGGAAGGAATCCACTTATTAAACTCAAAGTTAAGATTATTCCTATTTTTTATCTTATTATGGTCATATACCCTCATCGGATAGAGGTCTGACTTTGCTACATCTACGCCAAGATTCAAAAGAACCGCTCGCATTCTTTGCTTGTCTTCCGTAAGGTCTGGAATGGAAACGCCATCATATTCGTGGGAAATGGGGAATATCTGCCTCTCTACAATAGGCCATTCCTTATATGCTAATTTCTGAACTCTCACGACAAGTGTTCGATTATTCGCAAGCCATAAAATTACTTTCTGCCCGCCAATATGTGTGAACCATCGAAGTAAGCGATATTCATAATTTTCGGTCAATGCTTCTTCCCTCGTAGAAACATTATCATATCCTGCCGCATCCCAACGAGCTTGCTGGGCTTCTGCTTGAGTATTGTTTACCTCCTCTTTTCCTTTTTTAAGCCGTCCTAAGTTTATAAAACTCCCATTCTCTTTCATTTCGTACTTCGTCATATTGACTTGCATCCCCCAAAATCGAGCGGCGTTTCTACCGATTAAGTCGCCATTTAGAGCCACGCAAGACGGGTCGCGAACAACCGTAGTCGGATCAAAGACTTCTGCTATCGGAGTTTTACTTTCTCGGTCAAAATCGTGAATGAAGGAAAGTCCTCGTCCGTAAAAACAAGCATCAAAATCCCACATATAATCATGGACTTCTTTTTTCATCGCTTCACGGTCAAAATCCATTAAGGTACTATAATTCTCGGCTTGATTCGCATCTCCTTCTTCTCGTGGATTAGCGATAGCGTTTAATCTGTCATCATAAAGATTAGCAAGAATAGTCTGCATCGCAACAAACATAGTTTGATCGCCTACTTTATCTTTCGCCCGTTTTTGATTGTTATAAATACGAAGCCGAGTAAGCCATTCCTGAACCTTGGGTTTCATAAAGAACCAGCAAAGCTGATATTCTTCCTCTACTTGTTTGGAAATTTGTTTATTTAATCCACCTTCCGTGTTGGGATTCAATAAAGACTTCAACTCCTTGAAAGCATCTTGATTGCCTGTTTTATCATATTCGATTAAAGGATTAAGAAGTTTAGTGTTTGCCATATTAAGGAAGGACTACTTTTGTAAAATTTGCTGTCGGCATTGCAACTTTTGTGTATGAATCGTAGGCACCGAATCGCGCTTGAGAAAACCGTGCGATTGAAAACCTCCCCACCGCGCCCCGTTGCGGAAGGACTACTTTTGTAAAATTTGCTGTAGGTACTGATACTTTTAAGTATGCCATTATAAGTTATAACCATTATCCGATCTCGGAAGCGACCCTGTTATAGATTCATAAAAATCCTCTCTACCAATAGCATTGAGTTGTTTCTCTAAATCCCTTTCGTAATTCTTTTCTAGTTCGTTCAAGGGGATAGGATTCGGACGGCTTTGTTTCCATTCCATACTCACTCTTCGTGCCAGTAACTCGTGGAACTGTCGGGGGAAACCGAATGTAATAGTCGAGGGGTCGGCTTCTAGTGCCGTTGTCCCAGTTAAAGCCGCCGCAAAATCAGCCGGATATGCCCGATAGGTTACCCGTAGTCCATTCGTAACCGCTATAATCGTCCCCGTAAGGAGATAAATAGCCCGTCTGCGCCTGAAATAGCGGGGAAAAGAATTGCTAAAACTCGAAGCGATATTAGCTTCTGTAAGTCCTAAGGTAAAATCTCTGCGGTTGTAAGGTTTAACATCCACATAACTCAAAGGAGTCGCAGTCGTCATTGAAACTTCAATGCTTATTAAGTGATTCAAAACATCCGAAGGCATCGCATATTCTCGCTGATCAGCCACAAGATTATCCGTTGAAGGGATAATCCATAAAGTATTATTTCTCTGTGTAATGAGGGAGCAGATTTCGTCTTTGAAGATATTTAGCCAAGGTTGAAGAACCGCATTGGTGAGCGTGGTTGAGTTCGTTCCTGTTTTTTGGCGGACTAGAGCCGCTAAGGTAACTTCCGTCAAAGATTAAATTATGTTAAACGACTTTTTAATATTCAAATACTCCAACCGTCGTACTCGCGCTCGACGAGATCGCGTTCCAAGCACACACTAAGACTACCCCTGAATTAGATTCGTATCGAAGTTGAGTGCTGGTAGCTAATGAGATTCCTTGTCCAACGACTGCCGTACTTCCGCAGGTAACCCAAACTGTTGAAGTTGCCATATTCGGCAAACTAAAAACGACCCCGTTTCTATTCCCATTCGCGGCAAGCAACTGAACACTTGAAGGAGCAACAGTAACCGAGGTACTAGTAGAGTTACTACCTACCTTTTGACCCGGTTGCCCGCCTAGAATATTTGCCTTAGAAGAAAACAGAATTATTAAGACAATAACTATCAATCCTACTATCGCTAAATTTTTCTTATCCATTTGTTTAATTTTTGCTCGACTTTTATTTTACCGACCTTATTTCTGCCCACCTTTTAGTGATGAGCAGAAGAAATTCGCTAAGCTGCCGTACAATTTGCTCCATCCGATAATCTGCGGAAGGAAACATATATATCAATCGTACCTTCGCCCGTCCCCGCTGCTGCAGTATTCAAGTACTGAAGTTTTTTACCAGCTTCTAATACTGTCGTGAGCGAAGTAACGGTTGGTGCAGAGTCACTTGTTGTTGTGTCTGCCGCCGTCGTACCAAATAACGTCTTTGTGATATTCGCCCCTAAATTAGCGATTGTCTCGACAAAGATATTCACTACTCCATTCGCGTTGTTGGAAAGAATAGTGAAATTCGTACCGCCAGCTAGACCGGTTGCATCGGTCTTGACAATAATCTGCTCAATCATTAACTCCCCACGATTTGCCACTGTGGTCAAGTCTTGGGCGGAGGTGGTAATGCCTGAAGAAGTAATTGTTTTCTTAATGGTGAAAACTGAACCCGCTCCTTGACTTAATGATTTGAAAAGTTGACTTCGTAATGCCATGTTTTAATTGCCTTTTGGTTTAATTTAACGACCTTTTAATTTAATGCCTGATTATCTCCATCTGAACGCATATCAAGACGTGCGGGCTTTAATTTCCCGTCATCGCCTATTACCATCACGCCCGAAGGAGCCATCGCTGTCTGATTTAGACATTCCATCAAGTGTTCTGCCGCCGACTTCGGAAGCTGGATATAGACACCTTTGGTAACCAATAAACGGAGACCGTTTACAATACACCATTCTTTATCTACACCAGGGACTTCTTTGTCCTTCACGGGATAAAAGAAAGGTAATTTGGACTCACTCGCATAAAAACGAGCTTGTTTTTCCGCCTTACCTCCCTTCTCGAACTTGATAATTTCTACACCAGCCACCTCGATATTTGCAAGAACCTTATCAATCGAACAAGTTCCCCAGTTGATTGATTCGGGCGCTTTGGCTTCTTTTTCTTCTGCCTTAGCTTTCGCTTTGGCTTCTTTTTCTTCTGTTGTTTTTGTCATTTGTATTTTTTACTTTTTTACGCCCTCGCCCGAATGACGAGGGTTAAACTAACTGTTTATCTGTTCGCTGCTGTAGTTGTTACAGAACTCAAGGAGGCTGGAGCCATAAAGGAAGACACTGGGAATACCCATACTCTCATTGTTACGGTTCCAATTGAGGCATTAGTTGAAGTTGTAACCACCACTGCAGAGATTGTAGCTGAAGCATTCGCACTAGCACCAGTCGCGGTAATATCGCCGCGAAAAACTACTGTGCTTGATACTGCAGTTACTGGCTGCACTAAAACTAAATCACCAATCGTACCACCACCAGGAACGTTAATAATTGTGCTTGATGGGGTTGAAGTAGCAGCGGCAAGCGTTCCCCAGCTTACCGATGAAGATGCCACTGAAATTGAAGCAAGCGGCCTTCTAAGAATGTTTAAGTCGGCGATTATTCCATCGAATATATTATAAGTCTCAAGACTGCCGCGAGACGCTGAATAAGTAAGCGTCGAACCTAAAGTACTCACTTGCGAAGCCGCGCTATCAAAGGCCTTATTGACAATAAATCCTAACACGCCAATAAGCACCACTAATACTCCCACGAATCCTATTAAAAGATTTTTATTATTATCCATGTTTTTATTAAGATGATACTGCGTGCTCTATTCGACCAATAAAGTTTTGATTCAAAATTACCGAGACAAAGGTGGCTTTCCACCCGCTCGTCTGCCGTTGATCTAATGGGTCAGCTGAACCAGCCGAACCTAATAGCTTAATTATCATACGAACCGCCTCACCGGAAATCCGGGAAGTAGCGTATGCCTCTCGGCCAATCACGAGAGTTCCGTGAACCGTAACCGTGCTAGTAAACGTCTTCGCGTTTGAACCCGCGAGAATAAATCTCACTTCGTCAATCGCTCCAACTTCGTTTTCCAACGCCGATGCTGGACTCGCGTACTCACTCACAGGAACGAAATCAGGGTCGCTCTTCAAATCAAATTCCGTATTATGGGAAATGATTCCAATGAACGAAGCCCGAATCGGACTTGTGTTATAACCCGTTCCAGGGTCAATCTGGCTATTTACCATCTTTGCGTTGTTACCTTTCAACGTCCGAACCATCTCTCTCACCTCTGCCGCGTTCAAAATCATTCCCGCTGCCACAGTGGCGCGAGTTGTTGCTGTTGAGGCGTACTGCACCGTTGAACCTGCGACAATAATATCCCGACAAAGCTGATCGAGAGTATCACCCATCTGGTCTCCTAAGAGATTTGATGTTTCATTAAGAATCGGATCAAGAGTAGTAAACTGCAAAAAATCCGTAATCGTAATAAAATCACCGTATTGCAAAACTGTCGCCGTCACATCCGTCTTTGCGAGCTGACTACCTGTCGGGGTCACTCCCTCGGTCAAGGCGGTCGTGGCCGCGCTAAGATTCGTGTACCTACGGAACTTAATAACACTGCTGTTATTTTTTGGGATATCCTTCACTTGCGCAAACCTTGTATGCACAAAAGCAGGATATGCCCTCAAGAGTAGATTGCGGTCAAAATAATTATTGACTGCCGAATCTATCTGGGTTGTAGTTGTGTCTGCCGTATATTTACGATATACTTTTTGGAGGCTAATATTGGCTTATCTATAAAACGAAAATGTGGAAAAAAGGACAAATACCGTGGAATAAAGGAATACTTGGTTTAGCGGGTAAGAATAATCCTCATTGGAAAGGTGGTAATTCCCGTTGTCTTGTCTGCGATAAACTTCTCGCAAGTCGTTACGCTAAACATTGTAGAGAACACAGACCCATAACCAAGAAAACAAGAATGATTTACCGCAAACGAACTTCGTTTCAGAGAAAAGCCAATATTAACTTATTAAAGTACACCTGTTATTTTTTAACTTAGATCAGTAACCGAGATTTTTTCTCTGCCAATCCCTGAATTCTTGACTCGACATGGTCTTAAAATCTGGATTATCAGAGTCGGTTCCTTTTCTGCTATTCGCTCCTACGCCCTTACGCTTTGCTTCTTCCGCCGCTTCGGTTGCCTTCTTGGCTCCCTGTGCTTCCGCGTCTCTAAATGCCAAATGATGGAAAATCACCTCCGCTGGCACTCCTTGATATTCCTTAATTCCCGCATATTTACGAGCTAATGGCTCATACTTTGCGTGACCGGAATTCTTGGATAGATACTCGGTTATCTCGGAATTGCGACTGCGCTCGTCTGCGTCTTTTGTAAAATGATCCACTATCGGAGCAATTTCTTCTTGAATAGCTTTACGGGCTTGGGGGGTTACTTCATCATCATCTGATATTACCTCCCCATTCTCGTCTAGTTCTTCATTCGGAACAGTGGACTTCGCTGCCATTTTATCAATCTTGCGCTGTTTGCGCTCAATGATAAAGGATGCCGCGCTTTTCCTTATAGGTACTTGGTGTTTCTCGGGCTCTTCAAGTTCGCCTTCTCCCCCTTCCGCACCTGCGCCCTTTTGTTTCCCTTCTTCCCCACCTTCAGGGATGGTGGCGTTCTCGGCTGGAGCTTTTGGCTCTTCACCGGATATTTGTTCTGCCATTTTTTTATTCGCTCGCGTGAAAGGAAATAACGAAAAACCTCACACACGGACACTTTCTCAAGTCGGACTAAGACTTGGTTTAAGCCGTTTCGGGCTTATGGGTACTTCCCCTCACGAGAAGCACTCATAAAAACAAAACGCCCACATTTTTTCTGTGAACGTATGGTTTTGCCATTCGGTTCGATTTGCGGTCAAGCCGCCGATTCAGTTGTTTTTAATTATAGCATACTCATTTCTTTATTACAAGCAACTCACTCTCTTCAATAAGCAAACGGATAAACTTTCCTGCTCGTTTCTCAATCTTAATATCGGAATAATCTCTTGCCTGTCTTATTCTCTCCAGTATCTTTGCCTCTGTTTCTGTTACTTCAATCTGCATAAGGATCTAAAATAATTGGTATCGGCTTATTTTCCTTCATGTCTTGTATTAGTTCTTCGGGTAAAATACTCACAAATTTATACACCTTGCGATACTTAATCCAGTTCTCCTTATCTTCACTCGTGGCGTTTTCGGTATCTAGTATCTTGTCCTCATAGTGCTTCACATTGAATTCAAGAATCTTTTTAACTACTCGCCAGCCTCTTGTTTGTAAGAGGTTAGTAAGATCAGCAATCGCTTGCGCGCTCTCGTCTAACGGAGTGACTGGAGTGACTAAGGGTTTTTCTTTCTTTTTAGGCATTTTCTTTTATGAATTTAGTGTTTGGTAAAAACTTTCCAATCATCTTATACCACACCGATTTTTGTTTAATCTTATCCACTAATCCTTCTGCCATCTGACATAACATAATCGTTACTCCACCTTTTTCTTTCACGCTCTTGGCTTTGTCTTCAAGAATAAAATGCTGTGTATAGGCTTTGTTGTCTCTTATGACCCAAAATTCGTACATCTTAGGAACCAACTCTCGAATATAGATTTTAGCTCCTCTATATTTATAACTTTTAAGAACTGTCATCTTTCGAATATAAGACATCGTCAAGCGAGACCTTTGGCTCTTCAACTGGTTTGTCACCAGTTTGAAACCTTTCAAGAGATTTCATTACTTCAAGAATCGAAGCTAAGTCTTTCTCTAAAATTTCAAGCGGGTGCATTCCTACCGTGTCGTAAGCGGAAACTTTAAAGGAAATTCTATAACCGTTTACAATGAAGACATAATCCTTTCCTAATGTTGTGATTTTTATGTCCATTTATTTTTTATGTGTCCACTTGTCTAAAATTGTAATGTTATTCATGTGATCAATCTCATGCTCAATCTGCGCGGCTCTGAACTCGTAGAACTTGCGCCTCTTCTTACCGAAAAACGTGAGGTATTCAAGTTCCACGATTTGATGGCGCTTTACCGGCCGGAGTTTTTCAAACGGATAACTCATACATCCCTCCTTTGATTTTAACATGAGACCATGAGTGCTTACAATCTTGGGATTTATTATCGTCCTTATTTTCAGTAGTTTATTCCCGTAATACCAGCCAAACTGCTTGTCCACCACGAAGAACCGCAATGGATTAGACGCTTCAATCTGGCAATGACTAATGCTCGCCGCCTTCTCATACCGGCCAGGAAAGGGAGAAAGCATGGCGAACTTTATCCTCATACTATCTTTCAACACTCTCCATAAATCCCAAAACTTCACGGGACGGCTTGGTTTATCGGGAATAATTATCTTCAATCCCTCATTCAAACTCTCTATTACTCCGTGGTTAAGATTTTGCATTTAATTATAAGGGTCAAGCGATGAGCTTTTTACGATTTCACTTCCACTAATTATATCATTAAACGGCACAAATTGATAGTTCCGTTGTAATAAACGCCTCAAATTCTCTGGTTGATGGTCGTTTTTATCTATCGGAACGCCTTTAGGTTGGTGTTCGTCCGCGCCTTTACCCCTTCTTTTAACCCACACATAACCCTCTAACTGCTTAATAGCCACCGGGCAGGTATCAAAAATAAACACCTTTGGCTTTCGCACCATATCATTCGCCACCATTTCATAATCAAAAGCGTCTTGAAGGGCCTTGATGCCATTCGCAAGATCCTTACTACCTTGCTCGAAGTAAAATCCCTCATCATTCAGCTTGTCTCCGAAACTTTTCTCATTGGTTCGTTCGTCTTTATTGAAAGCCGCAGGCTCTATCAATCTTCCTTCTACTCGTAGATTGCCCTCTACACGCTTAAACTCTGCCCCTAACTGTGCCGCCGTTCCCTTGCCTACATATTCTGCCACAATATATTTCTGCCCCTGTTCGTTAATCGCCATCCATAGAACGTGTTCATCTACTTGGGGATGAGTATCAAGCGCCATAAATACGGAGAACTTTGTCTTTGGCATCTCAAATGGACGAATGACATGAATTTTACGGTTGAAACTCTTAATAATCTTACCCAATAAATGTCCGAACTTTCCGTGAATACGAGCTTGCTTTTCGTCTTCCGGGTATTGCGCAATCATACGTTCGATGTTTTTATGCTCTAATAATCCTCGTGCAGAATGTTCTTTACAATTATTTTCCACGTCCGCTTCCACATACTCAACATTGATTCCGTCTCGCTTGGCGTATAAGTCCTCCTCAATCCATGCCGAATAGTCTAACGGAGTCATGGTCCAAAAGATTATTCCACCGGCGCGAGTCCTTGCCACACTTGCTAAATAAATATCCTTCTTGCTTGGCTCGTCGAACCAAATCCAGCCCAAATCTGTTGATTCAAACTCCTTCGAGTCTTGTTCGTTCGACATTAAATCAAATTCAAAACCAGTATCCGTTGTCCATTTACTCTCCCAGAATTTCCCTTGTTTCTCCGTAGTATATTTCTCCTGATACCGATTCGAAGGAAACCATTTTTTAAGCTCCGGGATTATCTTTTCTTTGATAGTGGTCGGATCGGAGATAATGCGTCCTTTCTTCAAATAGGGAAACTTCTCAAAGAGTGGGTGCTTAAACCATTCGTTCTGCGGTCCAAAGCAGATGTTTGTTATGATGTTTGCTCCTGTTGCGCTCTTTCCTACGCCATTAGCCGCAATAAATAAATTAACAAAACAAGAGTTAGAACCAACTAACTTTATGTACTCCTCGCATTTCTCGTTTGGGATATATGTCTTCGCTCTATTCTCTTTCTTCCGCGTCTCCAGTTCTTCCGCTATCTCCATCGCTTCCCGTAACGATGTTGGCGAGACGTTCTTTAAGCGCT
>ERZ1292629.657-Hain-H43-01um-R1-657-length-38190-cov-7_pt1 | contig 38190 bp, 38 predicted proteins | sample MGYA00564399_ERZ1292629 | MGnify/ENA primary metagenome ERZ1292629 (study PRJEB36523, sample SAMEA6512636) | groundwater metagenome | collected 2019-01-08 | study: AquaDiva: Metagenomics assemblies of 32 groundwater samples
CTTTTAATTGGCAGAGAACCGGCCGCATTCGGCAAATGATGAAAGAACAGAAATCGGTTCTCCGCATTCCTTTCAAAGATAGGACGATTAGCAGAGGCGGAGCGGAGAAAGGGGTATATTACGCTTTCATTGATATGATGAAAAAATTAGAAAGAGAAGCAGCGAAGAAAAGAGAATACGAAAAAGCGATTTTGTGGCGAGATGCCATTTACAAGCTTGAAAATAAACTTGATATTTACGATACCATAAACGCCATTGATCTTTTGCGGGTTGAAATTCCGTATAGTGGGGTGGAAGCGACAATTAAGAAATATAAGAAAAAGTATCAGGAGATTCGCGGCGGTCAACCGGAACAGCGGGGCACATAAGTTCAATTAGCTTGCGATGATTTATAACGGTATCGAGCTCACTTATGGCATGCGGCACGCCCATTATTGCTTTTGAAAAAGGAAAAACAGGCTTCATAATTAAAGACAATAAGAGGCGCGCCCTATTTAGGACGGCCCCTTTTTTGCAATAGCTATTTAATTATAATTGTGGTATGATGTAGATAATGAAATTAGTGAGAAAGGCGAAAATCGGCTTAGATAAAAAATTCCAAAAGGTCTTAAAAACACCCGCGGGTTTTGATTTTTTTGTGGCAATTCACGACTTTATTAAACACATTGAATTAAATCCATCGCTTTTAAATAATCTTTCGCGCCGCCTTAAACCTAATCGAGAAATGAATATTCCAAATAAATACAATTATTTGAAACAGATTTATCAGGGAATAGAAGACGCTAATATTAAGTCCAACATTGATTTGGGACATGCAAGATACGCGGTACTTTTAGAGTTAAATAGAATTCGAAATAAAGATGTTTCGGAAAGTAATTCGTTTTGGAAAAGACGAGAATTATCCAGGAAATTGACGAGCGAAATTTATGAGAGATTAAAACTCATTAGCGCTTGACTTTTTACAAAAATAGGTATAGTGTAATACCGTAAGTTTCTATTAAGTTTCTTTCTTATGTTTTTATTAAAAGTAAGCAGTAGAAAAGAAATAAGATAGTTGGTCGACTTACTAAGTAATAAAATTATAAGAAATTAAGTATGGCAAAAAAATTATATGTGGGTGGATTGCCTTATAGCACCACCGACGCTACTTTAAAAGAGACTTTTTCAGCAGCTGGGACAGTTGAATCGGCGACAGTTATCATTGATAGGATGACTAACCGTTCAAAGGGATTTGGCTTTGTAGAAATGTCATCCGATGAAGAGGCGCAAAAAGCTATTGAAATGTTTAACGGCAAGGATATTGAGGGCAGAAACATCACAGTGAATGAAGCTCGTCCTATGGAGCCAAGAGCTCCTCGCCAAGGCGGATTTAACCGCGACAGCAGAGGATTTGGCGGAGGCAGCAGAAATCGCTGGTAAACCCCGTTACTTGACCACAAACTATTGGAATCCCGTGGCAAGCTATTTGGGCTTACTCTGTTCATTTGGTCCTGCGCTAAAAGCGTAAGGCATCAAGTAACGGGGTAAACATTATCCACAAAAACCCCTTAACCGGGGTTTTTTGTTTGCCGACAGGCAGGTTTTTTGGCAAAAGGGTATTGTTATTTTTAGATAAGGCAGTATAATAAATTAAAGAATATTATATTTGGCTTATTGAAATAATAAAGGTCGATATTAATAAATAAAAAACAATGATTAAATTAAAATTTTTAGTTTTTAGTCCATTTTTAGTAGTGGCTCTTATAGTTAATGCGCAAAGTGTAGGTAGCGGCGCGAGTGGGTCGGGATATATCACTCCAACAACAACCGTTTATCCGGCGCCAGTACCAGTACCGCCACCCGTGGATTACGGATTTATCCAATTTAATAATCTTACAGTTGAAAGCGTTTCCGCAACAAACCTACCCGCAGAAATTCTTGCTAGCAATCCGTCTATTTATCCTTTAATGGGGATGGAGGGTGATAAAAGTAGTAGTGGTGTTTTGAATACAACGTGCTACGAATTCGGCAGCCGGGACGCATCAAAAGGCACCAGCGTAGCTTGCCCGACGCCAAAAATAAACAATCAGCCGTATAGGATAGAAGTAGATGTTTCAACTAAACTTTATTTGCGCGACAGAACGCTGGCCGTCTTAAGCGATTTCACAGCCGGCGACCAGATTAATGTTTTTGGTTATTACAATACTGATGGCAGCATCCAAGCATATCTGGTCAGGGACTTGTCAAAGCCGGTACAAAGCGAATTTATTCAGTTAAACAATGTTAACCTTATTTCTATCTCTGCTTTGACAACGCCGGCAACGCTTATTGTTGCCCAATCGCAAGGTTATCCGTGCTACGGTTTTGGCGCAAGTGGGAGCATAAAACAGTCAATTATTTGTCCTATGGGCGTTGAGTCAGCTTCCTCAAACGCCACGTTAAAAAACCTGGCTGTACCGCAGGCTTTCGCTCCGACATGGGAACGTATGAGAAAATATGTCATAAATATTGACGCGCAAACCATAATTCTTGACAGTAATCGTACTCGGATTCAACTTTCTGATCTTAGGGTTGGCGACCAATTAAATATTTATGGCGAAACAAAAGATAATGGACAAACCTTGAACGCCGACATTGTGCGCGACCTTTCAATTCCAGCTTTTCCATCAACGTATAGCGGTAAAGTTATAACTGTTAATGCCGACGGCTCGTTTGTTATTCAAACGAGTGACGGCAGGACAATCACCGTAAAAAATCCGATTCAAGTTGGTGCCGCAGTCCAGATTACCGGACTTCTTGACCGTCTAACAAGTATATTATCACAGGTTACAAGCATTATAATTGGCGGCGGTTTTATCCCAATGCCTCTTCCGGCGACGGTTCCTGGAGCGCAGCGCTAATACAATAATACGGACGACTTTTTACAAGAAGCCCTTATTTAGGGTTTTTTGTTTGCAAATATAATGTATAATATTAATATATCTTATGTATCTTATGAAAGAAAAATTTATTAATGTTATTTTTATCGGCGTCATTCTTTTGATAGTTATTTTTCTTTTCACTATTGTTGATTATTTCATACATGGTTTGGAGAGTATATGGGGCGTGCCAGATTATTATTTTAGAAATAAAATACCAGCGGGATTTTTTTGGGGAGTTGTCGGATTGTTCCTGGCAAAAAAGTTTGAAAATATATGGCTGAAATCTTTGGCTGTGGCAGGAGTTATCGCTCTTGCCTTACAAATTAGATATTTTATTGAAGGTTACGCTTTAAGTTTTGTGTTATTGTTTTTACTAATCCATTTTGCTATTCTATACTTATTATCGGTCTTAATGTTTTGGGTTTTAGGCCGCCGCACCTAATTAATTTAAAAATATGAAAAAAATAATTATAGCCAGCATAATAGTTGTTGCTATCGCAACTTATTTTATTATTTTTAATAAGACCTTTAATATGATTTTAGTAGATATTTTTACTCCTGCACCTACGGCGCCTGTACCTCCACCTATTTATGGACCTAATTCTACTTCTGAAAATCCCGCGCCAGCGCCAGCAAGCGTTACCGTAAACATAAAAAATTTTTCATTCAATCCAGCAGCACTAACCATCAAGACAGGTACAAAAGTAATATGGGCTAATAATGACAGCGCTCCTCATACTATTACATCTGATTCGGGCAATCTCTTAAATTCCTCTTGAAATCCTCGGCTTTATTATCGCGGCCAGCGGCTACTACAAGCTGATTCGACGATAAGTCAAAGCCGTCAAACCTCGTTGGGCTCTTGCGACTGCATCAATTGCGTCAATAGAGCCCTTTTTATTTCTCTGGATTTTTAATAAAATAAATGGTATTTTTTGTAAAATGAATTACTCCGATGAACAATTAATTGCCAATTATTTGAAAGGCGATGAAAAAATGCTGGAGATTTTGATTCAGCGTTATCTTAAGGCGATTTACGGCTTTGTGTATCGTTATATCAATAGTTCCCAGGAAGCTGAAGATATTACGCAAGAGGTTTTTATGAGGGCCTGGCGAAATTTTAAGGGTTTTAACCCCCAAAAAGGAAATTTTAAGACATGGATTTTTACTATTGCCAAAAATGCCTCGCTTGACTTTATAAAAAAGAAAAAAACTACGCCTTTTTCCGAATTTGATAACGAAGAAGGAGAAAATATTTTAACTGAAACCTTGGCTGACCCGGCGCCAAGTCCAAGCGAAATTCTGGAGAGAGCTGATAATAAACAAAAAGTAAATTCGATTGTGGAAAATTTACCAGTTCAATATCAAATGCTCTTATTTCTTTACTATAACGACCATTTCAACTTTCGGGAAATCGCCGAAATTTTAGGCGAGCCGCTTAACACTATAAAAAGCCGACACCGCCGCAGCCTTGTGATGCTTAAAAAATTGCTTAGTGGGTAAAATTTGCTAAAATAAAATATATGCCACAACCATTAGGAAAGAAGACCTGGCTCATCACTGTTGATATGGGCTATGGCCATCAGCGAATTGCTTTCCCATTGAGGCGCTTGGCTTTTAAAGACGAAATTATTAAGGCCAATCATTATCTCGGTATCCCCGAGAAAGATAGAGCAATTTGGGAAGGGTCGCGTCGGTTTTACGAATCCATTTCTAATCTTAAAAGAATCCCTTTAATTGGGGAGTTTATTTTTAAAGTTTACGACAGTTTTCAAAAAATTCCTCAGTTTTATCCAAAAAGAGACCTCTCCAAGCCCGACTTAGTCCTTAAAAATCTTTATTCTCTAATTAAAAAAGGATGGGGAAGGGACTTAATTGAAAAATTAAAAAAAGAAAATTCTCGTTTGCCATTACTGACTACTTTTTTTGCGTCGGCTTTTATGGCAGAAGTTTTTGAATACCCGGGAGAAATTTTCTGTATTGTTTGCGACGCCGACATTTCGCGCACTTGGGCGCCGCTTCAGCCGTCAATCAGTAAAATTAAATATTTAGTTCCTAATGAACGGGTAAAAGAACGGCTTCATTTTTATGGCGTCAAAAAAGAGAATATTTTTTTGACTGGTTGTCCTTTGCCAATGGAAAATATAGGAGAGAATTACGAAATTTTAAAAAATGATTTAGCTTTTCGGCTTTTTAATCTTGACCCAAAAAAGAAATATTTTGAAAATTATCAAACTCTTATTTCTGAATTTCTGGGCGCTCTACCCAAAAAATCAGACCATCCTTTGACAATTCTTTTCAGTATTGGCGGCGCTGGCGCCCAAAAAGAAATTGCCTTAAAAGCCATGCATAGTTTAGCTCAAAAAATAAAAAATTCAGAAATAAAATTTATCGTCTCCGTCGGTATCAGAAGCGAGGTGCGTGATTATTTTGCAAGAATTATTTCTAGCTTGAATGTTGAAATCATTTACGAATCAAATATTTCTGATTATTTTAAAAAATTCAACCAAGCATTGCGGAAAACCGATATCCTTTGGACTAAGCCGAGTGAATTATCGTTTTATTCCGGCCTTGGTATCCCGATAATTATCGCGCCAACCATTGGTTCCCAAGAAGATTTTAATCGGGAATGGCTTTTAAAATTAGGTTCGGGAATTTTACAGGAGAATCTCAATTATGTTGAAGAGTGGCTTTTTGATTTATTGGAAAGCGGCTGGCTGGCAGAAGCGGCAATGCAGGGTTTTATTGAAACAGAAAAAATGGGAACTTATAATATTGAACGCGTTGTCAATTCTATTTTATGACCTGGTTTTTAGCAGCAATTTTAGCTTATTTTCTTTTAGCGGTCGTTTCTTTATTTGACCGTTATATTTTAATAGGGCCGGTTCACGAACCAAAAGTTTACGCCTTTTGGGTCGGCACTTTGACTTTTTTAATTGCTATTTTGATTATTCCTTTCGGCATAAATTTTCCATCAATAGATTTCATTTTAATCGGTTTGGCCTCTGGTTTTATCAGAATTTTCGGCATTCTGTTTTTGTACGAAGGAATTCATCGGCTTGAGGTTTCAAGGGTTGTGCCGGCAATGAACGGTTTTATGCCGATTTTCAGTTTTTTACTTTTCTTTTTGTTTTTTCCCGGCCTTGAATCTTTGGGTCTATTTACCATTATCGCCTTTATTTTGCTGGTTGGCGGTTCAGTCCTAATTTCTTCAAAAAAACTCTCTCATATTTTTTCTGATTTAAAGAATTTAAAATACCCGGCTATAAGCGCTTTTCTTCTTTCACTGAATTTTTTCTTGACTAAAATTCTTTTTTTAAAAACCGATTTTTTGAGCGGGCTTTTCTTGACACTAATGGGCGTAGGCCTGGGAACCGCTAGTTTTTTTATTATTTTCCCCGATTTTAGAAAGTCATTCAACGCTCCAAAAATCAGCTTTAAGGTTTCAGGTCTTATTGTTTTGGCTCAAATTTTGGGCGCTGCGGGCGGATTATTGCAGTTTTACTCGGTTTTTCTAGGTGAGCCAGCTCAAGTGCCTATAATCAACGCTTTAGAAGGCACGCGCGACGTTTTCCTTTTGTCGTTTGTTTTTATATTGTCTTATTGGCGGCCGAATATGCTAAAAGAAAAAATGAGTGGCGCCAGCGGTTTTCAAAAAATTTTAGCTGTTTTGCTTATTGGCGTCGGTTTGGTTATTTTGGCTTTAAAATAAACCCTGTTAGAAGCCTAATGATTAAAAAAATTCTGAAAACGATTTTGTGGTTGGGATTAATTTTGTTGTTATTCTTTGCCGTCTCCTTTTTTATTATTTCTCCGCCTCAAGCTGATAGAATTGTTTGGGGCGTAAATTTTTCTCAAAAGCAATCAGAAAATCTCGGCTTGAACTGGAAAGAAAATTATTCATTTCTATTGGATGATTTAAGAGTAAAAAATTTGAAATTAGCTATACATTGGGATTTAATTGAGCCGCTCCAAAATAATTATAAATTTGACGATTTAGATTGGCAGATTAACGAAGCGGATAAAAAAGGGGCAAAGATAATTTTAGTAATTGGAATGAAAACTGGCCGCTGGCCAGAATGCCATTTACCTCAATGGGCTAATGGCCTAAGTAAAGAAGAACAGCAAAAAGAAATTTTAGATATGCTTGAAAGTGTTGTATTGAGATATCGTAATTCGGGGGCAGTTAAATACTGGCAAGTTGAAAACGAGCCGCTTTTTGAATTTGGCGAGTGTCCCTGGACAGATAAAAATTTTTTGAAGGAAGAAATAGGCTTGGTTAAATCTTTTGATAAAAGGCCGGTTATTATTTCTGATAGCGGCGAATGGTCTTTTTGGTTTGGCTCGGCTGGGCTAGGGGATTTAGTCGGCATTACAATGTACAGAAAAGTTTGGTTTTCGCCTTTAAATATTTATATTAGTTATCCTTTGACTCCCGCTTTTTATGGGAATAGGGCCGAAATTATCAAAAAAATATTCGGCAAAGAAGTAATTGGTGTTGAACTTCAAACCGAACCTTGGTGCCAGTCATTTCTTAAGGACTGTCCGCTTAAAGAGCAAGAAAAAACAATGAGTTTAAAAAAATTTAAAGAAAATCTTGATTTCGCGAGATATAGCGGTTTGAAAGAATTTTATTTATGGGGCGCTGAGTGGTGGTATTGGCAGAAAACAACGCAGAATAATCCGGCTTTCTGGGAAGAAGCCAAAAATCAGATAATTAGGTAATTAGCTGATAGGGGGCGCACCAAAGGGCGTCCTTTATTCGTATTAATAAATAAAGATATTTATGCGTCAAGATTATCAAACATTATTTAATAATTTGAATTCTCCGGAGCTGCCGGAGGGAATTTTTGATAAAATTATTAGGGCAATTTATCGCGAACAAGAATTGCATCAGACGAAGAAAATATTTTTTAGTTTTGTGGCTATGTTAGTAGTTTCGCTTGCCGCCCTTCCCTTTTCTTTGCTGATGCTTATTAATCAAATAAAAACTTCCGGAACTTATTATTTTATTTCGGCAGCTTTAAGCGATTTCTCGACTTTTGTCAATTTGTGGCGAAATTTCAGTTTGGCAATTTTAGAATCGCTACCGATTATTGGTTTAGTCGTATTCATAATTAGTTTAGGTTTGGCAGTTTTTACGCTTAAATTATTCTTATACAAAAAAAGAATGCTTTTTGGATATTTAAAGCGAAATTTTAATTTCGCATAATAATATAAACCTATTATGGACGAGAATGAAAATAACAAGGAAAATAAAATAATGAAGTTAGCGATGAAGCCGGATATTCTTAAAAAGATTATTATCGGTTTAGTAAGCATTATAATTATTATTTTAATTTTCGGCGCGGGCATATTTATCGGCGAAACGAAAGCGCGATTTTCTTATCGCTGGGCGGAAAATTACCAGCGTAATTTTGCCGGACCAAGAGGTGGATTTTTAGGCAGATTTCCAGCATCGCCTGATGGCGACTTTATAGAAAGCCACGGCGTTTTCGGCCAAATCATTAAAATTAATTCGGATTTAGTAATTAAAGGCCAAAATAATATAGAAAGAATAGTGTTGATTAGTACTAGCACGGTCATTCAGAAAGCAAGGCAAACTATAACAAAAGATGATTTGAAAGTGGACGATAACGTGACAGTTATCGGCTCACCAAATGACCAAGGCCAGATTGAAGCGAAACTTATCAGGGTTTTTTAAGCACGCAGATTATTTTAAATTATTTTTTAAAATGCTTTCAGGATTTTTTAAAAAAATAACCGAGCACAAAGTCAAGTCTGGCGCAATTGCGCTTTTAATTTTATTGGCGATTTATTTTGGCCGCGGAATTTTATTTCCTGCGGCTAACACAACGAGTTATGTAACTGCTGCTGCAACCAAGGGAACAATTGTTATATCAGTTTCAGGCAGCGGACAAGTTTCCGCCTCCGATCAAGTGGACATAAAAGCCAAAGATTCTGGCGATGTTATCTATATCGGCGCGGAGAATGGTCAACAAGTGGCAAAGGGGAAACTTTTGCTTCAAGTTGATAACTCTGATGCTCAAAAGACGGTGGAAGATGCGAAAATAAATCTTGACCAAGCAAAAATAGAACTTGAAAAAATGCAAGGGCTTCAAACAGCGGTCGGGGCTTTAAGAGGCGTTAAAGAAAAGGCGTTAGATGCTTTGACTAAGTCTTATGAGGATGGTTTTAACACAGTTTCTAATGCTTTTCTTAACCTGCCTACCGTGATGAGTGGATTAAACGAGATTTTTTTTAGTAACGTCTTAAGTAAAAATCAACAAAACATTGATTGGTATGTTGACCAAATGAGTAATTTAGGAGCGGCTGCAAAAGCCGTTCAATATAAAAATGATGTGAATTCTTTATATTTGTCAGCCAAAGAAAAATACGATCAAAATTTTGATGACTACAAAGCCACTAGCAGAAATTCCGATACAGCAAGTACAGAATCACTCATTTCAGAAACTTATGATACGATAAAAATGATAGCGGATACGGTTAAAGAATCTGTTAATTATATCGGTTTTGTTTCCGATACGCTGAAAAATAACAGTGTCAGCGTTCCTTCAGCGATTACAACCTACCAGTCAAGCTTAAACTCTTACACCGGCACGACCAATACCTATCTTTTAAATCTTCTTTCCACAAAAGACACGATTCAATCAGGCAAAGAGGCACTCATAGAAACCGATTTTAGTATTGCCGATCAAGAAATTAAAGTTAAACAAGCGCAACAGACCTTAGATGAGGCAATAAATAAATTGGCGGATTATTCCGTATACGCGCCTTTTAGCGGCACTATTGCCGAATTTAATTTTAAAAAAGGCGATACCATTTCAAACGGCGCAACAGTCGCTACTCTTGTCAGCAATCAGCGTATAGCAGAAATAACTCTTAATGAAGTTGATATTGCCAAAGTTAAAATAGGACAAAAAGCGAATATTACTTTTGACGCTATTTCTGATTTAAATATCGCGGGCACGGTAATTGATATAGATACTCTCGGCACGGTGAGCCAGGGCGTGGTTAACTACGGCGTTAAAATAGGCTTTGACGACCAGGATGAAAGGATAAAGCCCGGTATGAGCGTATCAACGGCTATAATTACAGATGTTAAACAAGACGTCGTAATGGTGCCTAATTCTGCCGTAAAACAGCAAGGAGGTATTTTTTATGTGGAAATTATGACGGCAAGTTCCACTACGCCTCGGCAACAAGTTATTACAGAGGGCCTTTCTAACGACACAATGGTAGAAATCATCAGCGGTCTTGAAGTTGGAGAAGAAGTCGTGACTCAAACTATTACTTCTAATGCTACTACCGCGACGCAATCATCAAGTGCTGGAGGATTGAGAATTCCCGGTTTAGGAGGCGGCGGTTTCGGAAGGTAAAGGTAATATATGATAGAATGCCAAAATATTTCAAAAATTTATAAAACCGAGAGCGCGGAAACATTTGCCTTAAAAAATATTTCATTTAAAATTTCAGACGGGGAATTTACGGCGATTATGGGTCCGTCTGGTTCTGGAAAATCAACTTTGATGCATATACTTGGCTGTTTGGATATTCCGACATCCGGCGCTTATTTTCTTGACGACCGCGATGTTTCAAAAATGTCTGATGATGAGCTGACCGATGTGAGAATTGATAAAATTGGATTTGTGTTTCAATCATATAATCTTCTTCCACGAGCCAGCGTGTTGCGTAACGTGACGTTGTCTTTGATTTACGCTGGTGTGTCTAATATTGAAAGAGAAAAAAAAGCGACAGCGGCTTTAATTTCTGCTGGTTTGCCAGAAGACCGCTTTCATCATCTTTCTAACCAATTATCCGGCGGTCAGATGCAAAGAGTAGCGATTGCCCGCGCCTTAGTTAATGACCCAACAATTATTCTGGCTGACGAACCAACCGGCAATCTTGACACTAAAACAGGCGAAATTGTTTTGTCTACTTTTCAACGACTAAACAAAGACGAAAATCGCACAATTATTTTGATTACTCACGAACGTTATGTGGCAGAACACGCTACGAGAATTATTCACCTTAAAGACGGAGAAATTATAGAAGATGAAAAAAATATCAGTCGTCGCTTAGTTAATAATTATTAATCATGACAATAAAGGACACATTACAAGAAACATTTTCAGCTATCACAGTTAATAAGGCCAGATCAGGATTGACTATTCTTGGCATTGTCATTGGTATTGGCTCAGTCATTGCGATGATTTCGATTGGTCAGGGAGCGCAGGGGTCAATTAACGCCAGCATTCAATCAATTGGTTCAAATTTGGTTTTGGTGATGCCAAGTTTCCAGCGCGGGGTTGGCACGCAAGTAAGTGCTGGCCGCGGTTCAGCCCAAACGCTGATTCAAGCTGACGCCGACGCGATTAAAAACGAAATCACCTTAGCTAAAGCTGTGGCGCCGGAAATTTCCAGTAGATACCAAATAGTCGCTAAAGGCACAAACACTAATACTCAAGTGGTAGGCACTGTGGCAAGCTATCCTGAAGTGCGTAATGTTCAGATTGATACTGGCGCATTTATTTCTGACCAAAATATACAGAGTTTATCAAAAGTGGCAGTGCTTGGTCCCACTACGGCCAATGACCTTTTTGGTTCAAGCACAGAGCCAATCGGACAAACCATTCGCATCAATAAAATTGATTTTAGAGTTATCGGCGTCACCAAATCAAAAGGCGGCACTGGTTTTGGCAATCAAGACGATGTAATTTTTGTGCCGCTATCCACCGCTCAAAGATTTTTAGCCGGTGATACTTATGTCACAACTATTAGCGTTGAAGCGGATAATCAAAGTGATATGGCGACTATTCAGCAACAGATTACTCAATTATTATTAGAGAGACATAATATTTCCAATGCTCAATTGGCTGACTTTCAGGTGTTGAATCAGTCCGATATTGTTTCAGCCGCTTCTTCAGTAACAAATACTTTCACCATTCTTTTGGCTTCGATTGCCGGCATTTCTTTAATTGTCGGCGGCATCGGCATTATGAATATGATGTTGACAACGGTTACTGAAAGGACGCGCGAAATCGGCTTGCGTAAAGCCATTGGCGCAAAGAAAAAAGACATAAGTTTGCAATTTTTATCTGAATCAGTGATGCTGACATTTTTCGGAGGAATTATGGGAATTATTTTTGGCTGGCTTTTAGCTTTTGGCGTGACGTATTTTACCGGCATCGCAACCAGTATTTCCTTTTTTTCAATTGTCTTGGCATTCGGAGTTTCCGCCGCGATCGGAATTATTTTTGGTTATTATCCGGCGAGGAGAGCCGCGGGCTTAAATCCGATAGAGGCGCTTCGTTATGAATAGCCATATTAAGATTTTTTACAATTTTAGTTTATGTTTGGGTTTATGTTTATGTTTGAGTTTATATTTGCGACACAGGCGACGTAGACGAGTAAATAAATCATTATAAAGCCATGGCTTGATAATGACTTATTCTAATTATTCTAACGTTAAATTTTAACATTTAATAATGAATTATGAGTTGCGGTCGACGATTCTTAAAATATTTTTCATTATAAATTAATATGAATAAAACAATATTAAAAATTCTAATAGCGGCAGTCATTGCTGCAGGACTTGGTTTTTACGGAGGAATAAAATATGGCGAGAGCGCAAATACCCAAACCAGCGCCAGCCAAAGATTTCAGCAAACCGGAGGATTTAATATGACGAATAGAAATGGAAATAGGTCAGCGGGCCAAAATGGCAATTTTGCCGGAGGAGAAATAATCGCTAAAGACGCAACAAGCATTACAGTTAAGCTTCAAGATGGAAGTTCTAAAATTGTTTTTGTTTCAAGTTCAACGCCGGTGTTGACATCGGTTCAGGGAAACTTGAACGACTTGAATGTTGGAGATAATATAACAGTTATTGGCACGCAAAACTCTGACGGCAGTATCACTAGCCAATCAATTCAAATTAGGCCAATAGGAACGCCACAACGGTAATTATTTAATGTATGATTAAGAACAAATCTTGACAAAATCATAAAGGATTTGCTATGCTATTTTTAGTTTCCAAAAGGAATTAAAAAAAGAGGAATGGAAAATGAAGGGGGTGGCGGCGAAAGTCGTGAGGCAAGTTTCCCTAATAAGGAAACCAACGTTACAAAAGGCAAAGCAGGATACAGTGTGCGATGTTTACGTTTTCAAAAAATACCAATCCTGCCCACCCCCCTTAACAGGTTTAAGCCCACCCTGGAGAAATCCTAAAGGGCTTTTTTGTTTGTGGATATTAACATTTGTTTAATTTATTATTTGCTTTATAATTACTTAAAAGGTCGCAGTTTAAATCGTTAAAAATTATGAAAACGCTTAATTGGATTACGATGCTTCTCGTGGTTATTGGAGGTTTGAACTGGGGTTTGATTGGCTTGTTTGATTTTGATTTGGTCTCGGCGATTTTTGGCGCATCTCTCAGCCGCGTGATTTTCATTCTGGTTGGAGTGAGTGCTTTGTATATGCTTATAGTCGCTCCTAAAATGATGAAGGAGAGACAGCAGTCAATGCCGATGTAGTATATTTGGTATTTTAAGAATAAAATGCCGCTCCAGTAAAAATCGGAGCGGCATTTTTAACTTGCTTGGGCTAAATAATTTATAATATAATAAGAAGAAGAAACTTAAAGGTCGTTTAAATTTTTTAAAAATTAAAATAGATATGCGTGGATACGTTATTAATATTGAAAAAGAAACTTTAGATAATGAACTTTTTCGCAAAGTGCTTTTTACTGCCAATTATAGCCAGTTAGTTTTGATGAGTTTAAAACCAAATGAAGAAATTGGCGAAGAAGTGCATGGCTTAGACCAGTTTTTCAGATTTGAAAGTGGAAACGGCAAAGTGGTTTTAAATGGAGAAGAAGCAGAAATAAGCGATGGCTTCGCAGTCGTAGTGCCGGCTGGCACTATTCATAATGTTATCAACACTTCAGCTGATAAACCGCTTAAGCTTTACACCATTTATTCTCCGCCTAACCATCAAGACCAAATAATTCATGCCACGAAAGCCGAAGCAGTGGAAGAACATTTTGACGGAAAAGTGAGTTTCTAGAGGTTGTCCTAACAGTACTTCTATATAAATAATTTTAAACTTCTGAATTAAAGAAAGTGTTTTTTTATACGGATTTATTAATGTTAATTTATAATTTAGAATTATAATCTTAAGTCATTATAAAGCCATGGCTTTATAATGACTTAATTTAGGTGTATTTTTATTGACACCTAAGATATTTTTATGTTAATACTACGGTAGTACAGGCAAACTGGGATTAAAACAAGGCCGAAAAACTCCGGACACCCAGGGAGTTTGTTTCAAGTCAAGCCTCAAAACACTTTCCGAAGATGCGGCGAGGTAAGATTTGAAATAGGTCCAAAACCCCTATCTGACTCAGAATGGGGAGAAAATGGGAGATGGTAAGGACTGGGCTTTGCCCAGACCCTTTCCGAAGAGAGCTGCTTTATCGAGTTTCCTCCGGAGATGACCGAGTTCAGCCCCTCCGCTCGGGTTTGAGCGCGACGCTGGTGCTTGTTCCCGATCATTCTGAAAGGACGAACCAGGTGAGGTCAGCCGTTTACACTCAGTTTGCCTGTATTCTTTTTTAAATAATGGTCTTTGAAAAATAAAAAATCTGAAAAGAAAGGATGGTGAAGAAGATGTCGAAGTTGAAAGAAAAGAGTGGCTTTAAGAAGTTGGTGGTGTCGTCATTTGACATTCAATTCACCACCAATTTACAGGAACTGGCTAAGGTGATTGGGACTTCAAAAAAATGTTTGCGAAGGGCTTATTGGATAAGAAGGCAGGAAGTTTTTGAAGATGAAATTATGGAAAAGCGAAGGCTGGTCAAAAGGACGTTCCAGTATGGTTTTAGGCGCTTCATAAAAAAAGAAGCGCATAAGGATAGGGAGATACTTGCTCCTCATCCTGATGTTCAGGCCGCGTTCAAAGCCATTCAAAAATGGTTAGAACGAATAAGTTATTCACATCCAGCCGCCTTTGGTTTTGTTAAAAAACGAAACCCTAAAAAAGCAGTTCAGGCGCTTATGCGTAGGTCTTTCTTGGAAAAAGAGCATAAGCATTTTTTCCGTTTTGACATTGAGAATTGCTTTCCGAGCGCCGTGATGGAAATGGTGGTGCAGGCGTTAAAAAGAATGAAAGTTGATGAATCTTTGATAATGCCGCTGTCGTGGTTTATCACTTATTACTACGACGGCGAGAGGCGACTACCTCAAGGAAGTTCTTGCAGCCCAGTAATCTTAAACCGGGTCTATAAGCCAATGTGCAGGCGAATAGACCATGTTTGTGAAAAGCACGGCATAAAAAAATGGGCTGTGTATGCAGATGATTTTAATTTCGCATCCGATTCAATTTCGGAAGGCGCAAAAAAAGAACTTCTTGGCGTGCCTGCTGAATTAGGCTTCAAGGTGAAGGACCGGAAAACGAGGGATAATTTCGGAAAAACAACCCCTCATATCCTTGGTCTAACCGTTGTTCGCGGCGAAATCCACATCAACCACAGGAGAAAGAATAAGTTTAGAAGAATTCTTTATGCCGCGGTAAAACACAACGCCTATTCCCATGAACATGTTTTGGGTATGGTAGCGGACATTAAAGGTATTTATGGTCTAGAGAGGAATTGGCCAGGTTGGCTTTTAAAACCCTGGCAAAAATACCAGTATGAAATGGAGGTGAGGATATGGAAAGGAATGGACACAAGTTGCCGCCGCAAAACATCGAGGCCGAGCAAACAACTCTTGCTTCGCTCCTGATTGATGGTAGTAAGATTACCGAAGTTCAAGCGATTTTAACACCCGATGATTTTTATCGGGAGGCGCACCAAAAAATCTTTACTGCGATTTTGGAGTTGGATAGCAAGTCGGTTAACGTGGATTTAGTTACGTTGACCGACGAATTACGGAAAAAGAATCAGATTGATAGTATAGGCGGAGCGTCATATCTCGCGGCAATTTTAGATATAACTCCGACAGCAGAGAACGTGGAACATCACGCCCGTATCGTAAAACAAAAAGCCATCTTAAGGGAAATTATTAAAAGGGGTACTGAATTAGTTGTGATGGCTTACGAAGATGGGAAGGACACAGATGAGTTATTAGCTGAGTTTCAAGTCGTCGCTCAAGAATTAATTGAGAAATCAGCGACCGGGAAAAAGATGAAAAGAATGAAAGTGTCTGATTTCCAAAAACTCGCTGGTCTTCGTGAGACGCCGTATAAGTATTTGAACAACGCGATTGGCGGTTTTCTGCCAAAGGAATTAATCTGCGTCGGTGGAAACAAAGGAATAGGTAAAACCTCCTTTGTTTCTGGCTTGTTGACCTACACCGCGATGAAAGAAAAGATGCCAGCAATTTATTGCGGCAGCGCAACGTGGGAACAAAGATTTAAATTACAGCTTCTGTCTAACCAGAGCGGTGTCCCATTCGACGTTTTGATAAAAGGTAGGGCTTGTGCTAAAAACATAGTTCCTGCTCAAAAGGCATTAGATGAGGCAGAAATTTATTATCTGATAGAGCCGAAAGAGTTTAATGTCATCACGATTTCTGCCGAATTAAAAAGGCTGAAAAGGGAAATAGGCGACTTGGGGATAGTAATTATTGAAAATTTCCAAGAGCTGCGGTTTCCCGGAAAGTTCAGGGATAACCTTGAAGAGCAGAAAAGAGTGGCAACGTTTTTAACTGGTTTGACCGATGAGTTAGACGCGCCCGTGATTATTTCTTGTCAAATAGGTAAAGAAACGGACAAACGAGAAAATAGACGGCCAATGCTTAGCGACCTGAAGGACGCTGGAGCAATTGGAGAAAAAGCTACTAAGGTTTTTCTCCTTTACAGACGAGCATTTTACAACTTGGAAACTTCGGTTGCGGGCTCAGAAAAACAACAAAGACCTGAAATTGGCGAAGTAATTATCGCCAAGGGAGGGCCACCGGTAATTGTGCCCCATTATTTTGACGGGGCGACCTATCGCTGGTGGGATAAAGATGATTAGAGCTCATTAACAATTTTACCCCTGCTTTCGGATAACCGAAGGCAGGGCATTTTTATTTTTATAAAATTGATTATAATTATAGAAAAGGTCGCGTAGAAATTAATTAAAAAAACAAATGAATAATTTAACTGGAAAAGTCGCTATTATAACTGGCGGAAGAAGAGGAATGGGGAAAGCCGATGCTTTAACTTTATCTAAAGCTGGAGCAAAAGTGGTTGTGGCGGATATTTCTTTGGAAGAGTGCCAAAAAGTAGTTGATGAGATTGAGGGGTTTGGAGGCGAGGCAATGGCTGTTAAGTGCGATGTATCGCAGAAAGCCGAAGTTGAAGAAATGATAAAACAAACAATAAGTAAATTCGGCAAAATTGATATTTTGGTTAATAACGCCGGCATCTGCCAATTCAAACCATTTTTGGAATTAACCGAAAGTGATTGGGATAAAACCATAGACATTAATCTCAAGGGATATTTCTTATGCGCTCAAGCAGCGGCCAAAGAAATGGCTAAACAAAAATCAGGAGTGATAGTTAACATCGCTTCAATTGCGATGGGGCAAGTGGGAGTTGGCTTTCCGGCTCTTACTCATTACTGCGCTTCAAAAGGAGGAATTGCCGGAATGACAGAGGCAATGGCATTAGAGCTTGCCCCTTATGGAATTAGAGTTAATGCAATTGCTCCCGGAGCCATTGATACGCCAATGGTTGACCCGTTAAAAGTTGACCCTAAGGTGATGGAAGGAACACTGGCGCGAGTGCCGCTTCATAGAATGGGCAAGCCAGAGGAAATTTCTAATACAGTTTTATTTTTAGCGTCAGATGATTCTTCTTATATGACTGGCTCAATTATTGTGGTTGACGGCGGCTGGCTGGCGGGTTAAAACTTTTTAAGTTTTTTGAATGAAAATTAATGGGAGGGTTTATACCCCCCCATTTTTTATCTTGAATAAATATGTTATAATTAAAATACTATGATTAAAAAGGGAGATCTATATTACCCAAGCGAAGAATTTAAACAGAACGCTTGGTTAAACGATGCCTCAATCTATGAAGAAGCGGCTAAAGACCCGCTTAAGTTTTGGGAAAAATTAGCTGAAAGTATTAGTTGGCAGAAAAAGTGGGATAAGGTTTTTGAACACGAGCCGCCTTATTTTAAGTGGTTTGTAAACGCTAAATTAAATATCACGGAAAACTGCTTAGATAAGAATTTAGCTGACAAAAAAGACAAGATTGCTTTAATTTGGGAGCCTGAGCCATTAGAAGAAAAATCAAAGACATTCATTTATGGAGAAATTTTTTATGAGGTTAATAAATTAGCTAATGCTTTAAAAAAATTAGGCGTCAAAAAAGGCGATAGAGTCGGAATTTATTTGCCAATGATTCCAGAAATAATATTTTCAATGCTGGCTTGCGCCAGAATTGGAGCGATTCACGCGGTTGTTTTTTCTGCTTTTAGCCCCAACGCCTTAAAAGCCAGATTAGAAGATACAGAAGCAAAGATTTTAATTACAGCTGACGGATATTATAGAAGAGGCAAGATTATTAATTTAAAAGCCAATGCCGACGAAGGTAGTAAGGATACCAAAGTAGAAAAGGTTATTGTCGTTAAAAGAGCGAACCCCGTTAGAAATTTTTCAATTTCTAACGGGGCAAGTAACGAAATTTCTTGGAATTCTGAAAAGGATATTTGGTACGATGACTTAGTGAAAAACGAAAACAATTTTTGCCCGGCTGAAATTATGGATTCAGAGGATTTATTGTTTATTTTGTATACTTCTGGCTCAACCGGAAAACCCAAAGGCACGATGCACGCTTGTGGCGGTTACGCTGTCCAAGCGTATTGGACTGCCAGATGGATTTTTGATTTAAAAGACAATGATATTTTTTGGTCAACCGCTGACATCGGTTGGATTACCGGCCACACCTACAGCTGTTATGGGCCACTCTTAAATGGCGTTACTTTTATGATTTTTGAAGGCGTGCCGGATTTCCCAACACCAGACAGATGGCTGCAGATTATTGAAAAACACAAAGTAACGATTTTTTATACTGCGCCGACCGCTATCAGAATGTTTGAAAAATACGGCTCGGAAATTTTAGAAAAATACGCCTTAAAATCCTTGCGGCTTTTGGGTTCAGTTGGCGAGCCAATTGATGAAGAGGCCTGGCAATGGTATTTTGAAAAAGTGGGCAAAAGTCGATGTCCGATTGTTGATACTTGGTGGCAAACAGAAACCGGCGGAATTTTAATAACTTCACTTCCAGGCATTGGGCCGTTTAAGCCGTCTTTTACCGGCTTGCCCTTACCCGGACTTAAATTTGAAATTAGAGAGGAAAATTTAGTGCTTTTGCCGCCTTTCAGCCCCGGACTCCTAAGGGGAATTTATAAAAATCCCGAAAAATATTTAGAAACTTATTGGAGTCAATATGGCAATGAGGTTTATTTCACAAGTGATGGCGCGATAAAAGACGAGAATGGTTTAATTAGAATTGTTGGCCGAGTTGATGATGTTATCAAAGTGGCTGGCCATCGTATTGCCACTGGCGAGCTTGAAGCGATTATTGATAATCACAGAGATATTATTGAGTGTGCGGTTGTCGGTGTTCCCGATGATATCAAAGGTGAAGTGCCAGTTGGTTTTGTTGTCCCTCAGGCGCAGAAGTCAGTTGAAGAATTAAAACAGGAAGTTATTGATTTAGTTAAAAAACAAATGGGGCCAATCGCGCTTTTCAAGCAAGTTTATGTGGTTGATGATTTGCCAAAAACCAGAAGCGGAAAAATAATGAGAAGAATTTTGAAAAAATTATTAACTAACGAGGATTTAGGCGATTTGTCTACTTTAGCCAATCCGGAAAGCGTTGAGAAAATTAAAACAAGGATTCTACAAAATGAAACCGCATAAAATTTCATTGCCAGAAAATTCAACATTGCCGTTATTAGCTGACGAAGCAATTGTTTTAGGCGCTTTGGAAGCAGGCGTTGGTTTTGTTTCAACTTATCCGGGTTGTCCAGCCGCAGAAATCGGCGACCTTTTTTATAAGATTAAAGATGACTACGGCGTTTATATGGAATATTCAATCAATGAAATAGTGGCTGTGGAAGCAGCAGCTGGCGCGGCTTTTTCAGGAGTCAGGGCGCTTGTGGCAATGAAACATTTTGGCATTAATGTGGCAATGGATGCTTTAATTCCAATTGCTTATACGAGACCGCGGGCTGGATTAGTCATTGTCGTTTGCGATGACCCGGGCTGTCATTCTTCAGCCCAATCAGAACAAGATAGCCGGGTTTTTATTGAAAACTTAAATATATTGACCCTGGAACCATCGGATCCGCAGGAAGCAAAAGAATTTACGCGTCTGGCTTTTGAAATTTCAGAAAAGTTTGAGAAGCCAGTGATTATAAGAATGACAGTTAGAGTGGCTCATCAGACCGCAGCGGTTAAAATCGGAAAAATTCCAAAGCCAAAAATAAAAGGAGAATTTATAAAAGACCTAAAAAGATTTGACACTGCGCCTTCGCTTGTTCTTAATCAGAAAAGAGAATTGTTGGCGATGAAATATGAGTTGGAAAAATATTTGGCAACAACCAGTTTAAATCCAATATTAACGACTTACGATGTCGTTAATATTAATAAAAGTATTGGCGTTATTACCTCAGGGGTTTCGCATCTTTATGTTTTAGAAGTCTCCAAAAAATTAAAAATTTCTTTGCCGATTTTTAAGATTGATACTTTTTATCCTTTGCCGATGGGAAAAATTAATTTGTTTTTGCAAGATAAAACAAAAATTTTAGTATTTGAAGAAATTATCGGTTTAATTGAAGAAAAAATAAGAGCTGAAGTCCAAAGAAGAGGTATAAAAATTGAAATTTTTGGGAAAAACTTAATGGAGCCGGTTGATGAATTAAATCCCGATAGAGTGATTGAAGCGCTGTCTCAATTTTTAGGAATTGATTATTCTAAACCGGAAAAAATTGAAGCTAATTTAGTTGTTAGAACGCCGAGATTTTGCCCTGGCTGTCCTGATTGGTCAATTTTTGGAGCGCTCAAAAATGCGGTTAAAACAGATGAGGCTGTTTTTGTCGGCGATATTGGCTGTTATATGATGGGCTATTATAAGCCATTTGAGCTGCAGGATACGTTGCTTTGTATGGGTGCTTCTTTGTCTATAGGTCATGGCATTTCTAAAATGACCGAGCAAAAAGTAATCGCGATGATTGGCGATTCAACCTTGCTTCATGGCGGACTGCATGGGGTAATTAATATTGTTAATAATGGTTCATCGCCTTTAATAATTATTTTTAATAATGGTACAACAGCGATGACTGGCCAGCAGCCGCATCCGGCTACTCCCTTAGGGTTTAGAACTCAAGATGGCAAAGTGCAAATTAAAATTGAAGATTTATTAAAAGTAATTGGCATAAAAAATATTGTGGTGTTAGATCCCGTTAGTCAAAATAAACTTTTGGAGAAAAAAATTAAGCAATTATTGTTAAAAAAGCAAACTTCGGCGATTATTTGCCGTCATCCTTGCATTTATATCGACCATTTAGAAAAAATGGAAATACAATATTAATAATATGATTACAAATATTTTTATTGCTGGCGTTGGAGGCCAGGGGTTAATCACCTTAAAGAAAATTTTAAGTTATGCTGCAATTAACGAAGGCAAATTTTTTCGCGCGGTTGAGATTCGCGGCTTGGCGCAACGCGGCGGCGAAGTAAATGTTCATTTTAGAATTGGCGAAGTTGATTCGCCTTTAATTAGTGAAAAAGACGCTGATTTGATTATCGGTTTGGATTTATTGGAGGCAGCGAGAGGTCTTGAGTTTGCTTCTTCAAAAACCCGTTATTTAGTTAGCGACCATTTTACGCCATTTTTCCAGCTGGCGAAATTTGATAAAAATGATTTATTAAAAGTTATCAGCCCAGTTACGAAAAATATTTTTATTGTGGATGCGGTTAAAATATGTCAGGAAAAATTGAAAAGCAGCGTTTATGAAAGCGTTTATCTTCTTGGCTTTGCTTTTGCCAAAAAATTGCTCCCGTTTAAAGAAGAGTCATTAATTTTTGCCATAGAAAAATCCGTGCCTTCCAAATTTAGTAAAGAAAATATTAAAGCTTTTAATTTAGGAAAAAATGGTTAGTAATATTTACGATTTAATCATTATAGGTGCTGGGCCGGCTGGGATGACTGCCGGAATTTTTGCCGCAAGAAAAGCGTTGAAAACACTCTTAATTACCAAAGATTTTTTTGGTATGCTTAAAGACGCGACAATGGTTGAAAATTATCCTGGTTTTCAAGAAATTAGCGGGGTTAAATTAATTCAAGAATTTAAAGCTCATTTGGATAAATTTTCATTAGAAAAAATTGAAAACAAGCAGGTGGTTGAAATAATCAAAAAAGATTTGTTATTTGAAGTGGAAGATGACGAGCACATAAAATATTTGACTCGAACAATTATTATTTCAAGCGGTGGAATGTCTAAAAGATTGGAAATCCCGGGCGAAAATGAATTTGAGGGAAAAGGAGTTTTCTATTGTGTGACTTGCGACGGGCCTCTTTTTAAAGATAAAATAGTATCTGTAATCGGCGGTGGCAACAGCGGAGCTTCAAGCGCGCTCTACTTATCAAAAATCGCCAAGCAAGTTTATCTTTTTGAATCAATGAATAAAATAACAGCTGACCCAATAATCCAAGAGAAAATTTTCGCTTCGCCTAAAATTGAAGTGTTCACTTCGGTTAAATTCAAGGCAATCGCTGGTGAAGAAATGGTGAATAAAATTATTGTAGAAATTGATGGTAGGGAAAAGGAATTTTTGGTTGACGCAGTTTTTGTCCAAATCGGTTATGTGCCGGTCTCGGATTTTTGCGAAAAAGTTGTTAAACTTAATAAGATGGGTCAAATTGAAGTTAATCCTTTGACTTTAGAAACAAGTACCCCGGGTATTTTTGCGGCTGGCGACATTAATAATACCTTATTTAAACAAGTAATTATCGCGGCTGGCCAAGGCGCCACCGCTGCTTTATCAGCGGCTAAATACCTTGAAAATTCAAAAAATAATGTCTAAAAGTTATACACTTTTATCAGTTGTTTGATAATGTTATAATATTTTTATGCCCAAAAAAATAATCATTATCATAACGGTCGTCATAATTATCGGGTTGGCAATTGCCGGTTATTTTTATTGGCAAAAACCCAAACTAACGCCCGAAGAGCAGGCGCTTCAAAAAGCCGGCGAAGCAGCTGAAAAAATAACCGAAAGCGCTACTCAAGGAACTTTGCCGTCAATGGATATTAAAACCAATCCTTTGGGAACGGCGCAGGACATTAATCCGGCTGACCAAGCCAATCCATTTAAAAATATTAAAACCAATCCATTTAGATAAATATATGAACAGCAAATATTTTCTTAGTTTTATAATTTTAGGTCTGGGGATAATAATTTCCGGCATTTTGGTCAGCCAGACATTAGCTCAAACAGCATCGGATATCCAATATCCGGTCAAAGAATTAGGCAATTGCCAAAGTGAAACTGCTTGCCGGGCCTATTGCGATAAACCGGGGAATATCAAAGCATGCGTTAGTTTTGCCGAAAAGAATAATTTGATGTCTAAAGAAGAGATTGAGACAGCCAAAAAGTTTATGGCTGTCGGGACTAAAGGACCCGGCGGTTGCAGTGGTAAAGACGCTTGCGAAGAATATTGCAATGACATTTCCCACATAGATGAATGCATCTCTTTTGCCGAAGAAAATAATTTAATACCGCCAGAAGAATTAGAAGAAGCTAAAAAGGTTCAAGCCGCTATTAGAAGAGGTGTCATGCCGCCTGCTTGCGGCAATAAAAGAGCCTGCGATGTCTATTGTAGCGCCCCAGAGCATATGGAAGAATGCATCACTTTTGGCATTGAAGCGGGTTTTATCCAAGGCGAAGAACTTGAGGATGTCCAAAAAATGTTAGCCGCAGTCAAAAGAGGAATAACACCGCCGCCTTGTAAAGGCAAGGAAGCTTGCGATGAATACTGCAGCAAGCCGGATAATATGGAAGTGTGTATGAACTTTGCTATGGAAGCGGGTTTTATGAATGAACAAGAAAAACAAGATGCTCAAAAAATGTTGCAAGCCTTTAAAAAAGGAGTGAAGCCGCCAGCTTGCCGAGGGAAAGAAGAATGTGATGTTTATTGTTCAGAAGACAGTCATATTGATGAGTGTATGAAATTTGCCGAAGCAGCTGGTTTTATGAGCGCGGAAGATGCGGCAATGGCCAGAAAAACCGGCGGCAAAGGACCAGGCGGCTGTAAGGGCAAAGAAGAATGCGAGGCATTTTGTAATAACCCTGATAATCAAGAAACCTGCTTTAGTTTTGCCAAAGAGCACGGGTTGATTCCAGAAGCAGATTTGCGTCAAATGGAAGAGGGAAAGCAGAAATTTCAGGAATCACTGAATCAAGCGCCACCCCAAGTAATTGAGTGTCTTAATGCTGCAGTGGGAGCAGAACAAATGGAAAAATTCAGAAGCGGAGCCGCCATGCCGCCGCCAGAAATTGGAGATAAAATGAGGGAATGTTTTGAAAAATCTGTTGGTCCGGGAGGCCCAGGGATGCCTGGTCCGGAGATGATGGGCCCGGGTGGTCCTGAAGCTGGAATGCCGGGCGGCTGTCAGAGTCCAGAAGAGTGCCAGTCGTATTGCCAAAATAATCCTCAAGAGTGCCAGGGTTTTGGGCCAACACCGACAATGCCAATGGGACCGCCAGAAGGCCAAATGCCACCAGAAGGAATAATACCCGGTGGTACGATGCCCTCAGAAGGGATGATGCCGCCAGAAGGATTTCAACCGCCAGAAGGATTTCAACCGCCCCCGGATTTTCAACCGCCACCTGACCAGATGCAACAAATGATGCCGCCTCCACCACCAACCGAGTCATCTCCGCCAAGCAGTCTTAATATAACTTCGTTGTTCGGCTGGATGCTCAAAATATTAGATAGATAGGATAAGCAAGCTTAAATATATAAAATACGTTCCATAATTTGAACGTATTTTATATTTATTTAACTTTTATTTTATAAATTATCAATATATAATTGAAATATAAATTGAAACATAATATGAGCATTGGAAATTTTATTAAAAAACCAATATCCATTATTTCGCTGACGATTATTTTAGGGCTAATCATCGGAGGTTATTTATACTTTAACCGTGGAAGCGGTTCTGGTTTTAATACGATAGTAGTTAAGCGCGGCAACATTATTGCTGAAGTCAGTGCCACTGGTCATGTTAAGCCGGCTCAAAGCGTTGATTTGGCTTTTGAAAAAAGCGGCAAAATTTCTAAAATTTATGCAGGTGTCGGCGATAAAGTGGTCTCGGGAAGTATGTTAGTTCAGCTTAATAATAGCGACATTTACGCTCAATTAGTTGGAGCCCAAGCGAATTTAAAAACCGAACAAGCGGAGCTTGACCAATTAAAAATAGGCACTCGGCCAGAGGAAATAAAAATCAGTCAGACAAAAGTTGATAATGCGGCAGTCGCTGTAAATGAGACAAAGAACGCGCTGCTGGGAAAACTTCAAGTTAGCTACACGGTTTCAGATGACGCTATTCATAATAAGGCGGATAGTTTTTTTAAAGTGCCAGCTATTCCAGCGCCGCAGTTAAATTTTTCGGTTTCCAATAACCAGTTGCAAGTGGATATAGAAAGCCAAAGATTAACTCTTGAAAGCGTGCTCAAATTGTGGAAGACGTCGCTTAGCCAATTAACTATCAATAGTAATTTAAATGATTATGTTAGCGATACTAAAAAAAATCTTAATACTATAAGTTCGTTTTTAGATAATGCGAATTCAGCGCTTAATGGTCTTAGCGCCAGCGCCACCAATTCGCAAACCACCATTGACGCTTGGAAAACAAATGTTTCAACCGCCAGAACAAATATTAATACAAGCATCACTGATATTTTAATTGCTGAAAAAAATTTAAAAACCGCGGAGTCGGATTTACTTTTGGCGCAGCAGCAATTAAATTTAGATGAAGCTGGCGCCACCTCGCAAGATATTCAAGCTCAAGAAGCTCAAGTAGAAAAAGCTCAAGCCAATGTTTTGGATTACGAGGCGCAATTAAATAAAACAATTCTTCGTTCGCCGATAAATGGAGTAATTACTAAGCAAGATGCTAAAATTGGAGAAATTGTTTCTGCAAATGAAATTATTGTTTCTGTTATTAGTGCTAACCAATTTGAAGTTGAATCAAATGTGCCAGAAGCGGATATCGCTAAACTCAAGATTGCTGACGAGGCAAAAATTACGCTTGATGCTTATGGTGATAATGTGCTTTTTAATGCGAAGGTCATAAAAATTGACCCGGCAGAAACAATTATTGAAGGCGTTGCCACCTATAAAACAACGTTTCAATTTGACAAGGAAGACGATAGAATAAAGTCGGGAATGACGGCAAATATTGATATTCTAACAGACAAGCGGGAAAATGTTTTGATAATTCCGCAACGCGCGGTTATTACGAGAGCTACAGAAAAATTTGTTTTAGTTGATAACGGAACTCAAAATCCCGAGGAGAGAAAAATTCAAACAGGACTTCGTGGCTCAGATGGTAATGTGGAAGTTATTTCTGGGTTATCGGAAGGGGAACGCATTGCCGCTATCGGCAGCCAATAATTGAAAATTGGAAATTGAAAATTTTTATCATATGTCTTTGATTGAGCTAAAAAATATTAGTAAGTCGTATATTATTGATAATGTTGAGACGCCAGCCATTTGCGGCGTCTCTTTTTCTGTAGCGCAAGGGGAATTTATGGCGATTATGGGGCCGTCTGGTTCGGGCAAATCAACCTTACTTCATATTTTAGGATTTTTAGATAAACAGACGAGCGGCGAATATTTTTTTGATAATAAAACTATTGATGATTATTCAAAGGAAGAACTAGCTCATGTTAGAAATAAGAAAATGGGATTTATTTTTCAAACTTTTAATTTGCTTGCCCGAACCACGGTTTTAGAAAACGTAAAACTGCCCTTGCTTTACTCTGGTATAAAAGAATCGCAGTGGAACAAAATGGCTATGAAAGCTATTGAGCTTGTCGGTTTGTCTCATAGACTAAACCATTTATCTTCGCAGCTTTCTGGCGGCGAACAGCAAAGAGTGGCGATTGCCCGCGCTTTAATAAATGACCCGCAGGTGATTTTCGCTGATGAGCCGACCGGCAATTTGGATTCAAAATCAGGTGGACAAATTATGGAATTTTTGGAAAAATTAAATTCAATGGGTCATACCATTATTTTAATCACTCACGAAACTTATACGGCGGAGTTTAGTCAAAGAATTATTTATTTAAAGGATGGTCAAATTGAAAGCGATAAAGCAGTTGATCATCGTCGAACAAGCGGCCAATTTGTTAAATAATTATGACTTTAACTTACACGTTTAAAACCGCGGTTATTGGCCTTAAAACTCATAAATCTCGCTCGATTTTGACAATTTTAGGAATTGTTATCGGCATCACCGCTATTATTTTGGTAATGTCGTTGGGTGAGGGTATGCAAAATTTGATATTGAGTCAAATATAGGGGCAGGTTGGTTCTAAGGTTATTGAAATTGCTCCCGGTAGACAGCCAAAAGGACCCACGGATTTTTTTTCCATATTTTCTGATTCATTAAAACAAAAAGACGTTGACGCGCTTTCAAAAAAAGGTAACGTTCCCTATTTGGAAAGAATTATGCCTTTGGTTTTCGGCAGTGAAAGTGCCGCTTATGGCAGTGAGACATATCAGGCAACGCTTTATGGCATGACTGACGCCGCTGACAAAATGTATAGCATCAATTTAGGTGAAGGCCGACTTTTTACCGAAGAGGAAGTAAAAAGTTTTGCTGATGTGGTTGTCATTGGTTCAAGAATTAAGGAAGAACTTTTTCCTAATGACGATGAAATTCTTAACAAAAAAATAAAAATAAAAGGAAGGAATTTTAGAATAATAGGAATTTTGGAAAAGAAAGGGCAGGGACTTATAAGTTTTGACGAAGCAATGCTTGTTCCTTACACCACTGCCCAGCAATATATTTTAGGCATTAAACACTTTCAACACATAATAGTAGAGGCGGATTCCGAAGAACACGTCCAGCAGACTGTTGAAGACATAAAAATCGTTTTAAGAAATTCCCATAATATTACTGACCCGGAAAAAGATGATTTTAATGTGTCAAGTCAAGCTGACGCTTTAAAAACAGTCGGTACTATAACCAGTATTCTTACGTTATTTTTGACCGCCATTGCCGCGATTTCGCTACTTGTCGGCGGTGTGGGAATTATGAATATAATGTTAGTTTCTGTTACAGAAAGAACGCGGGAAATAGGTTTGAGAAAAGCCATTGGCGCAACCGAGAAAAACATTTTATTCCAGTTTTTAGTGGAAGCAATTTTACTTACTGCGTTAGGAGGAATTATCGGGGTTATTCTCGGCGCTTCGCTTTCTTTTTTGATTTCTTTGGTGTTGAGCCAATTACTGGCTGTCAGTTGGGCTTTCACTTTTCCGATTATGGGAGCGCTTTTAGGATTGGGCGTGGCAGCTTTAATTGGCTTGGTTTTTGGGCTTTATCCAGCCCGCCAAGCATCAAGAAAAAGTCCTATAGAGTCTTTGCGTTACGAATAAATACATTATCAATTCAAAAGAGCCCAGCTTGCCCCGTATAATCCCGCAGGATTTATGCGGGGTTGAGTCGTTAAGATACGAATAATAGGGTATTTGAGATATCCAGAGTTTATCCACAGCTGGCTCTTGATAAATATTTTTGTGAAATTATCCTTAAAAATGAGGAGAGGACACGGTTTTTGATAATAAAGGTTTAACATAAATGCTTGGAGGCATGTCCTGTCTCAAGCTCGCGAGATGAAACTGGATTTATTGAATATCGGCTCCTTATCCTTCGATAAGCTTAGGGTGGATGATTTGACGAACTTAGGGTTAGTTCTTTTAATGGAGCTTAGACAAATCTTTAATAAATTCAATAATTCAAGATTGATCTAAAGTATAAATTGAAGGGTTGACTATTAAGCGAAATCGGAAAGTTTATTCTTAGCGAAATCGAAGGGTCAAAAATAGGCGGGTGATGAGTCCGCCTATTTTTTTGGAAAATTTTTTCTTGAGTTAAATCAAAAAATCTTTTCTCGTTCGTAGTGCTCCGAAGGTCAAAATTTATACTCGCTCGCACGCTGCTCGCCACCCTGTTCGTCGCTTCCCCAGTAGCTCAACTAGTTGAGTTACTGGGTTCGCTCCTCGGGGTCCTGGCTCGCCACGCGGCTCGCTCGTAAATTTTGCGACCTTCTCCGCACACACTCACTACGAAAAGATTTTCTGCCGTATAAAGCACTATGCTATAGCATAGTGCTTAACAGTCTCCAACATGATGAGATTAAAGATTTTCTGTTTTGCAATCGTTTAAAATAAAATCCAGAGCCACAAAATAAAATGTCCAATCAATTGGACGTTTTTGTTTAAATGATTTTCTGCTTATGATTTAATTAGAACAGTAGGCTGGCTATAGAAAAGATTTGTTTTTTGGATTTGACAGGCCAGCTGAAGAATGTTATACTTTAGACAGCATCTCTGATGAGATGACTGCCATAAAGAGCAGGCATCTCGCGAGGTGGCTGCTCTTTAAATTTAAAAGAAAGGAGGTGAACACAATGGCAGAAGTCGAGGAACTCACGATGGAATTTCGTGATTTGGAGTATGGGTTTTTTCGTTACTGCGGCAAAATATATTTCGCCATGCAGCGTGGAAAGTGGACTCTTCATTTTCCTGTTAAAGACGGGAAAATCGCGCGTCATTCCGATGGCTCTAATATCTTTCCCGGGGAGAGAATAAGTGTTATCCCTATTCAGAATATGGCAAGCCACGGAATGAAAATTAAACAGGGAGATGACCCAATGGATAATCGTTTTTGGTCATCTTGATATTGAAAAGCCCGTTCAAGGATAAAAACCTTGCACGGGCTTTATTTTTTAATTGATTTTATGATTCTGAGAGCGCTCTAATGGATTAGAGCATTTAAAATTAGTTTTTAGTTAAAACAAAAACTCTACTTTATGAGTTTAGAGTTTTGACCTATAATTATTTTATGCTCAAGCATTTGAATATTAAAATTCTCGGTCGGGTGCAGGGAGTATTTTTTCGGCATTCAGCCAAACAAAAAGCTGAAGAATTAAATATAAAAGGTTTTGCGAGAAATGAACCAGATGGCGCAGTTTATATTGAAGCCGAAGGAATAGAAGAAAATCTAAAGCAATTTTTAGATTGGTGCCATTATGGTCCGCTCTTGGCTTCAGTAAAAAAAGTGGAATTTGAATTTATCTTAGAGATTAAAGATTTCCCTTATTTTGCTATAATGTAGATATGTCTCTTCTTATTAAAAACACCATGCTTCTTGATGGCACTGGCAAGCCAGCGGTTAAAGCCGATGTCTTAGTGCGCAATGATAAAATTTCAGCCATTGGGAATTTTTCAAAGTATCAAGCTGACGAAATTATGGACGCTTTCGGCGCATATTTAGCCCCGGGATTTATTGATGTTCATACTGATTCCGACCATTACTTAACTCTTTTTTCTAATCCAGGACAAGCTGATTTTTTAGAGCAGGGAGTGACTACAATTATCGGCGGCCATTGCGGCGTCTCGCTCGCTCCGCTTCTTTACGGTTCTTTAGAGTCGGTTCAAGAGTGGGGTGATACCAGAAAAATAAATATAAATTGGCATACATTGAAAGAATTCATAAAAGCTATGGGGAGTCATCGTTTGGGCGTTAATTTTGGCACCTTAGTTGGCCACAAGACGATTAGAAAATCTTTGACCCCGCATTGCAATAGAGATTTATCGCGTAATGAACTTAGGGTTTTTAATTCTGTTTTGGAGAAATCTCTTAAAGACGGCGCCTTTGGATTTTCCATTGGCTTGGGTTATAGACAGAATCGTCAAACTTCATACAATGAAATTAAATCATTGGCGGAAATCGTTGCTAAAAATAAAAAGCTTTTTACTATCCATCTTCGCAACGAAAAAAGGGGATTGCTTGCTTCAGTTAATGAAGCTATTGAACTAGCCAAAGAAACCGGGGTTAAAGTTTTAATCAGCCACTTTCGGCCTTTGCTTGGTTATGGAAAAGACTATGATGAAGCTCTGGCATTAATTGATAGAAATGCTGACAAGAGTGATGTTTATTTTGATATTTATCCATTTGATGCCAGCACGGTTTTAATCGATACTTTTTTGCCGGAATGGGCTGAAGGAACAGATAGGGAGGTAATGCTTAAAGACATTAAAACTCCTGGGCTAAAAGAAAAAATTTTAAGGGAATTACCTCGGCTTAAAGGAGACGAAATTATTATTATCAACGCTCCGGAAAATGAATATTTAGTCGGAAAATCGCTAAAAGAATTCGCCGAAAACAGAGGTTTAGATATTGGCGAAGGACTTTTAACTTTAATGGGCTTAACTAATTTTCGGGCTGTGGTTTTTTACAAAAATATCGCTCTCCAAAAAGTAATTAAAACTTTATCTCATGAAAAAGCGATTATTGCCTCAAACAGCGCCTGCTTTAAAGAGCCCGAAGTAAAGCAAAGAATCATTCGGCCAGAAAGATCCTATAGGACATTTAAGAAGTTTTTAGAATTAGCAGAAAAAAATAAAGTTTTGCCATTAGAGACAGCAATTTATAAAATCACTGCCTTGCCAGCTGAACGTCTGAATTTAAAATCAAGAGGACTCATAAAAGAGGGTTATTTTGCCGATTTAGTTGTTTTCAAAGACGCGCAAATTAGAGAAGTAATTTTAAACGGCAAAAGAGTGGTTAAAAACGGAAAGTTTGAAAATATTTTAGCCGGTCGCATCCTGAAAAATGAAACATGATAAAAAAAATCGGTCATCATCCTGATTATATTTTTATTTCTTGCATCGCCATCTTGGTGGTTTTTGGTTTGCTTATGCTTTCCTCGGCTTCGTCTGATTTGGGTAAAATGCAATTTAACGACACTTATTATTATTTAAAACATCAACTTTTTTACGGTTTAAGTTTTGGCATAATCGGATTTTTATTCGCCACCTTTATTAATTATCGGTTTTGGCGAAAATTGGCTCTTCCTTTATTGTTTGTTAGTTTAGGTTTATTAATTTTAGTTTTTACACCTTTGGGTTCTCCTCATGGCGGCGCCACCCGCTCGATTGATATTGGTTCATTATCTTTTCAGCCCGCGGAATTTTTAAAATTCACTTTTATTATTTATCTGGCTGCTTGGTTAAGTTCTAAGAATGACAAAAGTTTCGGTAGGCAAAAAAAATTTCTATCTGGCTATTTGCCTTTTTTAATTATTTCTGGACTGGTGGCATTTTTAATGATAATGCAGCCGTCCACTGGTCTAGTGGCCATTATTATGGCGGCTGGGCTTTTGGTTTATTTTATAAGCGGCGCCCGCTTGTCTTTTGTTTTCGGCACTATTGTTTTAGGGCTTTTGGGTTTAATTTTAATTATTTCAATTGGCAGCAGCAGCGATAATTATCGTTTACTTAGAATGCAAACTTACTTTAAAACTTTCTTAGAGCCAGAAACGATCAATTATCAAAATCAAGGTTATCAAATTAATCAGGCGTTGATGGCGATTGGCTCCGGCGGCATATTTGGAGTTGGTTTTGGGCAGTCAATCAATAAATTTAAATATTTACCGGAGCCACTAAGTGATTCTATTTTTGCGGTAATTGCGCAGGAATTGGGCTTTGTCGGAGCAGTTTTTCTTATTGGGATTTTTATTTTGCTTTTCATTAGAGGGATGAATATTGCTAAAAATTCCCCAGACCAATTCGCCAAACTAACAACTGTTGGTTTTGTTTCAATTATTGCCATTCAAACATTTATAAACATCGCCGCTATTTCCGGTATCATTCCGCTGACCGGCGTGCCCTTGCCTTTTATCAGTTATGGCGGTACTTCTCTAGCGGTCTTTTTGACTATGGCTGGAGTTGTTGGTAATATATCAAAGTATACATAAATTCAAAGTTAAAAAATCAAAAATCAAAATGACAATGTAAAGTTAAAAAATGATTTAAATAATTTTACACTTTAATCTGTCATTTTACATTTTGATATTTAATTTTTACATTTTTATGCGAATTCTATTCACTGGCGGTGGCACTGGCGGACATATTTATCCGATCTTAGCCGTGACCGAAGAACTAAAAAAACTATCCATTGAAAAAAACATTGAAATGGATTTGCGTTATTTTGGCGCGCCGGGAATATTTCGCAGATTTTTGGAAGAAAATGATATTAGAGTTTCAAAAATTTTGTCAGCCAAGCTCCGCAGGTATTTTGACCCGAGAAATTTTACTGATATCCTGATTTTTCTTCCTTTAAGTATTATTCAGGCACTCTGGAAGGTTTTTTTGTTTATGCCCGATGTTTTATTTTCTAAAGGCGGGCCAAGCTCTTTACCGATTGTTTTGGCGTCAAAATTTTATCGTGTGCCAATCATTATTCATGATTCTGATTCTGTAATGGGCCTATCAAACAGATTGGCGATGCGTTACGCCAGTAGAATCGCAGTTTCTTTTAACTCAACGGCGCAAGGGGAAAAAGTTGCTTTAGTGGGCGAGCCAATTAGAAATTCATTAATCAGTGGAGATATTTTAGATTCCCAGACAGCCAAAAGAATTTTCGGATTTAATCCTGAAAAGCCGCTCATTTTAGTTATTGGTGGTTCTCAAGGCGCGGTAAAAATAAATGATTTTATGTTGGAAATAGCCGAAGAACTAATAAAGGATTACTCTGTTCTTCATCAAACTGGCATTAATAATTTTAATGAAGTAAAAAACGAATTAAACATGGTTTTAAAAAATCATTCTGAAGAAGAAAAAAAACGTTATAAAATAGTTTCTTATTTTGAAAAAGATTTAAAAGATGCTTATGCGGCCTCTGATGTGGTAGTTCGTAGAGCTTCGAGCGGTGCAATTTTTGAAACAGCGATTTTTGGCAAGCCCTTAATTTTAATTCCTTTACCAAAAGAGGTGGCGGGCGAACACCAAATTTCTAATGCTTATGAATACGCCAAAACCGGTGCGGCAATCGTGATTGAAGAGCCGAATCTCAAGCCCAATATTTTTTTAACGCAACTTAAAAAAATTTTTTCTGAACCAGAAAAAATTGCTCAAATGTCAGAAGCCGCTAAAAAATTTTCTAAACCTCAAGCGGCAAAAATAATTGCCGAAGAAATTTTAAAACTCGGTTCTCCAAAAATTTCCTAAGCGATTTGACAAAGCAATAAAGGTGTGCTACTTTTGGCTATAGTCAAAAGGCCTAATTTGCTTTAGGCAAATATGCCGAAAATAAAGCAAATTTTGGCACGTTCTTTGAAAAAGGGCGAAATCGCCCGTTATATGCCCAATCGGGCAAGAAAGGAGAGAAGAAAAATGAAAGGAAGAAGAATGACAGGCGATGCAGAGATATCGGCTTGGATGGTGATAGCCGCTGCAGTGTTGGCGGCTGCCGTGGTGTTGTTTGCAATCTTTAAACCTCCGGTGTTTGGTGCTGAGCCGAAAGTAATCACTGGCAGTTTTATCGTCAGTGGTTATGGCGATGGCGAGTTCGCCATCAAAGGCGAACCGGAGAAAAAGCTGAACGAAGGAATTGCGAAAGTAAAAAACCAAATGGGGTCTTTACCCTCTTTACCCGGAGATTTACATTTACAGTTGCAGTTTGTAGCGGTTGGCTCAGCTGATACGACCGGCAGTGGTAATGACGATTTAGCCGGAAAGCGATCAGACCAAGTTAAGGCTGTGTTGTCCGCGAATTTTCCCGAAGCCAAAGTTATATCTTGGTCCCGGGGAGATGCGGACAACATCAAACAGGTAAGGGTGGATTATAGAATTACATCCAAACCTGTGTTAGCTCAGGCCGCGCCAATTTCGCCACCGGAAAAGCCAGCGAAGTTTAATGATTTAGGCTGGCTGGTGGCAATTGGCGCTTTCATCGTAGTTATCATTGGAGGTTTTTTAGTGATGACCAAGATTCAGGAGAATCGCGAGGCGCGGCGTTCTGAGCAATGGCTAAGTGTGACGGTCGATGGTGAAACATATTATGTTAAAGTACGATTTGCAAACGGGAATTACATTTCACCATTTATCTCAAAGAGTAGGATGAAAATTTCTCGTGACAGCAAGAAAGAGATTATTAACTCTCTTAGGGGCTGTTTGAAAAAAAATGAATTCGCAGAGCAAAAAATGAACCTTATTAAGGACAGTGTCATTAATGTAAGGCATGGTTCTGGTGGTGCATACTGGTAAACATAAAAAGCAGGGGTTGGTTCTTTTCGGCCAGCCCTTGCTTCACCCCGTTAGAAATCATCAATCAAAAAATTGAGAGGAGGAAAGGAAAATGAGAACGATAGAAGAGATCGCTAAGGAAAGAAAGAGTCTTGTACGTCAGTGGCAAGCGTTGAATGGTCGAACAGACCCAGAGGCGAAGCAGAAAATGGAAGAGTTAGGGGCTCGGTCTAATGAGACCGAAAAAGAGATTGAAGCACTGAGAGAAGCTGCGTCGGAAGCGCCAAGATTTTTTATGCTCAAACCAAGAGAGCATAAAAAGGAAGGGGACCGGAGGTGGCTCGCTGTCGCCAGTGGAATTCTGGTAACGGTGTTCGTGGTTTTTCTACTCACTATTATTTTGAAGCGAGCGGATACAGGAGTAAAATGGCGAGGGCCAATCGAGAGATCGCCCCGGACTTATCTGGCCGTGACACCATATGTTCTTGCTCTTGCGCCGCAAGCCGTGGGAAAGGCTTCCGCAACGCCGGCTGTGTCAAGCACCGCACCCGCGCCACCTAAAGGCTTAAGAGTGGTAGCGGCAAGCGAGATTCCTGAAGTGGCAATTATACGGAAAGGTGAGGGGATTGAACATGCTTTTATCCGACAGCTGATCGTTGACCCCGCCAGGAAGATTATAATTGTTGATAGGGAAGGTAGAACGTTTGATTTGTCTTTTAGCGGTCATTTGAACGACAAAAATGCCGTCAGAAAATGGGCAGAGACAACTGCTGGCGTAATTTCCTACCGCTGTGGTTATGTTGACGCAAAGGGCAATGAAGTTAGGGTTAAAGCGCCCAACGTCGTTGCTTATCTGTTGCAGGCAGACAATGATGGGAATGTAATTGGGGTAAAGGAATGTCCGAAAGATAAAGACGGACAATTCCAAACTGCCCCAGAGCTGACCCATTTCCAGAAGTTCGCCAAAAATTTTGGCGATATCAAATTTAAGGGTTCTGACCCGAAAAACCTCGGGTCCTATGAATACCCCCACACGAAAGTTTAGAATTTGAACACACTGCATTCTAAAAAATGCTTTAAAATTTAATTCTTCTTTTATTAAGGCAGCTTAGCCAATCGGCTAACCGACAAATGATCTCTAAATGGAGATTGCTTGAATTGCGAATTCGCAGTCAAGCCGCCAATTGGCGCCGGAAATAAAAATGAGAATTAAATATATAGAATATAGAAATGCCCGATTGAGTACAGCAGCACATTACATTGAGCATATAGATTTAAGGGCCGAGTCCGTTTTTATTGGATTTCGGCCTTTTTTATTTAATATCTGGTAGAAATATTAAAAATGTGCTAAAATATGACTTAATGACCGATAGCCCTCAAAAACCTATTCGTGTTCGTTTTGCGCCATCTCCGACCGGCTATTTTCACATTGGTTCAGCCAGAACCGTGCTTTTCAATTGGCTTTTTGCTCGGCAAAATCAGGGTAAATTTATTTTGCGCATTGAAGACACCGATGTTGAACGTTCAGAACCCCAATACGAGCAGGACATTTTAGAAGGAATAAAGTGGCTTGGCTTAAATTGGGATGAAGGCGTGGAGGTGGGCGGCGAATACGGACCATATCGGCAAAGCGAACGTTTGGATATTTATGAAAAATATCTACGCCAGCTTCTTGATGAAGATAAGGCGTATTATTGTTTTTGTTCAAAAGAGCAATTGGATTTAGATAGACAAGCGATGCTATCTCAAGGTTTAGCGCCGAAATATAGTGGTCGGTGTCGCCACCTCCCTAAAGACGAAAGCGAAAAGCGTTTGGCTTCGGGTGAGCCAGCTGTTATCCGTTTTAGGGTGCCGGAAACCGAAATTGAATTTCATGATTTAATCCGCGATAAAGTAAAATTTAACGCCGGGCTTATTGGAGACATTATTATTGCCAAAAATTTGCGTTCGCCTTTATATAATTTTTCAGCCACGGTTGATGACAGCTTGATGGAGATTACTCATGTCATTAGAGGCGAAGAACATTTGTCTAACACACCGAAACAAATTTTAATTCAACGCGCTTTGGGATTTGATGAGCTAAAATACGCTCACTTGCCATTGATTTTGACCTCTGACCGCCGTAAAATGTCAAAGCGGTTTTTGGAGAGCTCTTTGGATGATTATAAAAATGACGGTTATCTGTCGGAAGTAATAATAAATTTCTTAGCGTTTCTTGGCTGGCATCCGAAAGATAATAGAGAAATTTTGTCCTTAGATGAATTAATTAAAGAATTTGACTTAAAAAGAGTGCAGAAAGCCGGAGCGGTTTTCAATATTGAAAAATTAGATTGGCTAAACGCTCAATACATCAAAAAAATCAGCGCTGAAGATTTGGCGGAAAAAATTAAAAATTTTCTGCCGGAAAAAATTGCTAGCGAAGAAAATAAAGAAATACTTATTAAAGCGATTGGCGCGGAAAAAGACAGGATGAAAAAATTAACGGATTTTAAAGATTTGGCTGATTTCTTTTTTGAATTAGGGGATTATGAAGCAAAACTTTTGGCTTGGCCGCGAGAAGCTGAAATTGATAAAGAAAAAACTTTAGCTAACTTGAAACTTTTGTTTGAGGAAATTAATAAAATTTTTAAAGCTGATTTTAATAAAATAAATTTGGAAAAAATTATTATGCCTTTGACTTCTGTTTGGGGCAGGGGAGAGCTATTATGGCCCTTAAGAGCAGCTCTTTCGGGCAAAGAAGCGTCAGCCGGACCATTTGAGATTATAGGTGTTTTAGGCAAAGAAGAAACATTAAAGAGATTAGACATAGCTATTAAGAAATTAAGTTAATTCATTTTATGAAGAAACTTTTAATTTACTCTTTTTTTATTTTTTTAATTTTCTCACGCTTAGCGTGGGGTGCTGCTCCTTCAGAGCTTAGAAATTCTATTAACCAAAAAACACA
>ERZ1292629.600-Hain-H43-01um-R1-600-length-39824-cov-10_pt2 | contig 38112 bp, 53 predicted proteins | sample MGYA00564399_ERZ1292629 | MGnify/ENA primary metagenome ERZ1292629 (study PRJEB36523, sample SAMEA6512636) | groundwater metagenome | collected 2019-01-08 | study: AquaDiva: Metagenomics assemblies of 32 groundwater samples
GCGATCCGGCGGGAACTGGACAGGTGCGAGTTGGAGCGCCAGGAGGCGCGGAAAGGCGAAGAATCGTGAAACGGACTAAAACGAAAACCCAGTGGGAAATCTTGAACGAAGACAAAAACGTGACCCAGGTGCAAGCGCCGGGTGAAATCCTGGTCGAGATTCACGCGCCGGTGCCCGACGTTGCACGCGACGGAGACGATGCCGATCGGATGGCATGGGCCAAAGGGCGCGAAACGGCTCAGCAGATCGTCCGGGCGATGAATGCCTTCGACGATCTGGTTGCAGTGTGCGAGGAATGGACTGCGCGCGGCCCTGGCCAAGGCGCGGAAAGAGGGATAAAATGAAACGGACGGAAAGCGTACAATTGACGGGAGGGGTCTGCTTCGAGGACCTCGACTTGGTGGTCTTGCGCGACGGGGGCAACGCAGGATTGGAATTCGATTGGGATCAGCGGATTCCGCTGCACTTGGCGCTGGCGGCGCCGGACCTGCTGGCGGCGTGCGAGGAACTGGTGGCGCTGGATGATGGAGACGTATCTGCGCTCTGGCCGCACGCTGAAAAATTTGCCGCGGCGCGCGCGGCCCTAGCCAAAGCGCGCGGTGAGTGAAGCATCGCGGTGTGAGTGAACCATTAAGAATTTCTTAATAGTTGCCCCCGGCGCAAGCTGGGAGGCGCGGAAAGAGGGATAAAATGAAAACGAAAGAATTCAACCGTCGCGCGCGCCGGGCATTGGCCGATACCAAATCCCAGCGAGATACCCCAGAGCGAAAGGTTTTGTCCGCGCGATTCAGCGCCCTTCCGCGCCTGGCCTTCGCCCCGACGGTCGAGGAGGAGAGCACACTGCTCACCGTCGAACGCTGGGCGGCGCGAAATAACGCCAAGGATCAAGAGCACTTCGACCGATGCCTCGCCCGCGAAGGGGAATTGGCCGAACGTGAAAATCGCGAGCCTCGGCCCCTGCTGGTTTGGATGGACGATTCGCGCGTAGTTGATTAGGCATAATGACGTTTCACCCATCATCCAACCGCTTCCTCCCCCGGTTCGCCGGGGCTTTTTTTATCCTGACTCATCTCAAGGCCCGAAAACGCCTGTACGGACAAAGAAACCGGCCTCTTGCCGGTCTCCATGCACTCGTGCGTTGCGAGACCGATCCGTAACAGTTTCAATGGCGGGCACTGGGAACAATCAGGCGTCCAGCGTGAATCCAGCCGGAAATACGATAGGCATTGGCAGGTCGGGAACCGGCCGTAAACGCGGATGCCGTAGCCCAGGGCCGCGGCCTGAGCGTGGGCTTCCTGCTCAGCGGCGAGGTATTCGGCGCGGGACAGGCGCCCCTGCGTGCCCTTGTAGTATGCCTCGTTGAGCCGCTGGATGATGGCGCGCATTTTGGCCTCGGCCGCAATGCGGCCAAACGCCTCTCGCTGGCGGGCGCGGGGATCATTCATTATGCGCATGAGGAACATAACGATAGATGTTTGGATATTTCCCCGATCCCTGATGGATGATGGTGAGTATGTTTTTTTTTCGGAGTTGAGTGAACACATTGGCGGCGAGCGCCTGGGGATATTTTTCAGGCAAAACCCTGCCATCAGCTCGAAGTGCCGCAACCATCGCCGTTGTCGTCCATTCCGTCTCCGGCGGGCCGGCGCCCAGAATTTTTTTGATATGCTTGGCGATCCCGGCATGTCGGTATTTTTTTTTGGGCGGCTGCTGCAAACCATCATCTATGCCTACAATCATCGCTCGCCCTTCAAGCAGCATGCCTATTTTTCCCTGATACATTTCGATCAGGCGATCTATGGCCTCCACGATGTGTTGTTTTTCGGGGATCATTCACCCCTCCCCCACGCGGCCCAGGCGTCGGCATTATTTTCGATGGCGAGTTTGGCCTTGTGCAAACGCAAGACGTCGCCGATGGTTGTCTGATCCACTAATCGCTGGGCCTCATCCAGCCACGCGCAACGGGCGACGGCGGCGCACTGGCGGGCGAGGCGCGAACCGGGCCGGATGGCGGACAGTGGCACACTCTGAGATGAGTCCATTTTGTAGCCTAGCGCCGTGGCTACCCGGAAACAAACTCGGTTTGGCAACAACTCGATTTCATCGCCGATGGAGGCCAGGAAATCGGGATGATTCGGTGGAATCGGCGGGATGGGTTTCATGGTTTGGCCTCCATTTTGTCCACCATGTCCGGCTCGCGGATAATGGCAACTTCCGGCGTCTCGGCCTTGCGGCGCGCACCATAGGCGATGAAGGATTGCAGGTTGCCGTGGGCGGATAAGATGGCACGGAACCCCACGGCGAACTTGAAATCTTTTGGCTTCTCGCCGTCCCAATCGGCGAGTGCACGCTCATAGGCGGCAAAAAGTTCTTCCCGCTCCTCGTCGAGTAGTCCGGCGATTTGCTGGCCGATGGCTGAGACGATCTTGAGTTGATTGGCCTTGTCCATGCTGGTGATCCTTTCATTACAATAGGGTTATTTTTATTCTGTAAGCGTCGGCAAGATGATTGACCTTGGCCTTCCACGCCTCGGTCGCATGGCCTTTGGAATCCATAAACTCAACCGTTATTATGTTCCCATTACGCGATTTGATAACCATGAAATCCGGGCGGATTCGTTTCGCGCCGATGGGAATCGAGCATTGCCGGATGACGTTCTCTTTGCCGAAATGGGCGCAAAGGGTTTCATAGTCACGACATTCCTTTTTCGAGTCGAATTTCTGGCCGTCCCGGTCCTCGCATGGCACGTTGCGATATTTGCGCGGCGGGGATTGAACTATTAGGAATTTCCTAATAGTTGGCCCCGGCAGATCCAGTTCGCGGGGCTGGCGTTCGAGCGCAGCGGGGTCGATGCGGCCGGCGGCGACCAGGGCGGCGACTTTAGCGGGCGGGAGCCTCATGGGGCGGCCTCCGGCTTAATCTCGGCGGCCAGGCATCGGCCCTGGCGGAAAACAATCGCTCGGCCGCGCTTGTACTCTCGCTCCAATCGCTCGTTGTAACGGAGATAGGCAAAACAACTATATCGGTTATCCGAAAATGTGAGAAATCGGCATTTTCCGCACGTCATTTGGCCACAGTTAATTTGAATGGCGATTTTGCGTTTCACGATTGTTCCTCCAGGGCCCGGTGACCGGCGGCGGTGATAGAGGCTCTAATACAGCGTATTTTCCCCTCGCCTAATCGGTATGAGTGTGCAATATTCACAAATCCACGAGATCTCAATGCCTCAACCGATACCGTAGGGGCGTTCCCATGTCCGTGAGAAACGAAATACGAATGGCCTTTACGCAAGGTCATTTCGAGCGGCCCGTGATCTCGCGCTAGTTTAAGCGCGTCGATTTGAGTTTTACTGAGCTTTTTCACGATTGACCTCCTTGATGTAAAGCGCCAGGAACGCGCGAGCGTTGGTGCGGCATTGTTCAACCGCATCGTAAACCGTGAACGGGACTTTGAACCGATGCAACACATAACCGATAGTGCAGTTTGTCGAAATCGTCGCCATGCGTCGGGCATGCCGCTCCCACTCGGCGGCGGCAATGGCATAAGCCATTGCTGTGAATTTGCCTAAGCTATTTATAGATTCCGTTACGACCCAACTTTGGCCTAGCTCGAATGCAAAATTGCCATTGGCGAACCACGGGCTCCACGGCGGCCAGGGCGGGGTTGCGAGCGTGATCATTTTCCCGCCTCCCGCTTCTCGATTTCGGCGAGCAGCATTTCGGCGCGTGTCACTATAATTTCTGCGTCCACGGATAGACGCGCTTCGTTTCCGGCTAATAGGATGCACAGCCGATCCGTGCGGCTTAGGCGGATTTCGCTAGGCGCGGTTAGCCACGGCCACGGCTGATAAACGTAACGCCACTCGACCGGACACTCGTTGACGCCAGGCGACCGGCAGACGTGAATCGCCGTTGAATCGTGCTCGGCTCCGCATTTTGGGCACTTGCTCATGGTTTCACTTCCTCACCCCTCCCCCACGCGGCCGTGTCATTTCGGGTCTCCTACCTGAATGCTTTATCGAGTTTTTTGTTAAGAACATAGTTTGTCCGGCTGCTCAAGGCCAGCAAATCATTCCGGTTACCAAAAACGCCAAATCGCACTGGCTCGTCTTTTCCGATGACGGCGATCATGGCGGTTTCCACGCCAGCCGCATGCAGAATTTCCATCGCGCGGTTTATTGCGCCATCGAGCGGATGCTCAGGGAGGGGCGGTTTTTTCTTAGTCATTTCAGTTCCTCGCCCGCAAGAGCGCGGTTGATTTTCACAATCGGACCATGAAAATCCATAAATGGCATGTTGCAGCGCCGCCGGTCGATGTCGTCGAGATCAGGCTTGGCCAATTCCCAAATCTCTTTTTGCTCGATCAGCGCCAGGCGCAGCCGGTCGCGGTCGGCACGCAGCGTTCTTACGGCGTCCGTAAATTTCATGCCGTTGAACTCTGCCGACCAGCCTAGCGCAGACGCAATATCGCACTGAAACATTTCGCCATCTTGATCTAAACGGTCGCGCTCGGCCTCAAGCTCGGCAACGCGCCGTTGACTCTCGATATATTTTCTGGCTGTTTGGAGTTCCCTCAATAGATCGGTTTTTCGTTGTTCTCGATATTCGGCTATACGGCGCTCAACCTTCTCGCGTGCCTTATGCTCAGCCATGTTTTTTTCGATGGCCAGTATATTATCAACCATCATTTTTGCGTGATATTCGCACGCTTGATCTCCGCCACACACACAGTGTTCATGCGCCAAGTCCGCCCGCCCGCGCTCGGCCTTTCCGTTGGCGTCAGCGATATGGCCAGCATCCTGTTTCGGTTGCTCGTCATCCTCATCATGCAGCGGCCGCGAACAACATATGCAGATGTTCTGGTCGCTCAGAAACGGTGCATGACAGTATCGGCAGGCTAAGATATTCTCGCTCATGGCTTGTTCCCTGATCGCACTGGCTATTTTCGTTTTATCGTTCACGGTTTGCCTCGCAATACATACAGGTTTTTGGCTTACGGATGTGGAACACGCGCCCGCAACGGCGGCAGATCCAGCCAACGTAAGGGTTGAAATCAAAACCATTCATGATGATTGCACGTCCCCATTTTTTTGACGGGAAACCCCCACAGTTGACAGCGTTTTTTTCGCTCTATCGAATAACGGACTCTAGGGTTGGCCTTGATCGACCTATAATGTATGCACTCACTGCAAATCGGGAGTCGCGCCGTTTCGACATATCCGCATTCAAGTTTGGTTTTCTCCACCAGGTCCATTTTTTTTCCTTTTCGCTCGTAGAACTTCTGCGATTGCCAGTCGATAACAATGTTCGTAGTTTGGGAATCGTTTATAATTTACTGCATTGCGCCCATCCCCAAGCCAATCCCGACGGGCGCTCGTCAAGCGCCGCCAGGTTGACTCGGATACCAGCAGCCAGTGCTCATGGCACATTACATGGCCTTGATTGCATGATTGCGGGCAACCGGGAATAGGGCAATTTTTCTGCTCAGACATTTTGCTCTACGTCCTGCTTCTCCTCGGCCTTCGCTATTTTGAGCGCTTCGTAAACCTTGACGCCCTGCGAGCGCGTGGCCTGGTTGATGTCGATACCAAAGAGCAGGAAAACCATTTGCTTGACCTCGATCTCACCGGCACCGATGGACTCGCAGGTCGAGAGGAAGCGCCGGAGATCAAGGGGCGGTTCATTGGATTCGGGCGCGGGCGGCCGCGCTTGTTTCTTGGTCTCAGGCGGCTGGCGGATCGGCGCGGGCTTGGATTCAGGCGGCGGCGTCTCCGTCAAAATGGCCGCATCGTCCAGATCCTGCGTGAATAGGTCGCTGGCATTCACCGCGAGCAACACCGCCCCCACGTAGGCCCGCTTTTGGCTCATTTTTTGAATCGTGTTCACCAGATCCGCGATGTCGGGATTGACGATTTTCCCCTGGACCTGCTCAACAAGTTCCGGGTCGGTCGCGGCGAATGTGACGCCGCAGCCACCGAGTTTGGCCCAACAATACCATGAACCGTCTTTCTTGGACTTGCGGATCGTTTCTTTTCCGCAGTCGGGGCATTGACGCTCGGCGTTGCGGTAGCGATATTTTTTTTCGTGCGAGTTGCAGGAGCCGAGACACTCGACGATAAACCTGTCTCCCCGGTAGAGCTTGCAGCGGAAGGCGTAATAGAAAAACGGCTCTCCACCATGTTCCTCTCCGCTCCAATCCTCAATCCTCATATCCAGCTCGAATTTGCTGGACAGGCCGAAAAAGGTGGTTAACTTTTCCGCGCCAGGCTTGAGCAGCACCGGCTTGGGCTTCTCGCCGCCAGTCCCCGGAATGGGCGCGTAATCATGACCCTTAACGAGAATCGCTTGAACGCACGCCTTGAGTGCATTGTGGCGCGCCAGCACGTCCTCGGGCCGCATGATCGGCATAAAATCGAGGGTGGTCAAAGCTTTGGTTTCGCCATCATAAACAGCAACGTCGGTTTCCATTTGCCTTTTCCTCGTTTCCGCCCTATGATAGGGCAACGTGGTTTCTTGGGCCGGCCTCAACCGGCCCTTTTATTTTTCGTCGTCGTCGCGCCCCAGCACGAGGCGCACAAGAAATCGTATCCCCAGCCCCACCACGATCAGCGGCAGAGCGATCAGCGCCAGCATCCGCACCCATACGGAATTGCCCGGCGGCTGATAGGCTCGGCTGGTGATCGGGTTGCGCCGTTCGATAAACGATGCGTCATGCAGTTTCGAGTTCATTTCTTCCTCCCTTGAGGTTCCCCGCTGGGATTTCCCACTTCAAAAGGTTTGCGGCCAGTTCCAGATAGGATTTGTACTCTTCGAGTTGATCAGCGGTGTAATCCTCTTTTTGAGCCAGGTCGCGCCCGTTCTTGATCCACCACGCGAACGGATAAATATAACAACCAATCCTGATTTTATCGTCGCCCGCGTAATAAAAAATATGGCGCGAGCCAATGATATAGAGCGGATTTTTTTCGATTGTCACGTGCGGGCCGATTGTCACGTACGGGCCGATTGTCACGCGCTGGCTGATTCTTACACCCTCGCCGATTATCACGTACGGGCCGATTATCACGTACGGGCCGATTATCACGTACGGGCCGATTGTCACGCCCTGGCTGATTTCTACGCCCGGGCCGATTTCTACGCCCGGGCTGATTATCACGCGCGGGCCGATTGTCATGTCCTCGCCGATTTCTACGCCCCGGCTGATTGTCACATACGGACCGATTGTCACGCGCTGGCTGATTCTTACGCCCTCGCCGATTGTCACGTACTCGCCGATTGTCACGCGCTGGCTGATTGTCACGTACTCGCCGATTGTCACGCCCTGGCTGATTGTCACGCCCGGGCCGATTTCTACGCCCCGGCCGATTTCTACGCCCGGGCCGATTCTTACGCCCGGGCCGATTTCTACGCCCGGGCCGATTATCACGCCCGGGCCGATGCGAATCCATGATCCGGTCGGGGTTATGTAGTTATCCTCCGCATTTTTTCCCCAGGTCTGGATTTCAGTCCAAGTCCACATTTCTTCCTCCTTTAGGTTTCAGTTTCCGCGCCAACCCGCCCGGACCGGCGCGGGAACCTGAAATTTTGCCCCGGCGCGGCCCGCGATGAGCAAGTGAACGCCTGCACAATCGCCGCGCCGGGGGGCTTCCGATACACTCTTTTTGTGAGCCTGTCATAGATCCGCTTGCGACGGATGAAAAAGGAGCTTTCCTTTCGTTTGCGTTTTTGCGGCTCTATGGCCGCGACACTTTTTGGCCGCCCGGGTCATCGCAGACCCATTTTCGGGGTCTTCCGTTTTTGAGTCGGTCCGCTCTCCGGCCGGCCAAACTCGAAAATCATGATTCATGTAAGCGCGGATGAACTGCGCCGCTAACTCTGGGGCGATACTGTTACCATAGCCCCTGAGCCTACCAATTCGGTTGCGGCTTGCCATTCGGCGTAACCCGGCGAGGCCCGGTCCCAGGCTTCGGGATAGCCCATCAGCCAACGGGAAAAAGCGGGATTCAGAACTGATCCGCCGGTTTTTGCCGTCGGCGCAGGGGATGACGCGATAGTCAGACCAGCCTGTGCGCTCAGCGCCATGCCGTTGTCCCGGCTGTTGCATTGCTTCCGCTCTTCCGCTCGCGGCGAGGTCCAGCCCGCCAAGATTATTTGATCCGACAATCTCAACGCATGATGCCGTTTCATTCTCGCCAAGACTTTCTTCGGGTTGGTATAACATCCCCTTCCCTCGTTCGTATCGGGACTCCGCCAACCAGAAAAGGCGTTGCCGGATCGTCGGGCTACCGATGCCCGCAGCGCAGGAATCCGCCGCCCAGACGTTGTAACCCGCACTCTCAAGTTGATCCCATATTCCATCGAGCCACGCGAGGCCATCGCTTGAAGCCACTTGCTCACCCACGACCACCTCTGGCCGGCACTCGCGGACCAGTCGGAAAAATTCAGGCCATAGGTGGCGCGGGTCTTTTTCCCCTTGGCGTTTTCCGGCACAGGAAAACGGCTGACAGGGACAGCTTGCGCTCCAAATAAAGCGAGTTGTTGGCCAACCGGCGAGTCTGAGGGCAAGGGCCCAACCCGCAACGCCCGCGAACGCATGAAATTGGACGACGCCATCTAAATCCTCCGGTTGAATCTCCGCGATGCTTCGGCGGTCGATCCGGCCCGCCGGGATCTCGCCCGCTTGCATCAGATTCACAAGCCAGTCGCAACAAAACGGATCGTTGTCGTTGTAGTAGCTCCCTCCCCCGCCGGGGGCGCGCCGGGCTGAGGATTTGTGGGGTAGGAGCTCATGCGGATTCATTGACGTTTCACGTTTTGGCAATTCGGATCTTGGTAGGGGCGCGCCCCCGGCCCGCGTCATCCGAGAAACTTGATGGGCGGCGTCCCGATCCGGTTTGTCATCCCGGCGAGAGTCCACAAGGGATGCTAGCCGTAGCCCGCCGCGCCGCCCAAATTGGTGGGCGGCTCTTGGTCCCGGTTCCCAGCGCCAGTGACGTTTGCGCCGGTCGCGGGGGCCCGCCCGAAACTTTACGGTTCGCGTTCCAAGCACGGCTCCGGGCAATCCTCCACTAGCTCCGGCAAGAATCCCATCATCCGCCGTCGGCAGTCCGCCAGGGCCGCTTCCACGTCGCCGCCCGGCGCAACCGTAAACGTGCCGTGGCTTTCGGAGTCCGTGAACACGCCGAAAAGCTCGTTGCCTTCCCGGTTGCGCTGGGAACCGTTGTAAATCAGCATAGGACTTCTCCTGTCACGATCATTCCTTTTATGAATTCGCTTGGAAACCATTCCCATTTGTAACCGTGAAACTCGCTTGATCCATCGCGATTTATCCGCGTAATAGGCGCGTGCGTTGGCGCTAAATTCCAGCGTCTGAAAATATTCAAGTCGGCCAAATGCCAGTTCTGAACGTCAGGGATACCGTCAGAACGATCCTCGAAACCGTAAAAGAAATAGTCGCCCCAACCCGCTATAATTTTACTCAGTTCCGTTTCCATGTTGCTTTGTGGCCTGCTGGTGCGAATCGTGAATTGATCGCCATATTCGTCGAGATACTTTACTCTGCGAATACGGCAGGCCACGCGAACCGCATTGATTTTTAGCACAATCAAATCGGTGTTATGATCCCGATCTTCTTTCTCATTCGCCTCTCCGATTAAATACAATCCCAGGATCATTTTGATCGAGGGAATGAACCGATCGGACCACGCCTTGTCTTGTTGCCAATCGTTCATTTTGCCTCCTGTCCACATCCATCGAATCCTTCGATGATGCGCCTCGAAAACATATCCAACCTACGACCAGCCGTAGTACGGCGGACCATCGCATAAAACTCTTCTGGTTTCTCGCTGTGCGCTCCGCGTGGCGCATTGAAACAGGCGGGAAACGCTTTCGTATCGACAAACGATGGATGACCGAATCGGCAATAAACCGCGAACTCGGAATTGAACTGCGGTAAGCCGACCGGCTGGAAACCTCCCGGTTTGTGCCAAGTGAAGGTGCAAACGTAGGTCAGTCGCCGATAATGAATCATCTCGAAAACGAACGGTAAGAACTTTTGAGTGGTCCAGATCCAAATATGGCAGTCCGTAGCGTTTGGAATCCCCATGATCTTGATTTCGTCAAGTGTCATCGTCGGATAAGGCATCTCCGATTGATTGGGCCGTTCGTCCCGCTCGATCTTTTCCATCGGCCAAGGGGGGTCGATCACGATGACATCGTAAACGCCTTGGGCTTTCTTCACTTCCTGGACCTTGACGGATTCCAATTTTTCGACAAGGGCCTCGCGCTTCATTTCCCGGATAACGTCGGCGGTCTTGGTCGTTCCTTTTAGGATTGACTTCGCCTTTTCGGGATTACTTTCTATGATCTCGGCCGCCTTGACGACGGCCGCGCGCGGTGGCGCCTCGTTACGGACTACCTTTTTTTCGATGTCTGGGTCCACGGCCTTGAGCTTATCGACGGCGGCAGCGAACTGGCCGGCGCGTTCGACTGTTGCACGGCTGACCCCGTGCTGCTTGGCGAGGGTCTTTGCACTTTTGCCTTTCAAGTCCTCATTTTGAGGACTTGATTTTCGGTCACCGCCATGAGACTTTTTCGTCCGGTTATATCGCCGGCCCAGCAGGAGGTTGAACTGGTCGGCGTTCAGGTTGCGTCGCCCAAGCTGATTGGCATCGATCCAGTCCGCCACGGTTCCGCGATCCGGCAGCGTGAGTTCGACCGTCCGAAAAGGAATTTCATGTTTATGGCAGATCCGGTAGCGGTTGTGGCCATCCATCAAGATTGTGGACCCGGCCCAGATGACCAGCGGATCGCGGCAGCCCTCGCGGAGGATGCTCTCGGTAAGCAACGTCAACTCCTCGTCGCGCAACAGCGGGATCATGGTACTGAATTCCGGGTCGATTTCAAGCTGGATGGTCATGCCGCCGTCCTCCGCGCCTTGCCGTCGCGCCGGGTGTCGGCGATCAATTCCTCGACCGGGCAACCCAGCGCGAGCGCCAACCGCCCCACCGTAAATGCCCGGAAATGGCGCTTTTTCCGCGCCTTGACAACCATCCAGGCCACGTTTGCGGGCGACCGGCCAAGCGCCTCAGCGAGTTGCCGCTGCGTCCAGCCCCGGTCAGCCATTCGCGCCTGAAATTTGTTCTCGTCGATCCTCACGGGCTTTACCTCGCCTGCAACCCTATTCCTCTATCGGCGCAAAAGCAAGATATATTTAGTGGTTATCTCTACATTTTTAGAACATTGGAAATATTGCAGTTGCCGGATTCCGGGCAAAAAATGGGCGGGCGGCGAAAAAAATAATTTCAGGCGAGCGGCGTCTGGCGCGGCGCCAGTCCATTCGGCACGCGGGATGTCGCGCCCAATCCCCAGCCCGCCGGGTCCCAATCGACATACCCCTCGGCAAATCCACCACCAGTCCAATGCAATCGCCGAACCTCGACCGTGCCGACCTGGTAGTATTGCGGCGGACTTCCTGCTTCGGAAAAAGTAAAGGCGCCGGTTACGGTCGCCTGGTATAGATTTATCATCGCGCCCACCACCGCATCGGCTGCGCCTTGATAATTAGTGATATCCACGGTATTCGGCACGATGAAATCGGCGAACCCGGCAAAAGCCCCGGCGCGGTCGCCAAGTAATTGTTTAACGTAATTGGTTATACTGAACTTTAGCGTTTTGTTTTCATTCGCCGCCGATAGCGTGCCGCTGAGACAAACCGGCGAAAAAACCCACTCGCCATATCCATCGGGATAAGTGTACCAGACCATGCGCGCCAGTGCCGCCTTGAGTGCGCCGCCAGTCGTCGTGACAAGGGTTTCGGTTTTGTACCAGTACCCGAGCGGATCGACGTATTGAATGAATCCAGGTGGATCGGGCGTTTCGGAAAACCCATAAACGATTGTGTTGGTTTCCAGCACTAGCGCGCCTATCGTCATATTGGCCCGCGCTTGAACCACGTTAGCCGCGAGCCAGGGCGCACGGTCGAGCGCATGAGCGCGCCAGGGGAACGGCTCAAAACCAAGAATGGTATTAAATGTATTATCAACTATCGCGGTGAACGTCGTGCCCGACCAGCCCATGCCAGCCAATTCCGACGGTCCTGGTCCCCGACTCAAGACCCAAAAAACGTTGCCCTCTTTAACCATCACGTCGGCATCGTTCTGGGTGTAAAGCGGCGGCAGGCTCAGACCAGCGTAGGCCGGGTTTTCCCAGCGCCGCAGGAGCCAGTACTTATATCCGTCTCCATAAGCAACCGTAGTTTTTTTGAAACGCATGGCCATATTATTTGCCGTCACCGCCCATTACTTTTTCGAGACAGCGGGTGATCGCGTTGAGATCCGATGCCACGAGCTCGCCATAGCGCCGCGCGGCTTTGTACCGGACGACGGCGCAATGGCCAGGCACAATATTTTGCTTGGCCCAGATTTCGCCGTGCGCCATGAGCGCGGTCAGATCGCCCGCCGCGATTTCCGTGTCGCTTGCAGCCGGATCGCCGTCGTAAACATTGACATCGTTGTCCAAACCAATCGGGTTTGTGTATGCCTCAAGCGCCTGATCCGCAAACCCACCCGCCCCCAGCGCCGCCCATGCCGCCGCGATAAGTCCACCTTCATCCTGAATCTTTATCTCGTCGCAGTTATCGAATATCGTTTCATGGTTTGCGGGCAAGCTCGCGCTGTGCGGCCCGCTAACCTTGGCCGCGTAATAGGCCGCGTTGTTGCCCGCGTAATCGGAGATTGTGCAAACGATCCGCACATTGTTACCGGCGAATTCAGGCGGGACTTGGATTGTCCGGGCCGTGTCGCTTGACGCTGAAACCCAGTAATGCGTGATATCCCAATCGGCCCACCAGGTCGGCTCAGAACTGTAAGCCGTCAACGCATGATCCACGCCGTTGCTATCTGTCACCACCACGCTATCGAGCGACACAATGGTTTGACCGGCAGGTGCGGCAAATCCGATGCTCAGATGCGTGTCCCATCCATAATCGGCATCGGTATCAAGATTCACGCTGGCAGTGTATGTATTCCCATCCGTATGTATCGTAATGGCCAGCACTTTATCGGCGCTCAAACTCGTCGCCTGTTTGGGAGAGAAATAAATCCAGACGCCCTTTTGTCCACTGGCGTTCACGCCATAAACATAAAAGTAACTATCTTTAAGTAATCCATAGCGCCGCGCTTGTCCACTCTGGCCTTGAATTCCGGCGAGCGTTGTCGCCCCACCATTACGCGTCACCGTCACGGATGATAACGTTTCCCATTGCGCGCTGAATAGTTTGGCGTAATATCCACCCACCAGTCCTTCGCGCCCTCGCGTCTCCGCTGTCGGTATCCAATCATCTGTCGTGGCCGATCCCGCGGCTTTGGCGTAAGAGCAAAGGAATTTCCGGTTTTGAATGAGCTGCCCGGCGAATCCCGCGCCGGTGAATTTTATCGCGCAACCGGGATAGAGATAGGCAAACCGGCCCGGCCCCCAGGCCGATTGAGAGCACGCCCAATTATTCACCCGCGCGTATTCCGGTGGGGCAACATTAGTTCCCCCCTGCGCCCAGATCGTTGAATATTCTTCGCCCGCCTCGCCAGTATTCGAGCTGGCCGTCAGAGTTTTATGCGCCAGCGCGAGCGTCAGAACGCCGGCGGAAAAGGCGGCGCTCTTGATCGTGGCGGTTGTCATCAATCCACCCCAGCGATTGGTCCCGCCCGCCGTGTATTTGTCGAATTTGAAACCGTTCAAAGTTATTTTCAGCCGGTAAATCCAGGCATCAAATTCCGTGCAGGCCACGAATCCCGCCGTCCAATACCCGCGCTGGACCGTTCCCTCGTTGAATGTTTGCACGGCATCGCCCGCCACGAGGCGCGGGAAGAAGGCCCAATACGTGACGAATCGTTGGCCCTTGCCGCACTCGCCCTCATAAGCATGGCCATATTTCGAGATGTCCGGGCCACTGAATCCCAAACAGGCGCGCTGGCATTTATGCGGGTCCGTGGTGGCGTCCAGCGCCGCCGTGCCATAATCTGAGACCTTGCCAGTGATAAGCCCGCCAGAAGGCCCGTAATCGGGTTCGCTCGTGCCGAGCACGGCAGCCACGCCAGTATCGAGCAGATTCAAAAACTCGAAACCGCTCATGGCATGAATCAAGGTTTCGCCCGATTCGATCCATTCGCGAATTTGTGGCCAGCCACCGGCGGCAAAATCCAGGTCGATGTCCTGATGATTGCCGGTCGGCAATCCGTGAGTTTGCTCAGCCAGGCTCGCCATCCCCGGTGGCCCTAGGCGTTCGAGGTAGTATTGAGCCACGCCGACGGTCAACTGGATCAAGCGCCAGGGATGACCATAAATGAGTTTTCGGATAACCGTTTCGTCAATCGGGACTGGAGGCGTAACGTCTGCCGCCCATAGGGGGCATTCGTTTTGGTAGCAGTTCGCGCGGAATTTTGCCAGCCACGCCTCGCCTGTCGGCCCCAGGTTGCGCAGATCGTTACCCTTGGCGCAATACCATTTATTCGAGTAGTCATCCGTCTCACCGTAGCTGTTTGTGTAGTCCTGCCGACTCCACTTGCATCGATCCGAGCCGATGCAGATTGAGGATGCCAGGTTCGAGGCATCCCAATAGGTTATCAAAATTTGTGTCGTCTCAGTTATCTCGATCCCGGTGAGGTCGATAATCGCATCCCAGTTAATCGAATTCTTGTGCCGGACTTTTAGCCGGTTGATGAATAAAACATCGCCATAAGAGCCGGTGAACCATGTCCCTGATGAATCGGGAATTTTGACTTTACTGTCGGCGGACACCGTAACCTCAGTATCGCCAGGGCTGATTGTAATTGTCTTGGAGCGCGGCCGGCCGAAGAAGCCGAAAAAATCTTTCGGCTGATTCCAGCCCTCGTCGGCCAGCGCATAAAACCGATAGGTTGCCGTCACCGCGCCGGTGCTGCCGGGCCACACGGTTGTCATGCCCGCGCCCGTGGGCGTCTCCACATAAGCCGTGAACGTGTCGCCTACGGCCAGGTTCTCCGGGATAAACCATCCTCGAACAATCCAACCTCCATGATAACCGAGGATGCTATTATTGAGAGTCAACACGCCGCGCGCAGGAAAGGCGGCTCGATAAGTATAATTCTTATAGTGCGGCTCAGTTCCACCCGGAACAAAATCGGGATTTTCTCGCAACTCGGAATAGACAATATCGCGCGGATCGGATGACCCAGCGACAAGCCGCAGGCTGATTTCTCCGGCGCTTGAACCCGTAACCTCCCAGCCGCCCTCGTTGCTACAAGGCGGATAGCCAGCATAACCGAGCGTATCGGACCAGAGAATCCCATTGGTCGTCAGATGACAAAGTTGAATCAAACTGGCGAGTTTGCGGATATGTGCGACAAGCGCATTGCGCTTGTCGATGAATTCCTGAATCCAAAGCGCGGCGTTATATGCCGGGCCGATGTCAACGTGAGTCCAAACCAAATGATCGGAAACTGACCGTGCGCAGTTAGCGCAATCGGATGGCGGCCGGCGAGCGAAATAGCCGTTGGTCAAGGCCGGGAGATTGAGGCCGGGAAATTCGGCCGATGCCGCCGCACCGGTCAAGTCGGCGATAATGGGAATCAGCGAAATCGTCATGAGCCGGACCAAACCCAGCCCGCGTAGATCGTCAGGCCGCTATAAACGCTCGCACCCGATGGGTCCAGGATGCGCGCGAACGGACAAACCTTGTAGTTGTCTGCCGTATCCTGAATATTGGCCGGATACCAGGTCGCCGTTTCAGGCGGTCCGGTGGCGGTAATGACCTTGACCGCGCAGTAAAGTTTCCCCTCCTCATCCACAGCCACGCCGCCCGCCGCGAAATCGCTGGCGAAAACGTCGATGTCACCGACATTGCCCACGTATTCTAGCGCATCCGATACGAGCGCCTCGACTACACCAGCCTCAGTAACGAGACGAGTATAAACCTTAACCGCTGAATCATTAGCCAACGGATCGGGAGTTGTGCCGCCGTTGGAAACTTTGACCGTAAAACGTGCTTTTTCGGTCGCCGTGGCTTTGAGGCCGCCCGGCAAATTGAATTCGATCACCTCGCCTAATGGGAGTGTAGCCGCACCTCCTCCACCGCCGGCATCGACGGGAAGCGTTCCCGGTTCACCATCATACGGCACGTCAGGCCCGGCCAGATGCGGATAATCGTCGGGCGGGTCCGTCTCATCCGTCACGTCGGGCATGTCAACCCAATCGCCGTCATCGGTTACGCCGCCCGGCCCGTCTGATTGGCCAGCAGGATCGACCAGATCACCGCCGCCTGAATATCCATCCGTCTCGCTGGGTGCATACGGATCGCCATCGAGTCGGCCGCCGCCGCCGCTATGAATCCCCAGATTGACGGCGTAATCGAAAGCGAAATCGGCCCCCACGTCAATCGAGGAAAACGGACTATCGAGCACGGTCCCGCGCGCAACGTCGGCATAACGGATATAACCGGCCCAAGGATTGGGCGGCGTAAATGTGGCCGCTATGATTTGCAGCGAGCCGAGATTTTCAACGGTATAGTCCGGCTCGGCATGACGTAAAAAATAACCATCTTTGAAACGATTTAGGTCCGCCTCTTGATAAAGACCGTTGACTTTTATAAACCTCAACCGCGAGCGCCGCACAGTTGGCACGGATGAATCGGTATAAGTTTTTTTCGACCTGAATCCTGCATTGTTGCCGAATCGGATAATCTCACCCACAACGGCGATATAATTGCTTGGCTTGACGACTGCCGGAATTTCCTCAGCCCGGCGCACCACGTCCGATCCCAGCGTCACGGTCGCCTGGATCGTGGAGGCCAGGACATGAAAGAAAAATTTACCGGTTGCATCGACGCCATAAGTGAAAAACAACCCGGCGGATTCGGCCATCACCGCCAGTTTTTCGATATGCTCATAGAGCGAATCGCCGGGTTTGATCCTGAGTTGATCCACCTGGACGGTCGAGGCCACGTCGCCCGCGCTGTAACTGATTCCCACGGCTCCGGGCACGATCCAGGTATCCAGAAAATACTTGACGATCTTGCCAACCGTGTCGTAAGTGCTAGGCGTGGCATCTGCCCCCAGAACCGTTTCGGTTGCGCCCACGTTGACCTCGGCGATCCGGTCCCAATGCCCCACCAACTGATAGATATGCCGTTGACTATCAGGCGAGCGCGTCATGCCCTTGATAATGCCCGTATAGTATGGGTTAGCGTCGGCGGTCTGATAAAAAAACTTAACAATTTGTTTGAGACTGAAAATCCAGGGGCGGCGCACCGCCTCGTTGTACGGGATTTCGATAGTTCCGCCCAGGCAGCCGCCATATAACGAATTGACGCAATCGAAATGAACGCAGTCAGTTATGATTCCGCCGGTATAGACCGATTCATCCAGCGCGCCGGCGGCGGTATAGATTTTGATCGTGCGCTCAAAGGCCATAATTCACTTCACGATTTTGGTCAGGGCATCCCGCCCGAAAATCGCCAGCACGCCAATGATGATCGTCTGAATGCCTTCGGCCTTGTTGCCCGTGACATAGAGGCCAATGCCCGTTGCGATGGTCGCCAGCGCCCCCCAGAATGTCTTGGTTTTGAAAGTCCCGCCGTTGATGATTGCCATTGTCATTCTCCTTTTTCTCAAGCTGTTTTTATCCGCCCCTTGGCGTCGATCAGGTGATCCTCATACATGATGTCGGTCACGTCGTGTAGCGTGGCCAGCACCTCGATTGCGTGACCTTTAAGGTTGTCCGTATAGACGTTCTCGAACTGGACCACCGCCGCGCGCCGCCAGCCATCCCAATGAATCCGGTCGTTTAGTTGCCGGACAAACTCGCCGAAACACTGAGTCAAGCCATAGGGAAAAACGCGCCAGTGGATCGGACGGCCAGCCTCCGGGCCGGTGGTGGCGGACAGGATGACAAACGGCACGTCGGGGATGGATTTGCCGGTGGCGTCCTCGGCTTTGATACCAAGGCAGTTACTTGCTTTTATAATCAAAGCGTTATCAATATCCCACCCGCATTCTTGAGCCGCTTTCGCCAAAGCCCAGCGGATCAGCCAGCCGTGCTGCGCGCCAAGGGCCTCCTGCGCATGGAAGAGCATCGTGCGAATGAATTGGATTTTGCCTTCGTTACTCATGGCGCGTCTCCACCGCTGAATAACAGCCCTGCGGCGGCAAGGCGCAGCCGTTGCAAAACATGAGCGTCAGCAGCGCCAGAGTAAACAGAATGGCGGCGATAATCAGGTTTTGGTCTCTGTCCCAGCGAATCATAATTTCATCACCAGTTGCAGGAGCCGGAGGCCGATATAAAGTCCGCCCGGAATCATTGCAATCACCGTGGCCCAGGCGAATCTCTGGGCGAACTTGGCCAGCCCTTCCAGCCGATCCAGACGCACCTCGTAACCCGGCTTGCCGTTGCCCATCAGCCGCGCCTCGATGCGCTCGGTGCGCTCGTTGATTTCCTGCAACAGCAACCCATATGGGCATTCGATACGTTCGCATTGTTTTTCATGATCGGGCGTCATGCTGCTCGTCCTTCATCGGGGATGGGCCGGGCGAAGAGGCCCGGAATGAAAATCAATGCCATCGGGAGAATCCAGTACCGGACCTCGAAAGCGTTGTTAAGACACAGGAACACGAACCCCCAAACCGGCAAGATCATGACGCCCCAGAACCGGAGAAAGCGCGGCCACTGGCGCCAGCGCAATGCGCTGGCCAACGGAATAACCGAAAGCGCCGCGAACAAACCCATATAAGTAATCTTGGAACTTACGCTTTGCCGCATTATTGCGAGCCATATTTGTTGCGGGTTTTCCATCCGTTCACATGGCCCGAACCAGGCAACCAATCCCGCCATCGTCAGGCCCCAAGCGGCAAATCCGGCCAGCGATACCTTCCACCGCCAGCCGAAGGCCAGGGGCATAAGCGCGATGAATCCGCTCGATTCCCGGTTGAGCGCTCCCAGCATGGCCAGCGGAATACAGAGCCAGAACCGCCCGCCGAGGCACGCCAGCGCCCCCATAAGATAGAAACAGACATCCCACCAGGTATCGAACGAGAAGGCCGAGCCGATGAATCCGTAACCCGCGCACCAGCCCAGCACGGCCAAACTGATGAGGATTTGCCCGTCGTCCAGACCGAGCCGCCGGTAGTAGAGGCCCGCCAGAACGAATAACAAGACGCCGACCGCAAACCGGGAAATCAGGAAAGCCATCTTGGGCGGACGATCGGGCATCGCTCGCAGTAGCCCTTCGTTGATCAGCTTAGAAAAAACGCGGTATCGCCAGGGCATTTGCAAATCACCAGCGAGGCCGCGCCGATGCCACTCAAGCTCAATCGTATTCAGCCGCGCCGCGGTGAAAGAGTGGTAGTGCCAGGCCAGCGCGTGCAGGCTCAGCAGGACCGAACAGACGATAAGGATGGCCAGTTTCATGCGCCCCTCTTGTCCGCCACAACCCAGGCGATCCGGCCCCCGCCGATGCCCCGGTCGTTCACGTATTTCGTCTCGATGCGCGCGGGCGTCGGCTTGAGACACCGCGCAGCGAACCGCCGCACCTGCCAGCGCGGAACAGCATTCACCGGCACCCACCAGTGCCCGCCCAGGCCATCCTCGACCAGGATCGGGTAAGGATTATGGTGAACCAGCCCCCACGTCCAGTGCACGCTGTAGATGAGCCGCCCACCAGGTTTGGTCACTCGCCACAACTCATGAATCGCCGGACAGACATCGGCGATATGGAACAACACGGCATTGCAGATCACGCAATCGGCGCTGGCATCCGGCACGGGGATGTTGTAGATCGACCCTTGGCGCACATTCAAACCGATCACCCGGCAGCGCTTGACCATCTCGGCAGACTGGTCCAGGCCGCGCCAATCGGCGCGCTTGAACAACCGCGCGAACCGTCCGATCCCGCAGCCCACGTCCAGCACGGTTGCCCCCGTCCGGTCGAACGGCTCCGCATAGCCGTAACATGTGGCGGGATGAGGCGTTTCCTCGTCCTCTTGCCAGGCCAGCGCTTGCGCGTCCACCATCGCCGGATCGTCGAAAACCGATTTCACTGCACAACCCCCGTGTTGATCGCCGCTTCCAAGTCCTCGCGCGCGCGCCGCGCCGCAATGTCGGCGGCATTACTGGTGAAAATGTCGATCCGCCATTGCCTCAAGTTGCCCTTGATGTCCTGCATCGTGGCCTTGCGCTTGGCCGGGTCCGCGATATTCGAGGCCACGGCTGCGGCGACGGCTCGCCAGAACCCCTTGATTTGCGCCGGCGTGTAGCCGGTTAGCAACACCTCGCCGATGTCCCGCGTTACGAACTGGCCCAGCACCTTGACGCCAGACTCTGCTGCGCTGCGATAGCGCACCGACAACGTGGCCGTCGTCTCCGTTACCGGCAGCCCCCCGACCGTCAGGATCGCCGGTTGCGCCGTAAGCGTGATCGTCGTGCCCGCTGTGGCATCGGCCACGAGCGCAAGGCGCGTGCCCGGCGTGCCGGTGACAGAGAGCGCAAATCCGCAGACGCCCGGCATGATGTTGGAATGAGTGAACGGCTGGGCCTGCGCAAGCGAGGCCAAAATCAAAAGAAAAATCGTTGCCATCGGTTTCATAATACGTTGCTCCTTGCAATTTCGATCCAGCCCGCCAAATCGGAACTATATTTTAAGGTGATAGAATCACCTTTGCCACAAACAAACGTAGTTGTGGTTAGCCAAAGGTTAGAATTCGCGAGCGTGCCGCGATCCTGAATCGTGACCGTATCGCCGTCCACGTCCACATTGTAAATGATAAGGATTTGCCCATCCGTGCCAGCGGCGATTGTCGGCGCCGAGGTCAATGTTTGCGCGCCGACACTGGTTAATTTTACATCGGTCGGGGTGATCGGGATCGTATCGGAAGCGGCGGTGATGTTCTTGGCCGTCGGCGTGTTGATCGTCTTGCCCGTCTGGGTAATGCCCACGGCGGCGACAATCGCGCCGCTCGAATTGACCTGGAACAAGTCGCCGCTACCAACTGTGAACATTGAAGCAGGCGAGATGTCGCCAATCCCGACGTTGCCGGTATTTTTTATAATCATTCGTTGATCGGTAGTATCCCAGTTCGTGATTGTGCTGGCGGCATTCCCGGTAGCCGCGATGTGAAAACTAATGTCTCCATAATAGCTCGCGCCCGCCGCCCCGAATCGTATTCCCGCTGCCTCGTTCGCTGCGACACGTTTCCATGCCCCATCATAATGCGCGTTGAAGGCCAGCATCCCTTGAGCGCCGACAACATCCTGCAAGAGCAACATCGTTCCAACCTGAAAGATTCGCGAACTGGCGTCCGCCGTTGTGGGCGTCGCCGTCCCGATCCCGACGTTGGCATTCAGGATGTTGAATTCATCCACCGTCTGATCGTCGAATTCGATCCGGCCCGCCGCGGCACCCAGGCCCATCCATAAATTATCCACAACTGGAATACTTGTTTGAACGGTCCCGTTGACCGTCACGGTATCGCCCGTGGCCGATCCGAGAATCGTATTGCCATCGGATTGCAGGTTGCCGTTAGTGGTCACGTTACCCGTCAGCGTGGCCGTTGTGCCGGAGACACCCTTGCTCGCGGTCAACGTATTGGCAAACGAGCCGGTTGAAGATCCGGTAAACGCCCCGGTTGCGCCAACGCTCGTAAACGTCCCAGCCCCGCTATTTGCGATTCGCGTTACGCCCGCCGTCTGGATCGCCCCGGTACTCGAATTGATGTTGCCCGTCCCGGTGATCGTGCCCGCGCTCAGGTTGCGTGAAATATCCGACAACTCAGTCCCGTTGACTTGAATCGCCCCAACGATGCTAACCGGCCCATAAAGTTGAAACTGCGAATAGGCATCGCGCCATTTAAGCCAGCGCGCGCCGCCCTCGAATTCAAGCGTCCCAGTGGTGCTGGCATCACCGAGCCGGAATTTCGCGCTTTTCGATCCCAGCGGATCGCCATTATTCGGTAGTTCCAGAGCCTGAGTTTGCGCATGATTGTAGAGTCGCCAGTACGTCCCCGCCGATTTGCTGGTTAAAATATCCTGCGTGAACGCCCATTGCGCCGTCACCGTGTCAGCGGTATCAGTCCGGGGGACTGCCGCGTACCATGCGGCATTCATGAGCGAATAAGTTGTCCCGGTCGCATTATCCAGTCCAACCCACCCAAACCGTTTACCTGGCGCTTGTTCGGCCAATGCACCCACCGCGCAAACCAAAAACGAAACGAGAATCAAAAACTTTTTCATGAAGTCGGCTCCCATAAAATCTCGTATGTCAGATCCTGATGATTCGCCTCGCCCGTGAAATAGATATAAACTGCCGTATTGAGTGCCACTGCTATTGAGCCAGTCGCCCAGGCCGTCGAGGAGGCGTTATAGGCGAGGGTGGCTGTCAGATACGACCCGGCGGGCGGCGGGGCTGTGTAGGCCGTTGTAGATAGTACCAGCACCGTATTTCCGCTGGCCACGATCCCCTGACTTGCGCTGGCAATCCGTAGCCCCTTGAGCAAGATCGCCTTCGAGGGATGCAGAATAATCGTATGCTGTCGGGCCTGCACATTCGCGGCCGCTGTCACGGCGTCGATCTCGCCGAGGAAAACCCCGGTCCTGATAGAAGGCGCATTATAATTCACAACCGTGATCCCCGTTGGAGTGCTGCTCCCGCTGTAGAGATATTTTTCGTAGCTGCCCGTGTCGGGTTTGCTCGCATCCGCCGCCGTGGAATAGTAGGCCCAATAAGGCGTCCTGAGCCGAAACGAAAACCCCGAACTGCGCACTGTCCGACGCGCCCCATCGTCGAAAGCAAATCCTTCCTGGATCGTGCAGTTGCGCCAGATGCGCGTGCCGGTATCGGCGCTATCGATCCACTCGCAGAATTGAACGGTTTTAGGGCGGCCCGCAGAATCGAAAAACCATGATTCCATTTCGACTTTTTGCGCCAGGCCCGCCGCTGGATTAGCGAGATTGTAAAATCCGTTGATGGCGAATTCACGCCCATGCACACGGTTATACGATTCGAGATAACCAGCCGCGCCTTCCGCGTAGAGCGGGATTTCGTCCAGAACGACGCGGTGGATCAATCCCGACTGAACGACGAGGTTATAGGGTGGCAGAAATTTCCACGTTCCCGCAACCTCCACGGCCCCTCTGTTAATGAGAGTCAATGTGCGTACCTCACGGTTTGACGGCGAATCTCGCGAGCAATCTGAGTAGCCAGGGCGGGAGTCACTGGGCCGCTGGTGTTAATCGTCAGGTTGATCGAGCCGGCGAATCCGGCGCGCGAGGAACCGACCGAGCGCAGAGACGCACCGGAATTGAGCGTACCACCACCCGCCGCACCACCGCTATAGCTCTGCAACCGCGCATCCTCGGCCGAATGATCGGCGCTGGCCTGCAAGCCGAGAAATTCTTTGATCTTGTTAATGAGCGAGACAAATTTATCGTAAATCCAGTCGATTCCCTTAGCGAGTTTAGGAAAAGACTTATCTACCATGTTATTAATCCAGGTGCCGAGCATATATCCCGCGCCGCCTACCGCAATAGCCGCGCCAATCGGCCCCCATAAAGCCGTGAACGCAATCCCAAGCCCATGCACCAACGAGATTAGCCCCGGCAGCGCAATCAAGATCGGCCCCATGACAACCATGAAACCTCCGAGTTCAACAGTAATTTTTACAATGCTGCTAACCAACTCTGGATTTGTCCGCACCCATTCGATGAACTGAATAAGAATCGGCGTCATATAATTTACGAGTTGCGATAATGCCGGAATTAGCGCGCTCCCAATCTCGTAGGCTGCCATTTTTAACTGGCCCTTGAGCGCGGCAAGACTATCATTGACTGCGGCGTTTCTTTTAATCATTTCTGGACTCATGACGAGTCCCAATTCATGAGCGCGCTGCCGCAGTTTATCGAATCCCGCCGCTCCATCCGCCAGCATCGGCAATATATCGGTTCCACTTCTGCCAAATAATTTTAGGGCAAGACCGGCACGATCGGATTGATTTGTAACCTCGGATAACCGTTTTGCCGTCAACATGAATGCCTCATCAGGTTTCATCTGTTTCAATTTATCGTAATCTAAACCTAACATCCCAAGCGCCCGGCGCATCCCTTTAATTGCCTCGCCCACCGGGTCCATCGCCACTTTGAGTTCCTGTTGAGCTTTTGCTAAATCACGTTGCGCACGGCTCAAATTCTTTGTCGTTGGCCCGCCATCCTCGATTAACCGATTCAGTCTCTTTTGCGCGTCCGAAACCGCATTAGACCGGCTCGGACCATCCGCCATTGTCCGCTGTAAATCCGTTAAGCTATCTCGATATTGAGTATTTCCAGTTCTTCCTTTTCGAGCAGCATCTGACAAATTAGTATAACCATCGCGGACTTTTCTGCTATAATCTGTAAATGATCTACTTTCATCAGCGCGTGCCTCAGCAACATTTTCCATCGCATCCATGACGGAACGCCCATAATCCCGCTGTTGCCGACTAACACTTTCCTGCGCGTCAGCCACTCGTTCTATGGCGCTCTCTACGCGTTCGGCAGCGCGCTCTTGCGCCTTGGCTAGTTGTTCGGCATCGAGTTCAGATTCCTCGGCGGCCTGAAAAAGTACCCGGGAGAATTTTTTTACTGCCTTTTCGATGCCCTCGATACTCGTGCCCGTTTGATCTGCCGCAAACGCTAACTCCTGCAACGAATCGGTGCTAAATCCAGTGCGCTGACTCATTTCGTCCAATGTGTCCGCATATTCCGCCACACCCAGAACCGCTGCACCCAGGGCCATCACGATGGCTCCGCCGGCGATGGTCATGCCGGTGCCAATTTTCTGACCCAGAGCCAGGATGTTGCCCAGGGATTTTTTCGTTGCGGATTCGGCGGCACCCAATGCCGCATTCAACCCCGGCGCAACTTTGCCCGTAATGTTAATGACCGCATTGGCAAGGTTGAATTCGTTGGCCATCGGTTCCTATCCTAAAAGGTTTTCGTCGTCTCCGGTCTGCCCCCGCTCGCGCGCCCGCGCTTCCATCCGCTCCCGCTTAGCCTGATAGGTCCGCTCTGCGCGCATCAAGAGCCAGACTTGCTCGACGGTGAACTCCTCATTAATCCGCCGCGGCGTCAATCCGGGCCAGAGGTCCCGGAGTTGGAGGAAGAACTCGGCATCGGTGAGAGACTCTCCGGGCGGCCCTGAATCGTCGTCGTCATCCGTATCAGAGCCGCCACCATAGGGTCCGACATTTCCGCCATGATGCCGAACGCATCCCAGACCTGTTTGTCAGCCTCGCCCGGCGCCAGGTCCGCCAATTCCCGCTCGACCTCCCGACGTTCTTCCTCTCCCAAACCAAGATAGCCATAAACTTGCTCGGCAATATGCAGAGCCGAGCGTGTCGCCGCCGCAACCGCCGTCAGGGATTTGGGAGTCGTCTGGCCGTTCTCGTCGGTTGCGAATCCGTCATCCCCGACCGCCGCTTTGGTCTGCTCGAAAATCTCGGCATTGCGCGCCGACCAGAGTTTTGCCGCCCCGTAAGGTAGCGGCTCGGCCTCGTATTCGTGAAAGCCGAGCCGCACCCAAACCGATGCGCGGTGCAGGATTTCAATGTCTGTCCGTTGCCGTTTACGGATCATACCGCGCCAATTCCTTCCAGGCCGTGTTGGCTAGGTCGTAGTAGAAGTCGATCCAGTCGGCGAGTTTCGTCAACACGAAATCGGCCGCCGTCTTGAGTTCGATTATGCCGGAGGCATGAGTAATTGTGATCGGCTGAGCAACCGTCGTGAGTTGCAACCGGATAACCTCACTCGTTACCAGCGTTGTTGCGCCGGTAATGTCGGCCAGCGAATCCGCCGCCGCGCCTTCACCGCTCAGCTTGTACCAACTAAGTTGTGCTGTAGGCGTGGCATTGGTCCGGGCAAAGGTCCCCGTGGCAATCGTGGCGCTCGTGACGGTCGCCGGTCCCATGATGATGTTAGGCACCGTGGTATCGTGCAAGGCATGGAACGAAAACGCCAGGTCCACGTTTTTACCGCGTTGAATGTCCAATTTCATCGACTGGACCGGGCGCGCGCGCGGCATAACGACATGAATCGGCATTCCGTTTTTGGCCGTCCCGATAAGACGAATCGCATATTCGTTCTCTTCTGGCTGTCCGCCAAAATCGAAGCGCCGCGTGCTGATCGTCAGGCCGGTTGCATACGCTAAAGTGTCGGCGTTAAATTGCGCCAACATGCCCTCAATTTGCAGCGCCTCAGATTCGGTCAGTTCGTCAATCGGCAGCGTTACCTCTTGGGCCTGGTCCTCGTTGACTTTAACGGTCCGGTTGATTGTCACCGGCCCGCGCGTGTAGCCCAATTCATCGACGGCCACAGATCCATAGGCCGCCAGCAGAACAATGCCCGGCCCCCTCCACAACTGATTCGTGCTCTGAGTTGTGTTTGCCATTTCTTAACTCCTTTACTATTCAATTTCGGCCATGAGTGAAAGGTAGCAACAATCCCAGGATTGGGAATTGCTTACCTGTTCAGACGCATCCATCGGGCCGTTGATGATCCGCACGTAATGAAAAAAATAGTTCGTAGTTTGGAGCCGCGTCTTGCCGTGCAACGAGCTTCGGATCGCATCGGCAACTTGCTCAGCCGCCACTTGTGTCGACCCGTAACACCGGACATCGAACATCGGTTCAACCACTGGCATTTCGTCGTCGTCCACCGTGCCGGCCGCACGGCTAACCAGGATGCAGGGGAAACTGGACGGGGTGATCTTAACCTTGTTTCCGTAGTAAACCCGTGTCGAGACCAGCGCCGCGATTGCTGAGTCCGCCTTGAAAAGCTCGATGATGGCGGCCAGGGAATTCATGCAGCGCGCCTCCCGGCGTTAAACACCGCCGCCTCTTTGCCGGTTTCTTCCTGGTATATTTTGGCAATAGTCCCGTCATTCAGCGCTTCCATCATCGCGGGCCGGAGGAATGGCTGAGCCGCAATCCCGCGCGAAGGCACGCCCAATTCCACCGCCGCGCCGTACCCATAATTCCAATTTTTCTTGATGTAGGTTTTTTGTTTAGCGAAATTCGTTTTCTTCCGCGCCATGCGATCCCCGATCTTGGCCGTCGTCCTGACGCTGGCGATGAATTCGTCCGCGCCGCGTGCCTTGCGCACGCTCGATTTGATCGAATCGCGCAGCGTGCCGGTATCGACCGCGCATTTCGGGCGCGCTTTTTCCGCGACGGCATCGGCGATACGTTTGAGCGCGGGTTTGTTTAAGCCGCGCAATGAGCGCAGGAATTTCAGCGTGTCGTTGCGAGCCGAGAAAACGGGCGATACGTCGATGCGCGCAACCATCAGCCCACCTCCTCGATCTCGCATTCGACATGGTAGCCGTCCCATTTGGTTATCGAGACGATCTCGAAGGTCCGGCCTGTTGCAACCGTAACGGTTGTCACCTGGTCGTTGAGTTGAATGTCGGCGCCATCTTGAAAAAAAAGGCGCGGCTGTTCGATGTCCACCACCGACCGCCGCGCCAGTTCCCGCTTCCCTCGCGGCTGATAATGACAGGCCACAAGGGTTTGATTACTCGCATACATCCCGGTTTCTTGTCCCACTGCATTAAGTGAGGAGGTTGCAATTCGCTGAATCGTGCAGGTATGGGGAAATTGGAACGTATCGACCACAATGGTTCACCGCCGACGGATGTAGATTTTCAGAACGCCGCTTTTTGCATTGCCTGCCGAGGCAATCGTCAGCGTGTGATCGCCCAGCACGGCAACCGGCCTGTAATCGTTCGCGCTCGTCAAACCATGCGCACCCGTCCCATTGCCAATGAGAGAAACAAATTGCTCGACATCGGCCTGAGAGCGATTCGCTCCTTTGCCCGTCAGCACATCAGCGCCATCGGCATCGGTCAGGGTAACGTCATAGTTGGCCGTCGGGCTGGTAGCACCATCGCCCGGATTCGTGGCAATGCGTTCGAACCATCCGTCAAGCCCAGGCACGGTGGCAACGACGTTGCCGCTGGCGTCCGAGGTCCAGGCGAGCGAATAGGACTCAATCGGGTTATTGGACCAAACGTGAGTCAGCGAGAGAGTCCCGCTGGTGGTGGCCAGAGTATCAGTCTGGCTGGCAGCCCACGATTGAGCTGCCAGCGCCGCGAGGAACAGGACCGCAATAAACTTTTTCATTAACCTGCTCCTTTATGAGTTATTGTTAGCCCAATTACCGCTGTCCGTGGGCGCGCCGACCAGGATCAGATCGGTAACATCGGCGCTGATGAAATGGGCGGTTCCCACCGCCGTTTCGGCGTTGCCATGTTTGTACTTCTTGGCCGCGGTCCCGCCATTGACCTTATCGCCGGCGGACATTTGCACTTCCACGCCCGCGCCCGCCGTCACGTCGTTGTCGCAAACGATGAAATCATAGCCGGCAACAAGGGTTGGAACCGTCAGAGTCACGGTCGTATCGGAAGCCGCAGTCGAAATATAAATGAACGTGCCTTTGCATTGGGCGGCCGTTAGCGTGGTGTCGGTCGTAACGGTAATGATCGATTTCATGCCCGTCAACGCACCCGTCACATCCCAGGCGTCGATGGTGCTATCCGCCCCAACTACGGCGGCTTTGCTCGCCGATCGCGTCCCAGCGGTCACGCCATCGAGAAATGCTAATTCCGCGCCGCTCAATCCTTGTCCCGCCATAGCGTTGATCTCAGCGGCCGTCGCCGTGACAGCGGTTTCAGCGATGCGTAATTTGCTCGCCCCGATGTCTATGTAGCCATCAACCCAAACATTGCCACCGGGCGAAGTAAACCACATGTTTGATTTTTCTTTACCCCAACGAATGCCGTCCGTCACCGCGCCGACGCCAACCGTCAGCAGCATGAACAGCCCAATGACGGAAAGCAGAATCGCCGGGGCCGTCTTTTTGAAAAAGTTCATTTTCAGAATCCTCCGTTTGAATTGAAGCCGGCGGGTTTATGGCCCGCCGGCCGTCATTGGGTGTATCGCTCCGATTACGGGGCGGCCGTGGCGCTCAGGTTCTGGATCACATAAACGTAATCCACCGCGCCCACTTCGCAGTCCCACGCCAGCCGCGCCTGGAACGCAATCCGGGACATCAAGAACGATTCGGTTGTCATCCCCAGCGTGACATATTCAAACCGCAGCTTCCATTTCCGCCGGAACTGCCGGCGGAAATCGCCCAGATACCAGACGGTCGTGGAAATGTCGTCGAGCTTGGGCGAGGAGAGCAGGCGCGGGCGATAAGCCCCGGACGGGCCCCAGGCGTTATACTCGTTCTCGACGCCCGGCGTCAGGATCGAGTTGACAATCTTCATCGCTGTGCCCTCAAGCGCATTGGGCACGAGCAAGACACACTGGCTCATGGGGATATTAATTCTCTTCCCCAATGAGTTTTTCATCCCGCCCAGCCGCAGGCGCGCATTGTCCAGGTCGGTTTCATCGGCCAGGACATTCGTGGTGTAGCGGTTGCCGCTGGAATGCAGCCGGGTCAATGTGGTGGCCCCCGTCTGGTAGAGTGCCGCTCCCGCGCCATTAGGCCGCAGGACGTACGGCTCAGCCGGAGAGGTCGCCGAGCCGTATTGATCGCAAACACGGCTGAGCGTCAACTCCTCGATATGCTCGGCGGCGATTTCGGCCAGCGCATTGATCCGCTGGACAATGCCCGCCACGTCGTTTTCCTCGATGGCCTCGGCCGTGATGCTCAGACGCCGACCATTCCTCTTGCTGCGGATCTCAAATTTCTCTTCACCCGCGCCGATTTCAGGGAAATCTTTCCCCTCGTCCACGCGGTCAATCTGAGAATCGAGCGAAGTAATGCCCGCAACCTCGACGATTTTCTTGTTGCTATCCATCTCGGTCACGAGTTCCTGACCGATGGTCGGCACGGCCTGATATGCCTCGTTGATTCCGGCGACCGTCATGCCGCCCGCCAGGAGCGGGAAGGCACTGGACATGATGGCGCGTTCCTCGCCCGCGATTTGCACGCGGCACGGGATTTGCAGATCCATCGTGCGATTGAGTAAGGCCCGCAGATCGTGGACCTTTTCCCAGCGCAATGCGCCGGACTCAATCAACTCACCGATTTTGCCGGCGGCCACGGCCGGGTCGTTTTTCACCATCTCCCGCAGGTCTTCCAGTTGCAGACCGCCGCCCGGCCCGAGGCGCAATTCGGGGATGAATGCGTGTTTGGTCTTTTCCATTGCCATTTTCTCCTTTTCAGATTACCGCCTTGCCGGGCGGGTTAAGTGTTAAACAACCAGCGCCGCATAGAGCGACGAGGCCAGATCGAAGGTCATCCGCACGTAACTGGTGCTGCGCACGGTCGTTCCCGCATCGCCGCTGGCGTCGTCTGCGAGATGCCCTTGCTTTTGCGGGTAGTGCTCTTGGCCCACGGCGATGGCGAGGACATAAGTGCCGGCGGTCACCGTGACTTTTTCGCTCGACGAGTAGTAGAGCGAAGTCCCGATGGCGACGGCAGAAGCCGCCGCAAGCTCATACTCGAAAATATCGCCGGGACGAGGAACGATGATCTCGTAATAACCGGCCCGGTCGCCGGACTTGATTTCCTCGTTGGCGATGGCAATGTTGCCTGCGCCGTTGAAATCGCTGTCCATCGGCACCCAGGCCGTGTTGGTAGCGCCGGTTTTCTCCAGGATCTCGCCGCGCTTGATCGCTTGAGTCGCGCCCGCCTGGAATAGACCCAGCACAATGAGCGGCTCTTTCGCGCCGAACATGTTGCCGACCCATCTGACGTGATTCGTTGCCATTGTCATTTACCTCTCGTTTTGATTTTCAAAAGCTGCCGGTTAGCCGAGCAGCGTTTCCGCCAAGGCGCGCGTGTCCACGTCGGCCAGCGTGCGTTTGGCTTTGGGGTCCGGCTGTTTCGGCTCCGGCGTTCCGACCGGCGGGGCCTCGACCGCAAGCGCATCGAGGAATCGCTTGCACGCAACCTCGACCGTCACGTTCTCGACCACAAGTTTGTCAGCCAGTTTTTCCATGCCGCGCGGCGCCAGGGCGCGGATCGTCTGGACACGGAGAATATCCTCCGGCGTCTGCATCTCGACGACAGCGACGGTGCGCTCCTCGCCCTTGGGCGCGGGCGCAGCCTCCGGCTTTTCGTTTTTCTCAGCCATGATTGGCTCCTTTTCTGCGCCCAAAAGGCGCGTGTCGATATGGGTGTAGCCAAGCGCCGCCATGAGCGATGCCAGGACACCGGAATCCAAACTGGCGCGCCGCACCGCATCCGGGTCTGCCGGCACGGGGACGACGCTGATTTCGTAGAGTTCCCAGCTACGGATAATCCGCGCCGGGCCGGTTATCATGTCCTCGCCCTCACCGTCCGTTTCCCCCTCGGCGAGGCGCTTGATCGTTTGCTGATACGGAAGAAACCCGATGGACAAAGCGCGAAGGAATCCGTCTTTAACCAGTTGCCATATTTCCTCGGCTCGTGTAGTCGTTGCGAATCGCACGCGGGCGACAAGGTTTTTGCTCTCGACTTTCACATCCGCATTGCCGATGACCGAACCGCCTGAATAACTGTCATGGGCATCGAGCACAACCGGGTTTTTTCGGAAACGGGTAAGTTTCGCGCCGGACATTTTGAGATATTCGATGCCGCCCCAGGTCATGACGCCATTCTCGGTTGCAGCGACGAATTCAGCCGTTCTTTTTTCCTCATCAATAGCCCGGACCGTGCAATCGGAAACAAGGCCGCGCGTATGGATAAGGTTTTCGCCAACCTCGGTTTGCAGATCAGCCATAGGTCAACCTCCGGGATGCGTTTCCGTTACCGTTGGAGTTGGCATCCGAATTATTCGAGGCGGGAGACGCGGCAGGCAGTGCGACCGTATTGGGTGGTGGTAAGCCGAGTTCGATGCGCCGCCGCGTCTCGCGGGCCTCTTCAAAAAGCCGTTGCTCCTGGATCTCTTCCCAGTCCTCGCCCTTCGCGGCGCAGATGTCGCGCAAGGTCGTACTGCCGATCCGCAGTTGAATTTCCGCTGCCGACGCCTCTTTCTCTGGATCAACCCATTCCCAGCCGTTCGGCACCCAGGTATTGCCAGCGATGTCCGCGTCCGTGATCCCGGCCAGCAGCGGCTCGCCGCGAAGGATGCCGTCCTGCATCACGGTCGCCCATTCCCAAGTCAACAGTTTTTCAATGAAAAATGATTGAAGCGCACGATAGGTTTGGCGGTCGGCCAGCATATCCGTGCGGGCGCTAGAGTATGTGGATTGGGAAAAATCCCTCAGAACGGTTTGCCAGCAAACACCCAGGGCTGCGCCGATCCGCCGGCACAGAATAACGATGAACGGCCCAAGTTCGGGCGTCGGGAAATTCGGGACCAATGTTTCAACTGATTCATTCGGATAGAGTTTGAAAAGCATCCCTGGTTCGATGGCCTGGTCCAAAACGTAGCCATATTTCTCGGCCGTCATCTCGGCCATGTCCGTCGATTGGGCGTCGGATTTTATAAATGCGGCCAAGCACGCGGCAATCTGTGTGCGTTTGAGCGAGGCGAGAAGTAACAGGTCCAGATCGCGTAGGTCTTGGAGGATAGCATGACAGGCGGGAACGCCGCGTGTCTGGCCGGGCCGGTCAACGATTTTCAGATGGCGGACATACCGCGCGTCGATGCGTTTGTAGTTGTTGCCGATGGAGGCTTGAATGCCGTCGCCGGGATGGAATCGGTTGATCCAGTAAGCGATAGGCCGGCCGGCGCCATCGCGCTCCACGCCATTACGGATATTCAGATTGGCAGTTTGTTCTGGGGGTGTACCGACGCGATCCGCTTCGATGATCTCGAACCACACTGGCAGATCCGGCAGAAAAACCGCCTTACGGAAAACATCGCCATCCTCGAACATTTTGCGAAACAGGAGTCGCTGCGCCTGGCCGTGCGCCAGGTCATCGGTCGGCGATAGGCTGTTGGCCCGCAACCACCAGTATGCCTCCATGCGTTTGTTTTTGTCCGGGTCGCCCGTGCGCGCTTGAGGGACCATCCCGGTCCCGATAACATTATTCGCAAACGTGTTGGTTATTCCGCTGGCCAGAGAATCATCGCGGTTAAGCTCACGCGAGCGGTTACGCATCGCCGGCAGATCAGTCAGGATTTCCTGATCGGCGGATTGTGAACCGCCTAGCCACGGGGCGCGGCCCGAATCCGAGCGGGCCGCCCGGTAGCCACGCATCCGCAAACCAGCGAAGTAAAGGGTTTTATACTCGTAATCGTTTTCGAGCCGGCGGAAATGCTGGCGCAAATAAAAGCGCCGCGGCGAGACGGCCAGCAGCGCCGTATCGGTTGTTTTTTTCCAGGCTCTGGAAATTCCCTTGAGCATCAAAACCCCATTTTCGTTCGGATAAGCCGACGGTTATCGGAGCGGCCCGTCGATTGGTTCGAGACGAATTCGATGGCCTCTTTTAGCCCGACCAGCCGCTCGCGACGGGTCTTGTCCACGCTGCCCACGGTCAGACGCGCCAGGAGGCCGGCGTTGATGGCCTCGGCAACGGCATATTTGGTTCTGGCGGTAGCGAATTCGGACGCGGCAAGCGCATCAGCGCACTCAGCGCAGGCGGTTTGAAACGAGGTCTCGGTGATCGTCAAGGTCGGCATTAGCGCTCCAAAAAGAAAAAGCCCATTCCGCCCGTTGCAACGGAATGGGCCTTAAAAAAACCCTGACGCGCCATGAGCAACGGTCAGGGTTTTAGAACGAGGGAGGATGCCGGCTGGGAGCTACCCGGCCAGTGCGAACGATTCAGTTATTGGACAGGGGTGTCCGAAATACAATAAAATAATTTTAGAATCTAAAACTTGGGTTTGGTAGAAAGAAAAATCCCCCCGGCGATTAAGCCGGAGGGATTCAGGTCGCGTCGTGTCAAGTCACGTCTCGTCAAGTCAAGTCACGTCTCGTCAAGTCACGTCCGGTCAAGTCATGTCTGGTCTTGTCACGTCCGGTCGCGTCAGGTCCGGTCACGTCGAGTCGCGTCGAGTCAAGTCACAGTTAAATCTCCTTGATCCCCACCACCGCGAACCGGCCGAAAATCGAGTTGTTGCGCGGCCTGAAACTGCCGATCCCGATGAATTTCCCGGCCTCTTCCAGCACGCGCCGGAAAACCTCGGACGTGATTTTGCTGTCCAGAATGATGAAATCCACGTCACCCGACCACTCAGGGATCACCGGAAAGCATTTCATCACCCGCTTGGGGCCACCGCGCCGCCCATCCGCCGGCACGTGCATCCATTGGCCTTTCACGTCCGCTTCTTTCTGCGGCAACACCAGAGGCTCGACGACCAGCACGCCAGCCTCAATATGTTTAGTGTAAGTCGATTTGCCCTCGCCGGGGATCTGGATGGAGAGGTATTTCGCCGCCTCGCTCAGGCAATTCTTAAATGCCAGCGGGGGAATGAAAACATGACCGCTTTCGTTGATATGCAGCCGTTTCATCCATGTTCGTTGTTCGTAATCTTCATGGGATTCTTTTTCAAGTTTCGGGTGATCGGCACTGTAGTATCGCCCTTGAGAGTAAGGCGACATGCTTTTAAGCGTCACGCGGAAAGTTTTCATTCCGGGTTGCGGTTCGTCTTTCTGAATCTTCATCGCACGCATCCTTTCGTAATTCCAAAGAGGTTAGGTCGCGTCAGGTCGAGTCGCGTCTTGTCAAGTCCGGTCAAGTCATGTCGGGTCGCGTTAAAGAAACTCAAAGGGTCAGGTCTTGTCATGTCATGTCGCGTCTGGTCACGTCAGGTCACGTCAGGTCCCGTCGAGTCCTGTCGCGTCAAGTCCCGTCCCGTCCGGTCGGGTCTGGTCAAGACTTAAACAGTTCCAGCGTTTTCATCACCGGCAGTTTGTCTGCCTTTTCCTGCACCGCCGCCTCAATCCGCTTGACGCTTCGCTCCCGCGTGAAAAGCGTGATCGCCCCAAACAGCGACACAGCCGCATTGTGCGAAATCTTATCGCCATTCTGCAACCCATCGAAGTTTTGCACGCAGGACAGTTTCATCGCGGCTGTCCGGCTAATATGCCGAATGCGCTTCAACCCTTGCTGCGGGATGCCCGTCACGATCCCATGATCGTCCAGGCGCTTGAGGCCCTCGCCGCGCACGCACTCGAAAACCATCCGGTCATTGCGCCGCGCCATTTTGCGCGCCGTCATCAACGCGCTATAGCCCTTGGTTTGCACGTTGCGGTCGATCAACGCCGTCAGTTCAGGGTAAGAAATAAAATCGCCGATAGCGGCTTTTTTAATCCGCTCGTAAAGAATTTGCGTATCCACGCTAAGTTGCGGGATAACCCGTTTTTCGCCGTTGCCCTCGTCGCTCATGTCTCGGTTCCTTTCATTGTTCCAATGGGGTGAAAGTCTCGTCGCGTTGTGTCGTGTCGTGTCGCGTCGGGTCCCGTCAAGTCACGTCCGGTCAAGTCATGTCGGGTCGCGTTAAAGAAACTCAAAGGGTCGCGTCACGTCCGGTCATGTCACGTCAGGTCGGGTCGAGTCCCGTCCCGTCAGGTCGCGTCGGGTCAGGTCGAGTCCGGTCGCGATTGCACCACCATTTTCCACTGATGCCCGCACGCCTTGCAGCGCAAATACACCACGTCCTTGTCCGTCGCCCGCAAGATCACGGCCTGTCCGCCGCCGTCCATTCGCACCCGCCGGCATTCAGGGCACGGCTGATAGCGCCGCTCCCTGGACCAGGCTTGAGGCAACGGCTCTCCCGCGGGCCAAAATTGTTCGAGCCGCTTGGACTCCGGCGGCTGGCGCTCCTCCACTGGCGGCTCCTGGATCTGATACGGTGGCTCCAACCGTGTCGGTTGAATCCAACTTTGTTCTTTTCTCGGTCGTCCCGGTCCTCGTCCCATTTCCATTACCTCCTATTTCTTTTTCTAATATCGCGCCTAATTAACCAGTCACTTAAAAAAACTACGCCTACATTTACAATAAGACCGCAAATAAAAACCAATACGCATATTCCAAGAAAATTGTAATTCCACATTTCGTTACCTCCCGATTTTCCAAGATGATTTATCGTTTGTTCCCGTTCCGCGCGAAGCATACCCCGCCGCGATGACCTGTTTCGCCCGCTCCGGCAAAATCCGCAAACCCAGCATCGACGCCGCCGCGTGCGCCCCGGCCATGCAATCCAAAAAATGGTTCCATTTGTTCAAAACAACCCAGCGCCCGGCCCCTGGTTCCCACTCTTCCGCTACGATATGCCGCGCGAACAACCGATGCTCCCGCGCCTCCGTTCCATAAATAGAACACGATCCCGCCGTCGCCGGGTCCTGCAAAAACCGTTCATGTGTGAATAATTTCCAATGGTCTGCGTCCAAGTGCCAGAGCCAAACCCCGCTGGCCAGGCGCCGCGAATACCAATGGTGCCCACGCCGCACGCCCTCAGCTGTCTTGTGCGGTTCGGCATAACGCGAACTGCCGGGCCGGACCTGATCGCCTTTACTCGGCCGCCATCGCGGACCCGCCGCCCGGCAAAACAGATAGACCGAATCGCTCAACCACCCCGAATCGACCAACGACAATTCGATTTCCAGCGGCGCGCCGTCCGCCGTGAGATACTGAGTTACGGCCGCCCGCGTTTCATCCGCTCGGCGGCGCAAACAGGCCAGCACCGCCTGCTCCAATGCCACGCGCGATTCATCAGCTACCTCTTTCTTATTCCCTCCGCGTTCCGAATCCACTTCCAGAATCCCATAATCGATCACCGAGTTCGATCCATCCAGCCCATAGGCCACCACCACATAATGCAGTTCCCGCCCACCCACGTCGATGAATTGCACCGCCCGATTCATCCCCACCGGAGCCACGTGGTTTGGATATTGAGATAGCCGCCCCGCCACAAGCTCCGCCGTGATCCCGCTCGCGCCCGGCATCTCCTCCGGCTCGTTCTGATATTCGCTCGCGAAAGCTGCCTCGCCGTTGCGCCAACGCAAATTCAGGAAATGCTGCAACGCCGATAATTCGAGTGCCGTCCCATCCGGCGCTTTCTGCTTGATAAATGCCTGTTTCCACACGACGGCGGCGCCCTCGTCCATGAGTCTCCGATTCGCCCGGTAATACCGGCACGCCGCGCGGCCCGTCGTGTCGCCGTTTTTCAATCCCTCCTCCATCAATTCGCCATAATTTTCCCATAGGTCCATCCGCCGCGGCCAGGCCTCGATGGCCTTGCGCCGCCGGCCGCTCCACTGCGGACTCACCAACGGATCAGTCAGAATGTCCGCTACATCGTTGCGCGCGATGACCGTCACCAGCGCAATAGCCGAGAGTGGTTTATCCATCGCCCCCAGACCGGCGAAGTCACCGTTGATTTTTTTGATGATTTCCTTAACTTGGGTTTGGCTCCGCGCAACCTCGCGCGTCTGCGGGTCCGTGATAATCACGAACGAGGGTCGCCTGCCATTCACATTCATGCCGCGGATCGACGAACTAACCGACCCGGACGAAATAATCGATCCGCTCGCCGGACTGTCCTTAACGGTTGGTAAAATAATTTGCCCGACTGACCACTCGATCCGGGTGAACTCGCCGCCGCATGTCTGTTGTTTTGCCCGCTGCGCCGCGCGGTCTAGCGCCCGGACCGGCGCGGTGACAAATGGAAAGTCCCTATGCAACCAGGAATTTATTTCCAACTGGGTTTTGATTGTGGCGATCCTATCTACTGCCGACGACAATTCGTAACAGGCAAAGACAGTGAATGGCGAATGCCCATAGAGCGCCGCCCAAATCGCGGCCACGCTCGCCAGAGTATCCTTGCCAAACCCTCGCGGTTCGGCCTCCGCCTTAACCCCGCCGTAAAGTATTTTTCCTTGAAACTCTTTTAGAATTTCAATATGCAATGGCGATAGCGGCAGGTAACACAACCCCTGAACGCCAGGGAATTTCTCGGCATCAGGCGGCCGGCGGAAATAGGTCCGGGCAAACAGCGGCAGATTCAGCCGACAGTGGGCGCGCCGAGCATCAGCACCGGGCGCAAGAGCCGGTATCTCGACCTCGCGACCAGCAGCGTACTGCTTGCGCATGATCGCTGCGTGCTTATCCCGATAGTCTGCTTTATCAAGAATCATGCCAATTTACAGTCATAATCTATCAAAAATAGGCAATACAGACC
>ERZ1292629.660-Hain-H43-01um-R1-660-length-38105-cov-6_pt1 | contig 38105 bp, 41 predicted proteins | sample MGYA00564399_ERZ1292629 | MGnify/ENA primary metagenome ERZ1292629 (study PRJEB36523, sample SAMEA6512636) | groundwater metagenome | collected 2019-01-08 | study: AquaDiva: Metagenomics assemblies of 32 groundwater samples
AATCCACGTCGCTGCCGCGTTCCTTCACATTATCGCGACCTCGTGATAAGCGATCTTATGCGCAGCTGCGCATAAGATGGCCCAGGCATCGGCATAAATGTCGTAGATCTCGATCTGCGCCGGGGTCAGCTCGTGCTTCAATATGTCATATTCGACCCCGGCAAAGCTCAGAGCGTGGGCGAGATAGAGGCCGCTGGCCTTGAGATCGCGGGCGACCAGTTCCATCGCGGCGATGCCGCCTTGCCGGATCGAGGAGATGAACTGCTCGCGATCGGGGAAGGAGGTTTCCGGGCCCCAGAGCCCGAGCCGGACCGCATAGGCGAGATTGTTGATGTCGGAGGCGCCGGTGGCCGAAGCGTAGCCGACGCGCGCACCGGGCAGATGGTTCTGGAGGAGCACGCCGCAGATGCCCTGCTGCGAGCCGGCTTTGGCGCCAAGAGCCCCCTCCCCGCCGGCGACGCCGCCCATCTCGTGCGCTTCGTCGAAGAAGATGACGCCCTCGAAATCCTCGCCCGCCCAGTCGAGGATCTGCTTGAGCCGGCTATGATCGCCGCGCGCCGAGCGCAGGGTCGGATAGGTGACGAACAGGACGCCCTGCTCGAGCGTGATGGGCTCGTCGATCTTCCAGTTGCCGACCGGCTGGACATCGGCCGAGACGCCGCCGAGCGCGGTCCAGTCGCGCCGCGCATCTTCGAGCAGCGGCTCGTTCTTGGTGACCCAGATGTTGCGCCGCTGGCCCTGCAGCCAGTTGTCGAGGATGCAGGCGGCGACCTGCCGGCCCTTGCCGGCCCCGGTGCCGTCGCCCAGGAAAAAGCCCTTGCGATAGGTCCGCCCGTCCTCGGCGAGGACGAGCCCGACGCCCTCCTTGTCCGGCTTGAAGCGGCCCGGGAGGGTCTGCGACCAGGCATGGCCTGCATAGACGACCGTTTCGAGCTGGGAGGCGGAGAGCAGGCGTTCTGACACAGTGCGCTCGGGCAGTCGGGGCACATAGTGTGGGATAGGAGCGGCGATCGATCCCATCGCGACGGATTCGACGAGTGCGGTCGGGTGCTCGCCCGCTTTGTCGAATACGATGCGGCTCGGCCGATAGGGCAGATAGACACCGGTCTGCTCCAGCAGCGGTGCCGGGGCTTCGAGGCGCTCATAATCGACCGGGAGAACGTCGTTGCGCGCCGGTGCGAAATAGGCGCGCGGCTTGACCGAAGCGCTCTTGACCGCGCGGAAGAGAGAGATGCCTTTGGCGGGCACCGGTGCCGCGCGGACGGGTGCTGTAATGACAGGCGGCGCGGCACGCGGCGGCACGGTGAGGACCGCGGCCAGTTCTTCGACCGACGCGCGCTGGATGACGGCGGGCGGCGCGTTCCCCGCGACCTTATCGATGACGAAGAGCCGCACGGCGATGCTCGTACCATGCTTGGTGTAGCATTTCTCGAGCCGCAGCGACGTTCGCACGCTCGCCTCGCGCAGCACGGTTTCGAAATGGTCGCGCATGCGCGCACTTGGGCCAAACCAGTCGGGCATGATCGCCACCAGGCGTCCGCCCGGGGCAAGGTGGCGCAGTGCCGCCTGGAGGTGCCGCACAGCGGCCAGGTCGTCGGCGCCGCGGCCCAGCGAGCGCGAGAAGGGCGGGTTCATCAGGATGATGCTCGGCCGCTCTTGCCGGGCCATGAGCGACCCGATCGCGGCGCCGTCATACCCGGTGATGAGGGCTTCGGGGAACAGGGCCGCCAGCCGCGATCGCCGCGTGGGATCGAGTTCGTTGAGTTGGAGCGACCGATGATCTCCGAGCTGTGCGACGAGAAGGCCATTGCCTGCGCTGGGTTCGAGCACCACGTCCTGCGGCCCGACGTCGGCGAGCAGCACCGCGAGCGCCGCGATATCGGCGGGCGTCGAGAATTGCTGCCAGGCGAGCTGCGCTTCGCTGCGCACGGTCTGGGGGCAGGCGCTGAACGAGCGCATGGGCCTGCGTCACGTCGGCGAAGCTCTCGAGAGCATAGGGCTTCTCGCGCAGATAGAGGGCCGTTGCGTGCTCCAGGAGTTCGAAGCTGTCGCGCTGTGTCCAGCGGCCATCGGCGTCGCTGCCGCCAAAGGCGCTCGTCATCGCTTCGTTGAGCTGGCGGCGGGTGATGGGCGCCCCCCTGCGCAGCAGGAGAAGCAGGGCCTGGGCAGCAAGGCGGTCGGATGCGCCGGCGGCGGCGAAGAGATCGGACATGAGGGTATGCTCCTGTGACAGCTGCCCCTTCGGCAGCATCACAATTCCGATCCCCCTTCCCTTTTCCGGGCCGCGCCGCGCCGGGATGGTGATGGTCATCCGGCGCCCTCCGGGACGTCGCTTGGCCTCGCTATGGCCCCCTGCGCGAGACCATTCGCTCTCAGAGCTAGACTGCGCGCCGAACGCGCATTTCCCCTGCATGTTGAACGACGCATGTCGCTCTTGCAGGTAGCGTGATCCGCAATATGAAGGCCGGGCCGGTCGATGGCCGCTGCTGCGTTAGGGCCCTAACAACGGAGAACAGATTGGCCGACGATCTTCTTGTCACACTGACCGCCGATATCGTGTCGGCCCATGTGTCGAACAATTCCGTGTCTCCCTCCGACCTGCCGGTACTCATCGAGGCGGTCTATGGAGCGCTGGATCAGGCCGGGACAACGCCTTCCGTGTCCGAAACTGCCAAGTTGCAACCGGCCGTTCCGATCCGCCGGTCGATCATGCCGGACTATCTGGTGTGTCTGGAAGATGGCAAGAAGCTGACGCTGCTCAAGCGCCATCTGGCGACCCATTATCAGCTGAAGCCCAAAGCCTATCGTGTAAAATGGGGCCTTCCGAAGGACTACCTGATGGTCGCGCCGAACTATCGGGAACGGCGGAGCACATTGGCCAAGGCGTTAGGGCTGGGGAGAAAGGCTGGCGAACAGGCTCCGGCGACGAACGCCACTGGCAAGGGCCGTAAGAAGCTCGGCATCGCGATCCCCAAGCCGATCGACGATCGCCCATAGCCTGCAAGTGCAGGTTTATCGGTCGGCAACGCGACAGGCTAGCACGATCCGATGGCGTTCCGCGAAGATCGCTTATCGCGACCGGCGTAATCTCCTGTCATTTGCCGCCACCTTCTGGCGATAATGCTTCAGGGTGCCGCGTGTTTTGCTCAATGGCGTCGTATCAAGGGCACCGGTCATCATCTTGGTCTGCAGTCCGATCATGGCGCGGACTTTTTCTGAGACCATCAATTCCGCTTCGACGCTTCCATCGTCTTCGCCTGCGGCGATCTTGGCAAGCCTCATCGTCATGACTGTCCCGGCTTCGGCGCCCAGCATCCAGAAATCGAATCCGGCTTTCATCCACGCGGTGTACATGGCGGTCATCGACTGGCTCCTGCCTCATGTGTGGTATCATTGTCGGCTGTCTGCATCTTCCTTCCAGACTGCGCCGTTCGACTGAACATTCTCATCGGCCCGCATCAAGATGCCTATTCAACGCGCAAAGCACAGATTTCGCTTGCAGTAGGCAGGCGCACAAGCTCCAGGGTGCTGCCGCGCCACCGCACAAGTCCAAGCCGTTCGAAATCGCGCAGCCAGCCTTCCATCGGCCATCGTTTCCAGTGTGCGTGAAATGTCTTTGCATTGCGAACAATATCGGACACGTGCTGCACGGGCGGTTCATAGCTTTCATGATATTGGTGGCAGGCGATGGCCTGTCCGACGAACAGCAGCCTGAAGCCGGCAGCGACAGCCCTAAAACCAAAGTCGGTGTCCTCCGCGCCATAGCCCGTGAACGCCTCATCGAAGCCGCCCAACGCCGCAAAGCTTGATCGGCGCAGCGCAAAGGCCAGCGACCAGAACAGCCCGGCATTGCTCTCCTCGCGCACGCCGCGGGCAGGAAATGAGCGCACAGGGTGCGCCCGCCCGCGTTCAAGCAGGTCGCACTCCTGCCAGCTTCCGCGCGCATCGTCGGGGCCAAGATAACGAACATCGGCGCACAGCAGGCTATCGTGCTCGCTGAGGGTATCGGCCAGCAGGCCGACGCACGCGCGCAGAGGAATGCAATCGACATCAAGGAAGATCAGCATCTCATGCCGGGCCAGGGATGCGGCCCGGTTGCGGGCGGCCGCCAGGGGGAGCCCTTGGGTCTCGAACCGATCGATGCGAACGGGAAAGCTTGCTGCGCCGACCTCGACCGGCTCGTCACTCATATCCACGATGATCAGTTCATCGGGTTGTCGATCGCTTTTGCGCAGGCCCTCGACAAGCTGCGCCAGATGCGCGCTGCGGTTACGAACGATGGTAAGGACCGATATGCCCATCAGCGACGCGTCCACAGGTCGAGCCGGTAGGTATCTCGGCGCTCGGCCAGTTCCACATCGAATTTCTGGGCCATGTCGAACCACAAGGTCTCGACCGCCGCATCCCCGCTTTGCGGATAATCGGTTTGCGCGGTGTAATGGACCAGGATGACCCTGCCGCCGGGCACAACATGATCGCGCAGCCATTTGCCAGCACGATCCAGATCGGCCAGATCCCAATAATAGGTCACCTCAGACAGCACCACCAGATCGAAGTCCTTGGCTTCGGGGGCCTCCTGCGGGAACGCCATGTGCGCCAGCCTGACGCCGGGCTGATCGCCCAGGCGCGCCCTCGCCTGCGCCAACGCCTTCGCGCTGATGTCCACCGCAAGAAGGCTGTCGCACAGGGGTGCGAGATAGCCCGTCAGAACGCCATGCGCGCAGCCGATCTCGAGGGCGCGCGCATACCGTCGGTCGGGCAGCACATCATGGGTGTGGGCAAATTTGGCGGCTTCATACGCGCTCGACGCCAGATCCCATGGGTCGTCATCCGATCCGAAAATGTCGTCGAAATATTGTGCGTCCAGGCTCGAGCGGGTCATCGGCAATCCCTTCTCAATGTCAGCACGTCTCGCGCGGCCATGCGGCGCTTTTCGCGCGGAAGCCGAAATCCATCGCCCATCACCGGCGAAATCTGGCTTCGATGGGCGAGCAGGGCCTGACGCCGCTGTCCGACGGGCATGGCCGGCGTGGCGATATGTCGCGCCAGGCGCGGCGCCTCACCCCAGACATGATAGGCAAACAGAGCGACCGGGCGCTTCGCCCTGTGCACAGCGGCCTCGGCCAGTCTGAAGGCCGCGACATGGTCGCAATGCGCCTCGCTATGGTCGGAAACGGCGATCGCATCGATCCGGCGCCAGCGCAGCAGCGCCGCGAGCCGACCGGCCTCCCGAATGAACGGATTGCTGTCAATCGGATGGGGATGCGCGTCGCGCCACCCCATCCAGATCGTCGGGACCGCTTGGGCGCCCAGCCTGCCGAGTGCGTGGCGGGCTTCTTTGCGTCTGGTCACAGCGACGCGCGGCGTAGTTTCGAGATGCGAGCCCGTGCCATCGGTCAGAAATGCGATCATACCGAGCCGGTCTTGCGCGGCGCAATGCGCGATCAGCGCGCCCGCCCCCAATGTCTCGTCGTCGGGGTGGGGAGCTAGGACGAGCCAGCGCGCCGATGCCCATCGGCTTTGTACCAGAGGCTCGACCTTCACCATAGTCGGTCACTCTCGTCCCAGATGTCGTGATCCAGAAGCATTTGGGCGGCCTCGTCCCGCGCATGATCGGGTCCCGCTTGGCGCAGATAGAGGGAGAGATCGCGAATGATCTTGTCCGCCCGTTCCCCATCGAATGCACTGCGCGTCCCCAATATCCGGGCTGCGGCCTCCATCACGGCAAAGCCTGCATTTTCGACGACCCCGCGGGTCAGGCGCGCAACGGCGACGGCATCGTCATGACCTGACGCAAAGCGCCGTGCTGCTTCATCGACCCAGAAACCTGCGGTGCGCACCGCAACGACCGCATCGGCAAACCGTGCCCGCTGCTGCGGCTCGTTGCGACCCGCATCGCCCATGGTTGATCGGATTTCCGCGACCAGGGCCTCGATGCCACCCAGTTGCGCCGCGCAGAAGCGCCAGGCTCCGGCCGTAAAACGAGGATCACGGTCATAGTCGCCCGGTTGGCCCAGCAGCATGCGCGGTTCGACGGCTATTGCGTCGAGCAGATAGCGACCGCTCACGCTCGCGCGCATCCCCCGGACCCGCCATCCCGACAGGTCCGTTCGAGCCTGCTCGTTGGCGGGGACGATCACCAGGCGCCGGTCGGTGCCTTCGCCGGCGGCAGTGACCAGCGTATAGTCGAGCCCGCCCGCCCCGCTTGCGAACATCTTCTGGCCGACAAGAGACATGGCCGCTCCGCCGACTATCCGTACGCCGGGGGAAGGCTCGGTGGCCCACACCCCGAACCATGCGCCGCGATCCAGAACCTGGGTCAACCAGTCTTGCTGATCGCGCGTCCCGTACCAGTCGAACAGCGACATCGCATTGACATGCCCTTCGTAGAGCCGTCCGATACTAAGGTCGCCCCGTCCCACCTCGCGCAAGGTCTTCGCCATAGCGCATGCGCGCGCCGCTTCATTTTCAAAGCGAACCCCTCCGCATGCTTCGGGGGCGAACCTGCGATGATGACCGCTCTCCACCAGAACCGCTAGGCTATCACACGGGAAATTGGGGGCCGCGTCGTAGCCCGCGCCCAGCGTTGCAAGGCGATCGACGATGTCCGCCGTCGTCTCCATGACCCGCTCGTGTTGGTCCAGGATCATGCGATACCACCTTTATGTTCCATGGCAGCGACAGAAAGGCTGTTCAACCACTCCGCCACCCGTTGCGGCCCGCTCTCCCCGGTCAGGCAAGTGGGCCACTGCTGATTTTGCGCGATCGCCCGATCGATGAGGTCGGACCACTCCCGCGGATGAGGTGGCTCGCGGCACAGGATCGCACCGCCCACGGCAGCCAGGCTGTTGGCCTTGGACATCTGCTCGTCGAAGGGCCGTGGTTCGGGTAGACAGATGTAAGGCCGGCGCGCCGATAGTACGGCGCTGACGACGCCATCGCCGGCGCCGCCGATGACCACCCCGGCAGTCGCAATCTGCGCGTCCGCGTCATCGACCCACCCCCGCAATTCGAGATTATCGGGCATGTCGCAGGGCATGGTGCAGGGCCCTATGACGCGCCATCGCCATGCGGGCGTGGCTCTGGCTGCGGCGGCCCATCGCTCTCCGTCGGAGATGCCGCCCCCGCGGCCCACAACGACCAGCACGGTGCTATCCCCGCCGGGCGCATAGTGTGGATCCGACCGGATGATGCCCGGCGCATGGAAAGTTTTCTCGCGGATCCAGATCGGTATGTCGTCATCGTCCATGGCTTCGTGGAACGGCGCAAGCAGCCCCGTAGCCCCACGAAATGCGTCCAGATGGGCTGGATCCAGCCGTTTCCCGCTCAACCGAACATAAACCGTCGGCACCGAGGCAAGTCGTGCCAGCATCGCCACTTCGGCCGACACATCCACCACCATCAGGCGCGGACGTGCCTCGGCGATCCAGCCTGCCATCCGTCTGATACGCTGACGGATGCCTTCATGATCCAGCGGCGCATAATGCAAGGAGGCCGGACGATCGGCGTGGTCGATACCCGCGAAACTTGCGTCCAGACGATCGTCGGGCAGGTCCAGGAAGGGAAGGTTTCCGGTCCGGCCGGCAAGACCGGTCCCCATCAGCATGACATCGTCGAGCGATTGCCCGATCGCGATCGCGCGCTGGCGATGGCCGTGGCCATGATGATGGATATAATATCCGATCGGGCGGCTCAACCGATGTCTTCCAGGGTGGGCAGCGGCATGTCGCAGGGCATAGGCGCAAGCGCGCGTTCTGCGATCAGGCAATCGGCGGCGCTCATCTCTCCCTTGGCCCATAGCCGCCAGCGGGCGCGCTCCTCCCAGTGCGATAGAGCGGGAACCATGGGATTCTTCTCTTTTGCGACGTAGTCCATCCATTGCTGCATGTCCGCTGCCATGCCGCCACTGGCGCGGCCGGCGGTTCGGGCGGATGCGCGGGTCCATACGGCGTAGGGGTGGATCAGTTTGCCGCCTGCACCACATGCGGCTTCGACCAGGGCGCGATCCTCGCCGGAGGACAGGAGCGGTACGCCGCCGGCTTGGCGATAAAGCTCGACCGATAGGGCAAGGCTTGCCCCTGTATGATCGCCGTGCCGGGGCGGCCTATCCCAGGGGACCGGATCGATGGCGTCCTCGATCGCACGCACCGCCCGCCAATAGGCATCGAACCGGCGGCGTAGCAAGAAAATGCCCGGCGCCGTTTCCGCCTCAAGCTCGTCAAGCTCGATGCGGCCGCCAATGATCCGATCGGCGGAAAAGTGCCTTAAATTGGTCTCCACCCAGTCCAGAGGCGGTCGACAGTCGGCGTCTGTGGAAAGCAGCATGCCTTCGGACGAGATAAGATCAGCGCCCATGTCCATCGCGGCGCGGCGGGCGGATCCGGCATGGGCCCGCGCGGGCTCGAACACGCGCTGGACGATGTGAAGATCGAACGCCGCGTGGGATCGAAGCATGGCGTCTACCGCTGTTGCGTGCGTGGCATCGCTACTATTGTTCACGCAGATAGCGACAGCGAAGGTTTGAACAGTTTGCTGCGCCAAGGCGTCAATCAAGCGGCCGATATGCTCAGCCTCATTTCGGGCCGGTATGCAGACGCAGACAGCGGGGGTCATGCAACGCTGGCAATGAGCGGTGCGGTCTCTGGCTCGGCGGCGAGAGCCGGGAGGGCAACGAGCCTTCGATATACAGCTTCATACTCGTCGACCATGCGCTGCGCGTCGCAATATCGCTCCGCATGTGCCCTGCACGCGCTGCGGCTCAGCCCCGACGCTGCGAGCGCCGCAGAGGCGAGCGACGCGACATCGTCGGGCTTTGCAAGAACGCCGCACTCTTCGGTCAACAGCGCAGGCACGCCGCCGCGCCGGAACGCGGCCACGGGGGTGCCGCAAGCCAACGCCTCCGCCACGACCAGGCCATAAGGCTCTTCCCAGCGCGGCGTGCACAGCGCGGCGATCGCCCCGCCCACGAGTTGGGCGAGTTCGCGATGATAAAGATGGCCGACATATTCGACATTCGCTCCCAGTCGAGGCGCGACGGCCTCGTCGAAATAGCTCTGGTTCGAGATGGGGCCAGCGATACGCAACGGCAGTCCGGCAAGGCGGGCCGCATCGATCGCATAGTCCAGCCCCTTTTCCGGGACGATCCGGCCATACCAGACGAGATAAGGTGTCTCGCTCGCGACCGGTTGATAGGGAAAATGCGTCAGGTCGATGCCGTTGGGAATGATATGATCCGTTTTCGCCGCGTGGCTCCACATGTGAGCCGTTGCCTTCGACACAGCGACATAGGTCATCGGCCCGCGGTTGAGCCGTACCCCGCTTTCCAGCCAGCAAAAGGGCGGCGTGTGGAGCGTCGTCAGGACGGGACTGGCAAGCGTTTCCGCCATGCTGACGGGAAGATAGTGCAAGGAATTGTTGTGGATCACATCGAAGGATCGCGACCGTAGTTCGGTCATCAATCCAAGATAGGCATGATGTTCGCGGAAGAAGGCGACATCATTGGCTTCGGCGATGCCCGTTTCAAGAAGCGAGGTTTCATCGCAGATCGCTTCGACACCCAATGCGGGATCGGAGCGCGTCGATGCAAAGAGAGTAACATCGTGTCCACGTTCGCGCAGCGACCGTGCGAGCATGTGAGTGTGCATCTCCAGCCCGCCCGCGAAGGGCTCACCGATCGGGAACTTTAAATGAGCTATTATCGCAACGCGCATCAACGACTCCCCGCGACGATCCAGATGGTTCGCCATCGCTGGAAAACTAACGCATATGAGAAGGATTATTTCCCGGCTCCGGGGCATTTTCTGGGTGCGCGATCGGCGTGATTCACAGGACTATAGTTACCATTACGCTTTGGGTTGCTCGAAGACACTTGGACACTTCGAAGAACCGAGCAATTTGGGCGTGATGTAGACGAGCAGGTGCCCGAGAGCGCCGGAGCCCTTCTTTTGGCGGCCTGATCTGCTGATTTTCTGAAGCGAGCCGGGTGATCCACCCCGGTTTCCAGGTCATGCAGGCGCAGTGCGCCCCTCAAGCCAGGTGAGCCGCTGAAAGTTATAAGCGAGGTTGGCCATGCCGATCTTGATGCGGGCGCGAGCGATGCCGATGGTGCGCACGACCAGGCCCATGCGATGCTTCTGTCCGGCGAAGACATGCTCGACGGCCGAGCGAACCGCCGAGCGCCTTGCGTTGGCGCGTGCAATACGCTCGGGCATCGCCCGTCGGTGCGGTTTCCGCTGGTGGATGTGGCTGGTGAACATGCCCTTGGCCAGGAAGGCCTCGTTCTTCTTCGATCGGTAGGCCGTATCGGCCCAGACGCCCGAGGCGGTGTTGTCCGGACTGATCAGCACCGGCAGCCTGGCCCCATCGTGAGCATTCGCCGCGCTGGCATCCCAGGTGCGGATCAGGCCGTGAGCCCGGTCGATGCCGATGTGGTTTTTATAACCAAACATCGGAATGGCGAGGTCGACCGGCTTGAACGCCGTGGGATCGGCGCCTTCCTTCACCTTGGCCTTGGTGTACTTCACGCTCCAGCGGGCATCGCGATCCTTCTGCCGGACTTTCGCAGGCCTGTCCTTCCAGCGCTCGGGGATCCGGCCCTCCTTGATTGCCGCCTTCTCCTCTTCGGTATTGCGCTGCTTGGGCGCCGGCACCACGGTGGCATCGATGATCTGCCCGCCCATGGCGAGGTAGCCCCGGTCGGTCAGCGCCGCATCGAACCGGGCGAAGAGCTTGTCGATCGCCTTGGCATTCACCAGGCGCTCCCGAAACAGCCATACCGTTGTCGCATCGGGCACTGTTCCGTCGAGACCCAGGCCCAGGAAGCGTTGGAACGAGAGCCGGTCCTTGATCTGGAATTCCGTCCCTTCGTCCGACAGCGAGTAGAGCGCCTGCAGCACCAGGATCTTGAACATGAGGACCGGGTCGAACGGCGGACGCCCACCCTTGCCCCGAGGGCCGCGGCGCAGCGCCGCGACCAGTGGCCCACGGAATACCTCGAAGTCCACGACGGCCGCCAAGCGCTCCAACGGATCACCGGCCGCGCTCAACGCCTCATATCGGTCCGAAAGATCGAAGAAACCCGGCTGTCAAACCATCACCGCCTCCGCTGTCGCGCTCGCGCAGTGAATCATCTCATGCCGTCAGGCGCTACCGGTTTTTCGAAGTGTCCACTTCTGTTCTTAACTTTAACTGCCCTAATTAACGATACCATTGCGCTTTTATGAGCGAGATCCCTGCATTTGCGATCATGTATACCCATTTATTGAGGTTACCTCTTGCGCACTTTGCTTCGTCATCTGTCCAGGGAGATGAAAGCCGGCCGCTGAAGGCCTGTTTGCGTATCCAGAAACCAGCTTGGGAACAGGTTTTTCCAATTTGTGTTTTACAGATGTATCTTGAGAAGGAGAGTGTGATGAGCATCGTAGGTAAAGCCAAAGAAGCCGCTGGTTTCGTGAAGGAAGAGCTGAACGAACACGGTGACACACCCGAAGCAAAGAAGAAGGCGCAGGAAGGCCGCGATCTGCGTAACGAAGGTCGTGTCGAAGATGGCAAGGCTCCCAAGACGACCGAACCAGGAACCGGCGCCAAGGAATAAGGCTCGTTGCGAGCTTCAGGGCGCCGCGCCGAAAGGTGCGGCGTCCTTTTGTTTAGTCGTCCCGCATCCGGGTGTCAGGACGTCGACCCGTCTCTCATCACGGCCGTTCGTCTCGGGCATTTGCTCAAGTGGCCGCCGGGAAAATCATCGCTGAGCTATATTGGGCAAAGCTCTTGATGGCTCTCGACCCTGGCTTCGAGCACGCGGGCCCAATCCTTCGCGCAACCGGGGGGAGGCATGTGGACAATGTCGAGGTCATCGCGGGCGTAGTAATCCTTCGCCTGGGCCGCCGCGCGCCGTCCTTCCAAGTCATTGTCACTTGCAAGGAATAGCCGCTTCACGCGAGGCGGTATGGTCATCTGATGAAGCCTGCGTGCGCCCAAGCTTGCCCAGCAGGGAATGCCGGTCAGCAAAGTAAAGGCCCAAGCCGTCTCGAAGCCCTCGGCAATCGCCAGGGTCTCTCCTGGCTGTCCGCCCTGCCATGCGCCCCGCCCCGGCGTGCCCAGCATGACCTTGCGCGTATAGCGGCCTTCAGGGTCCAGGAAGATGCGCTGGATGGCGGTCAGGCTCTGACCTTCCTGGACGGGGACCAGCAAGGCGGGAAGAAACTGCGTTCGCGGCTTGGGAAGATAGGGACAACGTGGATGGAACCGCAGGCCCTGGACGAGCGGCACGAGGTGGCGCCCGCGCAGGTAGGTTTCCCCAAGCGTACCGATGATCTCGGTGCCCTGGTCCCACACGGGCTGTGGATTGCCCCTTCCCCGCCCTTCAGTGCTGCTGGGCGCAGGGAAATGTCGGCCCGGTTGCACGCGCCGAAGCTCACGCAGCACGTCTTCGCGCGCGCAGCCGGCAAAGCAGGTCACGAGGAAACCGCGGTCGCCCTGGCGGATCGAAAGGCTGGGGTCGCTGTCGGCATGGGCGGGGCATCGGCACATGGCGACATTACCGCTCCATGTGCCCCCGAGGGCGCCGACGAGATCGATGAGTTCCTGGGACGGTCTAAGGGCTGTAAGCGGCATGATATCCTCCTTGCTTACCGTCCTGTTCCCCCCTTTCCTCCTCCTTGGGGTGGACGTGGGCTGCAGAGCCCGTTCAAATTCAGTGCTCGGTCCGGGGCGTCTTGAGCGAAGCGCGCGCAAGGGCTCGGACGACCCTGCGAGCCTTGGCATCGTAGTCGACGACATCCGTATCGGGCAGACGGCCGCGAACGGTCTGGCGCGCGGGTGGAAACCCGGGGTCTGTGCTCGCGAAGACGACACGGTTCCCGCCATTTTCGGCCGGAACGACGATCGTGCGGTTCCCGAAGCTGGCCCCGATGCGGCGCACGAGCGTGGCAAAGGCCATGGCATTGTCGCACAGATTGGCTACCAGCAGCCCGCTCCTGCCGAGGCGCTGTCGGCAGCTGTCGTAGAAGGACCGCTCGCTTAGCGCCGGGGAAGGCCCCGGCTGTCAAAGCCGTCGAGAATGAGGATGTCGGGCGCGCCGGGGGCGCTGAGGATATAGTCCAGGCCATCAGCGCAGATCACGCGGAACCGGTCGTTGTCAGGAGGAATGTTGAACTGCTCGCGCAGGGCGATGACTGCGGGATCGATCTCGACCACGGTAATGTTGCACTGGGGCAGGCAGCGATAGCAGGCCTTGGCAAGCGATCCGCCACCCAAGCCAATCATTCCGATCTTTCGCGGCGCGGGACGGAACAGGCGGAAGCCCATCATCATGCGCGTATAGTCGAACAGGAGATGGTCGGGATCGCTGATCCGCATGCCGCTCTGGACTGTGGTCCAGTCGAAGAGCAGCGACAACATGTCGCCGAACCGGAACAGCATCGGCCCCGTCTCGCCAAAAGGCGCGTCGAGCGCGATCGGGATGTTCCCCGCGCCCTGGAAGCGGCCCTCAAGATTGCTGCCCGGCGCAGGCCGATCGAACCGCAGATCGAAGACCATGTCGTGAAACAGCTCGAGATCGATCGACGGCCCTACCCCGCTCCCGTCGGTCATTGGCGCGGCGCCTTCGCGGAGGGCGTCAGGCTCACGTCGCGGCGATGGAGAGCGATGCCGAGCAGCAAGGCCGCCGCGGCGGCAACCCAGATGGCCTGGTGGCCGATGACGCCGAACAGGATGGCGCCCAGCACCGCGCCCGCCAGGAGGCCGAGCCATAGCAGGAGATAGGGAACCCATCCGAACCGATCGCCGCCCATGAGCGCGGACAGCAGCCGCTGGCCCAGCTTCACCAGCGTGCCGGTCATATAGGTGAGGCCAATCTGAACTTCGCCATCATGTTCGAACAGGGCATTTTCCGCGCCCATCGCCATGGCGAGCACCGCAGCCGCGGCCCAGGTCGCGTCGGCTGCCGCAAGCAACGAGGCGGCAGTCAGCATGGCCGCGATGAGGTACATGAGCGCGCCATGGCGGGCGCGCCTGATGGTTCGTCCGCACAGCGAGCCGAGCATGACGCCCACGACAAAGGATGCGATCAGTCCGCCGGCGGTTAGGGCGTCTGTGACATGCTCGCCCAAGCCGACGGCAAGCCGCGTGGAGTTGCCGCTCATGAACGAGACGAAGAAGCCGCCGAGATAGAGGAAGCCGAGCGCGTCGACAAAGCCGGCGAGCGCGGAAAAGCAGGCGGCGAGACCCCAGACGCTTCGCGCATAGCGGTTCATCGCGGCGCGTCCCTAAGTAGCGCTGGCCGTGCCGCTGCACGACAGATCACGATCCCACCGCGCAATCTCATGGCGGTTCGCCAGATGGATTGCGGAAAGCCGAGCCAGGTCCTGCGTTTCGAGCGACCGGTCCGCGAGACCCTGGCGGAGAAAATCATACAATCGCTGATTGTGAAGGAGAAGGAATTCCCCAACTGCCCGCGCCGTCATTATGTCTCCCGATTATGTCTCAGCGCAAACCGCTTTGCTGACGGGCCTCTCGATCGATGTTTGATCATTCAGCCCGTTTTCTGACGCCGCGAACCTTAGCACATTCGCTCTCATTTCGTAAGATTGAATTGTGATGTATGAAACATCATTAGGCCAGTCGGGCGCTTGGCATTCACAACCGCCGCCTGCCCCGACCCGCCCCCTCCCCTACCAGGAAGGCAGCGCCCTCGACCGAGGACGCTGCCCTGGCTACCGGCGCGCTATCGCAGCCGCACCGGCACATAGGCCGGCGCTTCGCCGCGCCCCTTGACCCGTAGCAGGATCGCCGAACGTCCCGCCGTCCTGGCCTGCCGGATCGCGGCTTCCAGATCAGCGGCGCTCGCGACCGGCCGGTTGTTGGCCGAGAGGATGATGTCGCCGCGGCTGAGGCCCTTGCGCGCCGCATCGGAATTGCCCTCGACGCTGCTGATGACGAGGCCCTGGGAGACGTCGCTCGCGCCGAGCTGACGGGCGATGCTTGGAGTCAGCGGTTCGACGGCAAGGCCGAGCGTCTTTTCGCTGGGGGATGCGCGATCCTTGTCGAAATCGTCGAAACGACGGTCATCGCGGCCAAAACCCTGCCGGGCGAGCTTGTCCTCGCTCGGGCGAAGCACCGGCGTGGCAATCACGGTCATGCGCTGGTTGCCGCGCATGAGTTCGACTGCCACCTTGCGGCCAGGTTCGACGCTCGCAACGAGGTACGACAGGCTTTGGCTTGGAGTCACCTCCTTGCCGTCGACCCGCAGGATGACGTCGCCGGCGCGAATGCCGGCCTGTGCCGCGGGCCCGCCGGGCTCCACGCTCTGGACGAACTCGCCGCGGTCTCGCGGAACGCCGAGCGATGACGCGAGGTCTTCGGTCATAGGCTGTATGGTCACGCCCAGATAACCGCGCTCGATGGCCTTCCCGGCCTTGAGCTTCTCGACGATCGGCGCGGCGATCTCCGCGGGGATGGCAAAGCCGATCCCGACATTTCCGCCCGTGGGTGAGAAGATCGCATTATTGATGCCGATGACCCGCCCGCTGCTGTCGAACATTGGGCCGCCCGAATTGCCGCGGTTGATCGAGGCGTCGGTCTGCAGATAGCGGTCATAGGCGCGCCCTGTACCCGTATTGCGGTAGACCGCCGAAACGATACCGGCCGTGACCGTGCCGCCCAGGCCGAAAGGATTGCCGATCGCGAGCACCCAGTCGCCAACCCTGACGCGCGTGGAATCGCCGAAGGTCACGAAGGGCAGTTGTTTGCGCGACGTGATCTTGAGGACCGCCAGGTCCGAGGCGGGATCGCTGCCGACGAGGGTCGCCGGATATTCCTCGCCATTGTGCAAGGTGACCGTGATCGTCTCCACCTTGCCCTGCCCATCAGCGGTGATGACGTGGTTGTTGGTGACGATATAGCCGTCGGCGGAAAGGATGAAGCCTGAGCCGAGCGACTGTGCCTCGCGGGTGCGCGGTCCAGTGGGACCGCCGAAGAAGCGCTCGAAGGGCGTGCCGGCAAAGGGGCTGGAACTCGGCATCTGCACGCGCTGGCGGGTCGAGATGTTGACGACGGCGGGCGCCAGCCGTTCGGTGAGATCGGCAAAGCTTTGCGGCGCGCCCGGGCGCGGCATGACTGGCGATACGGCGGGCGGCGATTGCGCCGCAGCGGACGATGGCTGGCCGATGGCAAGGCCGAAGGCGGCAGCGGTGGTTAATAGGGAGGCAAAGATCCTGTCAGGATTTCGCACGAAATTCTCCTCTTCCTTCCTTTCTCGAGATAGGGACGGGCGGCGCGGCACTGGCTACGCCGGCTTTGGTCGATGTCGGAAGCCGCAGGGTCCGCAAAGGAATGCGATGAGATGTCCTCACGCCAATGGCCGCGCGCTCACGCACGCGGCCAAAGCGTCACCGGATCCGGGCGGCCCGCATCAGGTCGTGTGGGACAGACCCGCCTGCGCCGATCCGCTGGTCGTCTGCATCTGCGGCTTGGCCGCGGCGCTGCAGTCGCCGGTGCTGGTCTTCGTCATCTTCGGCTGCGCGTTCGCCGTGCCGTCCGAGGTCCAGGTCACGCTCTGCGCGCATCCATTGGGACCGATGGTGGTCGAGCTATAGCTGTAGTGGACCTGCGCGCCCTTCGACAGGCCGGAGAAGGACACGAAATGCGGTGCCTCGCTCGCCGTCACGTCAGCGCTTTGGGCATGGAGATCCACGACGCGCCGCATCATGGCGTTCATCTGCACATCCATCAGCGCCGATATCCGGTCCATCTGCGCGAAAGGCTGGAAGGCCGCATCGACGAAGTCGATCTGGTCTGGCTGGGCTTGGGAAATTTTGACCTGCGGAGGTGTATCGCCGAAATAAGTGATGGGGGCGATCTCACCGCCCGGCAGGTTGACGGTCATTTTGTGCTCGTGGGACGCGGCATAGGCCACACCGCCCACCAGCGAGGCGGCAAGACAGCCGCCGAGCAGAAGTTTGTGCGTGGTTCGCATGGGGATCTCCCTTACAATTCAAGCACAGGGCAAATTGCCATTCGAAGGCTGAACGCGCGATGACTGCGGCTCAGCGAGAGTGTCGCGGAACGGCACTCCGCGTGCAAGCGCATTGTCCCGCCGTACCGCCCCTTATCCCTCGATGCGAAGGAAGGAGGCGGCGTTGTCGTGGAGGATCAGACGCTTTTGCCTCTCTGTGAGAAATGGCGCGCGTCTGATCCGCTCGATCGCAATTCCGATAGCGTCGGGCCATACCATGTTGTCGGACCCAAACATGATCCGCCGTTCGAAACCTGCGTCGATCAGCCGACGCAGATAGGGGTAGAATTGCTGGTCGGGATAGGCCCAGTCGAGAACAGCCACATCAACATAGAGCTGCGGATGGGCGAACATCATCGCGATCATCGCGTCTCCGAAAGGCCAGCCGGCGTGGGCAACATAGACCCGCAGCTTGGGATGACGGATGAGCACGGGTTCTAGGCGGAGCGGATCACCGGCCGAGACGAGATAATGCGGCGTGGCGAAGTAAGCTGTGCCAGGGGGCCCGGGCCCCATGTGGATGCCGATCGGGATGTCGTTGGCCTCCGCGAAAGCGAAAAAGGGCTCCATGCGTGGATCGTCGGGGGCGATGCCGGCATATTGCGTGGTAATCTCGCTCAGCGCCTGCATTTTGCCTTCGGCGTGGAGCCGGCGCAGATCTTCAATCGGAGGGAGGGTGTCGCTGCTGCCGAAGCCGATGCCAGGAAGCATGTGGCCATCCCCATGACGGCGATAGTCATCCACCACCTCCGCTGTGCCGCCGGCAAGGGCCTGCACATTGTACCGTTTCAGCTGGGCGATGCCACGATCGCGCAGAGTATCCGCGTCGGTCGGCGATGACAGCACGGTCGGGCAATCGGGGCGGCCGGTAAACCAGTCGAGATACCCGTCCATCGGTTGCCCGGGATCGCGCGGGGCCCATTCAGGATAGGGAGCGCAGGCCTTGCCCCCGGGAGGTCCCTGATCGTCAGGACGATCAGCGTGGAAATGCATATCGATCACGTCGAACTTCGGCTGAGCGGGAGCTGGTGTTCCGTTAAAGGCGATAGCAACGGTACAGCCAAGCGTCGCTACGTAGTAAAGCGCTCGCCTGCTCATTGTACATCCCGCCCCATTGCGCATGATCTTGCCCGTTAAAACAGTATCGGCCGGTCCGGTGAACACGCCTGATTCGCAATACGATCCCCTTGATACGGTCGTGTCGTTAGTCAAGCGGCGTTCAAGATCGACGCGAGGCGGTGATCGATTGCACGCAAGTTTGACTTGGAGGATGTTTTGCTCCGGCGAGGATGATAGGCGGTTGTGGGATGCGATGGGGCAGCCGACCAGGGCATCGTGCGCAACCTCGGCGGTTCTGCGGAAGGGTACTTCTTCCTCAAAAAATCCATCTTTAGAAACGCCCAAGCGGAGCGCGGGAGCTTCTATATTTCAATGATTCTAAGATTCAGGGGCAATTTCGCCCGTGGAACCAATGGGTTAGACCCCGTTCATGTGAGCAGCTGGGGGCTTTATCGTGAGGACTCGGGGGCCTTTATGCGAGCGGCCGGGGGCCTTTGCCTGAGTGGCCGGGGGATTATGTGAGGGATCGGGGGAATCGTCCCAGTAGCTTGCAAAACAACACGGGAATGGCTTGAAAGGCCAGCCTTTTTGGTACGACGCCGGCCCTAAACCTCGACCGACCTTCTTTATGTGAGCGATCGGGGGCGATCCCCCTGCCCTTCCCGTCCGTTTATATGAGCTTTCGGGGGGCCTCACTATACCGGTGAAATTCCTTATTTCGAACCGAGTGGCTTTATATGAGCGATCGGGGGGCTTTAAAAAAACCCAGTAAAAGCAAGTAGATGCTGTGGCTTTTATGTGAGCGCGCGGGGGATGCCGCAATGCGGCCGGTAAAAGCGCTGCACTGGGGAATGTCGGGTCAGGAACTTTATATGAGCGATGGGGGGATCTAGCGAGACTCGCGGTGAATCGGCGAGTCGGACAATTTCTTTATATGAGTGGTCGGGGGCCGCCGGTTTGCGCCTCTGTCAGCCTTTATGTGAGGGCTGGGGGGCATGTCTATGTGAGTGAACGGGGGGATGTTCTCTTTATGACAAGGTGATGATATGCAACTCACATGAAGCCCGATTCGGACATCGTTGAGATCGAGGTTTCCCCGGAAGCGGATGGCCTGAGCCGGACGCTGCGGGTCGCTGATGTGATTCGCCGCCGCGATCTCGATTTTGTAAGCAAACCGGGCGAGCTCGTCGAATCCGAGTTTGAAACCGGTTCCTTGAGCGCTGCCGGGCGCAAGGCCTTCGCCCTCATGCTGCGCAAGGCTGGGCCGGACGCTGGCGAGGACAGAAACTTCACCATTACCAAGAAGGAGCTGCGCGGATCGCACAAGGGCAATGAGCGCATCCAGCCCGTGATGGACGAGCTTTTGCGCGTGATCGTGCGCATCCGCACGACGACCAAGAAGGGCAAGCCCGCGATCATGTCGCAGTCCCTTCTCTCGAGCTGCGTCGAGGAGATCTCCGAAGACGGCATGAGCGTCGTGGAGTACGAGTTTTCGGAAGCCTTCAAGCGCGTGATGCAGCGCTCGGACTATTATGCGCGGGTCAATCTGGGCGTCATGCTGGCGCTGCAGTCGCGCTATTCGCTGACGCTCTATGACCTGGGCTGCCTGATCATCAACCGGCAGAACCGGGTCGTGAAGATGGAGGTCGAGGAACTGCGCCGGCGTCTGGGCGTGCCGGAGGGTAGCTTCAAGAATTTCGCGGAATTCCGCCGCGATGTCCTGGCAAAATCGAAGCTGGAGATTGACCAGCTCGCGGATTTCACCGTGGAATGGGACGAGATCCGCGGGTCGGGGCGTGGACGGCCGGTCGAGGCTGTGAAGCTCACATTCAGGCCCAAGGATCCCGTCGATCAGGAGGAAACCGCCAAGGAGCTCGATCGGCCGAAAGTGGGACGGCGTGCCAGGCGGGACGGAACGGTCGAAACCGTCGCACCTCCGCCCGTCCCCCTGCCCTCGGCGCGCCCCTTCCCTTCGGGATCGCTGAACTTCTGCCCTGACCAACGCATTATCACGATCTTTCGCGATTTTGGCGGAGGCTGGGACAAGGACATGATTGCCGATGCCTACAGACAGAAAATGGGCGCAAAGCTGGAGACCCTGACGGGCACCGCGCTCTACAAATCGTGGGAAGGCTTCTGCAAAAGCTGGGTCGCAATGCGCGGGACGCCCTGAAGGCCCTCCCCCCGTTCCTCACATAAAGAGCCGGGGCCCTACTCCCCGCTACCCCCCTGCCCTTCCGCGAGATCAATCAGCGCCATGATGCCGTCGGGCAGGCTGAGATTGCGATCGTCGCACCAGCGAACGAGCCGGTCGCGCTCGGGCGGCGACAGGCGCATGCTGATGTGCAGTGAGCGCGCGGGACCACGCTGCGGCTTGCGCTTCGGAATGATGCCGACCTCGCTCGCGACTTGCGGAAAATAGCCAGGCGGGAGCGTCGCTGGCGCCGGTTCGCGGACGGGCGCCGGTGCGGCGGCCGGCGCGGGCTTGGGCGTCGCAGCGATCAGGTTCTTGAGGCGGTCGGCCGGGTCTTCGCTATGCTCGATGCGCTGCCGGGTGGAGCTGATGATGTCCCCCATCGCGCCGGCGGCAGACTTGGGCTCAGGCATTGACGGCCTCCTTGTTCTGAATTTCGCTGAGTATGTCGGCCAGGATGCCTTGCGCGATGCGCCGCGCCTTCTCTGTCTTGGCCAGGCCGGCGGCCTCCACCTCGGCCAGCGTCATGCGATAGTTGGACATGGCGCGGAACGCGTCGAGCGTATGCATCTGCTCGTTGAAGGTCGGCAGAGCATTGCTGATCTGGCTGTCGATCTCCCATTCGGCCTTGGAGCGGGCGACTTGCCCTGTCTGCGTGATCAGGACCCTGTAGGGCACGCCGCCGCACATCTTGCCCAGCATGTCGCTGGTTTCCACGGTGCGCTCGAGATCGAGGCGCGATGAGCGCGTCGGAATGACGACGAAATCGGAATCCATCGCCGCGTAGGCGGTCTTGAAGTTCGAAGTGCCCTCGGAATCGACAATGACGAGCTGTGCGGCATCGCGCGCGCGCGCGATAGCGGGGCCAATGTCCGCGTCCCGGAGCTGCGAGGCGTCTTCCACGGTGATGCGCCCCTCCCCTGCCCTGTCGGCGTTCATCCGGTCCCGATACCAGTTAAGCAAGCTGTTCTGACGGTCGGCATCGAGCATGAAGACTGAACCGCCGAGAGCCTCGAATTCGGAAGCGAGCGCGAGCGCGAGCGTGGTCTTGCCGGCGCCGCCTTTGCTTTGCGCGATCGTGATGACGGGCATGTGAACTCCTGTAATGCGATAGCGCTGCACACTGCGCGGCACAATCATGGCCCACCCCGCACCGCGCCGCACACAATGACCGCGCCACTGATAGCGTCACCGCCCGCGCCACGCAAGGCGCGTATAGGCGCGACAGCGCGTGCGAGGGCGCGGTGGTATTCGCAAGCGCGGGGTATGGTGCCCGCGCGATGAGCCGCGAGTGCTCATGTGCGGTACAGGGCGTCTATGCCAGCGGACACGCACGCGCAAATGCCAGCGACATGTGCCGCGCTGGGGCAAGCGTGATTGCTGCATAAAGTGCAGCGGAATGTGGTGCGGAGGCGCGTCACAGAGCGCGGCACATCGTGCGACACAATATTAAATACAGGTATTACAAGGAATTAGACTGCCTACAAGGCGGCGAGGGCCCAATCTGATCGACGCTGGACATCACCTATCGGGCATTGAGAAGCTCATCGATCGCCGCCATCTCCGCGTCGAATTGATCGAAGACAGCCGCCAGATTTCGAGATGGCGAGGGAAGGGGCCTCTCCACGCGGGGGCGCCCAAGCGGGGCTTTGGCGAAGCCAAACTCGACAGCGAGGTCGACGCTCATGAAAATACGCCACGTCCGCCTTGTCGTGATTTCGGTCAGAAGCCCGGTACCGGCGGCGCGCTCCAGCAATTTGCTTGCGCCGGTCACGGTCAGATCAAGAAGTCGCGCCACAGCCTGTGGCGACAGGACCGGTTGGCGAAGCGTAAGCGCCAGGAGGGAGGGCAGGGCACCGGGACGATAAGACTCCGCGATTGCCGTTCGGGCTTTGCGATGGAGGCGCTCCAGATGGTCAAGGCGTTCAAGGCCACGCTCGGCGCGCGCGGCAAGGGCCCGCAGGAGCGCGAGCCAATCGGCTTCATTCAGCGTCTTCTTCAAGCGGAAGGCTTTGGCGCCGCCGACGAGGCAAGGGAGGGGGCTGGCTGTCAGATCCTGGTCTCGTAAGGCGAACGGCAGGCCGAGCCAGGGGTCGAGTCCGCCTCGTACTTGTGCATAGCGCCGGATCTGTTCGAGCGCGCGGACGAGGGGAGGGTGGCCCGCGGCCTCGGCCGGCAATTCGACAGCCTTGGGAAGCGCATCGCGCCAGACAAAGGGGTCCGATGACCCCAGCATGTCCTGCCAGGGCGCGAACGCCTCATATTCGCCGCGGTTCGTGGCGCGCAGCGGGCGGCCGGGGATCGTGACCCGGCAGCCCCAGGAAAATAGGTCGATTTCATCGACCTCGTGCCCTTCCAGCTGAAGAGCGCGCGCATAGCCCGCCCACGCTGCGCGGGTCTGCCACGCCGAGAGCACCAAACTCCCGGAAATTCGGTTATTTAGCGTCGCTATCACTGCGGTCGCATGTGCAACTTCAGTGACGACCCTTGGCGTATAGCTTGGTCCGAAGCCAGCGATATCCATGGGGCCAAAGTAACAAATACTGAGCTTAAAAGCAATCTCGGTTCACTTTGCTCACACATTTAAGGCAGCCCCTTGCCGAGGCGAGGGGCGACCCCTCGTTAGAGGCGCCGGTAGGCCCCGCTGTCGCTTCCCGAGACGCAGCTTTCATCCGCGTAAATCGGCCGGCGGGGCTGTCCAAGCGCCCGAAAGTCGCCCGCATGCCCATGGGACGCGGGAAAGGGCCGCGGGTCGAATCTCGGGGGACGGGGCTGGCCAAAACCGGTGCTGACGTTTATCAAACGGGGGCAACCCCTCGATTGCCCCCGTTTGATGGAATGTGACAGTGGCTTTGATCGGCTATGCCCGCGTATCGACCGAAGATCAGGACACGGCCGGCCAACGCCTTGCGCTGGAGCAGCAGGGTTGCGCCCTCATCTTCGAAGACAAGGCCAGCGGGGGAAGCCGGGACCGCCCAAACCTCAGCAGGGCATTGGCAAGGGTAGGGGAGGGCGACACCCTCATTGTCGTGCGGATCGATCGATTGGCGCGCTCGCTCGTCCATCTGCTGGAGATCGTCGAGCAGCTGCGGGCGAAGGGCGCCTATTTTCGCTCGATCAACGACCCGATCGACACTTCGAGCGCCCAAGGCATGCTGATGACCCAGATGCTAGGCGCCTTTGCCGAATTCGAACGCGCCCTTATCCGAGAACGCACGCGGGCAGGGCTTGCCGCGGCGATGGCGAGGGGCGCCAAGCCCGGCAATCCCAAGATGCGCGCGCGCGATCCGGCGGCAATCGCTGATATTGGCTACGCGCACAAAGAGCGCTATCTGCACGCCTTAATCGATGATCGCCACCGTTGGCTGCCGACCGTAGAGCGCCTGCGACCACATCTTCCCTGGTCGATAGTCTTGCGCCAGATCCGCGCGATAAAGCCCCCCGTGCGCTCATTTAGTGAGCGTACGCTGGTGAAGGCCTGCAGGGCCCTGGTCAAAGTCGGTTATGCCGACGATGTAATCCTCCAGTCCGCGCCGCGGCTGCCACCGGATACCCGCGTCGCGCGCCTGGTGGCGGACAGGTTGAAGACCTATCCGGAATCGTCTCTGCGCGACCTTGCGGGCTGGCTCAGCAAAGACTTGCGCGAACCTACGCCACGCGGCGGCATACACTGGTCGGCCGAGGGCGTGCGGCGTGTTCTGGAACGGGCGAGGGGGCTTGGGCTTCTCGTAGATCGCGAGGCGTCTTCGGACCCGTGTCTGATCACCTAATGGAGCGCGATAATGTGCCGCGTCTTGTGGGGCGCGGCACAAGGCGCGGCACTTAGAAGCTGAAGTGGTGCGCCGTGCGCTCTGCGGCGACCGGATTGTTCAGTCGGAGTGGAGTTTCAAGCCCGTTAGGCCAAAAAGGAAGCTCGGGCCTGGCTGTTGCCTGACAGCTTTGGGCGGACCCTATCAAGCAGCCGAGCGGCCTTCAGGCCGCTGCTGGCTTGTGCCGACGAGCAGCTAGGCCAGCAGTCCAACCGGCCCACACTGTGAGCCCACCGACGATCGTCGCGACAGCCAGCACCGGCAGCGAAGTCCAAGCCCGACAAATACCGTCTGTCAAACGCTGCTCTCCCCCAGGGTCTCGACCAGGACGGCCTGGGCGACCATCGCCATGCCGACGATGAAGAACGGCCGGCCGTAACGTGGTGCCGTCGCGTAGAGGCACGCCGCGGCAACAAGCCCCAAGCTCTGCAGCACGCACAGTCCACGCGAAGTGAGCGGGGTCGAACGACGTGAAAGGCGGGGCCAGATGCCCGAGCAGCCGTTCGATAATGGGCTCGACGAGGGGCAGGGCTGTCGCGAGCATATAGCGGGCGTGCAGCTGCACTTTGCGCCTTTCTTTCAGCGCGAAATAGAAGAGGACCATCAGAAGGATGGGTGTCGCGGCATCCAATATACCCAGGCGTCCGCCGTTGATCTGGTAGAAAGGGTCTGACGGCGTGTTGCGCGCCATGCTCAAAAGGACAGCGACGCTCCCCGCGAGAAAAAGCGGAAACAGAAACAAACTCACGATCCCGAAAATCCGGTCGCGCCGCGTCGCTGATGATGAATGGTCCAGCTCTGGAGCGCCAGCAGCAACATCCAGGCGGTGGCCGTTACTCCATGAAGATGAAGTTCTGTCCGCGCGGTCCGCAAAACAGCGAAGTAGGTCGGCCAGAATGCCACGACTGTGGCGAGCACCATTGCCAGGACGAGATAATGGGCGCGGCGAAGCGGCATCCGATGATCCTGACAGACAGTAATTTCGCGGCGCCCCTTCCGAAGGGACCGCGTGGGTCCTTAGCAATTGCGCAATCCGCCGAGCGGCATTTCGTTGGCTGGAACCGGCAACGACTTCCTCGACGACCGAGCGCCCGGATTGGCTGCGAGCGCTGCCGATCACAGGTCAGGCATTGACGACGAAGTTCTGTAAGAAAGTGTGTCCCCCAATCGAAACCGTGACGGGCCCATTGATAAACTCGATCTGAGGCCTAGCTTTGGGATGCGTACCGGGCCCCTCTGGCGAGAATGTCTCGTGATGTCGGACGTATCGAACTCAGGGGCCGTCTCAATCATACTCCCTGAGCTCGATCCATTGTTTGGAAAGAGGAGTATGTTGTGATCTTGTCTTTGCTTGCCTTGGCAACCGCTTCCGCTGCCCCCTTCGCTGATCAGGTTCATCGGACCAGCGTGGATCATCAAGGAAGATCCCTGGATGTGACCTATCGGGCCGATGCCAAGGTATCTACCCGCCAGATCGGCATGTCCGCGGGAACACGACCCACCACGGAACGCTGCCTCTGGGCCGCCCGGGTGGCCGTCGTTCGCGATGTGGCAGGTACCAAGGGCGCATCTTTGAGTCATCGCCTGGATGCCGATCAAATGATCCGGGGCAGCCATTTTGGCAAATGCTCGGAGAATAGGGCGCAGGTTGCGTCATTAATTGCGCGTCGCAGTGATGAGGTGAAAGCTCATCTTGCGGAAGTTGCGCGAGAGGATGCACCTCAGTTGGCGAACGTTATCAGCTCAGCCAAGCATTTCGCAGCCAACTAGACGCGGATTATAATAGCTAGCAGGGAGCCCGGCGCGTGGGTCGCGTCGGGGCCCATCTGATGAATATCTGAGTTGTACGCCGTCCGCTGAGCAGCACGACAGCGAAGGCGGCACCGCAGTTTGCATTGCGAAGCGAGCGGGTCGACCTTAGCCCTTCAGGTGCTGCTCGACAGCGTCCGCGCCGTTTCCGACAGCCTTCACGGCCGCTTCCAGCGTTTCCTTGCTGACACCAAACTTGCCGGTCCAATAATCGACCTCATAATCCTCTCCGAGCGCGATACGCGCCCGGTCCTGGGGCCCGCGAGCGTCCTTGTCGTCTGCCATTGCTCATCTCCTTCGTCGGTGGCCTAGGTCCGCAACGCCGGGGGGACGACGCGGTTGCCGCGATCGGTGAGACGCGGGGCGTCGCTCGGCGAGCCGAGTCCGCGGCGCGCTGGAACGAGTCCGCCGCTCACGCACTTTGGTCTCCATGAAGAACAACGGCCCTCCATCATGGCGCGCGTGAGCTCAGCGCCAGGGAAAGCGGCTTCAACCGGCCGCGCGCCGCCTTTCCGCCCTGTGCAACTCGCAACGCTGGTCGACACCGTTCCCACCGGCAACCGCTGGCTGCACGAAATGAAGTATGACGGCTACCGTGTGCTGCTGAGCGTCGGCGGGGGCGAGGCCGTTGCCTATACCCGCTCGGGACTCGACTGGTCGGAGAAGTTTAGCGGACTGGTTGTCGACTCCCTGAAGCTGAAGGTCTCCTCCGCGCTCATCGACGGCGAGGCGGTCGTGCTCGATGCCGACGGCCGCTCGAGTTTCCAGGCTTTGCAAAACGCGCTCAAAGGGGCGCCGGCTTCGATCGATTATTTCGCGTTCGACCTGCTGGAGCTCGACGGCGAGGATCTAACCCAGCTGCCGCTCACCGAGCGCAAGGCGAAGCTCGCGAAGATCCTGCCCAAGGGCAAGTCGCGGTTGCGCTATTCGGATCACATTGCCGGCAATGGCGAGAAGTTGCTCAACCAGTTCTGCGCGGCGGGCCTCGAAGGGGTCATCTCGAAGCGGGCCGACGGCCGCTATGTCGGCTCGCGATCGGGCGGCTGGCTGAAGACCAAATGCATCAAGCGGCAGGAGTTCGTCGTGGTCGGCTGGACCCCTTCAGACAAGTCGCGGTTATTCCGATCGCTGATCCTGGGTGTCCACGAGGACGGCGTCCTGCGCTATGCCGGCAAGGTCGGCACCGGCTTCGATACTCAGGAGATTATCGACCTGATGGCGGTGATGGCGCCGCTCGAGCAGGAAGCGCCGGCCGTCAAGGCGCCGCGCGCAGAGGTGCGCGGCGCGCACTGGCTGCGGCCCAAGCTGGTCGCAGAAATCGCGTTTACCGAAATGACAAACGAAGGGACCCTCCGGCATCCGTCCTTTCTGGGCCTACGCGAAGACAAGAAGCCCGAGGCTGTGGTCGTCGAGACCGAGGCGCCGGTTGGGGCGGTGGCGGCCGAGACGTCGTCGATCAAGATCACCAACCGCGACCGTGTCATTTTTCCCGAGGGGAAGCTTACCAAGGGTCAACTGGCCGACTATTATTCGCAGGCCGCCCCGATCATGCTGCCCTGGATCGGGTCTCGGCCGATCAGCCTCGTGCGCTGCCCGCAAGGCCGGGCCAAGAAATGCTTCTTCCAGAAGCATGACGCGGGCAGTTTTGGCGACGCTGTCCGGCATGTCGCCATTCGCGAGAAGGACGGGCATGACGAGCCCTATCTCTATGTCGATACCGCGGACGGCCTGCTCACCTGCGTACAGATGGGCACGATCGAGTTCCATGGCTGGGGCGCCAGGATCGAGGATGTCGAGAAGGCCGACAGGCTGGTCTTCGATCTTGATCCCGACGAGGGTCTGGATTTCGAGAATGTGCGCAGCGCCGCCTTCCACTTTCGCGAGATCCTGCAGTCGATCGGGCTTGAGACCTTCCCGATGGTGACCGGCGGCAAGGGCGTCCATGTGATCGCGCCACTGGTCCCGCAAGCGGAGTGGCCGGAGGTGAAAGATTTTGCGCATCGGCTGGCCCAGGCGGTTGCCCAGAGCGACCCTGAGCATTTCACGGCCGCCCTGCCGAAAGCGCAGCGCAAGGGCCGCATCTTCGTCGACTATCTTCGCAACCAGCGCGGTGCGACGGCGGTCATGCCCTATGGGGTCCGCGCGCGCGAAGGCGCGCCGGTCGCCGTACCCGTCACATGGAAGGAAATGGAGACGATCGACAAGCCCTCGCACTGGACCATTCGGGATGGCACCGAACTGGTGAAGCGGGCCGGCTCCAAGGCGCTCAGCGGTTGGGGCCGCGCCGACCAGACCCTGCCTGACCTGTGAAGATCGCCACCTATAATGTGAACGGCGTCAATGGCCGGCTGCCGGTGCTGCTGCGCTGGCTTGAGGAAGCGTAGCCCGATGTGGTCGTGCTCCAGGAATTGAAGGCGCCGCAGGAGAAGTTTCCGGAAAGTGCGATCCGCGATCTTGGCTTTGATGTCATCTGGCACGGCCAGAAGTCGTGGAACGGCGTTGCGCTGCTCAGCCGCGTCGGCGAAATCCACGAGACGCGGCGGGGGCTTCCGGGCGACCCCGACCCGAGCCAGAGCCGCTATATCGAGGCGGCGGTCAACGGCATCCTGATCGGCGGGCTTTACCTGCCCAACGGCAATCCGCGGCCCGGCCCCAAATTCGACTACAAGCTGCGCTGGTTCGACCGGCTGGTCGAGCACGCGGCCGGGTTGCTGGAGAGCGGACTGCCGGTGATGCTGGCGGGCGACTTCAATGTCATGCCGACCGATCTCGACGTCTACAAGCCGGAGCGCTGGCTCGACGACGCGCTGTTCGCACCCGAAGTAAGGGCGGCCTATTTCCGGCTGTTGGATCAGGGCTGGACCGACGCGCTGCGCACGCTGCACCCGGGCGAGGTCATCTACACCTTCTGGGACTATTTCCGGAACGCCTATGGCCGCAATGCGGGCCTGCGCATCGATCACCTGCTGCTCAGCCCCGCGCTTTCCGACCGGCTGCTCGATGCCCAGGTCGACCGCCATGTCCGGGGCTGGGAAAAGACCAGCGACCATGCACCAGTCTGGATCGAACTGGCCGACAAGCCAAAGCGCAAGCGAGCCCCGAAAGCAAAAATATGATGGAGATCGAAAGCTTCCTGCTCGGCGAGAATGACTGGGTGCCGAACAATGCGCGGTTGCAGGTCGTCATCTATCGCGCCGCGCTGGACGGCGAGGGCGAAGACCTGGCCGAGCGATTCGAGGCGTTGTTCGAGAACCATGGATGGCCGCCGGACTGGCGCGACGGCGTGTTCGATTATCACCATTATCATTCGACCGCACACGAGGTTTTGGGTGTTTTCGCAGGGAAGGCGACCCTCGAGCTTGGCGGGCCAGACGGGCACAAGGTGTCCGTCGCAGCCGGCGATGCGCTCATGCTGCCGACCGGTACCGGCCACCGCGCAATTCATGCGAGCCAGGATTTCCAGGTTGTCGGCGCCTATCCGCGGGGACAGGGCTGGGACATCTGCCGCGAAGCGCCCGACGACGCGGCACGCGCGCGGATGGAGGCGCTTCCCGATCCGAAGCATGACCCCTTTACCGGCGAGACGGGGGCAAGGACTGGCGCCTGATCATGACAGGCGCATAGAAGGATCGAGCCTTGCTCTTGAACAGTGCGAACCAGAGTCCGGCCTGGGTGGGGAACGCGAACCCGTGCTGGACGCTTCAGCGGTTATGAAAACACAAGAGGATGGGCCGGCTGACACCGGCGAGGCAGGAACGATCGTCGATGCGCAGGAAGCCGCGGAAAATGCGGGTCTCGTCTACGTAACCGACGACAGCCCGGGAATCGTCCGCCAGTCCTACCGTGGCAAGTTTCGATATCGCGATGCCCGGGGCAACGTCGTGACGGACGAAAAAACTCTGAAGCGAATTGCTTCGCTCGCCATCCCCCCGGCCTATACCGATGTCTGGATCTGCCCCAAGGCAAACGGGCACATCCAGGCGACCGGCCGTGACGCAAAGGGCCGCAAGCAGTATCGTTACCATCCGCGTTTCCGCGAGGTACGCGACAGCACCAAGTACGAGCACATGCTGGACTTCGCAAAGGCCCTTCCTGGCGTGCGCGAGCGCATCCATGCCGATCTCAAGAAGCGCGGGCTACCGCGTGAGAAGGTCCTGGCCGCCGTCGTGCATCTGCTCGAGACCACGATGATCCGCATCGGCAACGCGGATTATGCCAAGCAGAACAAGAGTTATGGCCTCACGACCCTCCAGGACCGCCATGTCGCGATTGAGGGCGCTGAGCTCCGATTCAATTTCAAGGGCAAGAGCGGAAAGCAGTGGCGGCTGAAGCTGAAGGATCGGCGCATCGCGAAGATCGTCAAGGCCAGCCAGGATCTGCCCGGACAGCATCTGTTCCAATATGTGGGCGAAGACGGCGCGCAGTACGAAGTCACCTCGAACGATATCAACGCTTATCTTCGGGAGATCTCCGGGACGGACATCACCGCCAAGGATTTCCGCACCTGGAATGGCACGGTGCTCGCCGCCCTAGCGCTTTCCGAATATGAAAAAGTCGACAGCCAGGCTGCGGCGAAACGAAATGTTCGCACCGCAATCGAAGCCGTCGCTTCGCGGCTGGGCAATACGCCCACCGTGTGCCGCAAGTGCTACATTCATCCCGAAGTCTTCGAAAGCTACCTGAGTGACGAATTGGTCCTGGAGGCGCGGGACGCCGTCGAGAAGGAGCTTCGGGAAGACTTGTCCCGGCTCCGTCCGGAAGAAGCTGTCGTGCTGGCGTTCCTCCAGCGTCGGCTCGCCGAAAAGGCAAAGGTTCCGGCCCTGTAGCCATATGATGAATGGCGGGGCGATGGCCCGTCTCGATCTTTCCGTGAGCCCTGAAGGTCCCTCGCACAGATGCTCAGCGTCGGTTGCTTCAGCCGTTCACGATCGTGCCGCCATTGGGATGGAGGACTTGGCCCGACATGTAGCTGGAGTCCTCGCAGGCTAGGAACAGGAAGGCCGGAGCGACCTCATTGGGCTGTCCGGGCCGACCCATCGGGGTGTTTTCGCCAAAATGCTCGAGCTTCTCCGGGCTGGCGCCGCCGCAAGGGTTGAGCGGGGTCCAGATCGGTCCCGGCGCCACTGCGTTGACGCGAATGCCGTCGCTGACGAGGTTCTCGGACAGCGAGCGGGTGAAGGCGGTGATGGCGCCCTTGGTTGAACTGTAGTCGAGCAGCTCCTTTGAACCCTGGTACATGGTGACCGAGGTGCAGTTGATGATGGCCGCGCCCTCCTTGAGATGCGGCCGCGCCGCCTGGACGAGGAAAAACATCCCGAAGATGTTGGTCTGGAACGTGCGCCGTAGCTGTTCCTCGGTAATGTCGGTGATGTCCTTGTCGGGATGCTGCTCGCCGGCATTGTTGACCAGGATGTCGATTTTGCCGAACGCGCTGAGCGTCTCGGCGACGATCCGCTCCGAAGTGTCCTTTTCTCCGATATCACCCCGAATGGCGATCGCCTGGCGGCCTTCGGCCTCGACGATGCGCTTCGTCTCGGCGGCGTCGTCATCTTCGCACAGATAAGCGATCGCGATGTCGGCGCCCTCCCGGGCATAGAGAGCCGCCACCGCCCGGCCGATCCCGCTGTCAGCACCGGTTATGATCGCGACCTTGCCCGCGAGGCGATCGGAACCCTTGTAGCGCGGTTGCCACTCTGGCTGCGGATCGAGACCGCTCTCGTGACCCGGAAGCGCATCTTCGTGAATCATCCCCTGGGTATCACTCATGGACATCTCCTTCTCACAAGAGAACTCGCCCACCGCGGATCGGTTCTTCGCCTTGGCGACGGAGCGAGACATTAGGAGCCCAGGCGCCGGTACAGGATGGAGCAAGCCACCGGGACGACGATGCGGCGAGGAGCCGTCATCGCGAGAAGTCATCCCGGGCAACGCTATTCATGGTCGCGCGTTCTCGTCCCTGTGCCTCAAGGCATTCGAGGAACCCATCCTGAACGGTCGCGCACCGGGAAGGCGCAGATCAGCAGGAGATTATCGCATGACCGACATCGTCTTCGTCCACGGCATGTTCCAGAACCCCAAAAGCTGGGAAAACTGGATCCGTATGTTCAGCGACAAGGGGTACAATTGCCACGCCCCGGCCTGGCCGCTGCATGAAGGTGATCCGCGCTCGCTGCGCGATAATCCGCCGCCGGGTCTGGGCGAACTTCGCCTCAAGGATGTCATCGCATCTATCGAGGCTACGGTGCGTGGCCTCGACCGCCCGGTGATGATCGGCCATTCGGTGGGCGGTCTCATTACCCAGATCCTGTTGAGCCGGGGAGCGCTGTCGGCCGGGGTGGCGATCGATTCCGTCGCGCCTAATGCCATGGTCGACTTCGACTGGGGCTTTCTCAAGAACAGCGCGATCATCGCCAACCCGCTGAAGGGTGACGAACCCATCTACATGGATGCCAAGACCTTCCACGGCGCTTTCGCCAACCGTTTGAGCGAAGAGGAGGCAGCGCGCGCGTTCGAAGCGACGGCGACGCACGATAGCCGCAATATCCTGCGCGACTGTATGGGCGAGGATGGCCGGATCGATCTCGACGCACCGCACGCGCCCTTGCTGCTGATCGGCGGTGAGGAGGACGAGATCATCCCGGCGCATCTGACCGAGAAGAACCACAGGGCCTATAAGGATGAGGGGAGCGTTGCGGAGTTCGTGTCCTTTCCTGGCCGGAGCCACTTCATCTGCAACGAGCCCGGCTGGGAAGAGGTCGCGCATACCGCGCTCCAGTTCATCGAGCGCAACGGCGTCCGTGCCGGATCTGGCGCCCGCAGCATTGAACCGATGAGCCCGTCCTGATTTGACGGGTGAGGGGCTGTCTCGTTGAGATCGGCCCTTCTCTTGTCCGACGGTCGCGGAGGGCCGGGCGAGGCCTTCCGCCGATTATCAAAGACGCCCCTTGGTGCCTCTCAAGATAGCCGCGCGATCGTGACCATCCGGACGAGGTCGGACAAGGTCTTTGCCTGCATTTTCATCATGACATTGGCGCGGTAAACCTCGACCGTCCTCGCGCTGATCTCCAGGTCATAGGCGATCGCCTTGTTCGCCTGGCCCGCGACGAGGCCGTCCATGACCTCGCGCTCGCGCGGGCTGAGCGTGGCGATGCGGTCGTGGATGGCCTGCCTTTCTGCGGCGGAGGCGGCATCTCCCGCGTTGCGGGCCAGCGCGTTGCGGATCGCGCTCAGCATGACCTCGTCATCGAACGGCTTTTCGATGAAGTCCGCCACGCCGGCTTTCATGGCCTGGATCGCCAGCGGGACGTCGGCATGACCGGTCACCACGATGACGGGGACTCCTGCGCCTGCGTGCTGCAGCTTTTCGGCCAGCTCGATGCCGGTCATCCCTGGCATGCGCACGTCGGTCACGAGGCAGGCGCCGGCGAGGGGCGGCGATGATTTGAGGAAAGCGTCGGCCGAAGCATAGGAGCGCACCCGTATCCCGGCCACATCGAGGAGAAATTCCAGTGAATGCCGGACGCTATCGTCGTCATCGATCACATAAACGATCGGGTCACTCGCCATCGCCTGGCCCTTCCTTGTCCGCCTTGGGCAGCGTGAAGCCGAACACGGCCCCGCCCCCTTCATGAGATTCCGCCCAGATGCGCCCGCCATGGGCCTCGACGATCGTGCGCGAGATCGACAGGCCTACACCCATGCCGGTGCGTTTCGTGGTGATGAATGGTTGAAACAGCCGGTCGGCCACATCGGCCGCGATGCCCGGGCCGGTATCGGCGACCGTCACCCGCGCCATGTCGGCGTCGGCCGGCGCGATGGCGATGGTCAACGCACGTGGCCCCGACCCAGTCCCGGCCATGGCGTCGATGGCATTGCGAACGAGGTTGAGCACCACCTGCTGGATTTGCACCTTGTCCGCGAGCACGAGATCGATCTCTGGGCTGAAGTCATGCTGGACGCGTATCCCATGCTCCTTGGCGCCGACGAGCGCCAGCGCGCTCGCCTCCTCGACAAGCTTCGGCAGGCTTTCGACCGTTCGTTCGGTTTCGCCGCGCGCGACGAAATCGCGCAGCCGGCGGATGATTTCCCCGGCTCGCAGCGCCTCGGCGGCGGCGCGGCCGACCGCATCAATAACCCGGTCGTTGCGACCCTCATCGCGTTCAAGCAGCATCTTGCTGCCCTTGAGATAGTTGGCGATGGCGGAGAGGGGCTGGTTCAGTTCATGGGCGAGGGCCGAGGCCATTTCACCCAGGGCGGTCAGCCGCGAGACGTGAACGAGTTCGCTCTGCAGTTCCTGCAGCCTCGCCTCGGCATGCTGGCGCTCGGTGAGATCGCGGATGAAGCCGGTGAAGAACCGCTGCCCGTTGGCCTGCACTTCGCCGACGGCGAGTTCGAGCGGAAAGGTCGATCCGTCGCGGCGTTCACCCACGACGACGCGGCCCTTACCGATGATGCGGCGCTCTCCCGTCTGGTAGTAGCGATCCAGATAGCCATCATGAGCTGCGCGGTAGGGCTCAGGCATCAGGAGCCGCACGTTGCGGCCCGCGATGTCCTGCGCCTTCCAGCCGAACATCCGTTCCGCCGCGGGGCTGAAGTCGCGAATGAGTCCCGCAGCATCGATCACCACCATGGCGTCGGGGACGGTGTCGAGGATCGAGCGCAGATGGGCTTCTCGGCTGGCGAGGCCGGCAGCGGCCTCGTCCGAAGCAAGTCGGGCTCGCTGAAACCACTCGCCCCCTAGCGCGATGGCGAGCCCGATCGCCACGAAGGCCACCGCGGCAATCACGCTGCCTTCCTCGATCGGGCCTGTCAGGTGGTCGCACCACAGGCCGGCGGCTGCGCCGGCCAGCGAAGCCATCGCGCCGACGCGAAGGCCTGACAGGGCGCTGGCGGCGACCACGCCCGGGACGAAGAAGATGAAGGTCGCGCGCGCGCCGAGCTGATCGGCAAACAGCAGCCGCACCGCGAGGCCGCCGGCGATCGCGAGCAGCGCGACGCCCAGGGCAGCGGGCAGGGCGAGCCGCGGCAGGAGCCGGCTTGCACCATCGCTGCGAGCCACCTCCGGTAAGTCCCTTAGGGGCGCTGCGGTAGGGACATCATCCAAATTTTCGTCCTTCCTTTCCCCGTCTACTTACGGCCCATCAGCGGCGCCCCGTCAATCGCGTCGCCATTGGAGACACGACAATGACTGCACCGTTCATCGATCTGGGCGTTCACCACAAGGCCAGCGGACTTTCCGACAAGGTCGCGCTCGGCTTCACCAAGGTTCTTCGCTGGTGCGCGGACACCTTTTTTGCCCAGCGCTACGGTCACCGGGCCGTCGTGCTCGAGACCGTCGCCGCGGTGCCCGGCATGGTCGGTGCGACGATCAACCACCTCGCCTGCCTGCGCCGCATGTGCGACGACAAGGGCTGGATCAAGACGCTCATGGACGAGGCCGAGAATGAGCGCATGCACCTCATGACCTTCATCGAGATTTCCAAGCCGACCTGGTTCGAGCGGGCCGTGATCATCGGCGTGCAATGGGTGTTCTATGTGTTCTTCTTTGCTCTCTATCTTTTGAGCGCCAAGACGGCCCACCGCGTCGTCGGCTATTTCGAGGAAGAGGCGGTGATCAGCTACACGCACTATCTCGCGGAAATCGACGAGGGCCGCAGCGCCAATGTGCCGGCGCCCGAGATTGCCAAGCGGTACTGGGGGCTGCCCGAGGAGGCTACCTTGCGCGACGTGGTGCTGGTCGTCCGCGCCGACGAGGCGCACCACCGCGACGTCAACCACGGCTTCGCCAATGAACTGGGCGGGTTGCCGGTTGGAGCCGTCGCGCAGTGCCCGCCCCACGCCGAGCTCGTCCCCAACTGGAAGAAGGCCGCTTGAGCCTCGGCCTGACTGCGGAAGGACATGACATGGTCTTGGATCGCCCGGTCCTGCTGTTCGAAAGCGATCAGCCCGTCCTGTCCTCCCTGCAGTTCGCCCTGAGCCTCGAGGGGTTCCTGCCCGCGGATGGCAATGTGCCGGATGCGGACCCCGCGACGGCCGAATGCCTCGTCATCGACCAGCGATATCGCGCCGATGGGATCGGCTTTCTGCAGGATCTGCGGGACAAGGGCGTTGTCGTACCGGCAATCCTGCTGGCGACCAATCCCTCGCGGGAACTCCGGCGACGGATGAAGCCGCTCGGAGCAGTCCTGATCGAAAAGCCGCTGCTCGGCAACGAGCTCACTGATGCCCTCCTGACCATCATCGCTTCCTCCAAGGCCGCCTGACATGTCTGCTTGCTCTATCGACGAAACCGCCATCGACCTGCTCGTGCCTGCCTTCTATGCCCGCGTCCGGGCGGATGCGTTGCTCGGGCCGATCTTCGAGAGTGCCATCGACGACTGGCCCCATCATCTGGCGAAGCTGAAGGATTTCTGGTCGTCGGTGATGCTGGCAAGCGGGCGCTACAAAGGCCAGCCGATGCCCGCCCATATCCGTCACGAAAGGGCGTTGAGTAAGGAGGCCTTTGCCCGCTGGCTCGCGATCTGGCGAGAGACCACGGACGAACTTCTCGCGCCGGCCGTCGCCAGGGCGTTCCAGGACAAGGCGGACCGTATCGCCCAAAGCCTTCAGCTAGGGATGCAGTTTTATCGCGAACGGAGCGCCGCATGACTGTCGCGATCCCAGCGAACGCCAAGTCCTACAAGCGCACCGCGACCTTTACCGAAACCACCATCCCGGCAGGCCTGCCGGGCGACCATTCGACCAAGGAGGGCACCTGGGGCCTCATCCGGGTAGAAAACGGCGCGCTTCGCTATGTGGTGACGGACGAGCGTCGGCCGCCTTCGGAGCGGATCCTCACCGCGGCCGGCGAGCCGGGCGTGGTCGAACCGACCATCCTGCACCATGTGGCGCCGGTGGGGCCGGTCCGCTTCCACGTCGAATTTCTAAGGATGGATTGATCGCCTGACCGGCACGTCCCCTCGTTCCCAACCTCGGTAGTTTATCAAGGAGTTCCCTGATGCGTACAGCCTCACCCGCCGCCATGGAGATCGTCAAGGCCACGGCCCCCGCTCTTGAGAAGCACGGCGTTGAGATCACCACGGCCATGTATGCCCGGCTGCTGCAGGATCCCGAGATCGCCGCCATGTTCGATCGGGCGGCGCAGGAAAGCGGGGAGCAGCCGCGCCGGCTCGCCGGCGCGATCCTGGCCTATGCCAAGAATATCGATAAGCTCCAGAACCTTGGGAGCGCCGTGCAGCGCATGGTCGCCCGGCACGTCGAGACCGGCGTCAGGCCCGAGCACTATCCCCATGTCGCGGCCGCTCTACTTCCGGCGATCCGTGAAGTTCTGGGCGCCGAAGTCGCCACGGACGACGTGCTGGCTGCCTGGGGCGAAGCCTACTGGATGCTTGCCGACATTCTCATCGCTGCCGAAACGCAGGCTTATGAAGAGGCCAGCGCCGCCTGATCGATAGCTTTGACACGGCCTATCCCGAGGTGACCGGCAGGAGAGCCTTACCACGTTGCGATATCGCGGGCCCTGGCCGCCGCTGTCGGACTCCTGCTGGTGATCCGGATCATACCAGCCAATAGGGCAAGCATCTCCCTATGGGGCCACCAGGGACCTTAAGGCCCGCTCGTGTCAGGTTCCGGAAGCGCCTTGCGTTTTCGTGAGGTCGACTGAGGGCAGGGCGTTCAATTGTTCCCTTGTCATCGTCGTCGAAAGGTCGGTGTCATTGCCCTTGCGAACGACCTGCAATCCGGCCACGGGAACGTGGACGAACTTGTCAGGATGGCTGTCCTCGATCTCGATCAGAAGCTGTGACACCGAGCCGTCCGGGCCGCGCACGAGCGACTTCACGTCTCCGAGTTCCACGCCGTTGCCGCCGACCAGGTCCGCTTCCAGCAATTGGACCTCGGTGAGACCGAGCGCAGCCGGAGTCGGGCCGGCGGCGGCCGCCGCTGCTTCGGCGTCGTGTTCGACCTTGTCCTCGGCGATATCACTGGGGGAATCGGCCCTGTTGCAACCTGTGATAAGGACAGCCGAGCAGGCCAGAGCGAACAAGGCGCGATTCATTAGTCTTCTCCGGATTTCAAACTGCCATCGCCATAGAAGGCGCTTGGGGCCTTACGGTTCCCTGATCCGCGGGCCGGCAACGCACCCATTCAGGCGGGCGTAGGTGGATGTAAAAGGGGTTCTAAGCCAGAACCGCCGAAATTTCCGTCATCCCAGCTCCAGCCCCGC
>ERZ1292629.612-Hain-H43-01um-R1-612-length-39552-cov-83_pt1 | contig 38046 bp, 50 predicted proteins | sample MGYA00564399_ERZ1292629 | MGnify/ENA primary metagenome ERZ1292629 (study PRJEB36523, sample SAMEA6512636) | groundwater metagenome | collected 2019-01-08 | study: AquaDiva: Metagenomics assemblies of 32 groundwater samples
TGGATATTCGGGGTTGTGGTGCGTTGGGCAGGCTTGTTGGGCTTGCGGGTCGTTTGGTGTGGTGATCGTCGCGTAGCGGTATGTTTCTGAGCGTTGGGTAGCACGGAGGGCGGGAAGTGGTATCTTGGGTCGCGTGGCGTGGTGAGACCTTGTGGGGGATGCTGGGATGGGGCGGAGAGTTTGTGGGAGCGGTTATTGTGGGGCGCTGATTGGGTGTGGAGCGTGTTGGGGGATGCGGGGCGTTGTGGTCGTGCGCCAGTGGCCGGCGTCCTCCATTGCGCGGATCGTCTCATCGGTTTGGCATGTCTCGCGCCCGTCCCAGTATTGGCAGGACTCGTCACAGACGGTCCCATCGTGCGGGCATATCCACTTGGGCGTGTCACTCACAGCAGGTCTCCTTGTGTGGTTTTGTGGAACGGGAGTGTGGGCTGGTCGAGTTCGCGGTCGAGGCGGCGGGCGGCGATTTCGCAGTAGGGTTCGGAGAGTTCGATGCCGATGCACTTGCGGCCGGTGCGGATGGCGGCGACGGCGGTGGTGCCGGAGCCGAGGAAGCAATCCAGCACCGTTTCGCCCTCAAGTGCGACACGCTCTATCAGCCATGCCATCGTGCCTACAGGCTTGGGGCACGGGTGGTCTGTGCGTTCGGCATGCTCGGTTGAACTGAGAGAGTTCGGCCTTGAGCCTAGCCCTCTGGCGAGATACGGGTCTCGCCCATAGTAGAACAGCAGATCGGCGCAAGTGAAGCCCCAGCGGCACATTCCGCTGCCAGACGGGTAGTAGATAGTTCCAATCCAATCGGGGCGCGGGTAGTCAAAGGCGTGTTCAACGCCAGTCGTTATGACGACGGCGGGTGCAATCCTGCGCAGTTGAGCTACGGCGGGTGGCACTAGGCACATCCAATCGGCGTCCCCATCGGCAAAGTCACAGTACCCGCCATCAGCCGTGCGGAACTTGTGAGCCTTACCCTCAAACGCAACGCCGTATGGAGGGTCAACAACGCACGCCGGCACGCTCCGTGCTTCGATGAGCGGCAGCAGCGCGAGTGCGTCGCCGTGGTAGATGGTTGCGCCGCCGCGCTGGTAGAACGGCTTCGGCAGGCTCACGCCACGGCCTCCTGGGGCGTTGAGGAAGTCTGGGCCATGTGCGCGTCCATGTCGGCAATGTCCTCTGCGAGCGACGCGGGCAATATCAGCCCGTGTGCCACCATGTGGCAGGGGCCGCACGTGGAGCGCAGGTTCGCAAGGCAGTCGAAGCGGAAGTCTTTGGGATACTTGACGTGGTGGCACTGCCAAGCGCGCTTCCCGCAGTAGAAACAGCGGTGCTTGTCCTTTCGCAGCTTCTTCTTCCGGAGCCGCTTCCACCACTTGCTCTCGATGTACGCGTTGTATCGAATGCCTTCTGGCATTGGACCGTGCATCCACTGAATGCCCTGCTTGGCGCACTCGCGCTTCTCGGCCTTGACTCTCGCCTTTTCCTTCTGCTTCGCCCAGAACTTCCCAGAGCGCTCCTTCTTCTCGGCCTTCTGCTTGCGCACGGAGGCCCAGTACTTCGCGTCTGCCGCCGCGATATGCTTTACTGGGCGCTCTTGGGCAATCGTCATGCAAGAAGCTTACCCCAGGATCGGTCGCTTGTCAACCGCGCTGGCGGGGAAAATGCGCGGCGCGTCCGGCGAGTGTCCGGCGGGGGCGCGAAAGAATCTGTGGCCGCGCTCCTTGACACGCGGCGGAAAGTGGTGTATTCTTCTCGCGGGAGGCACGAAAGGGGCGAAAGATGGGCGAGAGCGAATACACGGGGCAGCACGACTGGGCGTTGCTGGAACTGGAGAAGCTGCAAAGGGCTATCCGCGCCGACAGCGCCACGATTGGCGGGCAGGAGACGGAACTGGCGAAGCTGAGGGATGAGAACAAGAAGCTGCGCGACGACCTCGACGTGCAGTACGGCTTGGGCGCGATGGGCAGTGCCCGCAACTACGGCGACGAGTTCAAGAAGCTGAGGGCGCAACTTGTCACGGCGCGGGAGTCGTGCTGCGAATTGCTGACGATCCTCGGCAGACGCGACGGGAGGATTGGCGATCTCGACCGCGAACTGCAACGCTGCGCCGCCCGCCTCGTGCCCCTGGAGCGGCTGAGGGAGGCAGCGCAACGTCACTACAATGCGTATGGGCCGGCAATGACGAGCGGGGCGCTAGTCGCAGCCCTCGCCGCCTGCGAGCCGAAGCCTGAGCCGGCCAAGCCCCCAGTCGAGCGGCACTTCGTATGCGATTGCGGCACCGTGTACGTGCCGGCCCACGGCTTCAACCCCGAGGGCGTGCGGCACAACAATGTGAACTTGGCATCCCAATGCGAGGGCATCTTCCGCAAGTGTTGCGGCGGGCCTTCCGTGTCTGTGTAGCAAAGGAGTCTGTTGTGTCTGAGCAAGTCGGCTGGACGATTGCGGGGTTTCTGGCGGCGTGTGTGTTCACCTGCGGGATCATCTTTGGCGGGTCATGCCGAGTGCTGTGCGAGCAGGAGCGCACGAAGCGCCACGCGGCGGAAATCGCGGCATTCGGGCGCGCGCTGCCGCTCAACGCATCCGCCAACGACAACGGCAACTGAGCGAAGGAGAACGCTGTGGCTGAGAATGCGACGACGGGCGGCGCAAGTAGTGGGGGCGGCCTGGGCCTGCCTGTAACTAAGGACACGCTGGGCATGGCGACAAGGCTTGCGGCGGCGACTGGGCAAATCGCTCAGGGGCATCTGCTTGTCCATCAGGCGCTCACGACTGGGGCGTGCGCTGACATTCAGGTTGCCGACCTGTGCGGCCTGCTGGCCATCGCTCGCGGCATGGTTCGCGCGTGGGTCGAGACGAACAGGCCGGGAGCGAAGCCTGGCGACACTTCCGCCCGGCCCCCCGTGGACGGCGAGTCGCGGCCTAAGTGAGGAGCCACGGCAATGAGCGATGTGCGCGAAGTGGTGCGCGTTCCGCCCGGCATTGCGGCGCTGTCCGGCATCTTTTGCGGATGTGGAGACGGCGATGCTGCGTGGGCGGAGGTTCTGCGCCACCTTGAGGCAGCGGATGCTGGCAAGGGCGCACGGGAAATGGGCGAACCGTGGTCAGGCCCGGACTACATTGTGTCCTACCTGCTTAACCGCTTTGATCTGTTGGGGCATGGTTGTAGCGTTCACTTTTGCTGGCTGAATGCTCCCGGAAAGGATGCCATCGCATTCTTGCGCAAGTGGGGCGCAAACTGGCAGGCGGCTGGCCCAGAGTTTGTGGACGATGATGACGTTCACCACGAGAGTTTTGACTGAGGAGCAAGGCATGTCTGAGCGCTGGCCGAACATCTTTGAGCCGGGCCGCGTGATTCAGATCGCGCACGACACGCACCACCCCAAGTACAACCTGTGGAGCGGGGGCATTCCGGCCATCTGGCGCATCCGCACGTTCTGGGGGCTGTGGAGCAAGCTGGTGATCGCGTGGGGTACGTCCGAGAACACGCTCGTTTGCGCTCCGTTCCCCGTGCCCCCCGGCAGCGACGCGGAGCAAGTGCACGGTGTGCGCTTCGCGGCTACGAAAGTGCCGTGGGATTACGAGCGCAATCTGGTGCCAGAGGACGTGCTGCCGGGCGTTGACGGCCCGACGGCGGGCGACTACGCGCGGGCGAATCACTGCGATGGGGGCGTCAAGGGCGCGTACGTGCGGGCGAATCACTGCGATGGGGCGTCGAAACTCACATGGACATTCCTGGACACGGCGACGGGCAAGGAAACGCCCGCGGCGATGGGCGACATCCCGCTGCTCGTGGCCGATCTCGCAGCGAATCCTTTGGGTAGTGAATGCGTGCCAGCAACCGTGGTCCCCGTGGTGCGCACGCTGCACATGACGGCAGCCGCAGTGCAAACCGTCCCCGGTGGCTTTGTGCTGGTTGACGTGAAAGCCGCCGGCCCCCTGGGCGACATTCCCACGCTCACGTTTGACGACATGCAGCCACATGCGGACGGTCAGCCATCCCCTGAAGTCGAGGCCGGCCCCCTGGGCGACGCGGGCGCTGAGGGCGCGCCAGAAAGCAAATGGGATAGCTGGGTATGCGACGCATGCCACTGCCTCGCCCATTTTCTTCCCGGCTCTGTCGTATCGTTGCTTCGCTGCCCCTGCGGCGGAAAGTATCACCGAGACCCGGCCGACGCGGGCGTGAAGGGAGAGCCGCGATGAACATCGGTCGTTCGGGCAGCACGGGTGCCCCAGCACAAGCCCCGCCCGTCGCGCGCTTCGCCTACGGGCAGAAGGGCGAGCGCGGCAGATTCAAGTGCCCGTGCGGCAGCCGGCGGCGCTACCATAGCTGCTGCGGAAAACCGCGCAAGGGGGCCGCGAATGGTTCCTGACCGCCCCGGCCACTACTACTGGCGCGCGCGAGACGACTTCCACTGGCTGATCGTCCGCGTGCAGGTCGTGGTGGGCGATGCTGCGATTGTGCAGACGCGTTTCCGGGGCGACGTGGCGATGCCCCTACGCTTGGGCGTGTGGGGCGGCCCTGTGCCAACAGAACCCAGAATGGAGGCGGGGAAGTGAACCCAAAGTGCGCTCAGTCGGGCATAGTCGCGTGCAGGCCGCAGGCCGACCTCTGTCCGCTCAACTGCCCCAACTGCTACCAGCACAAGCCAAACTACTACGAGTCGCTGGAGTGGAGCAATTTCCCATCGCCAGAGGAGGCGGCGGGAAAGCTGGTGAGGGTAAACGATAGCAACGACTCGAACAATGGCGGCGTCATTAGCCTGCCCAAAGGCCATTGGTTGCTTGCCGATCATCCGCTGTATGAGTACGGCTGCTTTCGCCCGCGCGAAGCCTTGATCGCGCTTGTCGCCGACCTCTACGAGCACCCATTCTGGAACACATCGCTGCCGCGTTTCGACTTCCCCGGACCCGTTATCTTCACCGCGAACGGGCGGCAGCCGCTCTACGTGGACTGCCCCGCGAACGTCATGGCCGTGCGCATCCGCTGCAACTCTTGGGAGTGGTCAACGCTGTGGACGCTGGCGAACCACTACATGGCCCAGGGCGTGCCCGTGCTGTTGACGCCGATGCGCTACTATGACGTGCAGGACATCCCGCAGGGTGAACGCATTCACTACCAGCAACGCAAGCACATCCTCAACGAAAGCTGGCAGTTGGCGGACAACGCTCAACTCGACCTGCGGCGCAAGCTTGCCCATGTGTTGGGCAGCAGGGGCGTTCAATTGCTCATGTGCCACGGCCTGTGCAAGGACTGCGGGAACTGCGAGAAACTTTTCTGGCAGTGCCTCGACCGCATGGACACAGAGAGCAAGCCGCAAGAGGACGTGGCCGGTCTCTGCACCATTGGGGATTGACATGCCCATCACGCTCCCGACCTCCTTCACCGCGAACGGCGAGAAGTGGAAAGTCGAGTGGGTGGCGAAGTCGTCGGTGCGCGTCAACGGGTTCATGGCGAACGGGGGCGTCTATCCAGACAGGCATCTGATTCGCGTGTGTATTGGCACGAAGGCCAAGCCCTACGCAGTCGAGGCGATCTTGCACACACACGCTCACGAGCTTGGGCACGTTGTCACGCACTACACAGAGGAGGAGCGCATTGACCGCGAAGCGGCGCTTTACCTTGAAATCCGCCTGAGCGCTGGCACGGTGGACCTCGATGCGTGGGACGCGGCGTTTGCGAATGCTCGGAAGAAGCGAGCGAAAGGCAAGGAATCGGCGCGGCGCTAGACGCATTGCGCAGATCGTTCGCCCGCGTCGAACGAAAGCGCAGTGAAAGCTGCCGCGCGAAGGGAGCAAGCAATGCAGGACTGTGTAGATGAGCCTCCTAGTCCTGGCCGGCCTGGCGCTGCTCGGCTTTGTCGAGTGGCTGCTGGCCGTCAGGCGGGCCGTGTACGCCGCGCAGGGGAAGCGCTGGCGCTGTTCCTTCGTCGTGCTATGGGAGAATGTGCTTTCGCTTGCGGTGCTGGTCTACGTGGTTCGGGAATCGAGTTTGTGGCCGCTCCTCGCCTACTCCATTGGGGGTGGGGTCGGCGCGTGGTTCGGTGCCTCTCACAGCAAGGGAGACCGTGATGGAACGATGGGGCGTGGCGATCAGCGACCTGCACCTCGGCGGACTGACTAGCATCAGGCCACCCATCGTGCAGCTTGGAAGTGACAGCGAAGACCTTCACCACGGCCCCATCACCGCCCAGCTATGGAAGGCGTGGCAGGCGGCGATCAAGGCGCATGGCTCCCCCGACTTCCTCATCGTCGGCGGCGACATCGTGAACGGCAAGGCACGGAAGGACGAGGGTGTGGGCGTCTGGACTGCCGACCTCAAGAAGCAGGCCGAGTATGGGGCAGCGCTCATCAACCGGTGGAACGCCGACGTGGTGTTCGTCACCGAGGGCACGCGGTATCACGTTGACACGGTGAACGCCGACGAGCTTGCCGCCCGCGACGTGCATAACGCCGCCGACTACCACGGCATGTACGCCCCGCCCGATTGGAACCTGGACTTGTACGGGGCGGTTGTACACGTCTCGCACAAGATGGGCGGCACGAAGGTCTTCCAGTACCGCGGGACACCGCTTTCGCGCGAACTGACGATGAACCGTGTGATGAGTCGGGAAACTGAGGTCTTTCACGCCAACCTGATTCTACGCGGTCACGTTCACCACTTCTACCAGGTGCGGGCGGGAGCAAACTCCTGGTGCTGCACCATCCCGTGCTGGCAGTGCAGAACGAAGTACGAGGCGCTGGAAAACCCATTCGTGTGGATGCCCCAGATCGGCTACCTGGTGATCGCCATCGAGAAGGGGCGGATCGTGAAGGCCGAACCCATGCTGGCCGACGTGGTACAGCGGGCGGAACTCATTGACGTAGAGGAGGCGAAACGCCGTGTCAAAGCGCGTAACCAGACTGCCCGCCGTTGAGTTGACGCCAGAGGGTTACAACGCCGAGCTTGAGGCTGCTCCGGTGGAAATCAAGAAGCAGTTGTGGAGCAAGGCCGACCTGGCGATGATCAGCCGCTACTATCCGCAGGGCAAGAGTCCTATGCTCATCGGCCAATGCCTGTCCGTCAGGCGAAGCAAGCAGGCCGTGCAGAGCATGGCGCAGACGTTGGGCCTGAAGTTCGGTTCGGCTGCGACGGGAGGGCATGAACATGACCGCTGAGGGCATGACGGCTCTGGCGAAGCTCTACCTGGAATGCTCGCGCCACGCATCTTGGGCGGACATTCACTACTGTGACATGCACACCGTCGAGTCCGAGCTTGTGGGTCTTAGCGTCGCCGCGTTTTCCACGTTCGCGCAGCACTGCACTGTTGCGATGGCCGTGTCGTGCGCCCTCAAGCTGCCCGGCTGCACGGGCGGAACCTACCGGCAGGCATACGCCGAAGTGCTGGGAGCAAGGCCATGACTCGCCCGCGCCTCGTCACAGATATTTGCCCGCACTGCCGCGTGGCCGTGGGCACCTGTGAGATTCGCCAGCTTTACGACGGCGTGGCATACAGCCAGTGCCCCAAGTGCAAGCGTTGCTGGTCGCGCCAGGGCACACCACTGAAGCGCGGCCACCTGAGCAAGATCAACCGAGAGACCATCTTCACGCTGTAGGAGACAAGCCATGACCCCGACGAAGGAAGGATGCTACTACGCGCTGCTGTCCAGCGGCGACCCGATGGTGCCCGTATTCGTTCCCGACCCGAACGATCAGGGCGACGCGGCAAAGCTGATGCGTGCGACGCACGCCTGGGTGCTTGAGTGGGGCCCCCGCATCCCCTCCCCCGCTCTCTGAGGCCGAGCGCCTGAAACGCAAGGCCGCGTTCCCCCGCCCCTAGCCCCCGCCCGTAGCGCCCGGCGTCTGACTGATTGCCAGATTGCGAATCCTCAGATGCTCCTCAACGTGATGCTTTTGGCAGAGCCACATGACTTCCAAAGGCTTTGAGTAGTCGTCGTGATGACTCTCCGAGTCGATCCATCCGCATACCTCGCACGGTTCTCTCTGAATGTCGCCACGCATCACCGCTCTCATAACAGAGCTTCGGGCTTTCGCCCTGTCGGGATGGCGTTTTCGGTGTTGCATGCTGTACGCAGCCCGTTGCTTGGTGATGTGCTGGCCGTAACATTCTGGACAGACGTATAGACCCTTGGAGAGGGGCATCAGGCGCGAACACTGGCGAGCTACGCCGCAATGGTAGCATGATGTCCAGGCGGCGACTGGCAGTCGCCCCTTGATTGGTTGTGCGTCGTCATTGTGCCGAACCTTCCAGTCGGCCATGTACGCTCGCCTGCACGACCTACATTTGCCAACGGGAATTCCAAGAACGCCTTTCAGGAAATGCTCGGTGGGAAGGGCGCAATGGCAAGATGGGCAGACGCGAAAAACGGAGGGGGCGATGGGCGTTCTGGACATAAGGCAGACTCCTATGCAGAAGCCATGATGCGCTGCTCGATCACGTCGGCGCACTTGGCAGGCGGGGCCTTTGGGTTTTTCTTCCTGGCGGTCTCTGTAGCTCTCGCCTTGAGGACTTGCAGTCGCTCATAGGCTTCTGAACTGATTGCGACCCTGAGCCATCGTTGCATTCCATTTCTCCGTTGGGGGGGTATGGCGACACCAAAATTATACCACTGGCAGCGGTGCAAGTCAAGACGAAATGCACGAAAATGCAGAAAGTTGTATTTGCTGCCGGCATGTTGACATCGCATACCCGTTTGTGTTACGCTTGCTTCCGATGTGGTGTGCGAACGCGCACAGTTTGCGCCGCACTTCCGACTCGGAGGCAGCCGATGGCGCTCTCAGGACTCGACAAGGCCATCCTCGAAGCCCACGCCCGCTACGAGGGCAATCCCAAGCTCATCGGCAAGCACGCGCGCGAGAAGATGGGCGTTGAAGCGGCGGACATGCCCACGAAGCAGATTGAGGCGCGACTGAAGACGCTACTGGCGGGCAGCAACATCGAGGTGGCGGCGTTCTTGGAGCAGGAGCGCGCCCGCGACGAACTGCGGCGGCTGGGCAACAAGGAGAAGCTGGACGCCAAAGCCTACGATATTCAGGCGGGCCTGCTGGACCTCGATGTGACGATGGTGAGTAGCGCCAGCCAGCGCGTCCGCGATGCCGAAACCACGGCGTCGTGGTCAAAGGCCGTGGACTCCTCGGTGAAGCTCCGCAAGGAACTCAAGGTAAAACACCTGATGTACAACGTGGCCGCCATCACGCAGGCGATGCAAGAGAACGCGCAACTGCTGGCCGAGGACGCGGCGGTGCGCGAAGCTCAGGGAGAGGACAACCGGCCACAGCCGTTGATCACCGCCGTCATGCCGAAAGGGACTGGCGATGGGCAGGCTTGAAGAAAACGCGGCCAAGCGCGCCCAGAATGATCGGCTGATCGCCGAGGCGATAGCCGCCGCACCCCTCTTTGGCTTCTCTGTCAAGGACCGGCCATCGCAGGCCCCATTCTTCCGCGACGAGCATAAGGTGTGTGCCCTCTTGGCTGGCAACCGGGCGGGCAAGGACTACTGCCTTGACGCGGGCGTGGGCATTCTCTACTGCCGAGGCCAAGTGGTGCCGCTTGAAATGCCCTGGGCGTTTGACCGCTTCCGCAAGATGCGCGCCATTCAGCAGGGCCTTCCGCTGGCCGCCCGCTACTACATGCCCGTGCTGGATACGTGGGAAAAGGTCGTGGTGCCCAACCTGCTTCGCTTCATACCGGCGGAGTTCCGTGACGGTAGCAGGTCGTCTGACGGCAGCGGCTACAACCGCAGCGACTCGACGCTCTACATGAAAGACGGCGGGTGGGTCAAGGGCATGTCCTATCAGGGATTCAAGCAAGACCTGGGCACGGCAGAGGGTGTGGAACTTGACCTGATGTGTTTCAGTGAAGTCCCGCCAGAGGCGCTTTACGATCAAGCCTACAAGCGCGTGCGCCTGACGGGCGGTAAGATATGGCTGGCCTGCACGCGCAACGCCGCGACGTGTTCCTACTCGATGGGCTGGATCAAGTCGCGGATCGTGCGCAAGGGCGACGGGCAGCACGTGCAGCACTACAATCTCAGCGCGCGGGAAAACCTCTACGCGACGGCCAAAGAGGTCGGCGGCGAAGCTGGCGAGGAAATGATCCGCGCCTTCGAGGCCGAGCTTCGCGCGATGTCGCCAGAGGAAGTCGCCGTGACCGTGGACGGCGAGTGGAGCGGAGAGGGCGGCGTCGTGTTCAAGTCGTTCAACGACGACGATCACCTGTACGACATCCCCGGCGTGACGCCCGATCTGTTTGTGGCGTTGGCGCAGCAAGGGTGGGGCGAGATCGTCGCGGGCTTTGACCACAGCGGCAGCGGGGCAACCTATGTGCCCTACCTGTACCACGCTTTCAAGGCCATCGAGGAACTACGGCTGGCTCCGCAGGACTGGATTACGATTTCCGAGTACAGGCGAGCGGACGCCCGCTGCATAGACAACCTGCCCGCGCTGCAAGAGAATCAGCGGCGGTTCAAGCCGACGGATTACTTCTGCGATCCCAGCATGTGGTCTGATACGGCGGGCATGTGCGGCTTCGCGCCGGCGGTGCTTTACTCAGACCCTAGCAGGCTGCTGGGCCTGGTGCGCGCCAAAGAGCCAGATGCCTTCTTGGAGGACATGACGCCCATCGAGCCTCTGCGTAAGGCGTGCAATGCCCCCGGCTCCATAGACATGGGCGTGCAGATCGTCAGCGCGATGCTACTGAAGCGCGTTGGCAAGTATCCGTGGCCGCGCTTCCGGCTTCTCAAGGGCTACACGCCGCATGCCAAGCGCGGCTTCGAGGAGTTCTTCCGCAATTCGGACACGGTGCTGGCAAACGGCGGGGCGAAGTATTCGCCGCACTGCAAGGACGAGATTGACGCGCACCGCTATCCGCTGGCGGCCTTCGCCGGCCAGGAGAGCGAAGTCGAGGCGACGCCGAGCATCTACGTTCCGCGCCAGTATGGCACGGGCATGGCGGTCAGTGACTTTGTGGCCCCCGTGGGAGTGCCCTGGTCATGAGCGGCTACTTCAGGCCAGAAGATTGGGATGACGGCGGCAGCAAGCTCAACAGCGCGCTGGACCGCTTCGTTGAGTTCAGCAAGGCGTACATGAAGCTCAAGCTGACGCTGTTCACCCGCGCCTATCTGTACATGCACGGCATGCACGACCCAAATGAGTTTGACAAGAACCTTGACCAGCGGCAGCGGGACGCGCTGGAACGCGCCCTGTTCAAGCCCTATCTGTCCACGGCGGTCTTTGTCCTCAAGCCGCGTCTGAAGGACGCGCTCAAAGGCCAAGACCCGCCGTTTCGCGTGGTGCCGGACATCAGCACGTCCACGGTCATGGCCGGCGGGGGCCGCGAGTGGGATGAGTGCGAGAAGTACCAGGGCTGGATCAACTGGCAACTGGCGCAACACATTCAGTGGATGGCGATGCTCGACCCTCTGCTCATGGACTTGCTGCCCTACGGCACGGCGATAGCGAAGTTCGACTGGTATCAGCGCCGCGAGCCGATGTGGGAGTTGCAGGACGGGCCGGGCGGCCAGCTTCGCTTGGGCGAAAAGCTGGCGCCCGAAGTGGAAGGGCTTGTGACCGCCGAGGGCGGGCGCATGCAGGCGAGCCGGCTTGCCGAGGACAGGGTGCGCGGGCAGATCGTCAGCCCGTTCCACATCCTGCCCGACCCGATGGGCCGGTCACTGCACGGGATACACGACAGCCGCCCGGTGCGCGGCATTGCCGAGACGGGCATCGCGACCGTCGAGGAGCTTGTGGACGCGATTCTGGCCGACCCTGTGCGCGGCGGCTGGCAGATTCCTGCCCCAAGCACCAAGTCTGCAAGCGCCCCGAAGGCCCTCATGGCTGCGTTGGGGGCCAACAAGGGCGACGTGGGCGCGCGGAAGGAGCTTAGGAAGATCGCCCGCGAATGGCTCAAGACCTTTGAGGGCAGGGCGAGCGAGCTATCCGACCCGCTGCTTCGGCTACAGCAGCTTGTCAAGAAGGCACCTGCGGCCGGGCAGAACACGAATGAGAATGGCTTGCTCATCCCCACGCTGACCTTCTACGGGGCAGGCCCCGACCCGTGGTACATCGTGCGCGTGGGCGGCGACGAGGGCGTGGGCGGCACGATTCTGTGCAAGCGGCGCGGGCTTGACCACCCGTCGCTCTTTGCCCCCATCCCCTACGTGTTCTTCACCGCGAAGCGCATGGCGAACGAGCTTATGGGCATCGGCCTCATTCACCTGATTGCCGGCCTACAGCGCGAGGGCAATGCCTGGGCGAACATGCTCATGAACGCATTCGTAGACGGGGCGAAGGGCTTTACGCTGCTCGACAGCGGGCAGGGCATTACGATAGACAAGTTCGATGCCTCCCCGCGCAGGATGGTAGAGACGGTCAATCGCAGCGGCATCCCGCTGGGGAACATGATTCACCACACCGAGCGCCAGATTCCGAACGTGCCGGGCATCATGGCCGTGCAAAATATGATCGAGGACATGGTGAACCGCGCGAGCAGCGCGACGGACGTTCTGCAAGGCATGACCACGCCGGGCGATCCGGCACGCAGCGCCCAGTTGGCGGCCGGGCAGGGCAGCCGCAGACTCGATGACGACAGCGGGAACGTGGCGCTACAGGCGTGCGAGATGGGCGTGATCATAGACAGCCTCAACAAACAGCACGTTCTCGCCGGGCGATCGTACAGGGAGCAAGGGGACGGCCCGCCCACGGCGATGAGCATGCGCGACATCACGCCTGACATGGTGCAGCGTAACTACGAGGTTACTTTCACTGCCAATCCGGTGATCGTCAACGAGCAGCAGCAGTTGGCGGGCCACATTCAGTTCTTGACGATGCACAAGGACGAGCCTGATTTCAACGCGAGAGAGGGCCGGCTGGACCACGCCAAGCTGCTGCACAAGACGAATCCGCCGCGCTTCGACGTGGAGCCGGACACGACGGCCAAGATGGAGAACAACTACTTCCAAAAGACGGGCGCATTCCCGTGGCCAGCGCAGGAGGGCGATAACCACGAGGAACACGACGCCCTGCACCAGAAAATGGAGGCGTGGGCGCGTAACATGCCGAAAGACGTATCGCCCTTGCTTCTCTGGCAGGTGGCGCTGCACCGGCAGAGTCACGCGCCGTATCTTGGCGAGCAGGCGGCGCAGGGGGCGGACATGGTGCCCACGACTCAGGTGCCCAAAGCGCCGGAGCCTATGATGCCGCAGGAGATGCCCTATCGCGGCGAGCCTGGGATGCCCGCCACGGAGCCGGTTCCCTTGCCGATGCCCGTGAAGGACGCGATGGCGGAAATGGCGCCAGAGCCGGGGGCCGCACAATGAGCGCGATTCCAACAAAGACGATGGTGGACTTTCGCAAGCGCATCCATGTCTGTCCTGTGTGTGGACAATCTTTCCCCAATGCGGATATTCATGGGCGTATGACTCATCTCTGTTGCGCAGATTGCAAGGCAGGACTCCCGTGCAAGGCTAAGGATATGTACCCGAACATGCACGCTCATGGTGAAGGACTGATAGCCTACATGCCAGAAGCGGGAGCGCAGCAATGAGCGAGCCGAACGACACCGCCGTATGCCACGCACCGCTGCCCATCGTCTACATGACGCGGGAGCAGCAGGGCGCGGTCATTGACTGGAGCAACACTATGGCGGCGCTGGCGCGCACGCCTGGCTTTAAGACGTTCAGGAACGAGTGGTGGGAAAAGTACACGGCGGCGCTCAGTGGGCTGCGCCAAATCGCAAACACTGAGCGCGTTACGGAGTTGCGCAACAAGGCATCTGTAGCCATGCTGCCGGAGACTTTGATTTCGGCCATCGAGTCGTTCGCGCAGACGGCGGAATCTACGCCGGCCATCAGATATACCAGGGCGCCGATTGCCAACGAGAAGGACGCCATAGATGCCCTGAAGAAGGGCGAAGAAGCCGACGCGATGGTGAAGACCGTCGGATGGAGTCAACTATCGCTCTTGCTGGCGGGCATGGTGTGGGCGGCGGACTGCCTGCTGCCGCGCGTGCCTGCGGAGAGCGTGCCATACGTTCGGGAAATGCACACACACATTTTGACGATCTTTGACGAGATTCAGGCGGCCATTGACCGTGGCATAGTCGCTGCGGCCTGGCTGACTGATGTGGCGGAGAGAGAGAGAGAGGAGTAGCACGATGCCAGAAGGGACGGTCGTGGACACCCAAAGGCAGGCGGCTGTTGCCGGCCCCGCGCAGGTAGCTCCTGCTGCGGTGACACCCGGCGGCCCCGCTGCGCCCGCGGCCCCGCCGCCCGGAGGCCCCGTTGCCCCGGCCCCGCAAGGGACACCCGAACAAGGCAGCGGTGGTGCGCCGGACCTGGATGCAGCGTTTCGACGCGCGGAGGAGCACGGGCTCAAGGAGCAGAATGCACAACTGCAAAAGCGAGTGGGCGACCGGCAGGCCGAGCACGACCGGCTTATCCGTGTGGAAAAGGAGTTGAAGGCGCTGGCTGGCGACAACTATCTGGAGGTGCTGACCCGTAGGAGCGTAGCGGCGCAAGCCGTCCCGCAACCTGCGACGCCAGCGCCGACCGTGGCAGCGCCAAGCCCAGCCCCGTCCGCGCGTCCCATCAGCAGGGAGCGGGCGGGGGAAATCCACGCCGAGTTCATCAGGGCGTGGTCCGGCGGGCAAGAGTACGTATTCACCCCCGACGGCGAGATCGACTTCGACCCTAGCACGAGTAAGCCCAAGACTCGGGCCACCCCGCCAGACCCAGGGCGGGCACAGGAGATTGCGGAAGAGTACGATGCCAGGTTCCGCGCGGCGGGGTTCAAGCCGCCGTGGCCCAGCAACCTGGTGACTAGCGCGGCGCAGGCCGCCCCGACTCCGCAGCCTCAGTCGCAAGCCCATCAGCCGGAGCAGGTATCGCAAGGCCCGGACGCCTATAGCATCTATGAGAACCAGAAGCAATGGGCGGCCGAGTTCAGGAACGACGTGGCAGCCACCGCGAAGCGGGTCGGCTACGATTGGTTCAATGAGCAGATTCCGGTTCCCTCAGAAGGGGGCCGGGAACTGGTCATGACGCGATACGAATACCTTGAGCAACTGTCGGCTCCGACGCGCGAGAATCCGCGTGGCATTCCACTCCTGAAGGTGATTCCTCTGCGCGCGCTGGTGGACAGGATCGCCTATGTAGCGGACCAGCGTGCGAACGCTGGCGGCGCCCCAGGGGCGGTGAACACCAGCGGCTCGGCCGGCCCCGTGCTGGGGCCTTCGGAGCGCAAGCAGCGCGCCGATGAGATGCGGCAGCAGAACCTAACAGACGAGACATACTCGGCTGATCCGCCGCCCAATCAAGCGCGCCAAGTGCGCGTCGTCGGCGGCAGGCTGTCGGTCTAGCTCTCTTTCTCTGCCGGTAGCACGGTAGAGGAGACCTGACGATGCCAAGTGATGCGAACCAAGTCCTCCTGGGTGCCCCGGTGTTCTACAACGCCGGCTACACCCAAGTTGGCCCTGGGGGCAACCTCACGACCCTGAACACCTCGGTCAGCCAACTCAACATTGACGGCGGGTTGGCGCGGCCCCTTCAGAAGCCGTTCTTCGATCCCAGCATCTACCTGATCGGGGAGAACATCACTCCCCTGACGGACCTGAGTTCCAAAGCCCCTTTCACGGAACTCACGACTGACCAGTTCACCTGTGAGTACACGGTGGACCGCATGCCGCCCGACATCACCAGGGCGATGGGCAGTACCGCTCTTGCCGGCACGATACTGCACGTTCAACACGGCGAGATGTTCGTGCCTCGTTCGACGGTCTACGCGCGCCAGGCGGGCGAAGCCTTCGGTCAGGTGTCGTCTGTGGCGTTCGTCGCCGGCTACACCGGCACCGCCGATGTCACCGTGGCGTGGTATGCGGGGCAGGCCCCGACTGTCGCGATCACGGCGGGCATGGACCTCATGGTGACGGGCAATGCTCACGCCGAGCATAGCCTGCCGCAGTTCTACCCCATCACGGGCAAGGTGCAGGCGTTCGCCTACCTTCAGCAGCTCAAGTTCGGGTTCGAGGAATCCGAGCGCGTGAAGGTGAGCCAGTTCCAGATCGGCGGCGACGTGCTCGCTACCGAGATGCGGAAGCTGCGCCTCTTTGCCACGGTGGAGATCGAGAAGGCGCGGTGGTGGAACCGTACGGGCCTTGCCGCGGACGGCACGGGCCGCATCGAGGGCATCTACCATGTGGCGGGTGCAAGCCGAACGGACATGCTCACCGCGGACCTCACCGAGACGCTGTTTGACGACGCCATTGACCGGCTGCGGCGTCACCGGCCGGGCGAGAACTACGGTCCCGTGATCGCGTTCTGCTCGACCCGTCAGCGGCGCATGATCACCGGCTTTGGCGCCACGAGCCGTCGGATCGAGCCGACCAGCAAGGAGTGGGGCCTGGACGTGAACAAGTGGCTCGCCTCGGACGGCGGGGGTGAGGTCATGCTTCACACCTGCAAGCTGTTCGATGCGTGCGGGCGTGATGATCTGATCGTGCTGTTCCGCATGGACCCGAAGGCGTTCTTCACCCTCAAGGGCACGCTGCGCCCCGAACTGTCGTGGGTTCCCCACGTCATCCCGAACGGCGCGCCGTGGTCTGCTGGCCACTACGAGCGGATTCTCGGCCAGTTCGTGAAGGATGCTCGCGGCCATGTGGGCATTCTGTACAACCTGAGTGCGGGTGCCACCACCATCTAGTGCGGGCACGCATACGGGCGGGGCGGCATGGGCTGCCCCGCCCCCTGCCCGCCAACACAGGAGACAAGAATGGCTACGAATGTGCGGGCGGAAGGTCGGCGCGGTAGCGGGCAGGAGGAGTACACGCCGCAGGTGGAGGCGCGAGACATCGTGGAGCCGGTGCAGGAGCCGGCCGCCGAAGTCGAGTACTCGCTTGATCCTGTCACGTACATCTACTCCGAGTCTGGCCAGTTCCCCGACAAGAACGCCACGGGCGAGCCGCCGCTGATTGTCCTGATCATCAAGCCAGAGTTCAAGGCAATGAACACCATGACGCAGCGCATGGTGACATACGACCGCGGCATCGAGGCCGTGTTCAACCCGGCCTACACCACGCCCAGCGTGGCGAAGATGCTGCCCGAGTACATGAACCATCACAGGCAGCTTGGCGTGACCGACCCGGCAGAGGTTCGGCGCAAGGCTCTCGATAGCATCGCGGCGGACATTCGGGAGATCAAGCGCAAGATCGAGACCTCAGACTTGTGGATTGGTGGCAAGGTGCGCAAGGCCGAGGACGTATTCAGGCCGCCGACGGGTGAGAGAGCTTTGGCCGGGGCTGTGGCTGCCGGCACGCCGCCAGAGCAGATTGCCGCCGCGATGACGCAGGAGCAGCTTATGGCCGCCCTGAAGTTGAAGGGCATTGACCTGAGCAAGTTCGGGCAGACTGCGAAGGGAGCCGCCGATGGGGCTGATCATACGGCCTAACGGGCTGGGTCCGTGGCGGTCCAAGTATGGGTTTGAGGAGGGCGAGGGCCTGGACAGGCACGGCGCGCCTGGCGCGGGCAACACCACGGAGGAGAACTTCTGCACGTGCAGCATTCACGACGAGCGGGTCACGCGGCGGTTTGACGCCCCAAAGGGCGTGGCCCCCGTATGTGGCCATTGCCATGCCCGGCTGCGGCGCGAGGGTGAGATTGCGGATGCCCTGGGTACTCCAGACGGCAACCGCTGCCTGCCCGTGACGCACCCTGAGCGCGGGTCGCCCGCAGTGGACAGGATGGTTCGCGTCGGCCCCAGTCCTGGGATAGTTGCCGCGAAGGAGGCGTAGCATGCCGGTAGTCACCTGTGGCGACGTGCTGGACCAGTGCTACGTCATCGGCGGGGGCACCCCCACGGACGCGAATGTGATCGCCGCCTACTTGGCGGGGCTGAATACCGCTTACGCGCGCGTGTGGAGCTATGCCCAGGCAGAGGGCTTCACATGGGCGCAGCGGCAGGGCGTTGGGCTTGCCGTGAGCGCCGCAGCGGACAATGTGATTCTGCCCGACGGTACTACTGTGCTGGACACGACGGCTGCCATTCCGCCCCGGTGCGTTAGCGTGGTGGGCGTGGCATTGGACTCCACGGCGCGACTGCTTGCCAGGATGCCAAAGGACAGGTACGAGGTGTCGTATGGCAGCCTTCTGGGATCGACGCGGGGGACGCCGCTCTACTTCGACCCTTACGGGTGGAACGCTGCGCGGCAGCAGATTCTTTGGCTCATGCCCCTGTCGGCCGATGCCGACGTGGTGTACCTGGACTACGTGGCGGGCTACACGCCGCTTTCCACCAGGGCACAGGAGTTGCTTGTGCCGGTAGACGAGCGCGAGCTTGTGGCCCAGTTGAGCATTCAGCACGTCAACGCCCGCGACACCATTGACGAGGCCATCGTGCGGATGTCCATGATCGCCACAGAGGAGCTTTGGCGCGGCCTCAACGCGCGTGCGGCACAGTACAAGGCCCGGCACCCGATGGTCTACTGAGGCACGTCATGCGCGACGAACAGCGGCTAACGATGTCGGCCCTCCAGGTCGGGTCTATGGTGGACGCGATAGACCCTGCCGTGCATCCCGTGGGCACTTCCAAAGAGTTGCGGAACGTCCGGTTCGACCGGGGCACGCTCGACAAGCGGCTCGGCTGGATGCCCATGTTCATCACGCCGCTGCCGTGTGCGGGCGTGATCAACGCGAAGGACGGGGCCTACCGGGACACCAATGGGCGGCTGCACAGGCTCTACGTGGGCGATGGTGGGCAACTTTACCACGCCCTGGGCGAGCATCCTGTGGTGTGGACGCGGGTGCTTCTGCATCAGGACGTGGCGTGGGCGTGGGACGCGACTTATCGGGCGACGTTCGCGGAGTGGGGGGATGATCTGATCATCGGCTTCTGGCAGCCGCCGGAGAGCATCGTGACGCCCGCGACGGGTGCGCAGTGTCTACGGTTCGACGGCACGAGCGATGACATGGCGTCTACGCCGGGCGTGGCGAATCTGACGGGGCCTGCGGCGGCGGCCCTTGCGGCGGACGTGAACGATCTGCTTTCGGGCATGCTGGCCTATGACTCGGCGGCGCTGGGCTTGCAGTGGGAAACGGTTTCGCCCGTTGACCCAAGCGGCGTGATGCTGGCGGCGATCATTGCGGGCGGGCCGCCAGACGACGCCGTAGTGACCGCTGCGAACGCGGCGCTGCCCGGCCTGCTTGCCCTCGTTCCCGGCACGGTGCCCACCTACCTGCGCGACAACATGCTCAGCGGCACGATTCGCGTGGGGCTTGTGTCGGGCATCATAAACATGGCTGCTCGCATCACCACGCTCAACGGGTCTAGCTCTTTGGGCATTGGCGAGCGTGTTGTGCTGCTGATTGAGGACATCCTTGCCGACGCCTTTGCGAACCTGACGCCCACGGTCGGCCCATTCCATGCGTTCGGGGTGAGCCTGCCAGAGCCGACCGTGGCGCCCACGGCGGCGATTACGGCAGGCACGGGCATCCTCTTTGGCATCTACGAGTATGGCATCACATTCAGGGACGCGGACACGGGCTGGGAGAGCGATATGGGGCCGACTGTCACTATAGACTTCGCCCGGCCCGAGCCGCCTCCGACGCCGCCCACGCTGGCTATTGTCACCGCCGGCGTTCCGCCCCTGCCAGTGGCCGGCAACGTGCCTGTGGGGACGCACGGCTACGCTTACTGCTACAGGTCTACCCTTGCGCCCACATACCGTTCGCCCTTGTCGTTCCCCGCCCATGTCACCCTTGACACCGCCGGGCAAGTCACCGTTAGCGGCTTAGTCGCGTCCACGGAAGCCCTCATGGGCATCATTGAGATTTACAGAACCACGGGGGATGTGGCTCGATTCCTAGCCAATGGAACTGCGGGCGTGCCCTACACGGACAATCTTGCCAGCACGTCAACGACGCTCTACGACGAGGGCAGCGCGGCCATCTCGGTTACGGGGGCCTCGCTCTACGCGGGGGGCGGTTCGGTTGCCAACGGGCGCGTCGTGGGCCGCTGCATCTATCGCAAGGACAACGGCGTGGGCGAGTTCAAGCGCGTGAGTGTGGCTCTTGCCGACTTTGGGAACACGAATCCCACCACGCCCTACACGGATAGTGCAGAGACGCCGCTGGGCGACACCTGGGAGCGCAGCGTGGCCGTGCCTCTCATGGGCGTCGTGGCCGCCGGCCCCGACAATCGCCTGCTCTACCTGAACGACCTGGGCAACCGCCTGCCCGCACAAGGCTATCATTCGGCCGGCCCCACGCGCCCCGAATCCCTTGCCACGACCGACATTCAAGACCTTGACACCACGCTGACCGTTGGGGCCGCCCACGATCCTATCACTGCTTGCGAGAACGGGAACGACGGCTGGCTGATCGGTAAGCGCCAGACGATTCACTACCTGAATCGCGCCACGGGCCAAGTCGAGAGCGTGCTTAGCGCTCGCGGGAACGTCAGCCCCGGCACGATGCAGCTAATCGGCAATCGCCTGGTGATGCTCACCGCCGAGGGGCCTGGCTGGCCCGACTCGTCCCTTCCGCTTGGGTTCCACTTCTGCGGCCCCACGGCAAACGAGTTCTGCCTTGCCAGCACTTGGGAGGGCGTGGTGAAGGCGCGGCTGCCCTACGCATCGAGCTTCCACATCCCCGCAAAGGCGCTGGTGGGCTGGCTCGTGCAGCGGTGTGCCACGGGTAGCGACAACGACACGCTCATCCTATGGCAGTACAGTTACGACCCGCCGAACGGGCGCGTGTGGATTGACGATCATCCGAACATGGCCTGCCTCATGAAGATACCCGAAGCTGGCAGTTCGCTCGTCACCATCGAGGCCGTGATTTGTGTGGGCAGCACGAGCATTCCCATCATCCTGCACCACGGGGAGCATCCCGACGGCATGCTCTACAACGTCTTCGGCACCGTCACGGGAGGCAACGGCGTGCTGGAGCTTGCGATCAATTCAACGCTCCCCGATACCGCCATTGGCTCCATGCTCTGGGTCACGGGCGGCGCTGGGAGTCGCGTGGGCAGGGACGTATTGCCGTGCGAAAATGTCGCGGCGGTGATTACGGGCATGGGCAGCAACAGAGTGTATACTCAGGGCGTGCTGGCCGTCGCGCCCGGCAGCGAGTTCCTTGTGGGCGGCTTTCAGCGCCGGTGGTGGCCCAACTTCAACGTGGGCAACACTCAGGCGTTCAAGAAGTTTGTCACCGGGCATTTGCGAACCGATTGACACTGGGGAGCATGAAAGGGACTGACTGTGGTTACGCGACGCGGTGCTTTGGCGTCCTTGACTGGTGTGCTGGGGCTGGGCTTGGCCCCCGAATACAAGCAAGGATCAGAACTCGGATGGGAAGTTCTGCGCCAATGGGACTTGCCTACTGGCAGTCCTTTCCATTGCATCGGCACCTCAATCCCCGTTCTGTTGGTGGACAGCGGGCAGGGAATCACGGAAAAACGGATCAGGGAGGCCGCGGCCACGGCTGGCGTGACGTTCAACTGCGCCATTGTGGAAACGCTCAATCGCTGTGGCATGCCGCTGGCGGACATGGCGGCGCAACTGGGTAACGGGGGGCAGGTGCCCCTGTTCGTGACTCTGGAACGCAAGGGCGATGTCGAGCGCGTCAGCGTGCTGACGCCGCACGGGTACATGATTCTCGACACCGAATGGGCGCTGCGCGCGCTGCGCTTCTGCAAGGAGGCGTGAGCATGTCGGACGCTGTGCGTGCGGCGCGGGAGTGGCTGGCGAATGAGGCTGCGCAGGAGTGGCTGGCGAACGCAAGCCTACTCGGTTGGCCGCTAGAGGTTCACAAGCGTATCGTGCTTGCCGAGCAAGGGTGTGGCGATACCGCACGCGCCATTACCCTGTGCGGGGCAATCAGCAAAACTTGCGCGGGAGGTGGGCGGGTAATCACCCTCATATCGCATTACGACGGCACGATGGCCAAGCGCGACATGGCAGAGTATGCCATGCGTTGCGGCTTCATTGGCGATTATGTTGAGGCCCCCACGCCCGGCGGCGTTCGCCTTGAACGTGGGGAACTTCTGGCGGCTTTGCTCCCTCACTGCGATGTGCTCTATGACGCCATGAGTCCAGTGGTCAAAACCTACTACAAAGACGATCTTGCGGCGCAGGCGCTCGCCGATAGCCGATTGGCTCCCTACGGGGCCATCTATGCCGGCTATCCGTTCGACAGTTGGCGGCTCTGGCACGTCAGGCGTTCGTGGGCGGACCTAATGGCAGCCACGACGGGCCTAGATGTGCGTGCCAAAGACCTTGCCTGCGCCGCGCCGCTTGAGTGCGCTCCGTTGCCGCCCGCAGCCGCCGTGCCCCCCGGTGGGTCAATAGAAGACCTGGCGGCCAGCAGCGGTTTGGCTGAGTTGCCCGCCTTTGCCGAGGCGCGGCCCTATGTGGTCATTCACCGTGGCGCGGGCGGCGACGGGCGCAACAAGACCATGCCGCGCGCGGTTGCGAACGCGATCATCGCGCGGCTGCAAGGCGCAGGCTTCCCCTGCGTGCAGGTGGGCATGAAGGGCGAGGAGTCGCTGCCGACACAGTGGAAGATGCTGGGTCTGCGGCTGCCCTTGACCAATAGGCTTATCAAGGGCGCGCTGTGTCTGGTGGACAACGAGGGCTTCCTGCCGCACATGGCAAAGGGGCTTGACGTGCCCGCCGCAGTGCTATTCAGTGTCACGCCCTATGAGGTCTACTCGCTAGAGGGCAACCTGAACGTGCCCCCAGGGCTGAGCGCGTATCGCAAAGAGGAGTTGCCGCGCGACTTGTCGCCGGCTCACCTGAAGGCCCTTGTGGGCGCGCCGCGCCAGTGCCCGCACGCGACCTGCTTCTGGGGCGGCGGCTGGACGTGGCCGCAGAACGCGCAGCGCGAATGCCGCCTGTCCATGCCCATGTACAACCTTCACACGCCCTGCCCCGGCGAGTGCATGAACTTCCCCCGGCCAGACGACGCGGCGCGCATCGTCGCGGAGTGGGTGCAGAAGCTCGCGGCAGAGAAACGGGGAGCCGATGCCGCCTGATGACAAGACGCCCAATGAACGCCGCCTCGACCGACTCGCCCGCATTGGGAGACGTGAAATGCCCCAGATTGTGATAACCAAGCCGCCCGCGCCCGCACCTGCCCCGCCGGGCAAGCCCTACGATCCGTTCTGGTACTACAAGCACATCGGCATGAAGTCGCCCAATGCTGCGCCCGCTGCCGTGGTCGCTCCCGCAGAGCCGCCATTCGTTCCCACATTTCTCCCGCGCACAGGCAAAACTGGCGTGCTACAGGTGGGGCCGGTGCTGGCAGAGTTCGGATGGGAGCTTTCCGTCGCAGCAATGGCCCGCAAAAGGGCACATGGCTATGAGCGTGTGATCGTGTCAACGCGGCCATCCCGCAACGCCCTTTACGCCGATTTCGCCACGGACTTCCGCCCGCATGACATCGAATGCGAATGCGCGTTCGTGTGGCCGTGCAGGGACGCGGTTGTTGACTACTCGCGCATCGGTGCGCTCATTGTCAAGGGCGCGGAACTCATGCCCATCACTATCTACAACCCGTTCCTGCCAGACCAGAGAGAGTATGTCGGCTACGGGAAGTTCGACCAGCAGTATGAGGGCGTGATCGTCCTGCACGCGCGGAATCGCAAGCACATTCCTGCCCGCAACTGGCCTGCCCACAAGTGGGCGTGGGTGGTAGACGAATTGCGCAAGGCGGGCGTCACGGAGCGCTTCGTTTGCATCGGCCATCCAGGCAGCGCCTTTGCCATCCCTGGTTGCGACGACTTGCGGGGCATTGACCTTGCCGAGCAGATGAACGTCCTGCGCAGTGCAAAGGCTGCGATGGGCGCGTCGAGCGGCCCCATGCACTTGGCGTCATTGTGCGGATCACTAGACGCGGGCGGATGCCCTCACATGGTATGGTGCGGCGGTGAGCCGTCTGAATCTTCCTCTACGATCAAGTACTACGAAAAGCTGTGGAACCCGTTCGGAACAAAGGTGCTGGCATACGCGCGCCCTGATTGGAACCCTGAGAAGGAAATGGTTCTCGCGTGGGCGCGCGACTTCCTTGCCGAGTTGCCAGCTCGGCGCGAACCTGAGCCGATGGTACTTGTTGTGATGAGTACTATCCCGTCGCGTGCGGACGGACTGAATGCCCTTGTGGGCAACCTGCTGGCCCAGGACTTGCGGGAACCCTATGCACTACACATCTGCTATGACGGGTTCAAGGAAGTGCCCGCGCGATCCACCGCGCTGGCCCGCCTGAGAGCCAGCGGAGTGCGTATCACAGAGGAAGCGTTCCCCGACGGCCCATCGGGCACTACGCGCCGGCTTCGCGCTGTGGGGCAGCATCCTGGCGCGGACATCGTGGCCTTCATGGACGACGACATCGTGTATCCGCCCGACTACCTGTCTACGGGCGTCAGGGAGCTGCGCAAGGCGGCAGACGACGTGGCGACGGTGACGTTCCACGGCAAGGTGTGGCGGTCTCGCGGGTTCCGCGACTTCTACCGCGTGAGCTTCGACTGCGCGTGCGATGCGGAGCAATCCCTTCATGCCCCCGGCGTAGGTGTGTCGTTTAGCCGCGCGCCGTTTGTGCGCTCACTGGTAGAGCGAGAGGACTTCGGCCAGTTCGCCTACGCCTGCGATCTCCTGTTCGGCTTCGCCGCGTGGCAGCAAGGCAAGGGTGTCGTGGCCCTGCCGCACAAGGCGGGCTGGCTGCGGAACTTCCGCGAGTACGACGACGCGGTGTGGGTTGCTCGCCACGTAGAGCAAGGCAACATCTTCGCCAGCATGGTAGAGAGGGGATGGAGGGGCTTGTGAGAATAGAGCAGTGCAGGCCGTCGCGCTACATGACAGTGCTGGGGCAGCGCTTCATGGACCGCTACGCCCTTGCCCCCTACACAGACCCGGACAAGCCCGCCATCTTCTTCGGGTGCTACTACGTGACACAGAAGGGCGTGGAATGCCGGGCGGACATTGACGCCGTGCTGAAACATCGCTCGTTCGCGGCGATCATCTGGACAGGCTCGGATATCATGCGCGTCTGCGACCCAGCCTTTGCCGAATTGCGGGCGCGAAAGAACGTCCACCACATCGCTAACTCGTCATTCATTGCCAGCGACCTGTTCGCCGCCAATCTTCCATTCGTCAACCTGCCTCTGTGCGCGTCCAACCTGTCCATGTTCTCCCCCATGCCCAAGGGACCGTGCGTCTACAGCTACCTGAGTCACTCGCGGCCCGAACTCTACGGCAATGCTTACATCCCGCAGATCAGGGCGGCCATCCCAGACCTTGAGATCATCGAGGGCTACTCTACGCCGCCGGGCAATCATGCCTATGAGCAAATGCCAGCCATCTACGCGCGGTGCTTCATGGGCCTGCGGCTGACTTTGCACGACGGCTTCCCCAACACGGTAGTCGAGATGGGCGTGATGGGCCGTCCCTGTCTGTGGAACGCCTACATGCCCAATGCCATCCCGTGGTTCGGCATTGACGACATCGTTGACTCGATCCGTGAGGAACGGAAGCATGTGGGGGAAATGGACGTGCGGACGGCAGATCGGTGCAAGGCGTTCATGGACGTGGGCGACGGGTGGCTTCACACATCCTTCTACGAGGCGGAAGAACCATGCCTTCCGTGACGTGCATCATGCCCGCGTTTCAGCAGGCAGAGTACATGCAAGAGGCCGTCGCGTCCATTCTGGGCCAGAGCTACGCGAACCTGAAACTGCTGATCGTGTCCGTGATGGGCGACGATGCCACTGGCGACATGGTGAAAGACCTCGTTGACCGCTACCCTGACCGCGTGGCGAGCGTGCAGAGCCACTACGCCTGCATCCCCCATCAGATGAACTTGGGATTCAGCCGCGTGACGACAGACTACGCCTTCCTGGCCGCGTCAGACGACATCTGGTTGCCAGACACCTGTGAGAACTACGTGCGCGTCGCGGAAGAAGCGAATGCCGTGGTTGTCTACCCATCGTGGTACGTAGGCACAGCGAGCGGAGCGATAGTGGGGGTGCGGACAGACGTGCCATCGCGGTTTGATCCCGTCCTCATTGAGAAGCGGTGTTTTATCACCGACTGTTCGCTCGTCAGGACGGCGGTGTTCAAGCGCTTTCTGCCCATGCGATTGGAAAGCGGGTGGTTCTTCATTTACGACGTATGGAAGCGCGTGGCGCGAGTTCACGGCGACCGCTTTGTTCCACTCGGCTCGCCCGCGTTCATTTATCGGCAGCACGAGAAGTCTGAGCATGAGACGAAAGTGGCGACGAATGAGCGAAAGTACTTGCCAGTGACGATAGGCGACGCGCCCGCGATGTACCGCGACTGGCCGGCAGCGAACGGGCGATTGAGCAATAAGCAGATTGCCTACACGGGCGACCCTGCGGCGCTCTTGGGGAAAGAGGCGGATGTCCTCTTTCGCAAGGTGCTTGTTCATTGGACGCGCGAGACCTATACGCGCGCGCTGGTAGACGCTCTGGCGAAGCGGTCGTACATTCATCTCGCAGACGATCCGGCCATCGGGGAGCTTCCGCAGCCGCATTACCGCCTGACCCCCAAGCGCGACGTGCGCTGGTGGGTGTACAATGACATCTACCCTGGACTTGGGGAGACCTAGCCGTGCTGGTGAAGTACAGTCCGTGGCTGAGGTACTTCGGTGAGTACCTGTGCGGCTACTTAGGTGGTAAGCCGCTCATGGGCACGCCCCCCATTCCCGATGCGGACAGATGCTTCATGGTGGGATGCAGCCTCTACGGGCCGGCAGAGGTTGCGCACCTTGAGGAACTCGTTAGCAAGGTGCCGCGTGTGGGCGTGATGTTCACCGGCGGCGACCTTTTGCAAGTGGCCGAACTCCACCCGAATCAGCGGGCTAAGGCACAGAAGGCATTCGAGCGCTGCCGCTTCTGCATAGACGGCGGACGCGACAGCGTAGCCGAAGCCGAGGCACTGATACAGCATGTCGTGCGAGTCGTCAACCTGCCCCCAAAGCACATGCACGCCCTGCGCCCGCTACCGCAAGGCGACACCTTCCACATCAGCTTCCGCGTGTCACCCACATACCCAGAGGACTACGGCTACTCTCTGGTGGACGGAGCCGCGCGATTGCTGCCCAACACATTTCGCTTTCACCTGCACCACGTCGCCGGCTTTGATTCCAAGCACAAGCTCCCGCTGCCGCTGCCCACCAATCTTGAACTGCACCCGAAGGGCATCGAGGACATGGACGCATTCCTATCTACGGTGTCCTGCTCGCTCCGCTTTCCCAAGCACGACACGATCTCAATGGTGTCAATCGAGGCGATGCTGGCAGGTCGCTACGTGCTGACCAACAGCAAGCAGACGCGGCACGCCATCGTGGTAGACGAAAACCCACAGGCCATTGCCGACGCCATCCTGCGCGCGCGCGACCTCTGCCGCAAGAGGCCAGAGGGCAACACCTACGCCAGCAACTACTACCACTCGGCTCACTCGCCGCAGCAGTTTGTGGACTTCGTTGACGACCTATTGAAGTAGGACGCGACCGTGACCAGTGAGCAACTACTCGCGGAACTTCAAGACGGGTCGGGCGCGGCTCCGCACTATCGCTTTCACCCCCGCGTGTGGGAGCAAGATGGGTGCGTGGTTGACCTGGGTTGTCTGGGCTGGGATTGGAGTCGGCTGTTCATGGGCAGGCGGCGCGTGGTGGGCGCTGATCCCGCCGAAGCGGACACGCCGTCAGGTTCGGAACTCTGGCGCGGATTCGTCGCGCCCATGACTGGCGAGTTGCAGTACGGGCGGGGTCCGAGCGGAATGCCCGCCGGTTCGGCGCTCATTGGCGGCAAGCTCTCTGCCCCCGCCCTCAGTTGGCAGGCGTTCAAGGACCGTTTCGTAATCCAGGCCATCAGCCTGCTGAAAATGAACATCGAGGGCATGGAATACTCCCTTCTCCCTATCGTGCCTCAGTCTATGGCAGACCAGATCGTGGTATCGTTCCACCACCCGTTCGGCTCATTCTCGCCGTCGGCTACGCGGGCAATGATAGGCTTCCTGTCTGAGTGGTACTGGCATTGCGAAACGTGCCCCAAGTGGGGCTGGCACCTTTTTCTGAGGAAGCGATAGCGTGAAGATCGTCCTAGTGCATGGGAAGTACTTCAACTCCTGGGAAGCGCTGGGCATGGGCTACATCGGGGCGGCGCTACGGGCAGCCCTGCCCGATGCGGACATTCGCTTCTTTCAGGGCTGCTTCGATAGCAAAGAGGACGTGCTGACTGCGGCAGCAGGGGCGGACCATCTGATGTTCTCCTGCACGAGTCCGTCCTACGCATGGTGCAGGGACATTGCCCGCGAGTCGAAACGCAACAGCCCCGGCACCAAGACCAGCATCGGGGGCTACCACGCCTCTGCCGACGTGGCGCGCGTGGCAAGGGACAAAGCCTTTGACCACATCGTTATCGGGGAGGGCGACGCCGCCGCAGTGGACATCGTGATGGGCTTGGGCAAGCCGACACAACGCGGGCAGCAGATTGACATGGCCGCGCTGCCCATGCCTGACCGCAAACTCATCCGCAACGAGCGCAATATCCAGGTTGCTTTCATTGGGAACGGCAAGCGAATCACATCCTTTCAGAGCCATCGCGGCTGTCCGTTCAACTGTGTCTACTGCGCCGACGGGGCGAAGAAGACCATGTACCAGGGCATTCGCTCGCGTCCCGTAGGACACCTGCTGAGCGAAATGGCGCTGGTGACGCAAGCCTATGAACTTGACCTTATGAAGTTCTGTGACGCGACGTGGAACTACGCCAAGTGGTGGGTGAAGGACTTCTGCCGGGAGAAGATCGCCCGCGACTTCACCACGCCCTTCTTTGCCAACATTCACGCGAACGTCTGTGATGGCGAGATGTTCGACCTCATGGCCGAGGCAGGGTGTCAGGGCGTCGGCTTGGGCGTTGAATCCGGCTCGCCGCGTATCCTGTCCACCATCGGCAAGGGGACAACGCGCAAGACGATATCGAATGCCCGGCAACTGGCCCAGCAGCACGGCATCCACACGCGCGGCTACTTCATTCTGGGAATGCCCGACGAGAACGGCAGCGACCTTGCCATGACAGAAGCGTTTGCCGAGGAGCTTGACCTTGACGAGTATGGCTTCAGCATCCTCTGTCCCTATCCGGGCACGGCCTTCTACGGCAAGGACTTGGAGGGCATGGACTGGTCTGAGACCGACGAGTATGCCAACGACTTCTGGCACACGAAGTACCTGAGCAACCCTGAATTGAAAGACTGGCAGGCCAAGTTGGTGGAACGATTCGGCAAGCGCATGACGTGGCACAACACACAGGAGGCAGGCAAGTGAGGCGCGTTGTGGCCGTCATCGGCGGCGCGGGTTCGCTCGGCAAGAACCTCTGCCGCATGGCCCTAGACTCGGGCTTCCGCATTCTGGCCGTAGACAGTGACGAGAATCGGCTGGCGTTGCTCTGCCGCTGCTTCCCGCCCACGGAGGGGCACCTGCTCGACGTGCGGGATACTGCGGGCGTCCTGTCCCTCGTCAAGCGAACTGGCGTGACGACGATAGTGAATTGCGCCGCCCGAAAGCACGTGGGATGGTGTGAACAGAATGCTCAGGACGCCGTGGAAATCAACGCGATGGCCTCGATGGCTCTCACCGCCGCCCTCGCGGACGCTATGCCCCAGTGTAGGTACGTCTATATCGGCACGGACAAGAGCGTGAATCCCATCTGTTCCTACGCCATGAGCAAGTTGCTTGGGGAGCGCGACGCGCTCAATCGCGGCCATTCCGTGGTGCGCGGGGTGAACTTCCTGTTCTCTGGCGGTAGCGTCCTGGACATCTGGCAGAGCCAACTCGCTGCGGGCGTGGCCTTCACCGTGGTAACGAATCCAGACTGCACGCGCTTCTGCATGCCCTTGAACGACATGGCCGCCCTCGTATGGCAGGCCGTCCTATCGGGCAAGGCGGGAATGTTCTACCCGCAGCACGTCTACCGCATTAGCCCAAAGGCGCTCTTTGACGGCTTCTGCATCATGGCCGGCGTGACGAATCCGCCCGTGGTAGAGATACCGCTTTCGCCCGGCGAGAAGGTGACTGAGGACTTGGACTTCGCCGCCGCTGTTACGGTGCTGACCGATCCCGTGGCCGTAGCGTCCCTGCTGCGAAAGGCAGTGGTGTGGAAGTAAAACTGAGGTACATCACGCGGAGCAAGGGCGCGCGCTGCGGGTGGGCGCGCAAGCCCATCTACTTTGACTACCATGTGTGGATGCTGCCGGGCATGGCGAGTCAGTACCGAAAGCTCCACAAGACCCTGACGCGCAAGGAAGTGATCGTCTTGCTCGGCAAAGACCTGCGCGTGGGGCAGATTGTGACGAGGTGGTGAATGAGCGAAGCGGGCTTCAACATCGCGTGCGCCGCCGGCCCGCGCAACGACACCGTGGGTATCGGCGTGGTATGTTTTCACAGGCTAGACGACGTGCGCGTGGCCGTGGCGTCTATCGCCAAGCATGGCGGCGGGCGTTATCCAACAGTTTTGTTTGATAACAGCGGCGATTCAGTCATTGGCGACTGGGCGGAAGATCAAGCGCTGCCGTGGCTTACGTGCATAAGCAGCCCCAATCAAGGGTGCTGGGGTGCAAGAAACCGCATCGCGGAACACTTCGCCATGCTCGGCTGTAAGCACTGGATAGCGCAGGACATGGACGTGGAATGGACTGGCGACATCGTGCCCCCCATGCTCGCCGTGTTCAAGCGCTATCCCGACACTGGCGTTGTCACGTGGCCCCTGGCCACACAGAGTATGGGCAATCACAGGTACGATGCGACGGGGGCCTGCTGGCCGCCCGAATGTCCGGGGATGTGCTGCATGTACAGCATCGAGGCGCTGACCGCCGGCGACTGCCCAGACCTTATCGGGTGGTGCCCTGAGTTTGGCCTGTGCTGGCGGGGCGACACCGACTACTGCTACTCTGTCTACTCAAAGGGCTATCAGACGCGCGTGGTGCTGGCACCCGACATGGTGAATCACCGGCACCCACACAGGGGCACCGCCATGCTCGGCTCGCGGCTCATACCAGAGCAGCAGAAAAGCGAAGCGGCGTTCCGCGCGCGGAGCAAGAGATTCCGGTGGCCCAGGGTTTAGGCGAAATCTTGTTGACAACTCTAGATGACCCTTCTCCAGCTTCGTCGGCTGAGCAGTTTGAAGATGGTTGCTTCCGCCACGCCGTATTCTTTGGCAAGCATAATTGGGCCGACTGCGCCCATGGCATGGCGCTTCCTGATCTCCGTGACTTGATCCACGGTCAACCTAGCGGTGTGGACGCGCTCCCCAAAGGTTCCTCTATCCTTGACCATTCTATCAACATTATTGTCACAGATTGTCCCAAGAAAGAGATGCGCGGGGTTGATGCAAGGCGGGTTGTCGCAATGGTGGCAAATGCAAAGGCCGTCTGGGATGGGGCCGTTGGCGACAATCCACGCAAGGCGATGGGCCTTTGCCCTCCCTGCAATGCCGTAACCAGCGGCGTCTCTATGGCCAGCCCAAAGGACACAACCCGTATCAGTGGTGCATCCTGTGTGTTTTTTGATGAGTTGCTGGGGAGACAATATGTGAGCAAGACCACTACACTTAGTGGAACAGAAGCGGCGACCCTTCTGGAATTGCCACGGAGGGGCGGAGAACTCTGCCCCACAGTGTTCGCAATGAGAAGAAGTGATCTTCACCTTGAACTTCCTTTCAGGGTGGAGTGGTGGGGCGGGGCGTATCAGCGTCCCGCTTCACCAAGTATACCACAGGCTCGGAGCGCTTTCAACTTGGTTCGGAAATCGCTTGACAACGCTTTCCCCCGGTCGTATAGTAGGGAGCGTAGGCACAATGCACATCCCCTAGTGGGAGTTTCGTCCATGCTGCATGCCAGCACACACCATTCAGGGAGACCGCAACCGTGACACCCATCTTGCTGCGGCTTGCGTTGATTTTGGCCTTCATCGTCATCCCGCCGTTCTTCGTATTTGCCGCGGGCGAGGGTACTGAGGCGATTCCTCAGTATGGCCTAACGGGGATTCTTGCGGCGGCAATGGCGGGGGTGGGGTGGGTGATCAAGAACGCGCTCACGCGGCAACTGGACGCCCTGGAACGGCTGTCACGCGCCGTGCTGATTGTGGCCCAGGAACTCGTCAAGCGCCCGTGCATCCTGAAGTCTGAGGAGGTTAGAGCGCTCGCAGACGAACTCCTCGCAGGCCACGGTGGAAAGGAGGGACCGCAGTGAAGCGTCCGCGCGTCATCTACGCCCTTGCGATTGCCCTGTGGCTGCTGTGCTGCGACGGGTGCGCGATGCTTCCCATAGACGGCGGCGTGACGGTATCGAGCAAGCCGCAGTTCACCATCCAGGGCTGCATCCTCGGTGCGGAGCCGATTGTGATCGGGCAGGCGGAGCCGGAGCTTGCGGCCTACGGCATCGCGCGCGGCTTCCTGCTCATGGGCGCGCGGTCGGGCGCGGCCTACGGGCCGGGGGCGATTTCATGAATGAAGCGCGTGCACCTGCTGTACGCAGGTGTGTTTGTGGACATCCACTTTCTGAGGCCCCTTCTGTGGCTGACAGGAGCGCAGTGATGAGAACTCTGGCGTTTGTGGCGATGTTGGCCTTGCTGCCCGGCTGCGCGGGCGTGCTGACGGGTGGGGGCGGCGCCGCGCCTGAGTGCGCTCCACCGGCAGCCGAAACGGGGCGCGTGGCCTACAGGCTCACGCTCACGAGCAAGCCGGGCACGGTGACGACCGCCGCGCCGGGCAAGCAACTGCTCGACGACAACACGGCGGACACGGCGCAGATCGGCATCGCCGCGTTCTTCCGCAAGGTGCCCATTATCGGCTGGATCGTGGGCGCGAAGATGCTGGCACGCGAGGCCGCGAAGATGGCGGGCAAGCCCACGGGCGGGCGCGACCCGATTACCGAGGCGGTGCTGCGCGAGGCCGTGATGGCCGCACGCGAGGGGCGCGAAGTGACGTTGACGGCGGAGCCTGTGTGGGTGGGGCCGCCCGTGCCCGACGCAAAGCCCTTTGTGCTGCCTCTGACGCTGACGACACCCAAGTAGGAGAGGCATCATGTGGCGCTCGATTGCTGTCCTGTGGCTTCTGGCGGCGTGCGCTTGCGCGGGCACGCTTGAGTCCCGCGTCCTCGCGCCCTCAGTGACCGTCTCTGCCGGTCAAGGCACGGGCAGCGGCGTGATCTTCGTGCGCGGCGAGCGCTGCTTTGTACTCACCGCCGCCCATGTCGTGGCAGGCTTGCGCGACGTGGTGATGAAACTTGAGGGCGGCCAGGAGAAGAAGTACGAGACGTTCAAGGACGCCGCAGTGGCCGTCATCCTCTATGAGGGCGACCGCAAGGTGGGCAAGGTGGAAATGGACGCCGAAGTGTTGGCCTACAGCGACGACAAGGACGGCGAAGACCTGGCGCTCCTGGAGATTCGCAAGCGGGCCTTTATCAAAGAGGCGGGCATCTTCCGCGCCGACGATAACGCCATGCCCATAGGGACGCGGCTCTACCACTGCGGCTCGCTACAGGGCGAGATGGGCAGCAACAGCCTCACCGATGGGATCATATCGCGCGTGGGGCGCGTGTGGCAGGGCAAGGTCTTCGAGCAGTCGAGCGTGACCGCCTTTCCCGGCAGTTCGGGGGGCGGCGTGTTTACCGAGGGCGGCGAGTACATTGGGATGATCACGCGCGGGGCGGGCGAGACGTTCAACCTGTTCATTCCCACGCGCCGCATTCGGGCATGGCTGCGGGTAATCAAGTACGATTGGGTGGTGAACCCAGAGTTGCCGGTGCCCGCCGTGGGTAAGCCGGCAGAGGCGGCCAAGCCGCTCGTGGCCCCGAAGTGAGGAGCGCTCGGTGAAGAAGTACAAGGACGCGGGCAAGGCGAAGATCGAGAAGGACAAGCTCACGGCGGCGCAAGTCGAGGCGCTGGACTACGCGGGCACGGCGGCCCTGTGCGGCGTGAAGCTCGGCGCGAAAGGCGAGTCGCCAGAGGACTTCTTCTACGAGCACATCCGCCGCGACCTTGCCAACGAAGTGCGCGACGAGGCGCGGACGGCGATGCGCGACAAGCAGAAGCTCACGCTCTCGGCGGCAATCGCAGGCAACTCGGACTTCGCGGGCCTGACCGTGAAAGAAACGCCAGACGGCAAGTGGGAGATAAGCTGATGCTAGACACCGAAGACAAGTGGCTCGCCTACTTGGTCAAGGAAAGCGAGAAGCACATCGCCCACATGCGCAAGTGCTCCCCTGACATGCGAGCGTTTCAATTGCCAATCGGCCCTGAGTTTCACGCGAAGGCGCTGGTGCAGCGGGTGCGGGCACACTATGAAGCGCTTGGCTATAAGGTTCGCATGCGTCAAGACCGCTTCCTCTGGATTGAGGAGGTGGCCTGATGGCCTACACCGAGTTCTTTTGCACAAAAGGCGCATCGGCCAGCGACCTCAACGGCGGCGGGCCTAGGCTCGGCACCAACGACGCGCCAATCTACACGACTGCCAACGCGACGGTTGCCGGCGGAGCGCTCACGACGGTCGTGGACAACACGGCGAACAACTGGGCCGGCGTGCTGGTGGACGACTTCCTGTGTTGGGACACCGGTGGGGTGAAGGAAATCCGGCGCGTATCAGCGCTGGCTCCCGGCGGCGACGCGACGAAAATCACCATCGCCTCGGCGGCCACGGCGGGGGCGAACAAGACCTGCAACGTCGGCGGGGCATTCGCCACGGTGGACTTTGCGGCCAGCACCATCACGTCAGGCACGACGAACGCCGCTGGCAACTATCCCCGCTGCAACATCAAGGTCGGCACGTACAACGAGCAGGTGACGATTGACAACAGCGGCTTCTACCTGATCGTCTACGAAGGCTACGAGACCACGCCGGGCGACAACTGCCCAAGCGGCACGCTGCCCCTCCTCTCATCGTCCAGCACGGCGGTTGCGGCGGGCATCTATGGGGCAAACAAGAACTATCAGTGGATCAAGAATCTCCGCATCGTGATGTCCGGCGCGGCAATTGATGGCATTCGGGGGAACTTCAACTACTCCCTCTTCGAGAACATCCAGATCGTCGCAACGGGCAACGGGTACTACAACGTCGGGTACTCAAGTTGCTTCAACATGACGGTTGAAAGCTGTGGCGGAGAGGGTTTTTGGACAGACAGCCATTTCATGTGGCACTGTGTTTCGCTTGGCTCTGGATCGTGGGGTTTCCGGTCAGGATCGAGCGGGACGATGACGTGCATCGGCTGCATCTCCGCGAACTCGCAATACTCCAATTTCCTTATCGGCGGCCAGGTCAACAGCATGCTCGGCTGCATCGGCTATGGCTCTGTGACGGGAAGCGGCGCGCAGGTCAACTACGGTAGCTGGGGAGCCTTCGTCAAGAACTGCATCTTCGTGGGGAACGCCACTCTCGGGCTGGACTTCAACTATGCGGGGATGTCAGGGGTCGAAGATTTCAACGCGTACTATGGCAACGGAACGAATGAGACGAACAATGCCCTGCCAAACTACACGAATGCCGTCCACCCAGGCCCGCACAGCGTCACGCTCACAGGCGATCCGTTCGTCAACGCTGCTGGTGGGAACTTCGCCCTCAACGCCACGGCCGGCGCGGGTGCGGCCTGCCGCAACGCAGGCTTCCCCGGCACGCTCCGCGACGGCGTGAACGTCGGCTACTCAGACATCGGCGCGCTCAGACACCAGGACGCGGGCGGCTCATCTGTCTACATCCCACTCGGCGGCTTCATTGTGAGGTAACACTGCGATGCTCAAAAATGTGTCAGGCCAGTACGCTCACATCGAAGCCTGGATCACCGCCACGGGTCTGCCCAAGACGGGCGACGCGGGGCAGATCACGGCCTACATCGAGAAGGACGCGGGCGGAGCTGTCCAGACAGACGACGTGGCTCCCACAGAGGTTGACGCCACCAACATGCCCGGCGTCTACCGCTTCACGCTCACGCAGGCCGAGACGAACGCCAACGAGATTACCATCAAGGCGAAGTCCAGTACGTCTGGCGTTCAGATCGCTGCCGTGACATATCAGCCGTTGCCGTTCAACTCCAGCGGGCGCGTTGACGTTGGCTCGTGGATTGGCGCCGCCGTCACGCTCAGCACGGGCAACAAGCCCGACGTGAACGTGGACGAGATCAGCGACGACACGACCGCGCCGGGCAATCTTGAACTCGACTACGACGGCACCGGCTACGCGGGCGGCACCGTGAAGAAAGAAGCTGACCTTGTATCCGTCAAGGGCACGGCGCTGCCGGCAGAGAGCGTGGGCGGGCGCGACGCCGCCGCGCTCGGCAAGTTCCTCGACGTGGCGACGCCGCTACTCGACTGTGCAACGACAGTGCAGGCGGGGGCCGACGCCGCCCTGGTTGCCAACAACCTTGACCACCTCGTGGGCACGGCGACAGGCATTCCCGCGCTGCCCGCAGGCACGTTCCTTGACAACCGCACGCTGCTGGCCGCCGACTACTTCGTGGTGGGCGACTACACCGCGCCGCCCGCGATGATCACTGTTGGCGCCATCCGCACGGGGCTGGGTATGGCCGCCGCGGACCTCGACACGCAACTCGTGGCAATCAAGGGCGATACCGCTGCCACGCTGCTTGATACTGGCACGTCGGGCGTGCTCGTGGCGGACAAGGCTGGCTACGCGCTCGCCAGCACCGGCCTCAACCTCATCACCATGAGCATTGACGGCGTGAGCTACACGCTGCCCAACGCCGTGCGCCTTGCGGGCCGCGCGGCCATTGCGGACATCACCGTGGTTGGCGTCACGATGACCGTGCTTGACGCCGACGGGACCGTGGCGACCTTCACCCTCGACTCGGCCCTCGCGCCCACGACTAGGACGAAAACGTAATGGCAACATGGCACTTGCTTACGTGGGGCTTGGGCAACTACGCGGGCGGCGCGATAGACGTGACTCCCCCCGGCCCGCCCACGTCGGTAAGCGCGCCGATAGTTACGGACGTAACGGCAAGCTGGACCTTCGTACCTCCCACCGACCTCGATTATGATCACGTGGTTTTCTCCGCATGGCCCACTCTGGGCGGGGCCACCGTCACCGCCACGGGCACCACGGGCAGCGCGGCAATGGCCGGGCTTACCCCCAACACGGAGTATGATTGGAACGTGCGGGCTTACGATGCGAGCGGCAACGGGAGCGTCGTCGGCTTTGGCAGCGCAGGCAGCTTCACCACGCGCCCGCCGGCGACGATAACCCATCCCCTGTGGATAAGCATGTTCGTCAACAACGATCCCGTGGCCGCGCGCACATGGGACAAAGACGTGGAACACCTGCACGGCGGGTTCACCGTGGGCGACGACCGCGCGCCGATGGGCCAGGGCGTGTGCGCCAGCATTCTGTTTGAGGACAACTTCTGCAACGATTGGGCCGTGATAGACTTCGTGCTGCGCTACACCGAGCCGCAGCAAGCCCCGTTCGGCATCGGCAACCGAGAGCATCAGCGGCCATGAGCAAGACCGTCACAATCAAGGTGGGCGCGCAGAGCGCGGAAGTGCCCGTGCCCCAGTTCGGCATTCCCCGGTCGAGCGTCAGCCCGACTAGCACGGCGTGGACGCAGAGCGCGATCAGCCAACTCATGGCGCTGTTCAACAACGACGTGCCCGCGTTTGTGAAGGCCGCAGTTGAGGCAGGCGTGGGGCTTGTTCAGCACACGCCCGTAATGCCAGAGGGCGACACCGTATGGACACAGTTGCAGCGGGCAGGCGAACAGGCACCCCCCGGTGCGCCCATGCTCAGCCGACGCAACCATTCCGTGACAGACGTTGACCGCATCATTCACAAGGTGTACGACGGCGGCGTGCAGAATCTTGTGGAAATAAAGGAGTTTCCCGGCCTCGACCTTACGCAACATCCGTTTGTAGAGCTTTGGTTTGACGAGACTGGCCACGGCTGGCGCGGGAAGCGTGGGGTAGGTGGTACTGGCGGAACCGGGGGTACTGGTGGCACGGGTGGTACGGGCGGTACCGGCGGGACCGGCGGGACCGGCGGGACCGGGGGAACAGGCG
>ERZ1292629.663-Hain-H43-01um-R1-663-length-38035-cov-15_pt1 | contig 38035 bp, 63 predicted proteins | sample MGYA00564399_ERZ1292629 | MGnify/ENA primary metagenome ERZ1292629 (study PRJEB36523, sample SAMEA6512636) | groundwater metagenome | collected 2019-01-08 | study: AquaDiva: Metagenomics assemblies of 32 groundwater samples
CAAGAGTTTTTCTTTGGCTTTTGATAGATTCACATAAATCACAGGAACGGTTTTCAGACTAAGTTCTTGGGCTATCTTTAAGCGTTGATGCCCCCCGATTACTGTGTTGTCTTTATTAACAACTATTGGCTCGACAATCCCAAATTCCCTCATACTATGTAGAAGATTTCTAAGCTCCGACTTGGGCATTCGGCGAGGGTTATACTCTGCCGGTTTAAGCTCAGAGATTAAAACTTCTTGAATTTGCATAAAAATTTACCGGGCAGGCGATGCGTCCTGCCCGGTCATCATAGAGGTTTGGGTACTCACAGACTCTTGAAGGAGTTGCAATGAGTCTTTTAAGATAAATCTTTCCAACATTTCATCTAATAAATATATATAGTTTGTGGAATAGTCAAGTTTTTTTTTATCTCTCCTTAATATCTTGTGGGATAGCCATTTATGGTTATATTCTTTGGCTTCCTTTGCCTAAGGAGAGAGCGCCGTACATCCATTTAGACTCTCTGAACCTATCTAAGATTCGGCCCCATTTTTTTTCTTCTTGTGCTAGTGATTGGAGGCTGAGGTCTAGCGTTACGAATGTTGGTAATTGGTTGGCGTAGCGATATTCGATTAAATCTTCGAGCATAGAGGTAGGGAAGTCATGTTGGTAATGACGGGTGAAGTCGTCCAGCATAAGTACTGGTATTGTTTGAGCGATTTCGATAGTTTCTTTATCTTGTTGGACGAAGGCACGGGTGAGATTTGATGTACGTAACAAAGCGATACTGATTCCCCTGGTTGGGATAAGCTCTGGGTAATTTTTGATGTATTGCCAGGGGGTATAGAGAAGAAGATTATAAGCGATCCAGTGTAGGAGGGTAGTTTTACCGGTACCTAAGTCGCCTGTAAAGACAGCGCCTTTTTTAGTACCGGACAGGAAGAGTTTGAGCCAGGCTTTGATAGTTTTTAACTCTCTGATTTTGGTTTCTTCGAAGGTTTCGTAGATAGAGCCGAGTGAGATTTTTTTTAGTTCATTGGTTGCCAGTTTTGAGAGGTTGGGCTTTTTCTCCAGCTCTGGGGATACTGTAAGCTCCGGGGGGTTCAAAGTCTGAAGAAGGGGAGGGATTAAGTCTTTTAGTTTGGTAGGGTCTGACATTTTTATTCTCCTTGAATTTATCTGAATTTTTGATCCAGTTGTTTATAAACTGGCGGTGCCTTACTTTTTTTTCTTTCGGGGATAAATCTCGGTTGTAGTTATCCGCTTCTATAATTAGGGCTTTAATATCTTTACCTGGATAGAGACCTTCCCAGCGTTTGATGTCATCTTCAGTTACATTCAATTCTAATTCTATTATATTCTTATTATATTCTATTATATTAAGGTGCGTTCGGCTTGCGTTCGAGTTGCGTAAAGTCTGCGTTGGGGTTTCCCGTTTCTCCCACTCTGTCTTATACTTAGAGAGACGTTCAGAATAAAGTTCTTTGTATTTGCCAATTTTTAGAATGCCAATTTTTTCGACCAGTAACAGCTTGTATTCAGCCCATTGGTCAGTTGTAATGGCTAATCTTTGCGCTATTTGGTCATCAGGTATGGCTTCTCTGTGTCCGTTTATACCTTCCAGAAGATGTCCTCTTTTTTCTTGGTTTAGCCACATCATAGACCATAGATCAAGCAAGAGTCCTCGACCATACGGCCCCAATCTACGAACCTTGTTATCTAATAAATACTCAGCCGGATTAAACGGAAAGTAAGGTAATTTAGCCACATCCCACCTCTTTATCAACCCTCACAGGCCCGCCGGATGTTGGTCTGGTTGGGTAGACCCCAAACAGAGAAAACGGCAGACCTGGGGGTTGAAACTTTTGATTCTATAAATAGAGACCAACATCAAACCCAATATCTGCAAGCTTGGAAGGTTTGTCAAGGAAATTTTTTCCCAAAATCAAACCCCTTATGTGCAATCTTTTGCATAGTTAAGAGTAAGCAATCTTTGTGCCAAGCGAGGCACATTTATTTTTGGTTTGAGTGAAGATTTTACTTGACAAACGTAAACCCCTAAGTTAACTTTGCCGATAGACCAATAGGAGAATAAATGAAGATAAAGATTAAGACACTCACCTGTAAAAAGTGCGGACACGTCTGGAAGCCTTACAAAGAAGACGTCCGCCAATGCCCACGCTGTAAAACAGCTTATTGGGATATTTCACCTAAGATAAAGGTTAAGAAATGCAAAGCCGGCTAATTAAGAATCGAGGCGAGCGACTTTACGCTCAATTATTGGAAAAGCGAGGTGTAGACTATATCTATCCCTGTCTACTATTAAGGCTACCAACAGGGGAACGCTGGCGACCGGATTTCTATCTACCTGACCAGAATACCTATATAGAGGTTATCGCTCAGGCAAGTGCTTATTATTCTCGAAAAGAAAAGATGGCAAAAGCAGGTCAGACTTTTAAGGTTAGAATCCTGTCGCCTGATGGTAAAACCTTTAAGCTATCGCCTATCAGGAGAGCAAAAAGATTGAACTTTCTAAGATTTCTAAGAGCAAACAAAAATTTAGACGAAGAGCTTTACAGGGAACACGAAGCCGAACTACTTGCGATTGAGGAACAGCAGAACCAGATTCTTGATGAAATTGTGGCAGAGAATATGCAGGGTTTGCAGAAGAAAACTATTGAGAGAATCTTAGCCAAAGGAGAGAAGAAATGAAAAAAAAGAGATTTATCTGCAGTACTTGTGGAACAGCCACGGTTTATGGCAAGGATGGTGGAACTTGTGGTTACTGTGGTGGGAAATTGATCCTATGGGATGGTAAGCCAATAAGTAAAGAAACTTTAATAACTAAAACCCTTATTAAAGAAAACAACCAAAACTTTAATAACTAAACTAGTTGGAGAAGATACAATGAGCTTTGAGGAATTTAAGAAAACCGTAGTGAAATGGCAGGGTAGTTGGAATAGTGATGCGAAGTGCTGGAGCGGAGGCTATTTATTCTTTAGAACTGGCCCTAATAATCTAACTGGCTATTCTGTTAAAGATGTCAAAAACCGTTCCGAAGCTATCAAAAAGTATTATGCGGAACATTTTACTGGGGAGTAACTTCCCCAACTGGTCAACCGGACTTGGGCCAGTCAAGAGGAGTTATACGGACTCACCGCCTTTGACCTCTCAAAGCTGGCCTGAGACGGTTGAAAGAAAGGAGATAGAAAAATGCCATCGCTAAAACTTAAAGAGGAATTTTTACGAGACGGATTCAATGAATGCTTCAAAGAAGGTGTATTTGTAGCTCCTTTTGGAGAGTGGCAAGCCGAATCTATAGCCAAGCGAAGAGGAAAGAGGGTTTGCGATTCGACCTTGCGCTGTTATTACTGTGTTAGCTCTGGCTGGCCATATAAGATTTATACTCCCAGCTTACTAAAAACTCAGCAAGCCTTAGTCAAAGATGGGCTATGGATGGACTACGAATATAAAGAGGTTTTCCTTTGCCCTGAACACGCCCGACAGATTGATAGCCTATGTGTAGTCGAATGGGAGAAAATTAAACCTACTGCCAAACCTTTTATTTCAGAGAGGATCAAACGAGAGGATTTTAATTAAAGCAACCGTAAAGGAGAATCAAAAATGACAAAACACATTCACGAAGCAGTCCCGAATCAGTTTATTTTTACTCTTTGTAAGAAATGTAAAGCCACTGCATGCCATCAAAAAGAATGTTCTGTTTGCGGAAAGGTGTTTTGTGAAGTCTGCCAGGAAAATCGGCTTCAACGGAGGCAACAGGAGCAATCTTCTTCGTCCTCGCCGACCATTGAGTCGGCCAATTTGAGCGTAAAGAAAGTTTCAACCGATGTTAAAGAAGGAGAAAAGAAATGACCGAGATAAATTATGGGTTGCCCAGCCAGAGCGCTTGGAATGAAATTTGTGGTCTAGTCCAAGCAGGTATGTCAGTAGGAGGGCGAGATTTCTTAGTCAATTCACCAGCCAAGTTTGTCAATCGGCATATTGTCAGCCTGACTGAGCGAATTGAGAGACTTAAAGCAAAGTTCCATACGGCTAATCTGGCCTATGCTCTTGGCAATTTACCAGCCGATAAGGAGAAATAGAGATGAAACGTCCACCAGTTGAAGCTCTTTTAAGGGATCTTAGCGCATTATCTTTAGTCAGACGCAACACCGGAGATTGGAAAATAATCTTAGACTTGGCTCGATATATCTTATTCTTAGAAGAATCACTAAATCGGCTTTCTGGGGAGCTATATGAGCAGACTTCTGGAGACCAGCCGACCCGTGAGTCGGTTGAAAAGAAAGGAGAACTTAAATGAAACTGAATCCCTGTCCTCAGTGTAAGGGTAAAAACTGGAAGGAAACTCCGGCAGGATTATTGGAATGTCAATCTTGTAGCTGGACTTGTTTACCGAGTTCCGTAATAGGGGAAGCTAAACTTTCCACCCCTTCAGTCGATAAGGAGAAATAGAGATGGCTCAACTTAAAATCTACGAATGGGAAGACCAGACCTATCCTGAGTTTCGGAAGATAGGACTTTGCCGGGCTGAGATTCAAAAGATATTTCGGAAGCTAATCAGGCACTTTAAGAGTCCCCCTTTATCGCGGGTATCTTTTGTCAATTATGTTCGGGGTGGAAAGTATTACTCATCTTTTTATAGCATAGTCATTGGATCGGGTGGTTACAATTTGGGAACAATCTGCCACGAGTTTGCTCACCACTTAGCGGATACCCGGCATAATAAAAGTTGCGGACATCGCAAAGAATTCAAGCGTGAACTGAAAAGAGTCTATACCTACGCAAAACGCTGGTTACCCGAAAAACGGCTTCACCAGATGCAATATGGCGGGACTTCAGGAGAGCAGACGAACTCTGAGTCGACCGGTTTGAGCGTGGAGAAAAAGGAAGTGGTATGAACCATTCACCGTTGCCGTGGAGAATAAAATCCGAGGGAATAGCAGACTACAAGACCGGTTGCTATGAGATTCTTTGTGGGGAAGGCTTTTCTGATGAAGTTAATGATTGTCTGGCCTTAACCTATGACGGGATTCCAGAAGGTTCGGAAGGTGCGAAAGCCAACGCCGAATACATTGTTCTGGCCTGCAACGCTTACCCTAACCTAAAGACAGCAATTCAACGGGCTATTACTCTGATAGATAATCACGAGGGGGTTCAGGGCTATAAGGTTTTAACTGAGGCTATAAAAGCATTGGAGCAGAAATGATCTCCGCCCAGACTCAAATTAACCGGCTGAAAAAGCTCGGATGCGAAACAGAGCGAGGATATACTGCCTATTTTGTATATCATCCAGTTGTGAACTCACCTATTCGTAAATGTGTAATGGCTATAAATACTAAAGACCTCAAAGCCTTAGCCGATGAATTAGAAAAGGAGAAAAATGCGTAACTTTTTCCAGCATTTTTTCTGGTCGAATTCCGGTAGTCTCTGGAAGTATATTATCTCTATCGGCGGAGCGTTAGGGATAATGGTCAACCTTTACCTATTTTTCAAAACTTTAGTTGGAGAGTAAGATGAGCAAAAAACTTGGAGCCGCCTGGCACATTCACGACGATCAGTTGTTAGACTTTTTAAGTGAGCCGATAGAAAACAGGATTGCTTTTATTAAAGAGTCCAAACTCCCGTCTGAAGTCCCACTTAGATTACGATTATTAAAAAAGGTGAAAGGCAAGTTGCCCGCAGCCTACGTCAAAGCCAGTGCTGCCTACGACAAAGCCTATACTGCCTACGACAAAGCCAGTGCTGCCTACGACAAAGCCTACGATGACTATTTACCCGAAATTGAAGCATTACATAAAAAAGAATGTGCTGACTGTCCCTGGTCTTCAGAACAACAAACTATCTTTACGAGAACAAACAAGAAAGGAGAATGGTATTAGATGAATAAATGTTTTAGGTGTAGTAAAAAGGCAACTTTTGAATGTTGGCAGTATTATGATATAAAAACAGCCAGACATAAAACAGCAGAATGGTGTAGTGAAAGTTGCTTTGACTCAGCCCACTTACCTGGCAGAAGAATTACTTTCAACCGTCCCGGAAAACACCACAGGCATTCTATGGGCAAGAGTTGTGCAGGGGAAAGATGAGCCAAAACCTTAGCTGGTTTGAGCGCAAAAGCGAGGGTGTCTTTACTGCCCTCTGTTGTGGAACTGTGGCTTTTATTATACTGGCTATCCTTTTAATCTGGACGGGAACAATTTCAAACTAAAGGAGGTTAAGTGAAGATTCAAACCGATTACAACCGGCTCTATCAAGGGCAGGTCGAACACAACAAGTTTATGCGTAACTATTGGCGGTCAGAATTGGCTAAGGCCCGCTTTACCATTCAGGCTTTAGCTGAGATTATACGCAAAGACCGAACGCATCCGGACATTCACTTTCTCAACCAAAACTGAAAGGAGAGACTATGGAAATCCCAGAAGGATTAGAGATAAATCAGACTATCGAACCATTACCAGACCTTTTAGCAGGAGATATAGATGAATTGCTTGCTCAGAGATTAAACCAAGTCATTGAGCGTCTCAACTGGCTTTGCTCTGTTATGGCTTGCCACTTTATAGATGGGATGTGCGTGGTTCACGGCAGTCCACAAATAGCCATCAACCGAGCTACTGATTTTGGAATAGTGCCTGAATATACTGACTACTGTGGCATAGCTTATGAAAAGATGAAAGCAAGAGTAGAACGCAGATTTGAGTCAGCCAAAGAGGAGAAGTAAAATGCCAGATATATGTTTTGAGTGCGGAGAGCATTGCCCTGATGATGAACGGGTAAAGGCTGGGATGAAGTGTGGTCGTTGTGCCTATGGGGATTTCAGTTTAGAGGCTCTATCCGAAGCCGACTTGTCTGATGAAGCCTCAGAAGCTCACATAAAGTTAAAGAAAGGGAGGAATGAATAATGCCTCAAGAACGCCTTAATTTTAACCCCAAAGAAATGATGGAGACCGATAAATGGTATGATATGACACTCCTGTTTGCCCAGAGTGGCGGAGCAAAAACCAAAGAGGATGGGGAACACTTTCGCTGGGTAAAATATCCCATCAAAATCAATGGTCGGAAAGAAACTTATGGCTGGTTTCTTAATCCTGATTACTGGACAGACGGAAAGTTGATTGCAATTCTGGGAGATGTTGGCTGGGAAGAAACGCCAGACGGCCATTTTGAAGCCAGTGATAGCGGAATCCAAATCGGTATGGCTGGTATCAAAATGGGAGCTACCTTTCAAGTCAAACGCTTCCTCTGGGAGAATCCCAAGACTAAAAAAGCCAGCCAGCAATTTGCGGTTAGATATGCCAGTAAAGAATGGGATACGATTGTGGGAGCTACGCCAGAGTCGAATGTCAATCCTCTGCTTAAGGGTAAGGCTGACACCCCCGTAGCAACCAAAGCCGAATTAGAAAATCCCCCTGAACCTACTGTAGTCGATGATGCCATTGCTTTAGTTGGTGAAGTCATAGAGAAGTATATCGCCGAACTTAAAAAGGTTGCCCAAAAGCACGACCTCCAAGAAGGAGCTTGGGAAAGACTTTATAGTCACACGCACATTTCAACTATACTCATAAACCTGAGTAAATGAGCCATCTCCAAGCTATTCTTAGATTACTTTCAGACGGCAAGCCACATTATGCCATTGAACTCTGTGAATCGACCGCTATTTTATGTGGAGGCCGGTGTATGCGGGTAGGGGCAAGGGTATTTGACTTGCGCCGGAGAGGGATTGATATTGCCAGTTGGAATGAGGAACATAGCTCAAGTATCTGGTTCTATCAGTTAAGAAGCCCACTTGAGCAAATAGACTTTGAAAGTTGTAAGTTGAAAGTGCCAGCCTCCCATATAGGTGAATCTTTTGATGAGCAAAGGGTTCAGCATCTTGGGACTGCTCACCCCTTGATGCGGGCTGGCAAAGATTCTAATTGTGAGCCAGCTAAGGAAAGGGATGAGTCCCCCGATAATAGCCTTAGACCAATTAAGGCGTTCACTGAAGATGGCTCTAAAATTTCCCCACAAGCGAAGATCGAGATAGCAAACCCTCATGATCAATTCCCCCCAAAATCCTCCGCTCCCCCTCTTTTACAGATGGAGATGATACTATGAATTTCAAACTCAAAAATTACACTACCGGTATTTCTTATCGGAAATCCGTAGCCGAAATTGAACAATATCTTTCCTTGATGGGAGCTACGAAGGTGATGAAAACCTATTTCGGGGATGGTCGAATTAGTTCACTTACTTTTGGCCTGACGATCGAAGGAAAAGATTTGGCTTTTCAATTACCAGCCAATTCAGACCAAGTTTTTGAAGTCTTAAAAGCTCAATACAAAAGAGGTCCACGCAAGAAACAAAAACTACAGGAACAAGCTGAAAATGTCTCTTGGCGAATTATTAAAGACTGGGTTTACGCTCAGCTATCTCTTATCAAAATTGGTCAAGCTAAAGTTGAACAGGTAATGTTGCCTTATATGTATAATGGCGAAAAAACCCTTTATGAACATCTTAGGGATGGCGGATTTAAGTTCGCCCAACTCGAAGCTCCCAAAAAATCTTAAATGGAGACAGAATTATGAGAGAGATTCGCTTTAGAGCGTGGGATAACGTTAATAAAAGAATGGGTTATTTTGAAAGTGGTTTTGGTTGGAATGATGAATATGAATTGTGGTATCTAAAGGCAAAAGACGAACAAGATATTTGCGATGTTCCTTGTGAAGAGAACATTGAGCTTATGCAATTCACTGGCCTAAAAGACCGAAAGGGCAAAGACATTTATCAAGGGGATATTCTCCAGCAGAAAAAAATGTCTGGTCAGAGATTCAAAGTATATTGGAATCCTGACGGTAAATGGTGGCTCGAAGAAATACCCTATAAAATAGGGGATGAGCTTTGGAGGTGGGCGCAAGTTACTGAAGTGATCGGCAACATCTTTGAGCATCCTGAACTCTGCAAGAAAAAAGTGGAGGAGGCAAAATGACTGTAGCAGACTGGGAGGAACAATGACTCTAACAGGCTGGATTTCTTTAGCTGTAGGTTTTACTTTTCTTGCAGTAGCGTTTAGATTCATATACTGGCTGGATTCTAAAGTGTGGAACAAGCTAACCAAGAAAGGAAAATAAATGCCGACAATTTGGGTTGCGATAGGTTATGACGAACCAGATACTCCCTACTGGTTAAACCCTGATAATGTAAAGCTGGCTTTAGAAGCCTACTGCCCAAACACTAAATTTATAACATCTTGGGTAGAAGGCGGAGATCCCTGGAAAATCGAAACCAAAAAGGAGATAAAATGAAGAAGTCTCTTTATATTTTAGTCGGCGTTTTTATCCTTAGCTTTGCTATCAGCAGCTTAGTTAGTGCAGGTAAAAAGCTAACGGCAGCTTGCCACTGTGTCTCCAGTGCTGAAAGCCCCTGCGCTTACTGTTCACCAGGCTATCAATCTTGGCAAATGCCTTGCCCAGGATGTAATGCGGTGGACTAAATGGTTGACACCCTTCTTGTCCTTTTGCTGGCTATCTTAGGCCCGGACTTCCACTGTCCAGATCCCAATCCTACGACTGAGCGGAATGAGTGTATAGATGACCTATTAAACCGCCTACAATACGTTCAGACGCACTTTTGGAGTCAAGGCAGGCCGGATGGCAGAGGGGAGCTTTATCTACGTTTTGGCGAGCCTTTAAGCAGGGAATCGGGGCAGGATTACGCCCAGACCTTCTCGATAGGTTACCAGAGAGGCGAACCCGCTTACAAGAAGGAAAATGTAGAGACTTGGACTTACGCAGATGGCAGAGTCTTTAAGTTAGAGGATGACGGCTTTGGTAACTTTAAGCTATTAAACCCCTTAAACATAGTTAAAGAGGCAAGACAATTTGTCGATATTCAAAGCCAGCCAGTTGAGTATACCTTTGTCTATGATAAAGAGAAACTACACTGTGATTATGTGATAACCACTTACTATCTCTTAGACTGCCCAGATTCTATTGAGCTTGCTTTAGACTTGATACTTACACCACAAGAAGATTCAGTTTATTTTTGGAGAATAGCCATTCAAGACAGGGAAGGTCAGGTAGTTTTCAGGGATGAAAGTTTGGTCAGATTGCCAGCCTCGGCGGTAGAGTCGCTCGACTCCCAGGCTGTTCGGGGACTCGATCCCCCCGTTATGTGTTATCGCCGTTCGGATAGTAACAGCTTAAATCTGAATCGGGCTGGCTCTGACCAAATTTTAGCTAAATGGGACAAAATCTTTTTACCTCTACAGACTTTTAGCGGGTTCACAACTACGGCGATAAGGTATTACAGAGTTACCGTTGAAGTGGTAAGTTTAGATGGAAAGAGAGGCGATGTGAAAGTTTCTGAGGTGAAACTGTGATACTTGTAAAGGCCCCGCATTATATAATTGAACATAAGGGTCATAAAGTGCTATTTTTAGCTGGTAGTATTGAGATGGGTTCAGCAGAACTATGGCAGGATAAAGTCTGTGAACTTCTTAAGGATGAAAAGTTTTTAATCTTGAACCCTCGCCGTGATGACTGGGATAGTTCTTGGGTTCAAAGCAAAGACAACCCACAATTCAGACAACAGGTTGAATGGGAGTTAGACGGACTTGCTATTTCTGACTGTATTATTTTTTACTTTGATAAAAACACCAAGTCGCCTATCACTCTTTTAGAGTTGGGGTTATGTGCTTGGAGTAGGGGTAGGAATTGTATTGTTGTCTGTCCTGATGGTTTTTGGAGAAAGGGCAACGTAGATATTGTTTGTGAGCGATATAATGTGCTACAAATGGAATCGTTAGAAAAAGCGATACGGTATCTACTTGAAAACTTTTGAGATGGAACTGTGAACTGGCCAGAAGATTTTATAGATAAAAATTCAATGCTGTATTGGTATCCTAAAATCGTAGGATTATCTATACCTAAACCGATTACTTACTTTACGACCAAGGGAGCAGATTGGGACAAGACTCGTAATTATCTGGTCTGGTCTAAGCGCACAGAAAAAGAAATTGAAAGCGCAATCAGAAAGGTAGGTTTGCCAGTTTTCCTTCGCACCGATTTGATGTCTTGTAAGCACGAGTGGGGAAAAACTTGCTTTCTTAAAGATATAAATGACTTGAAAGCTCACCTCTCCGCTTTAGCTGAAGGAACTTATTTGGCTGATATTATAGGCAAGCCAGTAGATTGCTTTGTAGTGCGTCAATATATTCCGATGAAGAATCTCTTTACAGCCTTTTGGGGTAAAATGCCAGTCAATCCAGAAATCAGATTTTTCATTAAAGAAGGAAAAGTTTTATGTTGGCACTGGTATTGGATTGAAGATGCGATTGAGAAACCCTCAAATCCAAACTGGAAAGAGATAATAGCACAGACTAAAAGGGAATGCTACCACGAAATCAGGGGCCAATTAACTCAATATGCTGAAGTGATAGCGGAAAAATTCAAAGATGATGGGGCCTGGTCAGTAGATTTTTGCCAAGCTGAAAATGGTATCTGGTACCTGATTGACTTAGCTTTGGCAACGGAATCCTGGCATCCAGAAGATTGCGAAGAATTAAAAGGAATTAGGGAGGTGAAACTGTGAAAGGAGACAAAGATGCCTGACTTAACCGCAGTTGACAAGCTGAGAGAAGAATTGAAAGGTATTTCTCTTGAAGGGAAAGAGGAGTGGAGAGATTTTGGTGCTATAGAGAAATTTGTGCCAGTTCTTTCTGATTCTGACATCGACCAGATTTGTAAAGTGGTGGGGGAAAGGATGGATGATTTTTATAGTCAGTGGTGTAAATTAACAACACCCCAATGGGCAGAATATAAGTTCGATTTTCATAGCTGGCTCAAGGCTCAGTTAAGCAAGGAAAGGAAAGGATGATAAAGTATAATGGCTGGATTCCTACGGCTTATTGCTCAGCCTGTGGAATGCGGAAAAGACTCATACAGAATAAAAATCTTGGCTGGTTTTGTGCGACTTGTGGGACTCCCCTTCGGAGACCTGATGGCAAATAAAATCCCTCGTGGAGCCTATGTGAGAATCGGTGGCAGAAGCAAGTATCGAAACGTCAAAATTGAATATGATGGCTATCTCTGGGATAGCAAGGCTGAATGTGAGTATTACAAAGAGCTCTGTCTCAGGAAAAAGGCGGGGGAGGTGAAAAAGTTTGAGGTGAAACCAAAATTCTATATTTTTCAACGATGGGACAATATTTTGGAAGTGGATTGGTGTGAAGTATGGGGGCCTAAATGCAAAGGATTGCTTTTTACCTACACGCCCGACTTTATAGTGGATGGCGAACTGGTAGATGTTAAGAGTCCAGCTACAGAAAAGGATTCTACATTCCGATTAAAGGCTCGGATATTAAAGGCTCTGGGTATGCCAATCAAAATTGTAAAGTAATTGCAAGATTCACGCCTAACCTGCAAAGAGGAAAAAATGGACAGAAACCAAATCACTAAAATAATTCAAGATGGATTTAGACAACTTGACTTTCTTGGCAAGTACCTTTGCGCTGAATGGTGTGCCGACCGTATCCTTGCCGAACTTGACCAGCCCAAAGTCCCTTCCCCGCCCTCGCTGAGAGAAATGTTCGGTGAAATAATTGATGGGGATTGCACGATAAATGCCTTGCTTGATAAGGTTCATCGCTATCTTGAATCCAGAAAGGGAAAGATGAAAGTAAAAATTGAGGCACATCCTGCTGGTCGGAATACCGAAAGTGTAACAATCCACCTTTCCCAATATGATATTGATGCCGTCCTCACCCAGCTTCAGAAAGAAATAACAGGAGAGGAAAAATGACACCCGAAGAAAAAACCAGATTTGAACATATCCTAACTTACACGACTTATTCCAGTGAAGAGCCTACTCATCATTATTCACCTACGATTTTAAGCATACAGGACTACAACTTCATTTTAGGTTTGGTAGCATCTCAAGAAGCCGAGATACTGGCCACCAGAGGGCAGAGAGAAGAAAGAGAGGAGAGGATAAAAAAGCTGGAAACCTGTCTAAATACTCTACTCTGGAAATTAGAAAATGAACAACTAAAGCCAGTAACACTTAATACTGTAAACGAAGCTAACCAGTTTCTCTCTGGCCAGAAAGAAAAGGAGGAAAAATGAATAACAATGGTAGTGGTCGTCCAAAATGCCAGGCAGTAGAAAGTGAATGTATCTGTATAAAATCCAAAGGTCATAAAGGCGCACATCTTTGTAAATGTGATGGTAGTTGGTATTATGATAAAAATGGCAACTTTCACATAGAGTCGCTACCTGATATAGCTAAGGGTTTTGGAGCATTTCCCAATAGCCCTGAAGAGGAAGCTATTATCCGTAAGGAGGTAATATGATACTATGGGGTTGGTTCGCTTATCCCCAAGAGAAAACAAATGTGGATGTAATGATTTTGAAGAAAGCGGACGGGCCGTTAGCTTGCCTAACTGTGAGGGCTGTATCACAGGACTCTAATATCAATGGGCGGGGAATCTCTTAGGCTTGGCTGGGTTCCCCGCCCCTAAATGAAAGGAATAAATGAATCTCAAAGAGCTTTACGGCGACAAATACCGGATACGATTCGACCCTGCCGTTGGGAATAGCTCAAAGTTGAAGGCTGACCCGGACTATCAAATCATTCCTTGCAGACACGGCGAAATCTACCCTCGATCAGCGACTCTTTTGGCTGTTTGGGTCAAAGGATGTAAGCGGATAGGCAAGATGAAAAGGGAACTTCCTGAGTTAAAAATCCAGAATGACGGCGAAGGAGAAGCTATTTTTCTCTTTAAGCCTGAGATAATCAACAAGATAGCCGAATATGTCAAACCCTACCGCAAAAGACACGCAACTCAGGCACAACTGGAAAGCCTAAAGAAAGCTCAGGCTTACCTATTTAAGGCAAAACAAGCCCGATAAAAGTGAGTTAAAAACCCCAAAAACGATGAAAACTGGCAGACCGAGGAAGAATAAGGTAAACCCGAATAACCTGGGTAAAACACCAGTTAGCTTTATCAGTAACTGGATAGATGATTTAGACTGGGCTGAACGAGAACTCGAACGTATTAACTCTCTGCCTGGCCATAAAGTCAAACTTACCAAGCACCCCCTCTTTAACTATGTCTGGGGGATAGAGAAAGTTTAGGCAGCCATTCCATCAGTAGATGAGGAAATGTTAAGGTTTATGGCTGCCTATGCGGAAGAGCTATAAAAGAACGGGAATTGCCTTATTTGATAAGCTTCGTTCCAGTTAAGATACTTACAGTTTTGCTTTCAGTTCCACCATTTTTCTTCTCTACTGTCCGGCCAATAGTCCAGGTGGCGACTATTCCTCCCCAGGCAGCCCAGAATTCCACTGGCAAGTCAAAGGATTGAGGAACTTGACCACCAAAGTACTGAATGGCCGGAATTAAGCAGTAATTGAAAAAGATAGTAAAAAGCCCGAAATAGACCACGGTCGGTCTGGCCCTTTTAGTATAATTATCTCCCTGAATAAGCTCTGCCACAAGCACCCTCTCCTTTGCCTGTAACTCGACCATCAGGGATTCTTCTATTTTTGCTTGCTGGGCTGCAAGTATTTTCTGTAATTCAACATTGGCTTGAGCTTTTTCTTCTTGACTCGTATGAAGGTTGTCAATGACTCCGCCAACTGCTCCAACTACCTCTTTGATTCCGCCACCTAAAAGATTTCCAATCCAGCTCATAGCATCTCCTTTAAGTTAGCCAGACAATTTTAGCTTTCTGTTTTTTAGACCGCATCTTAATAAATAACTTGTGCGCCTTACATTTGTCTCTTTTACAATAGCGGATTTCAAAATTAGGGGATACTTCGCCGACAATTACATTTCCGTAGTAATGTAATCCCAAAAAACAAAGAAATTGACCTATCATAAAATCTCCTTTAATTTATTCCCAACAATTCATTCTTGCTTTTGACTGGTTGATCCTGCAAATACCAGACCAGAATATCTTTCGTAATAGGCCGATAGATTTTACCTATTCCTTTACAAAGTGGACAGCTATCTTTAGGGGGATGATTTCCCCCAGAGGCTGCTGGGCATTGAAAGCCAAAGAAACGCTTAATCTTTCTATTTAGATTCAAAGAAAGACCCAAATGCAGAATCCCGATTTCATAAAGCCCTATCTCTGTCCAGAGATATTTGCAGGAAAAAAGAAAGAAATCAAGAGGGTGAATTTGGGGACATTTAACATCTACTGCCTCGCCGGAAATGTGCAAACTGTTACTTACTCCTCCAGCCTCCTGGTTCTCTTTCTCTGGTCGAGCATCCGAGGTTAGAATGAAGGGCAAGCCCAAAGCTGCCCTTTGCAAATCAAGCTGATAGAGTAGTTCAGGCTTCATCAGTTCAGGGTGCTTGAATTCTTGCCGCTTGAAATATTTAATTCTTTGCCAATCCATTTCTGTCATATAATCCTCTTCGTTTTTTGGTATCTCCATTGCTTCTGATATTCCATTGCCGCTTGAGAACAGGCTTCACATCGACAGCGGAGATTTACATAGCAGGTATTAGTTCCGTGTTCGTATCTTTTGCCAGAGCGTTTCATTATCGCCTGTTCTTTATGAAAATCCGAGCAATAAATCGGTTTACCTGAGTCTGCCAGATTCTCACTAATTCTAAATCTGAATCCGCAATAGGCACAGGAGATTTCAACCATTTTCAGGCCGTAAACCAATTCAATCGGCATCAGGATATTTTAGTAAGGCTTTTCACCTGAATCACAAATTCATCGTGGAAAGTTTCCAGAGGAGTAGTCGCAACCGTAGTGAACTGGAATAGAGCGATATGATTCTCGATAGCTCCGGCTTCCAGAGTTGTATCTACGATCACATTGTCATTGACCTGCAAATCCCAGGTTAAGATACCCCCAGATGTAATAGTCACGTTATTCTGATTGAGAACATTCTGGGCATCCCTGGAATTGATAATCGCTCCGTTGGCCTCATTGTAAAGTGTGAGCTTAGCTGTGGCTATATTGGCAACTGGTATGACAGCCGTAGAGGAAGCCTTTAGTGTTCCACTAAATACGGCTGTCTCCTTTTCGTCAATTATCTTTGCCAGTGTAGTCGCCATATTAAGCCGAGTTACCTACGACCTGAAGCCCAAAAGTGGAAATAGTCGCAGCCTGAGCTGCACCCAAAGAAGCCTTAAGCCACACGCCAATCGCATCTCCACTGGCAAGATTTCCACCTGGCACGGCCTTAGTTGTATCATTATAGGTTAGCCCAGTTCCGTCTGTTGTTCTCGTATTGCCTCCTCCGTTTGTTCCGGTGTCATTGATTGCTGATGCTAATGCAAAAGTATATAATCCGGTAGGATCGGAAAGCTGGGCAATAGTAACCGAGGAAAGGGTATCTGTAGCGTGAAGATTCTTGGGAAAAATCTTCTCCATATTGATTTCTGTTCCTGTTTCCGAATTCATTTTGTAATGTACCCGCCTTATCGTCATCACTTCAAAAGCTACCGCAGCAGTCCTCTTATCAAATATCATCAAATCACCAGCAGCCACATCTTTCCGCACTGTAATTGTACCAGATGTGGTTGCTGATTTGACTGCTTTCCAGATTACTTTCCAGTTGGTAGTAAAGTCAACTGCGGTTGTTCCATTGAGAGTTTTGACTTCGCTGACTTCGGAATTGACGGAGTTGAGTCCGGTCAGAGTCACTGTCTGGGTTGTGTCCCCAGCAGCCGAGGAAACCATTTCAACCAGACCAGAAGGGCTTATATCCGTAAAGGCTACCTTGACACAGGCTGCTCCGCCCGAACCAAAAACTATCGCTCCGCCTACTCCGGTAGTAGTATCATCCTCTGGCATTACGGCTGAACCGAAAAAGACTATATCTGTTGATAAAACTGGCATTTAATTTCTCCTTTTAAGTTAAAGTTGGATTTGCAAGTTGTGCTGTTTTTAGAGTTACATCTGTAAGGGCTGCACCTTTCAAAGTCATATCTGTCAAGGATGCGGTTTTCAAGCTGGCACCTCTGAGTCCAGGTTTGTCAAGAATCACTTCGATAACAGCCAGACCTATCATAATTGGAAAGGTATGGTCGGAAATCACTTTAAGAAGATTCTGCATAGGCAGAGTTACATCCGTTTGAATCTTAGAAAGAATCTCAATCGGAAAAGTAGCACTTGAAGTTACTTTTAGGTCTACTGAGAAGGGTATAGTCAAGTTGGAAATCACTTTTTGAAGAATCTGGACCGCTAAATTAACTTCTGCAATGGGCTTGATTAGAATCTCAATCGGAAACGTATGCTCACTGCTTACACTCTTTAAGATTTCCACTGGCATAGAATGGTCAGAAATTATCTTCTCCAGAATTTGAATCGGTAAAGTTATATCAGTTATGACTTGCTGAGTTTGTGAAATGATTTGAATGGGCAGAATGACATTAATTATCGTCTGACTCTGAATCTCTATCGGAAAAGTTTCCTCGGAGATGGTTTTTGTTAGAATCGCCACTGGAAAAGTAGATTGGGAGATTGTTTTCTCTAAAATCTGTATTGGTAGACTGCCAGTCGATTGAATACTTTCTAAAATCTGAATCGGAAGTGTAACGTTACTTACAACGTCTATACCGAGAACTTGAATCGGTAAAAGATAATCCGAGGTAAGTTTTTCTAAAATTTCAATTGGCAGGGTTTGATTACTCTGTGTCTGTTCCAAAATTTGAATCGGAAAAGTGGTATTTACAGTAATAACTCTTTCTTCTATCTGAATCGGTAAACTTACATCTGTTGAGATTTTCTGCATTATCTGAATTGGGAAAATCGAATCACTTTGTACTTGAACAAGCGTAGTTTGAGGAACCTGAAATTCTATCCAGCTTACACGACCTGTCCTGCTGCCACCTGAACCAGATTGGAACGCAGATAAACGTATATTCAAATCGGAATAATCTGTAATAGAATTAGCTTCGGCCGCAGTTAAAATATAGTTATCCTGAACATAAGTAGAACCAATATTTGTAAAAGTTCTGCTGATAATTAAAGACGCTCCTTGTAATAAATACAACGTAATTGCAATTGTTCTGCCTGCACTACTGGATTTTGCATATCGCCAGCGCAAAATATGATTGCTGGAAGTTAAAGGGTCGGTTACATTGCTTAAAGTTGTCTGGTAAATCTCACCACTTGTCGCACTTGTATCGGACTGAACAAAGGTCGTATCATTGGCTGTAACTTCATTTATAGAGGCAAATAAATTCGTAGTAGCAGCAGCCTCGTTTGTCCAAACTCCTACCGTCGTATCTGCATCGGGTCGGGCAAATTGAGGAGTTACCGCTGCAGTTGAAATAATAACTATGGATTTATTCGGATAACTTAAATAAGTTTCAGCTTCTCCGGTCAATCCCGTATTGTTAGCTCCGTCAATACCCGTACCATTCCAACCCCCAACCCTATCTGGAAAAATAGCTGCGTCACCGCTTACAGCGTGAGAAACATTATCCAAAGGCCAATAGGTTTTGAGGTTTGCAGGCCGGATTTGAAGAGGCATCCCTTTAAGACGAGCATAATAAATCTGTTCTATTTCGGCCTGAGTAAGACCCACATTATAAGCAAAAATGTCTGTCATTAAACCATTCCAGGGTTCACCAGTAGCAAGGTATGTTCCTATGCTAACTGTCGAAGCATCAGAACTCATAGTGCCAGATTGAACCGTACTATTTTCTGCTGCACCTGCATCAGCATAAATTCTTATATTGCTTCCGTCCCAAGTTCCAACAACCAGATGCCAATTGCCATCAGCTACATCTGTCGTTCCATCGCCTGAATTGTACCAACTTCCCGCAATATTTATCCATAATCTTCCTCTATTGAAGGGAGAAGTTACACCCACAACCAAAGCCCAACAAGTTCCTCCACTCTGTTTTCTAATCAGAGTTTTTGAACTACCGGTAGTAGATACAGTTCCTAACCATTTTTCCCAAACACCCACACTAAAGGCAGTCAAACCTTCTAAGCTGCTAATATCACCGCAAGTTATATAATCATCTACTCCGTCAAACTTTACAGCCATATTTAACCTAAAGCTGAGATCCCGTGAGATGGTTGATTTTTGTTCTGAGCTACAGTTACCACTGGGTCATTTTTCAAATTATTCAGTGAAGTTATCCAGGTATTAACCACAGACACTTGTGCAGGAGTCAGGTTTGTTCCAGTTAAATTAGGATTAAGAGCAATCCATTTGGCTTTGTATGTTTGAGCAAGATTATCTGCCTCAATGACTTTATTTGTGACTTCGATAACTGCTTGGATGAAGGCTTGAACTATTTTCGTATTTGCTGTTGGCATTTATTTTCTCCTATATGGTTGTGTATTCCAGTGAAACTGCTACCACTTCCGCATCTCCAGTAGCAGTATCGCTGGCATTATCTGCATCCCGATTAAGTCTGATTTTTGTGTAATCTCCGGCAGCCAGAGTATCAGCGTTGGTTAAAGTGACAGAAATTTCATCCAAATATCCAGCTGTGGCTGGAACTGTGGCGTTACCAGAATTAGCCGTATCATAGCTTTCGGTGTTAATATCAGCCGCATCATTATCACTGACTGCCATTACCTGTACTTGGAAATAAACTGCTCCAGTAATCGCCGAGGCCATAGAATACTGAACTTTAAGAACTGGGGCTGAAGCGTAATTTTGTGGCATCCTGAATTGCCACCAGCCAGCTTCATCAGTGGTAGCATCAAAGAGCAAACGCCAGTTAGTTTCTGCTGCGTCTATAGCCACTGGATTGGTGGCTGGCAATTTGATTGATTCAACAGTTAGAATTATTGTTCCCGTAGCCAAATTTACCTCCTTAGCTTAATAAAGAATTTCATACGTTACTATACACCAGATTTTTGTCAGACGTGAAGAAAGACCAGTTGATTCGGATTTCCAACCTATTTGCAAATCATCTAAATCAGCACCACTCCATAAAGCCCCAGAGACGGGATTGCGCTGCACTAAATAAGAATAGTTCTGATAAGTGTCAGTCAAAAGAAAGCTATGGGGTATTTCATAGATTGCGCCTGATTGTGAAGGCAGAGCAAATATCATCCGACCTAAATTACCAGCCGAAGCACCCTTTACTCTGGCATAGATTTCAATATGCTTCACCTTTTTATCATTCAGAATTGAATCATAATCCAGAGCATAAAAATCATAGTTCCCAGTTCCGCCTTCATTATAGCTGGCATCATCATCTTCAAAAAGTTCATCCACATTATCCCAATTAAGACCTGAAGGATAGCCAGAGAACCCAGTGGTTATTCCCACGTCATTCGGTCTTAAAAGGCTGGTGTCAAGCATAATTCTGCCAGGATAGGCAATAACCTGTTCTTGAACTTGAACGGGTAGAGTATATTCTGTCTCTACTTTTTTTAGAATTTCAATGGGCATAGTCTGCTCGCTTTGAATCTTTGAAAGAATCTGTATGGGTAATGTCAAGCTGGAAATAATATTGAAATTGGCTTGTATAATATATCGGGCAACCGAAAGTGTGCCAGTTCCAGTTTCGGTTACTCTTAAAGTAGATTTCAAAATCTGTCCATTGATCGGGTCATCAGTAAAAGTAGCAGTTCTCTTTCTGACATAAGCTGTCGTATGGGTTTCAGTCAAAGCTAAAACTTTCTGATTTGCTCGGCATTGAGATTGAACTTGATAAGTCGAAGCTGCACCTTTTGTAACTGTTTCATAATAAGGAATCAGATCATAACCATCGTATTCTTCACTACGATTTTGATGATAAGCTCCATCGACTTCTATATGCACAAGGGAAGTCGAGGTGGCATCATTGTTGCCAAAGATTAGAAGCGGAATCTCCATCTTGGTCGGCCCGCCAGAAATATCTAAAATAATATGAGCATTTTTTATCTGGCACTGATAAGTAAGATTACTGATGAAAACTTGGGTAGTATATTCCTTATTTGCGGTCGGATAAGTAAAAGTTCCCTTGACTATAGTATAAGTTGTAGCTGTCGTTGTCAAAGTCACTTCATCAGTGGCACTGGTAAGATTTCGCAATCTAACTGAGGCGGTAGCAGCAGCATTGGATGTCCTGAAAGTCGCGTGAAATCTGGCGGCGTCAATAGTCCCATCAAAGTTGGCTATGCGCTGTTCCCATCTTTTGCCTTCAAGCTCTATCGCTGACATTGAACTGGTAGCCTTGTTATAGCCTACTGGTATGAAGATACGAGTCTTGGAAATTGTTCCAGTTTGAATGATAACTATGCGGGCGGATATAAGTCTGCCAGTATGAATAGCATTGTTTACTTTGATTCTTACACTATAAAAATCACCATCCACTAAATCTATGGCAGCTACTTCAGCTTGACCTTCAATTCTTTTTGTACCAGCACTTGTAATCGTTGTAAACAATAATCCCGAAACAACTGGTGTGCCTTCTATTTCATCGTATAAATTTACATCAACACGCCCCGTTCCACTACCACCATAAGTAATCTCAAACACACATTCAAACCAAATTTTAGTAAGTGGGTCATACTTTATACTATCCCATTCCACCATCCCCAGACTGCCATCGGTCGGCGTGAAACTGGTAGAAGTAGTACTAAAATCTTCCGCAATTATATCTATATGCTGAGCAATAGTCGTCATTAAGTTGAATCCTCAAGGCTATCAGTTAAGGTTGAATCCGATATAAAAATTGTCGTATCAGGCTCACAAACCGGAATCTCTTTTTCGGCATAATCCTTCATAGCGGAATCAGCCATCAAAATCGCTATGCCGAGTGTTGCCAGTATAATTAGGATTTTCACTTTAGATTTTATGCTTCCTCGGTGTAGCTTTGATAAACTGCCACAGTAACCAGCCAAAACTTCCAACTGTAAAAACCCAATCCCAGAGTCCCTGGAAGCCAGCAGTGGCCATTGAAGCGTAAAGCCCAATTCCCAGACCATCGGAAATCATATCCCGGACTTGAGGAGCGGGCTTACTTTCCTTCCCAGCTACACCCATTATTGATGGTGCATACTTTTGAACCAGCTCCAACCCTATTGATCCGATTCCGGCCAGGATGATTGCCAGTTGAAGTGAGGCAAAGTAATCTACCAGCCAAGTCACGAAGAAAAATCCCAACCAGTGCTGCCAGGTATCGAGTTCACTTCTGGTGGGTGTTAAACTCCATTCTAAACCGTACTTTAGCATAAATCTCCTTTCATTTTTTTTGCTGTTCTAAATTCTCCAAATACAAATTATCCTGTTCCAATAGCTTAACCTTTTCTTTTGAAAAACCAGTGCTGTGCTGCGTGAATATTTCCTGGTTCTCTAAAAGAATCTTGATAATCATTAAATGTTCTTCGTGTCTTACGCTATCTGCAATAAAATTATGATATTCAACTCTTTTTGCCCGCCTGCCATCCTGGTAAGTGCTAAATAGGCTTACCACCAATATAATAGCAGTAACTATACCAACTGCTACCCAAGTCCTGCGTTTAAGGCGATTATTAAGATGTTGAGGGATTTGTTGAATTTCTTGGAGTTCCATTTTATCTGCCAATTTGCCTAAAAAGCCAATTTGTGCCAGCCGAAACAATCAAAACCAAAGCAGTTCCCATAATCTTCACCTGCCCTTTGAAGGTATGAAACTCTTCTACGGCAGCAAAGAATCTCTTTTGATTGTCAGCCAGAGCGTCTAATTTTTCGTCTTGATTCTTTTGTCTTTCTTCAATCCGAGCCAGTTGGACTTCTACGGTTTCAGCCATTTTCACCTTTCAGGGTATGATTTCTATTGCTCTGATGTGAATGATATTGCCGTCCTGTTCCCAATCTAAAATCTGAAAATCTTTAGTAGTTACCCAAGTCTGAGCCGAATGATTCGTCCGAATATTGTCCCCCACTTCCAGAATCGTACCCGAAAGAGTGGTATCAAATTCAATGATTATTTTGGGGTCTTTCCAGACTTTAGCAAGCACCGCATAAAGCAAATCTATCTGTGCCAAGCTTCTAATCCAGGAATAGTCTCTGGTGGGATATTCCGCTTCTAAGCTGTAATCAGTAGTACTGGTTGCAAGCTCAGTCTTATTACTTTTATCATAAATCTGCTGAGACCTAAAACTGCCTTTGGCAAACTCGAAGTCATAATTGAAAATAAATTTGTTGTAAATATTTCTGGAACGTGTCCATTTGAAATTAGACATCGGAAAATTGAAACTCGTATCTGAAAAGGTCAAAGTATTCCCAGGCGAATTGATGGCATAGTTCATTGGAAATAGATTCCAGCCCGCTTCCGAACCCCAGTAAAGCCAACAGGCATTCTCCTTTAATATTTCTTCCAGCCAGTTAGAAGCATCTCCAAATTGGTTTAGACTATTAGCCACACGCCAAGTAGTAAGCTGTGTGCTGGAAGCATCAAAAGTGATATAATTTATCTGAGCAGAGGTATAGGCCAATAGTTGCCGGAGTATATATTGAATCATAAAGACAGGAGTACGATAATCATAAGTTCTGCCATCCAAGCTGGCCATCTGAACACCTTGCACATTCAGAAAAAAATTGTTCCGATAATTTCCCTTAGAAGTCTCAAGCGTAGCCCGACCCCATTCACCCCTTCCAATTCCGGGAGTATAAATTATTTGATAGATACTGGCGGAAGTTCTGAATATAGTGTCCACATACGCAAATTTAACATATACTCCATCCACTGTAACTGAAGCTGTTCCTGTATTGATTAGCCGAATAAAGTAGTTTTCAAAGTCTCCTTTTTGGGAATCAATAACTGTAACAGATATTTCTTTGAATCCGGTTGTGTTGATTCCAGTAGCCCAAGTCCCTTCAGACCAAGCCAGCCCTTCGGTTGTTCTCCGACCATCCCAGACATTAAGCAAACCGCCAGCACTCACAGTGCGGACATCAAAACAAATTTTGTGATACCTGAAAGCATTGGGCATTTCCCCCACTTTTTCCTTCCTGGAGAGAAGCAAGCCCAGAGTTTGTCCAGCCCCAATTGTGGCAACGGTTGTCGAATCAGTATCTATTGCCTTCTGATAATCAGTAACACTATTGGAAACGTCTTTTTGGTCGGGTAAAAGACAGACATATCTACCCTGGCCATTGGCTGTTCCACCAGTGGCATAATCATTAAAAGTTACCAGCGTTTCAACTCTGGTCGGTGAAGTTTTATTGGCTGAGCTTGTAGCCCAGAGCTTGTTGGTCGTATCACTGTATCTGCATAAAGCATAAGTCCGCCAGGGTTCAATCCACTGCATAACTTCTCTGGTTCCAAAAGGAAAAGATGCATCTGGGCCTCGATGAGCTAAAAGTTCCCGATTAGTCAAGGATGACCAAAAAATTGGCACAGGCACCCTATCTGGCCGATTAGCCTGAATGTATTCTTTGTTCTGATCGTCATTGAGTTTACTAAAATCGCCGAAGATAAAAGGGGCAGGAGAGCCTATATTCTCATCTAAAAGCTCAGGATAGACAGTTTTATCAAAAGAAGCGGTTGGCAACTGCAGAGTAAGTTTGCTCTCTGGAGCTATATATCGAGCAACAAAAGTGCTTTCCATTATCTCTGAAATCTCATCTAAGATTAGGTCGGCTATAGTTATTCTGTCCGCATAAAGGAGTCCCTCAAACCACTGATAGAGCAAAAGCCGTTTGCCTCTACTTTTACCAGTAAGCAGATTATCAGTACTACTGTTTCTGACTAATTTTATTTCGCAATCAGAAGCTTTGCCAAGTCCAGGGAACTCATCTAAAGAATAGCGTATTGCAGATATGCTCTCAATCCAGGGATTGAAAGTAATTCCTTCTACAATAATCGTCGTCTCCGCAGCCGAAAAAGTATTGGAATCATAAGAAATAAGAGCCAACTTTATAGGCTTAGCTCCGAAGGCTTTCTGGCTTTCGGTTTTATATTCAGCCGTAGCAATTTTCAATTGTAACCACCGACTTCCTGAAATTCAAATTCTACTTCCCACCAAATTGCGCTGACCCGCCTAAACACAGGGTTGTTGATTAAAAAAACAGGTAGACCGATTATGAAAGTATCACCTATGGCTGGAGTAGTTGCAAGAGCAGGATCAATGCTTATGATTGTGGAAACATAATAATTGATTCTTCTTCTTTTACCAAGCAAAGCAGCAGTACCAGAAATAAAAGTAGCCCATTGCCCTATAGGTCTAACTGGCCAATTGGCACTCACTAAATCTGTTGTGTTTTTCAAAGCGGCAGATGTGCCACCAGTCTGTATGGCAATAGCGGTTTTAATTCCTACGTTCTGGTCTTGAAGTGTAAACCAGTTAGAGCCACCCTTCAGAGTCTCAATCCATTCTCTAAGCTGTTCATGATTAGAATCAGTAAGTAAATTGAATCTCATCTTACTCGGTTTTTGTCTTTCACCTTTTTGATATATAGTCCGATAGCCGGCATCAGATTCGATTATCTCAAGATTCTGTTCAATCATATCAACTGCGCTTGATAGAGTCGGATTATTTGTTAAAGTCAGACTACCAAAATTGATTGATGAAGTATTTAGCCCATCACCCTGAAATACAACACTCAAATGCCGAACTCCCTTCTATTGACAGCCTGCTTCAAAAGAGGCAAGAAAGTCCGCCTTAGCATTTTAGAATCTATGGGAGTGCTAAAATAATTGTTTATGACAGTTGCACCAAAAGTCTGATTGGTAACAGTCCGGTTAAATATATTACGCTCGGCTGGTATAATAGCTTCGCCTCGATGGACTATAGCCAGACCAGTTTGAGGGACAAAAGTAGTGCCTTGTTGAAAAACTCCTGCCAGTAACCCGCCTGGGCCTGTTAAAGCGGTACCTATCCATTTGAAAATTGTTGATGTAATTAAATCAACTGCCATTCTTCTGAGCATTTCTCCCCAGTCGGTTTCTATGCCAAGAAATAGGTCGGCAAAAGCCTGACGTATAGGATAGGTTAAACTCAAAAACGTCTGCTTGGTTTCCTCTGCTTTCTGGGCAATCTTTTTTTCTTCTTCTACCGTTTGTTTTAATGCCTCATTGGTTTCTTCTATACGTAAACGCCAACCACGCATAGCATCATCAAATTCCCTGCTTTTTTGAACAGCCGGATTTTCATCTGAAGTGCTAAGCATCCAGGAAGCATCAGTTGCTTCGGCAAAGGCATCGAAACTGTCCTGAATATCACTTAAAATGGGTGGTGTCTTTTTAAGTGCTTCATTCCACTCTTTCCACTTGCCAGTAAGTTGTTCCTGAAAAGCAGCCAGACCTTTTTGTTCCTCTAAAGTCGAAGCCCAATCAATCGACTGAAGGGATTCCCCCATTCTATTTACTTCAAGACTTAAACCCGTAATAGCTTTGCGATGAGTAATAGCCTCTTTACTATTTTCACCGAACATTTTTTCAACAGTCCCAAGTCCTTGTTCTAAAATTTGCAATGAGGTTTGAGCCTCGGCATAATCATCTCTTAATTTCTTTACAGCATCAGCATTGATGATTCCAGCAGCAGCCAATTTGGCAAATGAACTCAAGAGTTTATCATTGGCCTCTGCCAATTTTTCAATTTCCGTTTTAGCCTCTTTTGCTCTATTCGCAAAAAGCAATAAGGCCGCAGCGGCCAGACCTATCAGACCCAAAGGCCCTAAAAATGCCACAAGTGCTCTTTGCGCCGCAAACGCTGCGGTAGATATCAAAGTGAAGGCACTGGCATTATCTCTTAGAAGCGGAATCTGGCTAAGTAACTGCTGATTAACCTGGCCAAGAAGATTCGGCGCTCGGCTGGAAGCAAGTCTGCCTAAAGATTTCTCCATTACGTCAATACCCCGACTTGCAGTTATCCCAGAATCTTGAATCCTGCCTAAGCCCTGGCTTATGGCAGTCTCGGCCTGCTTAATACCAGCAATTGCACCCGAAGCATCGACTTCAATCGCTATAGGTACTTCAGGCAAATTTTATCTCCTTCCTTTCCCTTTTCTCTTCTTTTGAGATTTGGTCGGCGATGATTGAAAATTGAAGCATAAGTTTGTGAGGTTGATCCACCAGGCCCCCTTCTTTTGGAAGGCTGCCGAATTGCTTGCAGAGGAAAAAGAGATTGAGAGCGTAGGTGTTGCTGGGGAAAATCTTGGGTAGTCCGATAAAGTTACATTTTTCATATAGTTCACAGTCCTGGCAAAAGGCAGTTACTTTGGGGCAGATTTGTTTGCATATCTGGCCTCCTTGACATCCTTCACAGCAAGCAGTAGCCCAGTCAAGGAATAAAAAGCCTACTGCTTGACGGAGTTTTTTTCTTCTACCTCGGAAAGAAGATTGATTTGTCTAAAGGCTTCTAAGAGACCAAGACCTATCTGAGCAGTCAAGTTAGCCACTGCATTTTTAGTTGGAGGTATGATTCCATTTTCGTCTTTGATGTCCCACTCTAAGATACTCAGATAAAGCAATTCAGACGGATTGGTGGACAATGCACTCAAGTTTTCAGTAAGCTCTCCATAACTCAGAGGACGCATTTTGACAGTGGCCACCAATTCTTTTGTTTCGCTGTCTATGATTTTTACGGTAGCCAAATTGGCTACATCATAGGCCAAACAGCTTTTGAATTTTGAAAATATTTCTTTTTCCATTATTCCTCCGAGTTATTGAGTGATGGGTTCAGTTTGTTTATCAACTGTAGTAATATTGAAATCATTGTCGGTATAGAAAACTCCCGTATCTATCATCGCTTCAAATTCAATCTGCTCGTCTATCATCGAAAGACCTCTTGGAACTAAGACAGGAGGCTTGGCTTTACATTTACCCAGATTGATTCCCAAATGATAACCAGCAGTCGGAGCGGCATTGTCTTTATAGGTAGCCTCAAAAGTTGTGTCTCCCGTAAATATTGTCATCAAAGAGCTACCAGTGTAAAGTTTCTGTGCTGTGACGGTTGCCTTGAAAGCTGGACCATCAGCTGCCCGCTCTAATCTTTTCCTGACATTAGAGCCACCCTCAAAACTTTCTTCCGTACCATCCGCATAGATAGATTCAAGGGAAACTTTCACATTGCCCCAAGTTAGAATCCCGTTTATATTCCAAGTCAAAGCTGCAGTTGAACTCGGATATTTATGCCAAGCTTCGCCAGTGGTCACCAGATTAAAAGCTGGAGTTCCAGTCTCGGCAGCTTCAAGAAAATCTGCACCAATAAAATTGACGGTCAGAATAATAGGCCGATTAAGAGTAAAATCAAAATCAAGCTTGGTGATAACGCAGCCAGTCAATTGGAACTGCCGGTCGATTCCAGTTTCCGGGGTCTGCAAAACAAAGGCAAGGGATTTAGGAGTAATAGTATTTACTGTGAAGATATGTTTCTGGCCTTGACCACCATCCGTTGCAGTTGCGCCACCAACAGAGGTTGTAACTACCTTTCCCAATAGATGAAAGAGAATCCAGTCGAGTTGCTGTTTATGTGCAAACATTGTAAAGCTACCTTCGACTCCCTTTAATCCCCGGCCAAATTCTGTTAGCTTCATCATCGCTTCACCAGTAGCAAAGCTGGCTCGAATATCATTACTAATAGGATCAAAACGGAAACCTTCTACTTGAATCCAAGTTCCGGTTGCACTGGCTGGTGCAGCCCAGGTCGGATTATAAGTTGCTTCCTTTGTCATTCCTACTTTTATATTTCTTCCAAAAGATGGCATCTAATTTTCACCTCCACTCATTCTGGTTGAGGGGTTTCAAGTTTATCTGGCCAGGATGCCAAAAGCTCCAAGCCTATTTCAGTAGGCATTTCTCTGCCTTCGGGGCCTATAACATAATTCTGGTCATAGGCAAAAATCTGAATTGTCTCAATTAGAACTGGTTTTATCAGCATATTAGGGATTTGTTTTATCAAACCAATAAGTGCAACCCAATGTGAAAATGGCTACCATATGAGGCGGTGCAGTCAAAATCGTATCAAGTCGCAACAATCTGAAATTATCTATTCCTGCTGGGAATACAGGCGGTTTGTAAATGAGCTTCATCATATCGGCTATGAACTTTCCAAATTCGGTGTGAAGATCCGCATCAGCCCGGAAAAAGACCAAAAGCTGAATCTCCAAATCGTGAGCGGGGGTAGAAGTATTCGCATCGTTGTTTGTAATTGGCATTTCCGCTCCGTTATCGATAACAAAGACCGCAGGAAAGTCTGAGATGTTAAGCTCGTCGAGGCTCTTAGGTATTCTGTCCACCAAGCCAATATCAAAAGTGTAAGTGGGCTTAAGAATTGTCTGGAGTTCAGTTTTGAGATTTGCAAATACCTCATCTCTTTTAGGCATTGACTTGTAAAGCCTTTCTTAGCTGTAATCTGATTATGTCTGGCAGTTTCGGGAATTCTTCATCCAAAGAGCTTCGCAAATAAGACCGTTCAGGCATATGAACTTCTTTCACGCTCACCCAGCCGGTAGGAGTCTTGAATTGCAGATAAGGCTTGTTCTTGGCTCTGATAATTCCACCGTATTCGTGTATCGTAGCATAAACTACGTTAGTGCCAATTTTGCCAATCAGCTTGGGCGGCTGGGGAATAATGTCCGTAATTATCGAACTGCGTAATCGTCCAGTTTGAACTTTTAATACTGGCCCACTCAATTTTCCTTTGACTTTATTGGCAAGTAATCTCATAAAATAATCCAAGCTATTATACAGGATTCGATTTATCTGCTCCGGCAAAAGTGTCTGCAAAAACTGCACCGTTGCAGTCTTAGACTTTTCGTCAACTATCACACGTAGGCTAATAAAGCACCTTCCTTTTGTGCCGGTCTAAAATATCCTGTACGTGAGCAGGAAAGTTAGCCAGATAGGATTCTACTACCTGACCAGCTACTGTCTTACTGGTAATACCAAGCCTACTTTTCATCTTATAGAAAAATACTCCTATCTCAGTCGTAGCCCACTTTAAGTCTGAAGGCATAACCGCATCAGCATAACCAGCCGTATAGGTGATTCTCCAGTAACGGGCGATTTTATCAAAAATCCCACCGTAGAGCAGTGTAATGATACCCTCACTGGTAAAACCGTAATCAGCAGAGGCAACCGTAGTAAACGGGCTGGCTTCGCCATATTTGACTACACTTAAGACCGTAACCGGATAATGTTTAAGGATTAGTTCGCTTGTGCCTGTGCCGTCATAAACTTCATCGGTATAGACCGTAGACTTAAAGGTTCTATCGCAAGCTTTTTCCACAGCATCATTAGCGGCCTGCATAATTGCAGTCAAGGGGCCGTCCTCATCCTCATTGGTTATACCCAGATATTGTTTGAGTTCGGACAGCCCTACGATTTGGACGTGACTCATTTAGCTTTCCGGTATTTCCGCCTCTTCGGTTTCTTTTTTTTTAGACTCTTCTGCAATCGGAGTATCCTGAGAATCGCCTGGTAAGTCCCCCGCAATCTTCTCGGACTCAATCAGGCTAAAATTCTCAGGATACTTGCCAATTACTTTTTGAGCCGTTTCCTCACTACATTCGTATTCACCAGCAGAATAACAGGTCAATCCCAAGCCTGGTGCATTATATGCCATCAAGTTCTCGGTTGGATTGAATTTCACTTTCGGCATAAAGCTCCTTTAGATTTCAAAGCCGTAACCGGTTGGCCCTACTGCAGCAGCAGTCGCAAAGAAAGGCTGGAAATCTCCACGCCAGAAACTAATCAATTCAAACTGATCCTGAACTGCCAATCTCTGCACTTCCAGAGTCGTCTGCTTGCGGGTTGCGTGTGCCAAGCTCGGCTTATGGCAAAGCGAAATGGCCGTAAAAGTATTCGGGCCAGCAGAAGTGTTTACACCAGTCGCAGCCAAGTTAGTAGGATATTCACCGGAAGGTATAATCTGAATCCCATCGAAGGCTTCTACTACTCCATTATTCAACCTCAAAATACCCTGCTCAACTGGCCCAACTGCTGAAGTGGTAAGACCGATGAATTTGAAATAGACCTTTGGCGCACAACTCCAGAAAAGTTCTGTTGGAATTAATCCGTATTTACCCAGGCTTTCTCTGGTAGTCCGCAAAAGAGCTATAGTGAAAGCTCCACCAAAATCGGTTGTGTTAGAACCGGCAATCGCCAGCTTCCTGAGACCTTTCCAGGCCCTGCGGAAATCATTGGCTTGACCTGCTCCCGTGTGAACGTCATCGTCCTGATGGGTAGCGGTTGTATCACCAGAGATGTCTGCTGTTTCAATCGCCCTCGCAATGGAGATGGCTATCTTATTCTTTAGGAAAGCCATCAAGTCAATAATGGAGTTCTCCACCGCCTCAGAAGATACGGCAATCCGGCCTCTGGCTTTGACTGCTGTAAAGGTGACGTTGGCAGTCCCAGGGGTTTCCTCTAAAGTATCTGGTGTAACTGTCAAAGCAATAGTCTCCGCCACTTTCTTAGCCACCGTATCTGCACCGGCTACCGGGAACTTCCAAGTATCGGATGGCATAGGAAACATCGGGAATTGGGCCGCTATTTTCAGATTCACCCTTACTAAATCGTGCAGTTCTGGTGAAAAGATAGTCGGCATAAATTCCAGACCTTCAGCAGCAGTGGCAGTATCTAACGCCTTTGCCAACTCATTGGTCAAAGCCTGATAACGTGGCCAGAAAGTCAAAGACTTCGCCCCTATATAACGGTGACCATACTTAGCCCGATAGAGAGCATCCATAATCAGAACATCATCTGACATAGTATGGAACTCTTTAACTTTCCTTTCAAAGTCATTACTCGGCATTTTAATATCGGTCTGAAGCAATTCCTCAAAAGTCATCTTGGCATTGCCCTCAGAACGGATACCAGCTTCTTTCGGGTCGAAAAGCTGAACTCTTGGACGCTCCTTGTTTTTCTTCTCAAAATGCTGGTCGATAAGCTCTGTCAGCTTAGGAGTGACTTTCTCTAAAAATTGCTTCTCGTCTGGGATTTCCTTATTCTCTGTCTCTCCCAGCTTTTTCTTCACTGCTGATAAATCTTCACTGACTGTCTTCAAAAGACTTGTCATTTCAGCTAAATTCTGAGGTTCTTTTACTGTAACCTCTGGCACTTCTAATTCCTCCTGTGTGAGTGTGATTGTTTGCTTATTCTTGAAAGATTGTAATTGTGCGTGAACCTGTGACGGAACTGGCGCAAAAGAGATTTCGGTCAGTTCCGTATCTTTGAAAGTAAGACCACCATGTTCATTATTTATTGCATCGTGTAGGATATAACCGATAGAAAAAGTATCTTGAATCCCTTCCTTGACCTGCTCCCAAACTTCATCAGCCAATTGCGTAGCCTTGCTTAACTGTCCCCTGAACCAAAGACCGGTCTGGCGAATTTCCAGATTGAGCAGTTTACCGACTGGAAGGCTATGCCAGGAATCGTGGGCATAAAACATCTTAGGCAATAACTTGGGATTGATAGTTACTTCATTGACAAACCGCTTGAAGGATTCTGGAGGGACTATGTCCTTATCCCTGTCAACATCCGGTGTCGAAGCCAGCCCTTCGATAATCCTTTGTTCGATATCGGCAACCTTGATTTCGCTTTGGAAACTTTTATGCCCTTCTTTTTTCTGAAATTTGGTTTGCTGAGCTTCAAGAGCTTTAGGTGTAAAATCGTGGTCTCTTGCCCATTCTAAGGCGTCCTCTTTACTCCATTTATCCACATCAAAGAGCAAAGATTGAATCGACATCGGATCGCTTTCTTCACCTTCATTGGCTTTAAGTTTCCCCTGAATCGAGAAAATGCCCTGTGAAGCCGAGAGAGCCACTTTGCGAAAGGTATCATCTCTAAAATCGCCGGGGTCCCTGACTCTTATGCGGATAAAATTCTCGGTCTCTTCAACTGGCTTGGAAGATTGAAAATCGAAAATCTTATCCCCTAAAGCATCCAATATTTGTTTGAATGTTTTCATTCAACCAACCTTAAATGAATGTTAAAACTAAAACTTCCGCTTATGGTGGCAACGTAACGCATCCAAGGACCGCCGCCCACAGTTGAAATCCCGTTAAGCTCTTTGACGCTTATGGCAGTCGCAGCAGAAAAAGCACCGCTTGTAATATCAACCCAATTCACCTTGTCATAGCTGTATTGATATTTAACAGTCATAGAAGGAGTTGCTCCGCTAACTGCCGTTACATTCATAAAAGAATGGAATTTGGTCGGGACTTGATTCATTGCTGAAATGTTCCATTCTGGCCCGTTGAAAGTCGCTGTCTTGGCTACCTGAATATCTGTGAATTCGCCTACTATTAGCATTTTGCCTCTTTTCTTTTAACAAAAAAGCCCGCCATCCCAAAAGGGACTGACGGGCTTCAAAGCCTCTTTGATTATTTAAGTTAGTGAAAAAATCTATCTAAACAATCCCATCCCCATATTGGGGGAACAATAAAAAATGAAATAATAGCTATAAGTTGAATAAATAATAAAATTGTTTCAAATTTATCTGGAGGTCTTGACATTGCAGAAAGCTGCCAATATGCTGTATCAAAACACATAATTCTCCTCCTAAAAGTAATTCATCTCATTACAAAAAGGGCATTTAAGCTCTACGCCCTTGACTAAGTTGTTCACTGTTTTACAAAGTAGCCGTCCGCATTTCTGACAAGCTTTTCTAACCTCAAATACTTTATTCATTCGATTAAACGTTTCAATGCGCTTGTTAAGATATTGGTTCTGCATTGTTTGTCAAGATTTATTTAAGTCAATTCCTCCAACACATCCAAAATCGAACATCTACAGTTGATAAAATCAGCCGGGTTGCCAGTTGACTGGTCGCCTGGGAAGAAAAGCCCGTTAGAGAAAGCATCCATTACTCCTACTTGCTCCCCGTCTATCTGGTGGGCATCCCTAACCCGTTCATCTCTTGAAGAAAGCCATTCTTTACCTTTCACTACTCCGGATTGCATCATACCAGCCAGCTTACCGTAGTTATAAGCTCCAATCGTCTCTGTACGGGCTATCATCTCAGTCCGAGCCAAAGCATCTATCTTATCAGGAATAGCCCAGCCATCCCAAAGGTCATTGATTTCATTGCGCATCTGTTGAATTGACCAGCCCTCAGCTACACCTTTAGCTAAGGTCTCTTTTAAGGCTTCCTGGGTTGTATCGTTGATTTTAGTAGCAAAAGTGTAGATTTTACGCTCCAAGTATCTTTTAACCACAGGATCGGTAAGATTGAAGTCAATAGCCACGTTAAGTTCAGAAAGTTCAGCATTAGCTCCAGCTTCGAGAGTAGCTGCCATAATTCCCTGCCCTGCCTTTGACAGTTCCGCAACCTCTTTGAGAATATCAAAAAGCAGGGCCCAATCTGCTTCTGTGAATTTTGCGCTCCTTTTGCTCTTCCGAGGATTAAGCTCATCGAATTTGGTCAACACCCTCTCCTTCTGCTGACCGAAGAACTTAACCATTTTAGACGCAAAAAGAGCCTCTTCACGGCTCAAGGTTGCGTCAAATCGCTTCCAGGCTACCATCCGGCTGCCATTGCGAAGCTCTTTGTGATAAGACAGATATTGTCGCACTCTCTTGGAATCAATGTCTAAAGGAATTAAATGTTTCGGCATATCCTGCCCTAACTGACCAAAACTAAAAACTGGAGCTTGTAAAGCAGGTATAAGCTCACCGCCTTCTACCTCTGGTTTGCCTGTAAGTTCCCTTAATTCATTCACGCTCCAGCCAGTTTGCCGGAGTTTAAGAGCAGTATCGGCTTTTTCGGATAAGCTCTCATTGAGGATTTCTATAGCATTCAAATCATATTTAAGAAGCAGCTTTTCATTTTTAGCATTGAGACGTGGCAGGAAAATTTGATTGAGAATTTCTTCTCTTTGTCTTAAGCCTGGATTTATGCCTTGTCCCCAAAAGATATATTTTACCTGGTCTTTCAGATTCAATTGATAGGGCGTATCGAACATTCCACCCATAGCCGGGGGTATCTTATAAATCGCATAAATCATTTCCCGTTCATATTTACGAAGCTGATTAAATTCCATTTCCTTCAACGTAGTCCCGATTACGTTTACTTTTCCACCTTTGCCGATTATCCCAATTTTGTGGGCATTATCAACACCCTGATGCAGAGCCTTCCACCAAGCCGCTATCCTTTTGACATCTTCATCGGTAAGAGCTTGCTCGCTTTCAAAGACAGTCTTAGGCGTAGCGTCATTCTTGAAAAAATTGATGTTATATTTCACAGCGTAATATTCAGAGGCCAACTCCAGAGAGCCAGCTTCAACAGGCGGAAGGCCATAATAGTCATCTGTGGGATTAGCGGTTTTGAAATGGACAATCAATTCTTTGGGAATCTTTAGAACAGTACCAGAATCATCCGGCTTGTAAGTATAGTAGTCAATGTATTCAGTCGGATGGCCCACAATCTTTACTCGATTAGGACGCAAAGGCCACATCTCTTTTCTGTCCATATCGAGAAAGATATAAGCATTACCGGTCAAATCTAAAAATGTACTAATAGCTCCCCAGAAATCGGTATAGGACATCGGAGGATTAGGATCGTAAAGTAAATCTAAAATTTCGTGTTCTGCGATTTCTTCAAGTTCTCCTTCGGCCAATTTGCGATATAATTTCAAAGGTACTGCTCCAAAGGCTTCTGCTCTGGTTTTGACACAGATATACAAAGCAGCGATACTTTTGTAAGAATTTTGAGCAAGTTTAATATCGCTGGGATAAGTAATGCCTTCTGCGTTTTGCCAAGTTGGAATCATAGTGGGCAGAATAGGATTGTCTTTTTTGCCTTCCGGCTCTTTCCAGAGCCGGGAGAAATTGGCCGCAAAAGTTTTAAGAGACATCCATCACTCCCAGATAAACTGGTTGCTGTCTATGTTTCAGACCGAATACCGCCAGAGCATCAGCTATCACAATATCGTCGTGCTGACCAGAAGGAGCGTTATATCTAAACGCTCCCGAACCTGTAAGTTCGTATTCATAAGCCGAAAGTTCGGCAGTTTGAATCGGATTGTCAAGTATCTGTATGGTTTGATTTTCAAAAGCCATAACCAGAGTATCAATCACTTGCTGTTTAAGACCAGACTTGCCGAATTGAATCGGATTCACATTCAGACCCAACCGGGCCAACTCTTCAAAGATTGGGTCGCCGACTCCCGTGCTATCGACATTGGTCTGGGGATTAAAATAATCCTGCATAATCTTCTCTATCTTCTGGATTTGCAGATTCCAATCGATATGAGGAAAACGCTCAAGAAAGACTTGCCGGCCAAAGCAGTTGAAGATTGAGAACACCGTAAAATCCTGATATTTAGCCAAATCAAGCCCACCATAATATTCGGTTCCCTCAATCGGTGGCATAGCCCGGGAACCTATGCATTTGGTAAAGTTGCCAAAGACTATGCTCTTGGCATCAATAAACTGAGCTAAGATTTCCTGCTGAAAAACTAAACCAGGAGAAGAGGCTTCGAGTTTAGCCCTTTCGCTTAACTCCAGCCAGGGATTGCCGAAGGATTCAAATTGCCAGCTTGCCCATTCCGTCTCAAGTGGATCACGGCCCTTATTGAAAAGCTGCCAGAATCTATTTTTGCCTTTTGGAGTCCCCAAAAACCAGGCCCAGCCTTGTTTGTCTGTTAAGGCCGGTCTTAAAACGGAATCCCAAAGTTCATCATCCCTGAGAATTATTCCCCCCTCATCGACAATCACGCCAGATAAGCCTTCTCCCCGGAGACTATCAGGATTATCTGCGCTTTTGAATTGAATCTCTGAGCCGTTAAGTAGGCGATACAATCTTCGCATTTCATTTTTTTTTGCAATCCACTCAAAGGGACAGTGAGCCAAGAATTTCTTACGCCCAATTTCGGACTGTTCGAAATTCGGAGCTACCCACCAGTAAAGCCCAACTTCTACCAGTGGCGTATCAGTCAATTTCTCCGCTGCCATTTCCCCCTTGCCCCATCTCCGGCCTGCTGCTATCACTTTGAACCGTTTCGGCGTGTCGTATATCAGTGCCTGCTGGCTGTGAAGTTTCTGAACGTGCCGGTACTGTTTCCCGTATGATTGCGATTTGGATGGGCTGGTCTGGTCTTGAGTCTGGATTACCAACTAAAAGTTCCTCGGTTTTAATGAGAGCGGGAATATCTGAAACATAACCGTGTATTTCTCCTGATTGAACTCCTGCGACAATTTTCTCCTTTGTGAATCTAACTATTTCAAGATTACGGGCAAGGCGTTTAGAGCTACGAGCATCGGCAATAATCTCAGCATCTTTTTTAAGCCGTTCAAGCCGGTCATCCCACTTTTCCTTGATTCGCATTCGATTGAGCGCCTTGACTGAGATAACAAATTGGAACTGATTTTTATGCTTTTCCTGAACATAGCCTATACTCTGGAATTCGCACCAGTATTTCCAGCAAACCTCTTTCTCTTCATTACTTACTCTGCGTCTTCCCATAGGCCTCGTCTATTGTTTTAATCACATCACAATAAAGCGGGTCGATTTCCATCATATAGCAGATGCGGTTTGTGTGTTCACAAGCGACAAGAGTCGAGCCAGAACCACCGAATAAATCTAAAACTATTTCTCCTGGCTTGCTCGAATTTTTTATTCCCTTTGAACAGAGAGCGAGAGGTTTCATTGTGGGATGGCTTTTAGAATTTAGGGGTCGGTCAATTTCCCAGACTTCTGTTTGCTTTCTATCTCCACAAAAAGAACTTTTTTCAAACCAGCCATAAAAACACGGTTCATATTTCCTTTGATAATTTGCAGGAGATAATACCAATTGCTGTTTTACCCAAATAATTGTAGCAGACCAATGACAACCATTTTCAATCAAAGCCAATCTAAATATCATACCTTCTGGACCGGATGCTGTCCAACAATAAATATCTCCTAAGCAAACTTCTTTAATTCTCTGACTTAATTCTTTGCAAAAGTCGTGCCATTGCTGGGGAGTCTGATTATCAGAAACAAGATTCCGAATCTTATGTCGGGGATTTTTGGAAACGCCGTAATTTACGTTATACGGCGGGTCAGTAAAAATCATATCCGCTTTCTTCCCAGCCATCAGCTTTTCAACGTCCTCTTTGCTGGTAGCGTCCCCGCACATCAGCCGATGTTTGTCGAGTTGATAAATCTCCCCTCTTTTGCTGTCCGGATTTTTAATCTTTTTGGCTTCGGCTTCCGG
>ERZ1292629.665-Hain-H43-01um-R1-665-length-38002-cov-10_pt1 | contig 38002 bp, 53 predicted proteins | sample MGYA00564399_ERZ1292629 | MGnify/ENA primary metagenome ERZ1292629 (study PRJEB36523, sample SAMEA6512636) | groundwater metagenome | collected 2019-01-08 | study: AquaDiva: Metagenomics assemblies of 32 groundwater samples
GTTTACGTTACTGGCGGAATCAGATTCACTTGGTAAATAACATGGAAAAAAACTTTGTAAAAAGCATTTTAACAGGAATAGTTCTTTTGCTAGTTTTGACTTCATTCGTTTCAGCTCTTGAAAAAAGTTCTGGAAATGTTGTTGCAGGAATATGGTTTGACAATCTTCCAACTACAAACTCACTTACTGTTAACGATGGAACAAATGTTGCATTCAATGTTTACGGATTGGCTCTTGGAAGTTCATTAAATGTCAAAGCAGATTTAATATTACAAAACGGAACTATTGTTCCAATAGCAGATGTTTTTCAATCTTCACGAAACTTCAATGAATTCGGAGTTGGAAGTCAAGGAGATTACTCAATATCACAAACAGAATACGGTGGAGTTGGAAATCATGTTTTAAGACTTACAGTTAATGGAGTTGTTCTTGACTTGAATTTAACAGTTTCAGCAGTTCCAGTAAATAACGCGCCAGTTTTCACAAGCGTTCCAGTTCTTACAGTTAATGAAGGAGTAGCATATTCATACGACGCTGACGGATTTGATGTTGACATGGACACATTAACATATTCACTTTCAACAAACCCTCTTGGATTTTCAATAAATCCAACTACGGGAGTTATAACCGGAACTGCCCCAATAGTAACCGGAAATCAAAATTACAATGTTGTGGTTACAGTAGCAGATGGAAATGGTGGATTTGACAATCAAGTTTACACACTTACAGTTTTGGATACAATAGTTCCGCCCCCTGCCGACACAAATGCCCCAATCGTTACAATCCTTTCACCTACTAACACTGCATTCACAAGCCCAAGAACACAATTGACTTACACTGCAGTTGACCCAGAATCAAACTTATTCCAATGCTGGTATTCAACAGATTTGGGAGTTACAAATTCAACAGCAGTCGCATGCTCTGGAACTTTCAGCATAACTTCAGTTAATGGAATAAACACTTGGACGGTTTATGCAAGCGACAATTCTGGAAACATCGGAAGCCAGACAGTTACATTTTCGGTTAATCCGTCCTCAAGCGGAAATGGCGGCGGAAGTTCAAGTCATAACAAAAAAGTCACTTACAGCGACCCTGATGAAGGAAAATTGGTTGAACAAGAATCTTTTATCGCTCCAAAAATCAACTTGACGCCAGAAGTTGAAAAATCATGGCTTGCAAGATTGATTGAATGGATAATTAATTTCTTAAAAAGAATTTTTAGCTAAATAAAACATATTAAATGATTTTCAATATTGTTCAGTTAATCGAATTTTTTAGAAGTTATTGGTTTAGATAATTTTGGGGTTTCGTAAAATTTTAATCTTATTCCAGCTTCTTTAAAAAAATCTTCCCAAAAATGGCGGCTAAGAGCGGTTCTTGTTCCCCAGTTATTTTTATCATAAAACCAATTCAAATTAAAACCCAAAAAAGATTCCGGATGGTGCAAGCCGCTTCCGTCTCCCAATGAGTAAACTTCCCTCGTTCTTTGTTCGACGAGATATTTCCTTGCAAGTTCATTTTCAAAATCATCAAATTCATATTCTCCAGGTCCAGATGAATGCTCGCATGGATTCCAAACTTCTTCCAAGCTCCCTTTTGAAACTTTGAAAAGATTAAGTGCAGAAGTTCCGCAAGTGTAATCCGACTCAAAATTAAAGACGAAAAATTTTCCTTCAAGATTTTTTCTTCCCACCATATCAATATTCGTCAATTCCCCGAGGAAGTTTTCCCATTCCCTTGGAACCCGATGAAGCAATTACATCATCGATTCTCAAAATCATCGTAGCAACGTCGGTCGCAGAACTTATTGCCTGCGTTTTTATTTTCAACGGCTCTATGATTCTTGATTGAACGACATTTTCAACCTTGTTTGTAAAAAGATTTATTCCCGCATTTCTTTCTCCGGCATCATGTTTTGATTTTAATTCCGTGAGAACTTCAATAGGGTCCAAGCCGGCATTCTCGGCAAGCGTCGTCGGTATAAATTCCAAAGCGGATGCAAATTCTTCAACGGCGAGTTGTTCCCTCCCTGGAAGTCCCTGGGAAAATTCCCTTAATCTTCTTGCAAGTTCAATCTCAACGGCTCCGCCGCCAGGAACAACCAATCCTGATTTTAATGAGCAAACAACATCGCCAAGTCCGTCCCTCAATGCTCTTTCAATTTCATCCAAAACATGTCCAGTTCCGCCGTGAATTAAAATTGTCATCGCCTTCGGATTTGAACAGCCTCGGACATAAGTAAAATTTTCATCCCCGTGTTTTACCTCTTCAACAATTTCAGCTTTTCCAAGTTCAGAGGAATTCAGTTCGTTGAAGTTTCCCACAATTTTCGCCCCGGTCGCCTTGGACAATTTTTCCATATCGCTTCGCGCAATTCTTCTGCAAGCATAAATTTTTTCCCTCGTCAAAAGATACTGCGCGAAATCATCAATCCCTTTTTGACAAAACACCACATTCGCCCCGGAAGATTTTATTTTTTCAATCATGTTTTTTATTTCCCTTTCTTCCTGCATCAAAAATCCGTTCAACTGTTCGGGAGTTGAAATTTGAATTTTTGTGTCAATCTCCGGATTTTTTATTTCAAGCGGAGTGTCTATCAATGCAATTTTTGCGTTCCTTACTATTTGGGGCATGTCGTGAGAAACTTTTTCCTTGTCAAAAACAATTCCGGAAATCAAAACCGTGTCTTTTATTCCGTCGCCTTTTGCCTTTTCAATTTTTATGTCGCTCAAATCTATTTTTCCATCGTCTTGAATCTGCTTAACCGCCCTTACAATTATGTCGGCGAATTTTTCCTTCTCGTCTTCGGCGCCTTTTCCAGTCATTGCAGTCATCGCAATCTGCCTCAAAATGTCGTCGTCATTCGGCGTTATCCTCAAAGCAATTTCGTTGAGAATTTTTTGCGATTTATCCGCGGCCATTCTGTAACCTTTGGTTATAACAGTCGGATGAATTTTTTTATCCAGAAGTTTTTCCGCGTTTTCCAGGAGTTTTCCCGCAATCATAACCGCAGTCGTAGTTCCGTCTCCAACTTCAGTTTCTTGCGTTTTCGCAATCTCAACCATCATTTTCGCAGCAGGATGCTCTATTTGCATTTCTCTCAAAATCGTAACTCCATCATTCGTAACGATTATATCGCCCGTCGGTGAAACAAGCATTTTATCCATTCCCTTTGGACCCAATGTCGTTTTCACAATATCAGAAACCATCTTGGCGGCCCAGATATTATTTCTCTGCGCGTCTTTTCCCATCATCCTTTGGATATCTTCGGGCATTAGAACTATCGGTTTGTCGCTCATGAGTTTATTTTCCCTAAAACATATTTAAAGATTATGGTAATAAAATCGTTTGAAAAAATTATTTGCGCAAGCCGTCAAGAAGCAATTTCACGGAAGACACCTTGTATCCGGGGCTCGTCTCTGCAAGGTTTTCCAATTTATCAAATTTTGAAAAATTTTCCGGTTCCAAAAGTCTTTCTGCCAACCTATGGGATAATTCAATTCCTTTTTTTCTGTCCGGATTTTTAGGTCCGTCGAAATAGCCATAAACGTAAAAATTTTGCAAGAGGTCGTCCAATCTTTCATCAATCAATTTTCTTTTTTTTATGCAAAATCCATGTTTCAATCCGCTGAATTCTCCATCGAATGCAAAAAGTGAAATTCCAGCATAATTGCTATATTCGCATTTCAAAAATGAATAAAGAGTGTGATCAAAACTGTTTCCCTTTGATTTTTCCCTTTTCACGGCCTCGGTTGCAACTTCCTCAGGGATTATGACACGGAGAACACCGTACATTTTTGGATTGTATGGAATTCTAAGATCCCCGCCATTTTCAATCATTATTGGGAAACCTGAATCTCTTTGTCCATTTCTTCTGCCGACGGAAATCGCCAATCTTTCTCCTTTCTTCAAGCCTTCCGATTCAGCAAAAATTATTTTTGAAAAATTAAGATGTCCCGATGAACCGCCTTTTTCACTTCCAGCCCCAGGCCATTGATAGGCAGGTATATTCCGATATATCTTGCCCATATGCACAACATTTTCCCTGAATTTTTTTAAGAGAATGCCCTCCGCATAATCAACAACCATTGTCGGCGTCATTTCTCCCTTGTTCATAGATATATTTCAAAACTTCAATTTAAAAGAATTTATGTAATCAACGAAGAATATTTAAATAAAATTAGCCAAATCTCTAGATGGCTGAACTAAAATTATCTAGCGCCTTCATTTTATAAATAAAATGGCGGAAACTAAAGTGCGCAATTTTTACAAGTAAAAATGGCGGAAGAAGAGACAGTATATTCGAGCAAGGTAAGTTATAACGGGTTTTTTAATTTTGGAGATTTCTATAATTTCTGCTATTCATGGCTGACTGACGAAACCGGATTGGACATGGCGGAAGTAAAATATTCTGAAAAACTTGTCGGCGAGGCGAAAAATCTTGAAATCAAATGGAGGGGAGAGAAAAAACTTACAGACTATTTCAAATTCAAAATAGAAATTGACATGAGAGTAAACGGGCTGACTAAAGCCGAGATAAATCAGGGCGGAGTAAAAATCAACACCAACAAAGGCAGTTTCGAGATGAAAATAAAGGGGACTCTTGCGAGAGATTACAACGGAAAATTTGAGACGACTGCATTTAAAAAAATCTTGAGGGGCATTTATGAAAAGTGGGTCATTCCGGCGAGAATTGAGGAATACATGGGAAAGGTTGCCGGGGATTGCGATGAATTTGTAAGCCAGGCAAAAGCTTACTTCGATCTAGAGGGAAAAAAATAGTTTGCCTAGATATTCTCACAAGTTCGAACATAAGGCAAAAGCGTATTTTGATTTAGAAGGCAAAAAATAATTTTGCCATAATATTTTCGCAAGCTCAAACATAGGGAAAGAAATAATTAATTTCTTTGTTTGGCGTTATTTATGTAAACAGTTCTTTGATCGTTGTACAAGTTCTCATGAAATTTTTTTATCACATCCCTCAAAACAGGGGTTTGTTCAAATTCGTCTAAATTTTTTATTATCCTTTTTGAATCCGATGCCAAAACAACCGCGTCGATTTGTCCCGGAGACAAATCTTTTCTTGAATAAACCGGATGATTTCCATAATAACTAAAACCATTTCCAAAAAGATTCAACGCCGAACCCATGCCGTGAAAAAATGCGCGCCAGTTTCTTTTTTTAGATTTTGAATCCGCAAGATATTCATTTAATTTATCAACGAGCTCGTCAAATTGCGAAGCGTAATCAACCATTTCAAAAATGACAGTCGGGATTATTTAAATTTTATCCCACCGAAATACTTAAATATAAATTGTTTATAATTTCATCATGAAAAAGTTGGTGTTTGTTCTCGTTTTCGCTTTGATGTTTCTGCCATTTGCGTTTGCCGTTAGTTTTAGCGTTGAAAAAGTCAGTTCAAACGAAGTCATGATAAAAGACGTCAGCGGGCCCGCGATTTTTGATTTGAAAATTACAAACAACGGCGGAGCGGATAATTTTCAATTTTACAATCTCCTCGGATTCAGCATGGCTCCCAAAGGAACGGTTTACATTGCGGGCGGCGAGACAAAAGACATTCAACTTATGATTTATCCGAGAGACGATATTAATTATAATGGATTCTACACTTTTGAATATTTCATGCAAGGAAGCGACGGAACAAATCAAAAAGAAAAATTAACCATGAAGATGATTGAACTCGGCGATGCTTTTGAAACAGGTTCCGGAGAAATTTCACCAGAGACAAATTCTATAAAAATTTACCTTTCAAACAACGTCAATTTTAATTTCGACGAATTGAATATAAATTTTGATTCTCCTTTCTTCAAACTCAACAAAGAAATAGGGCTTGGACCATATGAAAAAAAAGAATTTATTGTTGAATTGAACAAGGAAGATTTTGACAAATTGACGGCGGGATTTTACACGCTTACGGCAAAGATTGATTATAAGGGAAAAGAGGCGAATGTCGACGGAGTCATAAGGTTTGTGGAGAAAGACATCGTCGTAACAAACAATGACGACAACGGAATTATAATAAACACGCAGACAATAGAAAAGAAAAATGACGGGAATGTCGTAACTGAAACGGAAACTGTAGTAAAGAAAAACATAATTTCAAGGTTGTTCACAACATTCAGCCCAGAGCCGGATTCGTTTGAAAGAAACGGGCTTACAGTTTACTACACCTGGCATAGAGAAATTAACCCTGGAGAAAGTTTGAATGTCACGGCGAGAACAAACTGGCTTTTCCCGTTGCTGGTTATATTTTTCATAGTCGCAATAGTCGTCTTGACGAAGCAATATTCAAGGACTCATGTTGTTTTGAGAAAAAAGATTTCATTCGTTCACGCAAAAGGCGGTGAATTTGCATTGAAAGTCACAATAATCGTAAACTCAAGGGCGCATGTTGAGAGAGTAAACGTCGTCGACAGAATTCCGCATCTTGTAAACCTTTACAATAAATTCGGCGGAGAAAGACCGACGAGAGTAAATGAAAAATTGAAAAGAATAGAATGGGATTTGGGAAACATGGACAAGGGAGAGAAGAGAGTCCTTTCGTATTTGATTTATTCAAAAGTCGGGGTAATGGGAAAATTTGCGCTTCCAGAATCAACCGCCGTTTATGAGAGGGAAGGAGAAATCCATGAAGCGGAATCAAACAAAGCGTTCTTCATTGCAGAACAACGAAAGAGAGATGAATAAATATTTAAATTCCAACGAACCCTAGACTTTAATGAATAAACTTATCCATAGTTTAATCGGAGCGATTTTAATTTCTTCCTGTTCGCAAATTAATGTTGTAAAAAAGGAAATTTCAGCAAGATGTGAAGATAATATTGAGAAACAAATTGTTGATTTGGCAAAGGAATCAAGCTCAAGAATCGTCATGCGTCCATTATATTACGGCAAGAAATTTTTATTATCAGATTACTCCCAAGAGGAAATGGATTTGAAATATCGCTGCACAAGAGAAGCTGTAAAAAAGATTAATGAAAAATATGAACTTCTTGAAGTTGAGGAAGAAGAAAAGATTTGGCTCATCCTAATCAGAAGAGATTATATTGCATTCAACAATTAATATTATATATCAGTTTCACAAATTTAATTTATGGATGTTGAAAAATTTCTTTTTATTTTTCTGATAATTTTATTGCTCGCGGCAAATTATTCCTTTCTCGACGAGAAATTAACCGGATTTTTAACGGAAGACAATTCTCAAAAAATTCATGTTGACAGAATTATCGACGGAGATACAATTGAATCCGACGGAACTAGCGTAAGACTTCTGGGAATAAACACGCCGGAAAGGGGCGAGAAATATTATCTGGAAGCAAAGGGATTTTTGGAAGATTTGATTTTTAACGAAACAGTTAATCTTGAATTTGGAAAAGACAGGGAGGACCAGTACGGAAGAATGCTTGCTTATGTTTTTTACAAAGGGGAAAATGTAAATCAAAAACAAATTGAAAACGGATTTGCAAATTATTATTTTCTTGGAACAGACAAACATTATCCACCATTCAAGGAAAGCTGGGAAAAATGCGTTTCCAAAAATTTGAATCTTTGCGAGAAATCAAAAGACAATTGTTCTTCGTGCATTTTTCTTAGGGAGATTAATGTTAAAAGTCAGGAAGCAATTTTCAACAATCAATGCTCGTTTTCGTGTGATTTGACAAAATGGGAAATAAAGGACGAGGGAAGAAAGAAATTCGTATTTCCTAATTTCAAAGCCGATGCAAATTCCGAATTTTCAGTGATTGTCGGCAACAGAACGGACACAAAACAAACTTTATTTTGGGAAAGAAAAGATTATGTTTGGACAAAAGGCGGAGACACTTTATTTTTGAGGGATTCCAACGGAAAATTGGTTTTGTGGGAAGATACGAGAGAACAATAATTCTTTTAAATAAAAAGTATGTTTGTTTTTTATGGAAAAAATGGATATGGATTATACTGAAGAAGGAAGAAAAAAATTTTACACCATAGTTGAAAGGGCAAGGAACCAGATTAATGAAAGTCCCGCCGATTCAAGAGAAAGCATGTTAAAAATCATAGATGATGTGATGAGAGTTTACGAAATATACGCGGTGGAACATCCAAAATGCGAAGCAGGGTTTCCATTATTGGAGGTTGCCTATGAAAAATTATTAGGCAATTTGCAGACCCTAATGACAATAGGAAATGAGGCAAAATCAAAATTAGAAAGGGAGGTCATCCCAACATCAAGAAAGACTTTGGATATGGTCAATGGGACTAATACCCTAACGGATGATATTAAATCAAAATTACAAAAAATTCGATTGGGTTTGGAAAAACCAAAAAGCGACGCCAAAAATTAATTAGAAACACTTTTAAACATAATTCTACAAAGATTTTTATGATAAATTATTATTCAAGTGAAGAGATAAATTCAATTTATGCCAGAATGTCTGCTCTTAGATGGAGAATTAATTCTTCAGATGATTCTGATAATTTCAAAAAAGGCAAACAATTAATGTTTGACGATATTCTCAAGGATTTTGAAGCTGAAAGGCAAAAATACATTCAATGTCAAATCACTGTAAGGGAAGAGATATTCACAAACAAGTTTACCTTGGACGAACTTGGACAATTAGCAAATTTTAAATAGTATTTATTTCTCTGATTTTCGTAGACTAGGTTGGCAGGGTAGCCCTCTGCCGCACGCAAACGGGCTTTATGGCGGACTGCAAGGAAGGGCGTGAGAGACGCGTTGAAAGGTCCTTATTTGGACGTTGACGTTTTGTCCGCTTTGATCTTGCATGTGCGAATCGGGTCAGGCCTTGATCGGAGCAGCCCTAAACATTTGTAAAGATGCTTGGCGGGTAGCAGAACCGAGGAAAAATAGTTCGAAGGTAACTTCAAACCATGCAATTCTCTAACGAGAATAACATGAAGGGAAGCCGTTCAGTGTATCTTGAGCAAACTTCCGAGTCTACAATTAATTACTTCAAAATCGGCTTCGCCAGATTTTTCCGCCGATGAAAAATTAACTATTCCCAAAAACTGCTTGATAAGGTCTATCTTGAATTACTTTAGCTTTTTCTATTCTAGCTTTCTTTTCTTCCTGTTCAGCTTCATCTTTAGGACCTATAGAAATCTTAATCTTTTGTTGTTGTTCCGCCTCAACTTTGGCTCCAAAATTAATTACTTTAATATCAATACCACCGCCGACTTTTCCAGAAACTATAGTGTTTAATTCTAATTCAATTGGAGCTTTAAATTCCCAGTCTCCTAAACCCGCAATTGCTTGACTTTTTGTTTGTTCTATAAATTCTTTTATTGGGCTCCCTACATCTGACATTTAATCCTCAATCAAACCCGCATTAAGAATTCTGACTTCTTCAAGAGGGCGGTCGTTGGCGTCGGTATCTACCAAAGCGATTGCGTCAACAACATCCATCCCTTCAACGACTTTTCCGAAGACGGGGTGTTTTGTGTCCAAGAAATTATTGTTTACCAGATTTATGAAAAATTGACTTCCGCCCGTGTTCGGTCCCGCGTTCGCCATTGAAATTGTTCCGCGGTTGTTTTTATTTCCAGATTTGAATTCATCTTTTATATTGTATCCAGGTCCGCCCATTCCAGTTCCTTGAGGGTCTCCGCCTTGAATCATGAATCCATTTATTATTCTGTGGAAAATTGTTCCGTCGTAAAATCCTTCAGAAACAAGCTTTTCAAAATTTCCCGCCGTAATCGGCATGTTGGAATCCAACTCAATTACAATTTTTCCCATAGTCGTTTCAAGTTGAATTTTTTTTCCGCCGTTTGAATTTTGACTCATTGCATATGCTCCTATTATCAAGACAATCAACACCGAAATTAAAATCAGCGTTTTATTCTTGAATAAATTTTTAGACATTATATCATTTAAATATTTTATTATATAAAAGTTTTCAAAATGTTAATAAAGTTCCAAATTGGCGTCCCGCATGATTTTCCACTTAGCAATCTTGATATCAGCGAAGAACCTCAACAGAGTTTGGTTCGTAGCAACTTATCTGTGGAGCAGGAATTGAAGCGAGGCGAAGCCGAGCGTATTTTAGTTCAACACGTAAAATCATCTTTTGTGCTCATCGCTAACATGAAACTTATGTTCTATTTCCTCTTCCAATTTATTGAAAACTTTGTGCAAAACTCTCCTAAAATCCCAATCGTGGGCTTCCGCCTCAAAAATTTTCGTCGGCGCAACGACGCGGACATGAACGCTGAATTTTTTTCTTGAACCGCTTTTTCTGTAAGCCTTTACATTTATTATAAAGGCGGAAATTTTCTTAAGCTTCCTTTCTATTTTTTTTGAATATTCGGGAAACAATTTTTTAAAATCAGCCAAATCGCCCTCTTCCAAAGAATTAAAGCCAATCGTTTGGAGCATACAGTTCAATCGGCAGAGAAGTTAATATAATTTGTGAAACCAAAAGACACAGGTAGTTGCTTCAAATCCGCTTTTAGCAGGATTTTTCGCTGACATGAAGACAGATAATGAATGAGGCAATTTCATGCTACGATAATCTCACACACAATTTCGGATTTATAGTTATAACTCCGAGGATTTTTGGGCGGGTGGGCGGGAATTAGTTGGTTATATAAAAAATAAAACATTAAATTAATAAAATGGCTTGACAATTCTTAATTATGAACAAAAGAGAAAATAAAATATTCTATTTTCGCTGTAATTTCTTTCCAAAAAATAACAGGGGGCAATTTTTTCTTATCATGGCTTTCATAATAATCGGCTTAATTGCAGGACTATCATTTGTGACAAATTCCGTGAACAAAAAAGCAGACACACGATTTAATTATGTGAAAGACGAGCTTGATTTTGAAAGCGAGAAAATTATTGATTATGGCGCAAAGCATAATTTAAATTTGGCAGACATGAAAAGTTTGTTCAAAAACTTCACAAGCAATTATTCAGGATATTCAAACGCCGACGATTTTTATTTTATATTTGGAACAACAGGGGAAATAACTTTTGCAGGTTTGAGAAAAAAAAGCCAAGAAAGCGTCAATGTTGATTTTAGTTCCGAAGACGGAGAAGACATTTCATTAAGTCAAGGCGTTTTAACATTTCAAGATTTCTCAAATCCGACGGAAAACGGAAATCTGACAATCAACGGAGTGAAATATAATTTTAATTTGAACACAGGGCAAAATTTTTATTTCGTAGTTTCCAAAGATATTGAAGGAGATGTTTACATTGCGACGAATTCTTGATTTCATTGCTTCAAAATCGGCTTCGCCAGATTTCTTCGCTGAAACAGATTTAATGTCAATATCACCAAACAGCAGTTTTTCAAATTAACATTTTGTTTTCTTATGGGTGGGCGGGCGACTTCGTGGTAGAGAGTAAAATTAATTATAACTCGTGAGTGTGCGGGGAAGAAAATATAAACTGCAAAAATTTATTTCAATGATGAAGAGGCGGGGCGTTCTTTCAAATAAAAAAGGGTTGAGTGAAATAATCGGATACGTTTTGCTTATTTCCATAACGATGATTTTAAGCGTCATAGTTTATCAGTGGGTAAAAACTTACGTTCCAAAGGACGCAATTGAGTGCGACGATGGGGTTTCAATTTTTGTGAACAATTATAATTATTCTTGCGAGAACAAAAATCTTAATTTGACTGTAAAAAACAGCGGAAGATTTGACATAGCAGGATATTTCATTCACGCGACGACGAGCGAAACGCAAGAACTTGCAGTCACCGATTTATCTGAAACAACGCCGAATGGCGACGGAGGAGCAGTTAATTATTGGCTGAAGGGCGGCGGAAATGATTTGAATCCAATAAGCGCGGGAAATTCAATTACAGATGTTTTTGACTTGACTGGAATTGATTCTTCAATTTATTCAATCCAACTTGTTCCGTTAAGATATGAAGAAGTTGACGGAAGAAATCGCCCAGTGTCTTGCACGAATGCAAAGATAACGCAAAAATTAAGTTGCACAAGCGGAGTCTCATCCTGTGTTGATAATGGAATACAAGAAGGGGTTGAAGAATGTGATTGTGATGAGGGTGTTGCATGCACCTCTGAGCAACTTAACGGATATGAATGTTCAACGCTCCCAGGACAAGGATTCAACGGCGGAACTTTATCATGCAATGTCGGCTGCACGTTTGATACGAGTTTGTGCACTGCACCCGCTTGTGGAGACAATGCACTTGATGTTGGAGAACAATGCGACGACGGAAACACAAACAGCGGAGACGGTTGTTCCAATGTATGTCAGGTTGAAATTTTGACAATTGGATATTTTGGTTTTGAGAGCGGGGCGCAGGGTTGGACAGTAAGTGGAAATTCCAATAGAGAAAGTTCTAATCCAACTCCAGTAAGTCAATTCACAGATGTTGGACAAAGTGGTGGAAGCTGGAATATAAGGATAAGGGGCGGTGGACAAACTTCTGCAGAAATTTCTCGAAACTTCAACTTGACAGGATTTAGACAAGTCAACATAAGTTGGAGCGGATATTACAATAGTTTTGAGGGCAACGATTGTCTTTCTTTCAGAATTGACGGAGTCCAAAATAAAAGTTGGGGAACGGGTTCCACTTGCGCTTCGATAAGCCAAGGAAGTTGGAGTTCTCAAAAATTAACCCTCACAAATAATTCACATACTTTTGATAATTCAGTTCTTTTTAGTTTTAGAAGTGGGATGAGCAACCAACAAGACTTCTTTTATATAGACGGAATTAATATAACGGGAGTGAAATTTTAAAAATAATGGAAATATCTCAGTTTTAGAAGGGATATAACAATTTATTGATTATTTTTTTTATACATTATAAATTTGATAGTGTCATTCACGACTTCCCTCATTTCAATATCTTTTTCATAAGAATGGTCCGCTCCATTAACAATTTTTATAATAAAGTTGGAATTTGATTCTGCAATCCTTTTAGAGTTTTCAAGCTCCACAACAGAGTCACAATCTCCATGCAATATCATAATCTTATTTTTTATTGCAGAGATATCTTTTCCATCAATATTAATCTCATTAAAATCTTTAATATTAGATAGTTTTACATCGCGCATTTTGGCTATGGTTGAGGTATTTGAAAAATTAATTGCCGGCGCCCAAAGAACCATTTTCTCGATATGTCTTTGATCAGATAATAAGCCTAACGCCCCACCAAAGCTTTTCCCCACCAAATAAATATATTCATAATCTTTATGCAAAGAATTTACAATTTCATTAATTTTAGAAATTATCTCACTCATGGATTTAGTCTCTATATCCCCTACAGATGACCAAATTTCCGGTCTAATAATATCAAATCCCTGTTTTTTAATTTCGTCCGCTAGAAAATTATAAATTTTATTTTTCATTAATCCTCCACTTATCCCCGGAAGAACAATTACTATCCTATTTGATTTTTTATTAGTTTTCTCTATAAAATATCCCATGTTATTTTCCATTTTTTATAAACCAACAATTTCCCTTGTTTATAGATTGTATTTTTTTATCTTTTTGAATTTTATATATTAAAAGAATTTCATTACTAGTTATTCTGCTTATTTTCTCTAATTTCATTATCTTCATCTTATCTGCAGGAAAACCCACACCCCCAACAAAAGATTTACTGTCGCCCCCTATTAAATAAGGACAGATAGTTAAATATAATTCGTCCACAAGATTTTTTTCTATAAAATGGAAATTAAGTTCACCCCCACCCTCCAATAGCATATTTTCAAAACCAAATTTATTGGTTAATATTTTAACTATTTTATCCACATCCAATAAATTATTACTATTTTTTTCTAACTCTATAACTTCACCATATTTTTTTGCTTCAGATAAAAATTTATTGTTTTTCTTTTTTATAGTAAATATTATTCTTTTAATCTCCTTAGATTTAAAGAAATCTATTTTGGAAAAATCAAAATTAAGGGAGGCCGTAACAACCACATTTACAGGATTTCTTGTTTTTCTATTCTCTATTCTCTTATTCTGCAGATATTTAGAAGTTAATCCTGGCGAACCATTTTTTCGGATAGTTTCTCCTCCCCTTATTAGACAATCTACTCTGCCCCTTATATCTTTTAAAATTTCTAAATCTCTTGAAGTTGAAAATTTAACTTTTTGTGCTCCAGGAAGAGTTATTTTTCCATCTACGGAAGATGCAGCCATTAAAATAATTCTTTGTTTTCTTAAAACCATATTATCTCCAAAATTGCCTAAAGTTAATATCACTTAAATTTCTTTTATTAAATAACTCCTTACTTTTTCTTGCATATAAAAGAGGGGAACCTACTTTCTCCACCCCATAATCTAGATTTTTTGTCTCTTTCCAACCTAGCTCCCACGAAGCAGTTTGAAACATTTCATGATCTGTATCAAGACCTATACTGATTCCTGATTTGGTTCCAACCCCAAGTCCCCATAAATAATAAAAGAGGGTCTCGTAAATGGATCGCCCATATATATTTTGTTCTGATTTTAGAGACCTAATTATATTTTCTACTTCTAATTTTAAATTATCTTCTCCATTATTATTTTCTAAATCTGAAGCTCTTTTAATATTCTTTTTTATAGTTTCTTCAGATAATTTTGGAGGATTTAGATAGAAAGGCATTAATCTCTCTACTGAATCTTGTGTCATAAAATAAGCTATCTCTGCTATTGAATCTAAGGCTTGACCATAATCTCTTCCAGCCAATTCGTAGAGTCTTCCACCGTTAATTGTTTGCCATTTTTCTCCAAATCTTCTTGTTGCTTCAAGGTTGGCTTGAATTACTAATTTATCAATGGAATTAGTCGCGAATGAAATTTTCTCATCATTAAAATTGGATAAAAAGCGCCCTAAATCTCTTGAATGTTCATTCAGCTTTAATAATAAATCTGCCAATTCTCCATCTTCCAAATGACTAAAAATCATTTGGGGAAAGATGTATGTTGCGCTTTTTGATGTTCCACTAGGTTGAAAAAATGAAAATTCTATTCCTTTTGAATAAGAATTACAGAATACTCCTTTGACTAAATTTACCACTTTTCTTATATCTTCATATTTTAATTTAGATAAAAGTCTATCTGGTCCATCTATTGTTCTTACTCCCCTGTGTGCACACAAATAGCTTGAAACGTCTAATTTATCATCAGCACAAACCATTCTTAAGAGTTCAAAAAAATTATTCTCATTATTCGCTCCGTCTTTTGCAACAATGCATTTTGAATCTAGTTTAAATCCAGTTAAAATATAAGGTAAACATCCCATTAGAAAATCTTTGGATAGAACTCTATTCTTTTCTTGATTAGATAACTTTTTTGTTTTATTAATTAACTCACTTATTATATGAAGAAAGCCTTTTCTATCGTTTGGTTCTGGTTTTCTCCCGCTTATTAAATAGACTATAGATGCCAGATTTTTTTCTAGGCCTCTAATATTTGAAATTGGGTATTCTGAAATATCTTTTATATTAATAAATTCTGGGACAGATTCTCTAACCGAAGCTAAAATTTCTGAAGGAGTAACTTCTTTACCATCGGGGATTTCAGGTCCACCTTCCCTCTCCCAAAGTGAATAATATCTCATTTTAAACTGAATTTTTCAAAGAGAGTTTTAATTATTCCTTCTGCATCAAGTCTGTAAGCATGAGTTAGATCTTCTATGCTACCCGTATCTCCAAAATAGAACCCGTGTCCTTCAATTTTTGAAGGTCTTGATCCAGAATATTTCATAAGACTTAAAGCAACTTGGGACTGTAAAATATTAGGATTTCCATTGTATCCGGTTAATAAGGGTTTGCCATCCTCAATTAGATTTGAGAATTTCTCATCCAAAGATTTTGGATTGATAATATTGATTACCTTACTTCCAATTCTGTGCTCCCGTTCTAAGGATTTTGCGGCTTCAACCAAATTTCCCACGACATAACCACTTCCAACTAATGAAACTTGAGGTTTTATGTCTGATTCAAATACAGGATAATAGTTAATATTATTACTATCTTCTTTTTTTCTTTCAAGAGGTTTTATATTTGCTTTGTGAGACCTTATGACTATCAGTCCAGGATTATTACTGAAAATATGATTAAAGACATTGTAAAGATCCTGAACATCTGCAGGTTCATAAAAATCTACCCCCGGCATAAATAATGGTATTGAAGGTTGTCCGGAAGATTGATGGCTTTCTCCATTTTTTCCTTGAGTTAAGCCGCTTGTTTCAGATAAGACAATTATATTACTCTTTCCTTGAGCCGCAGCATTTAATTGATCGGAAGCCCTATATAAAAATGCGTCAAAATAGTTTATGAAAATTCTTGCATTAGGATTAGTTTGAGACATACCATGAGCCATTGCTATAGTATGTTGTTCCCTAATGCCAGTATCAATATATCCATCAGATTGATTTAGATTAATCATCTTAACAAGATTTTTTGGAACAAGATCAGGAGTCATGAAAAAAAATGGCATACCATTAGTTTTTTTCAAGTCCATTAACTTAATCAAATAATCTCCTTGGGCATCATCCAAATTACTATTGTTCGTAGGATTAATTTTAATATTTATATTATATCTTTTATTTTCTAAGTCTCTTGAATTAATCTCTAAATTTGTAGGTCTAACTGAAATTTGACTAACTATTTCTTTAAGATTATTAAGATCCAGTCTAAATTCAATTTTTCTCTCGTCTATTGCTTGAGAGACTATCTCTTTTCTACACGTGCTTATCGTGTGATATCCGCTATAATGATCTAGACAACCTTCCAATCCCTTACCTTTAACTGTTTGGGCAATTATTACTGTTGGCTTACCATTTTTATTAACTGATTTGTAAGCCTCAATTATTTCTTGGATATCGTGTCCATCTTTCAATTTTAATACATCCCATCCATATCCTTTCCAAACATCCCCTATGTCTGTTGAAAAGTCAACTTCGTTTGTTGATCTGGATAATTGTTTGCCATTAGCATCAATAATACAAACCATATTCTCTAAATTAATTGAAGAAATATGCCTAGCTGCTTCACTTATATTTCCTTCTTGCTCTTCCCCATCTCCAAGAAATACATAATGTTTTGATTCTAAGCCTAAATATTTTGTCATATAGGCTGCCCCAGCACCATAAGAAAGAAGCATTCCTAGAGATCCACTGGGAGTTATATCAACTCCAGGCATATGATGCATAGATTCATGACCTTTCAATCTTGAGCCAAATTTCCTGTAATTTTCAAGTTCATCTTCTTCAATCCAATCAAGTAAAGAAAATATTTTATATCTTAATGGTCCCACATGACCTCTTATGTATGCCCTATCTCTAGCTATATCTTTGGGATCTTGTGGATTGTATCTTAATATCCCTCCAAAATAAAGTGCGGTTAAAAGTTCTACCGAAGAAGAACATGCTCCCAAATGTCCGCTTCCTGCATTAAGAATTGTTTCAAAAGTGCTCGTTCTTATATGTTCAGCCAAATTTTTTAAAAATTTATCTTTTGGATTAGACATAATTTACACTAAAATTAAGAATATTTAAATCCTTCTTTTGTTATTATTATATAGTTACGAAACTACTGCCAACTATCTAAAATAAATTTATTGGTTCTATCTGTTAATTCTTCTGGGGGCAATCCTCTCATTAAAATATATGGAATATTTTGACCTTCAAAATAAGCTTTATCATTCATTTCCTGTATAGGATTATCTGCTTCACCAATATATTCCACAACAACACTATCTCCCAGAGGACGTTCAATAACAAAGTCTGCATAGACTCCAGATGGACCATTTTGGAGATATTCCACTTGACCCGGAGAAGTTGTAAAATCTATTCCACCATTATCTGCAGGAATCATTCCAAGTATAATATCTCTCGCTTCCGCTTCTGTCGCAGGAGTAAATTCCTTATAAACAGTTTCCGAAACCATTCCTTTGTCGTCCTCGGCATAAGCCGAAACATTGTTGGGAATTCCATAAACGATTGGTTGAGTTCTGCATTCTCCATTTTGAACAAAATCAATTCCACTTTCGTTGTAACTTGCATATATCTGGCTTACAGTTCCGTCTGAATCTGTTGCATTAAAGCAATATTCAACATTTCCGTTATACCCGTTTCCGAAATTAGTTGTTATTTCTACAACAGGGGCTTGATTTACTGGAGGATTATTTTTCTTTTTAGGAGCATCATCCGCGCATCCTGCCGCAAAAATCATGGCAGAAGCTAGACCTGTTACAAGCGTCCTCTTTCCGTATTTGACTAATTTTTCGATTGTCATTTTGATGGATTTCAATAGTGTTCGGGGTTTATATATTTTACGATTTGTAGTTACTAACAAGGAGTACTAAAAAAAAGCACAAATTATTATAAACTTCTTCACCTCTGAAAAAGAATGCGAAAAATTGGCTTGATTCTCGCCGGACTTTCAGCTATCGTTTCAGTTTCCTGCACCGACCCTTTGATAGATGGGGCAAAAAAGATTAGAGAAAATTACGGCAACAGAGAAAGCGCGCCGTTATGGTATTTTAGAGATGGAGATAATAGTTGCTTTTTTATGTTCAAAAGAAATGGCGAAAACTATTGGTCAGATTTCTTTAAAATTACCGAGATGAATTTGGGCGCTGAAAAAGTTGAAGAACTTAGAGAGGAAAAACCTCAAGAGGGCGGCTTAAGTTTGTATCCGAGAGACGAGATGATAAAAGCTTGCCATCAAATTGACAGAAATCCCGTCAATGGAAACAGCGACGGAGTTGCGGTTCCAGAAGAAACAAAATCCACGCTGAATTATTTGAGATATAAAAAAACTTTATAAATTCCCTATTCATATTTAATTTATGAGAGGAAAGAGAGGTTTGTCCCCAGTGATTGCGACGGTGCTTCTTGTCGGACTCGTCGTCGTTTCTGGGCTAATTATATTCACGTGGTTCAGAGGATTGACGCAGGAAGCGGTTACAAAATTTGACCAAAATATTCAACTTGTTTGCAGCGACGTAAGTTTTGACGCTCGTTATTCGGATTTGGATAAAACATTGGCTATTTCAAATGTAGGAAACGTTCCCATTTTTGGATTCAAAGTCAGGATTTCAGATTCTTCAGGATTTGAAACAACAGACATATCCGAATACGCAAACTGGCCCGACGGCGGATTGAATCAAGGCGGAGCAGTAGCCGTTGACTTGGGAAGCGTCTCCGGAGACATAACTTTAGTTCCAGTTCTTGTCGGAACATCGCAAAAAGGAGCGCAGGCATCATTTACTTGCGACGAAAGATTATATGGACAACAAGTGTTGGTATGATAAAATGAATAAAAAAGGACTTTCTGAAGTTGTAACGACGGTGATAATGATTGCGCTGGTTCTTCTCGCAAGCGTTCTTGTTTGGACGATAATAAACAATTTAATTCAGGGAAAAATAAAAGACTCCGAGTCTTGTTTTGGAAATGCAGAAAAAGTCACCCTTGAAAAGAAAAATATCTGCTATGACGAAAGTTTGATTCCTAACAAAGTCAGATTTGCAATAAGCATGGGCGACGTGGAAGTTGACGAAGTTTTAATTTCAATTTCAACCGACGCGGAAACAAAAAGCTTCGGGATTGGAAAAAATGATTTGACAATTGAAAATCTTACTTATCTTGACGGTTCTTCTCCGGTTAAACTGCCAAACAAAAACGGCGGAAAAACATACCTGTATCAATGGGCGGGATTCCAACCGACTTCCATTAAAATTGCTCCGGTAATTGACGGAACGCAATGTGAAATGTCAGATTCTTCGTCGGATATTGACAGTTGCCTTCTCCTCTCCTGATGATTAATTATTTAAACAAAATTTCTTTTAGATTGAAATGAAGAAAGAGGAAGAAAATAAGCATAATGGAATTTATTTTCGCTGTAATTTTTTTCCAAAAAACAACGGGGGACAAGTTTGGGTTGAGACGGTCATTTACACGCTGATAGCATTGACGATGATTGGCGCCGTTCTGGCATTTATACTTCCTAAAATTGAAGAGATACGGGACAAATCCGTCATTGACCAAAGCATAAATTCAATAAAAAATATAGACAGCGTCATTGATTCCGTCGTCGGGGGCGGACCTGGAAACAAAAGGCTCGTTGAAACAAACATAAAAAGCGGAAAGATAAAAATAGACGGAATTGAAGACAAAATAATTTTTGAAATTGAAACAACCTACATTTACAGCGAACCGGGAAAACCTATAAACCTCGGGAATGTTGAAGCAATAACTGAAGACATCGGCGGATTAAACAAGGTGACAATAACCGCAGATTATAATTACAATATAACATACAATGAAATTGACGAGGAAAAAATACTTGAACAATCTTCGACGCCATATACAATCACCATTGAAAACAAAGGGGAAGATGGAAACGGAAATACAATAATAAATTTGAACATAAATTAAAATGGAAGAAAATATTGAACAAAATGTCGGGGTAGGAATACAAAATTATCCAAAGGTTGAGATAAATTTTTTTCCCGAAGTGCCGATGCTGAGAAAGATAGAAGACAAAACTCAGGTAAACATAAGATACACGCTTATAGCACCTTTTGCATTCGCCCATATTTATTGGAATAATAAAATTTCAGAATTGGTCTACGAAATTGAAGAACCTCCGTTAACAAAAAAAGAAGAGCAATACAGAGAAGAACTTATTTCAGCGATGGAGAACATAATAAATTTCGACACGATAATAGAGAAAGATTTGAATGTTCTTTTGGACTACATTGACAAAATGTTCAGAGTGCTGGCGATAGAACTTGGATTGGACATTTCTTATGAGAGCTTCAAGAAAATATATTATTATCTTGCAAGAAATTTTGTCGGATTCAACGAGGCGGAGCCGTTGTTGAGAGATTATTTTGTTGAAGACATTGAATGCAACGGAGCAGAGACGCCGATTTACATTGTGCACAGAACTTACAGAAATATGAAGACTAATGTAATTTTCAACGATATTGACAAGCTCACCAGCTTCGTTGAGAAACTTGCGCAAAGAGTTGGAAAATATATTTCATATTCTTCTCCGATTCTCGACGGAAGTTTGCCCGACGGAAGCAGAGTAAACGCAACCTACACCAAAGACATAACTTCAAGAGGACCAACCTTCACAATAAGAAAATTCACGAAAGAACCTTGGACTCCTCCGCAATTGGTTTCATTCAACACACTAAGTCCCGAAATGCTTGCATACATGTGGCTGTTGATACAATACAAAATGAATCTTCTGATAATCGGCGGAACATCGTCGGGAAAAACAACTTTGCTAAATGCAATTGCATTTTTTATTCCTCCAGAAGCAAGAGTAGTATCGATTGAAGATACGAGAGAATTGAATTTGCCAAGGGAAAACTGGCTTCCAAGCGTCGCAAGAAGCGCGACTGGAATCGGCGGAACCGGAGAGATAGATTTATTTGCATTATTAAGAAGCTCGTTCAGACAAAATCCAGATTATGTAATAGTCGGTGAAGTCAGAGGCAAGGAAGCATTCGTATTATTCCAAGGCATGGCGTCGGGACATTCGTCAATAAGCACAATGCACGCAGATTCTGTTGACACCGTAATAAAAAGACTTGAAACGCCGCCAATTGAACTTTCTCCATCCCTCGTAAATGTTTTGGATTGTGTCGCAGTAATGACTCATGCCGTCGTGAAAAAACAGGAAACAAGAAAGTTAAAAGAAATCGTTGAAATAATAAATGTAACGCCTGAGGGCGTCGCCTTGACGAACACGCCATTCACTTGGAATCCAGGAGACGACAGTTTTTATTTCAAGAGAAACAGCAAAATTTTTGAAAAAATTTCCAGAATGACGGGATTAAAGATGGAGGAAATAGAACTTGAATTTAGAAGAAGAGTCAGCCTTATTTATGCAATGTATAAGAACCAAGTTTTTGGCTTTGAAAAGGTCGGAGAAATAATAAATGAATATTACAAGAAACCGGATAAAGTTTTGAAAGAGTTTGGGATTGAATAATCTCGGAAAATTTAATAACATCTTTTCCATTTCAGTTTTCATGGCAGACACGTCTTTTCTTTTGCAAATGGTGAAGTCTCTTGATGAACTTGAGACGAAACTTGAAAGCTATTATAAAAGCAGCGACGCCGAGAATTTCAACAAGACGAAAAAAATAATGCTGGATGTGCAGAAAAAAATTTCGGAGGCTGTTGATGCTATCTAAAACTGATGATTTTTTCCTTGAATTGAAGAAGAATATTTCAAGAGAAATGAAAATAATAAAGGAGCTGGTTGTTTTCGCAGAGGAATTAGACAAGGCAGAGGATAGCGACGATAAAAAATCGGTAATGCGGGAATTGAAATCGCTGAAAGACGAAGTTAAAAAAACAAACGACGGAATTTTTACATTGCTGAATCAGATTCTTCTAAATAATCCATTTGGCAATTATTCCGCGCCAAAAGTTTCAGACATGAATCCAAAACCGGCTGCAGAAAAAACCAAGACAAAATTATCTGAAATTATTTCGCAGAAAATAAGCGGAATGGGATACAAATCCGACCTGCCCGCCATCGACAGAGACACATTAAGAAGAATAAGAAAGAAAGACGATGAGGAAAAAATAACGAAGACAAAAATCAAGAAACCAAGCATATTCGCCAGAAAAGCCAATCAAATGTTTTCCAATTTTTCATTTGAACTTATAAAAAAATGGGGATTCAAAGACATGCAAAGAGATTTGGTAAAATCCAACCTCAATATTCTTCTGAAAAGCTATGTTTCAATGACTATTTTATTCACAATCATCTCCTTCGCAGCGTCGATATTTATTTTTCTCTTCCTTTTTTTATTTGACATATCATCATTTCCATCAATAGGTTTGGCGAATGGAAATTTCGGCTTGAGATTTCTCAAAACATTTTGGATAATATTGGCTCTGCCGCTTGGAACTTTTTTGCTTATGTTTTTTTATCCGTCTCTTGAAAAAGATTCGGTTGGAAGAAGAATTGAATTGGAGTTGCCCTTTGCGACAATAAACATGGCCGCCATTTCCGGCTCAATGATAGACCCGACAAAAATATTCCAGATAATAATTTCCACAAAAGAGTATCCCTATTTGGAAAAAGAGTTTACTAAATTGCTTAACAGCGTTAATGTCCTCGGGCAGGACTTCGTCACCGCCTTGAAAAATAACGCCTTTAACACGGCAAGCAAAAAACTTGGAGAACTTTACAGCGGACTTGCAACCACCATAAATTCCGGCGGGGATTTGCCGAAATTTTTTGAAGAGAGGGCGCAGACGATGCTTTTTGAATACAATCTTGAAAAAGAAAAAAGCACAAAAACGGCGGAAACTTTCATGGACATTTACATCAGCGTCGTTATTGCGGCTCCGATGATCCTCATGCTTTTATTGATGATGATGAGGATTTCAGGTTTGGGAATTCCATTAAGCACAAGCGCAATTACAACCATAATGATTCTCGGCGTAGTCGGAATAAATATCGTCTTCCTTTCATTTTTGCACATAAAACAACCAAACATATAAAATGAAAAATAAATTTTTCAAAAGTCATTTTGATGAAGTCATTTTCAAAAAGAAAATGCCTAAGGAGAAAATCGCCTAATGGAAATTAAAAAAAAATACTTCGTCGGAGTCGGCATTGCTCTTCTTGTAATGGCGATGTCGTTTTTTTTCAGAGATACCAGATTTTTTTTCTTGATTGTTGGGGGCGGGGCGATTATCGGTATTTTGCCTTTTATTCTGCAGGTAATGAAGGAGGCAAGAGATTCCGCAGAAAAAGAACAGATGTTTCTGGAATTCGCCAGAAATCTTGTTGAGAGCGTAAAAACCGGAACACCGATAAGCAAGAGCATTGTCAACGTGAAGAGCAAGCCATTTGGCGTCCTGAGCCCGCATATCAACAAACTTGCCAATCAGATATCCATGGGAATTCCCTTGAGCATTGCATTGAGAGTATTTTCAAAAGACGTGAACAACGGAACAATTTCGAGGGCAATAACATTGATAGGACAGGCGGAAAAATCCGGCGGAAAAATCGGGGAAATTCTTGAATCCGTCGCCGAAGCGGTCAATACTTCGGATAAATTAAAAAAAGAAAGACTCGCGGTGATTTCAACATTGGTTGTTCAAGGTTACATAATCTTCCTTGTCTTCATGGTGATTGTTCTCGTCATGCAGTTTAAAATAATTCCCCTTCTTTCAGGAATACAAAATGTCGGTGCAATCGGAAGCGAGATTGGAATATCGACGAACGGAAATCAATTCGGAGACATATCAAAAGAAATAAGCAATGCATTTTTGTATCTTATTTTGATACAAGGCTTGTTCAGCGGATTGACAATAGGAAAACTTGCCGAAGGAAGTTTCAAATCCGGGGCAAAACATTCTTTCGCATTAATGTTAATTTCCTTCGTAATAGCGTCAGTGGCAAATGTTTTGTTCGGAGCTTAGTTTAGAACTTGTCTTGGTCTTCTTACAGAATGGATGGACTTTATCTTTCCGGAAAACATGTATTTTTGAATTGTTGATTTTTCTCCGCCGATGCCTCTGAAAGCATATGCATTCTCGAAAACCTTGCCCTCATATCCGCATTTGGTTTTTATTTTTTCGGGCTCCATTTTTTTTGCAACAACAGAATTATCAGTCATTTCATTTCTTACACAAAAATTCTGTTTTGAATCATTAAATTCTGCAACATATCCCCAATCCATTCCTGAAAAATAATCATCATTGTGGAAGGTTATTCCGACGCGAACTCCGTTCCAAGTTTTTTTATTTAAATTTTCCAAAAGTGAATTAACTTTTTTTTCCGGCAGTGTCAATATGTTCCAGCCGTTTGCCGCCTTGAACGTAACAGTATACATTGGCTGTGTTGAATCATAAGAAGATTCAAATTCACTCGGTTCAAAATCAACTAATTCTTCATAAGGGTGATTTCCTTCAAAATTGGCAATATATGATTTCTGCAGATTTGATACGTTTGGAGTTTTTTTAGGCTGTTGATTTCCGAGATTTTTCAAAAAAGTTTGCATGCTCGGACGCGAATTATTCGGCTCGTCATTCATTGAATCCCTTTGCGAATTTGTAAAATCTCCGATTGGTTTTTCCGCCACTTCCGAAAATTTTTCAACCAAATCTTCCAGAGGCATTAATCCGCTTCTAAATCGCGCGCTTCTCTGTTCCGGAATTATATTGAGTTTGTTTGCTCCGTAATTCATTAAATATCCGATTTTAGCGCATTTATAAGATTTTTGATTAGCAAAACCTATTAAAAATACCGTTGCCAAGTAACCTAATGAAAGAGAGGGGCGGAGCGTCGCATTTAGGGTTTATTTTGTCGTTCGTCATATTCATAACTTTCGTATTATTCGTATATACAACATTGGAACCGACTCTGAAAATAAGGGGGGACAAACAGCCGGTGATTGATTCCGTGAAAAATACGTTGATGGAAAATTTTGAAGTTAACAGCACGACGATAACTATTGTCAATGCAAGTCAAGTCTCCTCGCAAAGTTGCATAATTTTATCGGCGATAATCGGCGGCGCAAGCAATCAGATAGATTCTTCCGATTCCGACAATTTGAAAATTAAAGGTTATAATGGGGAAAATTTTTATTATGAAGTGCAGTCCGGCGACTTGGAAATAGGAACATGGAATCCGACGGATTTGGCTGAAGATGGATTCCTCATAAAATTATATTATTCCGATGAAATTGTCAAAGATTCCGGAGATTCGGGAAGTTCTTGCGGCGTGACGCCATATTCAATAAAATTATGGAAGGAAAAAAAACAGATATTTGAATCAAAAATAATATCCGTCATGGAACAATATGAATCAAATTATGAGCAGATGAAAACGGATTTTAATTTTCCCGACGGAAATGAATTTATTTTCAGCTTCGAGCTTGGAGACAGGACTATTTTGGAACCCTCCGGAATTGAAATTCCATCGACAGAAATTTATGCGGCGACATTTCCAATAGAATATCTTGATGACGAATTAAATTCACAAATGGGTTTTTTGACGATTAAGGTTTGGTAAGCAAGGGAAAAGAAAAATGAAACTGCAAAAAAACAAAAAAGGTTGGCTGGAGATAGTTGAAGCGTTTACATCAGTTCTTTTGATAGCGGGAGTATTAATTCTTCTTGCCGGAAATTTCAAATCAGACACTCAAAATTTTCCTTCACAAGTTTATGATTTGGAACATGCAATTTTAAGAGAGATTCAATTCAACAATTCACTAAGAAACGAGGTAATCTCGGTTTCTCAAGCAAGTTTGCCAATAACTTGGGACGATTTTGATTCCAATCTTCCAAATGTAATGGACAAAATAGAATTGGAAAATCCGTCATATCTTGAATGCACGGCAACTCTTTGCAGAATATCCGAAATATGCACGTCGGAATTTCCACCCGTCGACGAGGAAGTATTTGTTCAATCGGTTTTCGTAGGCGCAAACATTGACAATTACAGCCCAAAAAAGTTGAGCTTATTTTGCTGGAGGAAATAAATTGAATTTTATCATAATGTTTAAATATTTCTTCAGTATCGCTTTTTGGTGAAAAACTTGAAAAATATTGCTGTTGCAAGTTTGATTGTTCTTGGAAGCTATTCCAATATATCTGCAGATGATTCGGTTATAAACGTCGACCCAGACAAAAAACCAAAACCAACCATTGAGCAACAATGTGAAAATTCGAAAATGGGCATCAGTTATATTTTGGGGGCAATGAAGCATGGCGGAGTGGAAAGATTTTCAACTCCATGGGTAAGCCTATCAAGCCATCCGGAAGAGAGATTTAAGCAAGAAATGCGATGCGTTGAAAAATATGTCGAGGACGAAACCTCCGGAACATATGGGATTTCTGAGGAAAAAATGGCTAAAATGGTTTGGTGGGAATATGATCGAAGTTCTTTAGAAGCTCCAATAGTTGAAAAAGACAATCCAGATAAAATAAGATTCATAATTTACAAGAAAACTGACAAGTCATAATCGGTTAGTTTAATAAATCTTAAAGATTCCCCTCATTCGTGGCATTAAAGAAAATTTACAACTATGGTTTGAATGTTGACGCCGAGACCTTGAAACAATTCAAGAATTGTTATTCCGAGAATTTTGTCGTCGCTGCGGCGCTGATGCCTGATGCCCATCTCGGATACGCCGCTCCGATAGGGGCTGTTTTAAAAACGAAAAAATTTGTAGTGCCGGCATGGGTTGGATTTGACATCGGCTGCGGACTAATAGCCTTGAAAATAAGCGGAAAAAACATTATTGAAAAAGTCAAGAAAAATCAGGACAAAATTTATTCTGAAATAATGAAAAAAGTTCCGATGGGCGCCGGAAATTACAATTTAGAAAAAGAAATCACGGAAAAAACAAAAAAAGATTTCAAGAAAATTTTTGAAAAATTTGAAAAGAAGCCGTATGATAAAAACATAAAAAATTATTTGAAAACCGGGGCGATAAAACATCTTGGAACACTTGGCGGCGGAAATCATTTCATAGAACTGGGCTGTGATGATGGTGAAAAAGAATTGTGGCTGATAATCCATTCCGGAAGCAGGGGTGTGGGACATACCGTCGCTAAAAGATATATGATTAAGGCTTCCGGCAGCGGAGAAAAGAAAGAGTATGAAAAAACATTTCCATTGGACAAAGACTCGGAAATCGGCAAAGAATACATTAATGTTTTGGAATTTGGATTGGAGTATGCACTCCTTAACAGACTTGAAATGTCATACAAAGTTTTTGATGTTTTGAAAAAGATTACAAAAGAAAAATTGAAATGCGAAGTTTGGGTGAACAAAAATCATAATCACGCCATTTATGAAAAAGGATATTTCATACACAGAAAGGGGGCGACGCCCGCCAAAAAAAATGAACGTGGAATAATTCCAGGGAACATGAGGGACGGCTCTTTTCTCGTCGTTGGAAAGGGAAATTCAAAGTTCCTAAACAGTTCATCCCACGGCGCAGGGAGAAGCTTAAGCAGAAAAGATGCAAAAGAAAAATACACTCTTGAACAATTCGCAGAATCAATGAAAGGAATAAAAGGAAACATCTCAAATAAAACACTTGACGAACTTCCGATGGCTTACAAAAATATTTACGAAGTCATGAATGCGCAAAAAAATTCCATTAAAATAATCAAGCGCATAAAACCGATAATAAACTGGAAGGGCTAAAATCCCGCGCCAGTTTTTGACAAAACATGTCGGAAGGTCTAATCTAAAAAACATTTATAAAATATAATTAACTAGAGATTCAATGAAAAGGGCGTTGATGATTTTTGTTGTTCTGTCATTATTTGTATTCGTTTCTTCAAGTGTTTTTGCCGCAACGCCGGTTTGCAGCGTTGTTCAAAAGACGCAATGCAACTTAGACAGGATAGTCTTTTCCCTTTCAGATGCAACCAATGCTCATGCAGAATTGCCGACACAAAGCAATTATAATTATGTAGTTTGCTGCGATTTTTCCGCAAGCACACAATGCACTGGAACAAATAAAATAATATCTCTTTCTTCGTCAACAAATGCTCATGCAGAAGCACCAGATGTCAACCCTGTTCAATACACAACAGATGTTTGCTATGGTGATTTGGAATGTGTAAACGCCGTCGCATGTGATACTGTTTATCCAATTGAGATGGCTTCACTTTCCGCGACTTCAAACGCCCATGTTGGTCCGTCAAGCGCATATCCCACAAAAATATGCTGCACTTCACTAACATTGGTTACATCGGCATTTTGGTCAAAAAACGGATTTACGAAAACCAGCTCCGTTGATATTATTCCGGAGCAAACGCAACTTTATCAAGTTTTGAAAAATTCCGAATTGCCGGAAGATACTGAAGTAAGATTTGAAGTTTATGAAAGAGATACGACTTTTGACGACTTGATAAAAACTTCAACCAGCCAAATAAAAATCGGCGGAAAATCCAGCCAGGTTTGGACGGTAACTCAAGAAGATTTGGACACAGGCACAGACATTCTTGAAAAGGAAAATGATTTGCTATTTTATTTCAAGATTTATGACGGGGCAAATTTGTTGACGACGAGCAGTGACATGTCAATAAGCGTCTTGGAATCAAGCTTCTGCAATGATAAATTTATTTGTGAAAATTACGGCAGTGATTATTGTCCTACTGACCCCTGCGCCGTCGCTGCAAGCAGTGTTCCAGCGCAGATCAATTGCGCCGACCCGTTGGTAAGCTGTTTCTGTGAATTTAACACAACACAAGGCGCTTGCTTTGGAACTTCAGAAATAACAACTTTTGACTTGCTTACAAATACAACGAGCACGGGAAAGTGTGTAATTGATTCCGATCCTACCAGCGATACAAACGGATGCGGAGATGGTTTTATCACATACAGCTGGACGGCAACTTGGACTGGCGAAGGAACAGCGCCGGAATCATGCCAAGACGGACAACAAACCTTGCAATGCCCTGCCCAAATTCAATTGCCTTTCTTTGGCGGAATCCATTTCATAATAACTGTTTTGATAATCTCAATAATTTATGCAGTCATGATACTAAGACACCGAAAGAAATAGTCGGAGAAAGTTTATAAAATAAATATTATAAAAAGGTTAACTTTAATGTATCTATTTTAATTAAATTTATAAATGGATTTATTATATAATTTAATGAAATCCGAGAGTAAAATAGCAATTTGGGAAAATTTTATAAGAAAACCAAGATTATTGCATCATGATAAAAAAGACAACTTAAAGCTAAGTGAAAAACAGGCTGAAGCATTGCTTGGTTTTGTGAAATTCATGATTAGGTCAAGTTCAGCAGAGCAGACAATTCATTCAAGAGTAAATGCGCTAAAACATTTCTTTTATTTTGTGAAAAAATCCCCTGATGAGATAACAAGGGAAGATTTGGAAAATTATATCTTGAATATGCAGGAGACACAAAAGCCCGGAAGTTTCAATGTGAATAAATCTTATCTTAAATTATTTTTCAAATGGCTTTACAAAGTTGAAGAAAAGGGGCAATATCCTGAAATCGTCAAATGGATTGAAGTAAAATTTATTGAGCCCGAGGAAATCAACGAGGCGGATTTGATTTCTTGGGAAGAAACAAAAGACATACTTATCCCCGCCTGTCAAAATTTCGTGGAAAAATGCCTTATCTCTATAATGAGGGAAACGGGAGCAAGAATTAATGAGATTTTGGAAGCTAATGTTTCAGATGTAAAAATGGAAGAAAATAAGGCATTCATTAAATTGCGAAATTCAAAAAGACGAAACAATGAAATAAAACACAGGAGTTTGGTTTTGTTAGATTCTTACTATTATTTATCGCATTGGTTAAGAGATTACAAGGCGAAAGGCGACTCTCCATTGTTTGTCAATAAACAAAATGAAAGATTTTCTTACAAAAATGTCAGGAGCATGCTGGAGAAAATAAAAAAGCGAACAAATTTCAAAAAACCATTAAACCCGCATTGGTTTCGCCATAGTCAAGCATCTGATATGGCGAAGATTTTATCGGATGGGGAATTAAGGGTTTTCGGGGGATGGAGCAAATCCTCACAACTAATCAGCAGGTACACGCATTTAACGAGCGATGATGTAAATGCGAAGCGATTGAAAAATAAAGGTATTGTAGAAATTATTGTAAAAAGTCCGAAGTTAGAAGCGTGTCCGAGATGCAATCTTTACATTGATTTTTCTCAAAATAAATTCTGTGGAAAATGTGGAATGGCTTTAGGACAAGAACCGATAAAGGAACAGGCAGAATTAGAAAATTTTAAGGAAAACTTTGACAAGCATTTCAAAAAAATGATGAAAAAAGAAATTGAGATTTTGAAAAAAGATTTGGATTTAGTCAAAGACAAAAATGTTATTTATTGGAATGGAAAAACTTATTACTGCAAAGGGAAAAAGATTTTTGTCAAGAATGGCGATGAAATGACGGAAATTGCAAAAAATAAAAAAAATAAAATAATATTTGACATGGCAAAATGATTGTTGAAAGAAGAATCATATTAAAAATTTGCGACAAATGTGAAAAGCCATTTGAAGTTTTAAAAAATGAAGATAAATGCCAAGAATGTGAATATAATGAAAACAAAAATTAAAGTTTTTAAAAATCAAAATTCCGAAGCATTGGCAAAAGCGATAAATGAAGATAAAAAAGAATTTTTTGCAAGTCAAATCTTCAAAACTGATAAAAGCTGGGTTTGTTTTGCATATTACAAGGAATAATTTTTAGTTTGTCGTCGGTAAAATGGATATTATATAATAATAAGATATAAATAATTTAAATTAACTTAAATTATATGGCAGGGACAGATAAAGCTATAGAGCAAGGTAAGAATATTCTATCTTTTATCCTTGATTGTCTTGAATGTTATCCACATACAGCGACGCAATTAGCACGAAAAAGGGGCGTTGTTATTCAAGCGATAAAAATTCATTTAGACAATTTAAAAAAACAAAAAAAAATTTATCCTGTGAAGATGAAAAAGGGTAAGGAAATTTACTACGCTAAAAATTATTATAAAGAAATTTGTGGGTGTGAAGATATTTCAAAAAAACATTTGAAATTTTATCATACTTGTCTTTTTTTCTCAAATTTAATTTTAAAATATTTATGAGCTGACTTAACTATCTTTTTTTTATTGTTAATTTAGATTTATATTTCATTAATTTAACTTAAATTATATGACAATAAAAAAATCCTGTAAATGTGGATTTTCAGCAGAGGGCTTGACAGAAAAGCAAGTTGACAGATTTTTAAGATTGCATGATTGCAAGAATTTTTCTTTAAAAAATAAAGATGGCGGATTAGGAAAAAATGCTAAAATTTCAAACAATTCTTGAAAGAAACCAAGGAAAAATAATAACAATCGTTTTCAAAAATTCCTTCAAGATGGCTGGGGAAATTCTTGACAACAACGGCGAACTTTTATTTTTACACGATTTTCGTTCAGATAAAAAAACCTTTATAGCGTTGGCTGAAATTCAAGAATTCTTTTTTGATGAACAGCAAGTGCCTAAAAATAAAATCAAAATGGAGGAAAAACGAGGTGGTTATATTTCGGGAAAAAATGGCTAAAAAAATTATTTCTCGTATTTTGGATTTATTGGAACAAGGTTTTTCATTTCAGCAAATTAGAGAAATGGGTTTTGATGACTTGCTTTTAAAAAAAATTTCAAGGGAAATGGAAAATGGATGAGATGAAAACTTATTGGTGTTTGTCTTGTGAAATTAAAATAAGAAGCACACAAAAACCAGAAAAATGCTCTTGCGGAATAGCAAATAAAATTATCCAAATGTATATTGAGCCATCAGAAAAATATTTGACAATTTTGAATAATCCCGATTTATTTAATGTAATCTGCAATGAATTTCAGAAAAAAATCGCCGGTGAAGAAGAAAGTTGCAAAGTCATTTTTTTATCAGCTTGTGGACGGCTTGTTGAAAATTGCCAAGTCGCTTCTTTTAATCTTCTTGTTAATGATGAAGCTGGAACTGGAAAAGATTATATTGTAGGTTCAGTTTTGAGAATTTTGCCGAAAGAAATTTATATTCATAAAACAAAAATAAGCCCAGCGGTTTTTACATATTGGCATAATAAACAATTTGAGCCCAAATGGACATGGAATGGAAAAGTATTTTATCCCGAAGATATTTCCGAAAGCGTTCTCAATTCAGATGTATTCAAGGTTATGTGTTCCTCTGGAAGTTCTGCAACAATAGTAATTAAACAAGTCGCTTATGAAATTGACATAAATGGTAAGCCTGTAATGATTACAACAACGGCATCGGCAACACCAAATCCTGAATTAACAAGAAGATTTTCAATTTTAAATCTTGATGGTTCCGAAATTCAAACAACAGCAATAATGAAAAGGCATTCCAAATTTAAAAAACAAGGAATTGTTCCAGAATATAGTCAAGAAATAATAGAGGCTCAAAGGTATCTGCGCAGATACTCTGTCAAAATTCCATTCGCAGAAATAATTGACAAATATTTTCCCAACAATTCAGTAATAATGAGAACATTATATCCTCGCTTTTTGGATTATATTTCGGCTTCGGCGTGTTTGCATCAATTTCAGAGAAGAAAAGATGAAGAAGGATTTTTAATTGCTACCGGACAAGATTATGACATTGCAAGAAAATGCTTGTTGAAACTTGTTTCAAATCGTTATATGATTCCCTTGACAATTAATCAAAAGAGAATTTTAAAGATTTTTGAAGAAAATAAAACATTGGAAAATTCAGCATCTCATCTCCATTCCTCAAATATGAATTTCCTTTCTCTACCCGCATTACAAACAAATCTTGGGATTTTGGCAAAATATAAAATTTTACAAACAAAATTAAGAATTGATACGCTTAATCGTGATATTGAAGTTTTTTCCTTATCCGAATCTTATGGAAAAAAAGAAATATTTGAAATTCCAGAATTTAAAGAAATAGCAGATGGTAAAGATACTAAAGATACTAAAGCGTTAAAACAACATAATTTATCCACATTTTCTGATGAAGAAATTGAAAAAGCAGGGTATACAAAGGAGGAATTGACTAATTTACTTAACTAACTTAAACATCTTTAATATCTTAACTAACTTAAACATCTTTAATATCTTATAAAAAAATTAATAAAATCTAATAAAAATAAATATGACTAAAACGAATGCAGAACCAACAGCTTTTTCACTTTATCTTAAAGGCATAACATTAAGCGAGATAGAAAGACAGCTTGGAATATCAAGAGAGACAATAACAAAATGGAAAGATGATTTCAATTGGGAAAAGCGAAGACAAGATTTAGCAGACGAATTTGAAGAAAATCTGCGAAGAAATTATATCAATGTAAAATTTGATGCAATCTTGCTTTTAAGAGAAGGATTAAGGCAATATTATGAAAAATTATTACAAGGAGAAGTTCAGATTACACCCTCTAATGCTGAAAAACATATTTTACTTTTAAGGGAATTAATGAAAAGCTATGAAGGTGTTGAAAACGCAAGTCCCGGAAGTGCGAAACATGTTCGTCAGATATTTTTAGAAATGCAAGAAGAAAGAGATAAGTCAAAAGACACAAACATAATTAAAGGAAGAGAAAATCTCGCATTCAAAAATCCAATAGAAATTGAAAAAAAATATGAGGATAACCATTTACTTGATAAATCTGAAAAAACCTCGTCTGACCAATCCTACAATGAACTAGAGGTATCCGACGCTGATGTCTTATCTAAAAATCAATTTGAAGAATTGGAGGAATTAGAAAAAGAGATTTATGGAAAATAATATTCTTGATTTTTTGATTAAAAGAGGAGAAAAATGCGAAGATTGCAAGAAGAATAAACCATCTATAATCAAATTCATGGATTACAACCAAATGAATCTTAAGCGGGATAATATTCTTTTACTATGTCATTCATGCAATAATGTTGAAACCGAAATGACGCAAATCGGCACGATATAAGTGATGTTCAAAGTGAAAGCAATAAGAAATCAATCAAGCCGGACATAAACAGGTATGGCGTTCCAGGAGCAAGTGAATGTTATAAAATCAATCCAAAAGTCAAATTAAAAAATGGCGAAGTGGTTGGAATTTATTCAGAGTTGGACTGATGGATTTAAGAAAAAACAGGAAAAAAACGATTGCTTGCTACAATCTCGGCATGGATAATGAAATGAAATTATTAATCACGGATTTAAAGACAAAAACTGGTTTGATTAATCAAAATAGAATGTTGAGGGATTTGCTAAAAGCCAGCTTGATTTATGCGATAAAAAGCCCTGATTCTTTTGAAGAAATTCTGCATAAGATGAAAATATTTTGATTAATTAAATATAAAAAATTAAATGACTTATATGGATTAATGCATGAAATAAAAAATACTGCCGAACCTTTATTATTTTTGAATAATCAAAAATTGGGAAAAGTTAAAGAAAAAATTGATATTTTTGAATCTTTAGCCAAACAAGCCGACAAGCTTGACAAACAATCCTATAAACAAACGATTAATACGGAATTGTTAAAAGAAATGAAGGCGGATGTTAATAAATTAAAAATTGATGTTAAAAAATTTAAAGAAATCAGTGATATTAACAATAAATTGAAAAATTATAAAGTTTTTGAGAGTTTTGAAAATGATTTTTTAAAAAGAGTTGAATTAAGGAGAACAGATGGATAGATTATTGGATGAAAGTGATTTGATTGATTACGACAAGAAAGGTAATTATTGGAAGCATAAGAAATTAAACAAACTTATGACAAGATGTCCGTCTTGTAGAAGATTGAACGAAATTCACGGTCCAAAGTTTAAAAATGGCTATTTAACCTTTCAATGTTTCTGGTGCGAACGAAATGTCGGTATGAAGATAGTTGAAGGAAACAAAAAGGAAGCAAAATTAAAACAGGCGTTGAATGTCCCGGTATTAACTTCTACTCCAACAACGTTAATATGAGCATCTTTAGAGTTATGTCCGATAGTGAAAAGCAAAAATTGAGCGAAGATGGGGAGGAAGTAATTAATTTATTGGATGCGCTTGACGAGAAAAACATAAGACTTTTGGAAGTCCGAAAAAAACTGGAAGATAAAAATATTCAAATTCTTATTAATTCAGGCAATCCTATGGACGAGATAAAAAACTTGACTTGTCCCGGCTGTTTTAAAGTTGAGGCGGAGAAGGATTTAATAGATGTTTTCAAGAATGCGAAGGAGATATTTGACCAATATAAGGGATATTTGGTTTTGGATAAACTCAATTACACGAAAGTCATGGGAAAAGTCCAAAACGCTGTCATAAATGAAGATTTCACTTTGCATTTTAAAAGGAATAAATGCCAACTTGGCTATATGATTAGTTTGCCGGCGAGATACTTTAAACAAGAGGCAATAGAAGCTTTGAAAGACGCATCAGCTAAGTTTGAGTTGGAGATGAAAGATGATGAATTATAGTCGGGAATTTTTTAGATTTTCATCTGACCCGAATTACTCATACGGTTGCGGGTTTTTTATTCATCCCGCAACCTTAATAATATGATAGAAATGGAAGAGATTGAAGATGAAGAAATATACATAAAGGAAATACCAAAATCAAACAACAGAAAAAGCTGGTTTGGGGAGGATGAAATATGACAAGTGAGAATATAGTGCTAAATCTCTCGGGGCTTGGCTTGGGTTTTTCACCGAACAAGCATGTTTTGAGTTTAACTTTATTATGCGGAATGAATGCAGGCTCGGCAGTTCCCATTCAAGTAGATAGTCGTGGTTTTTTAGTAATCAGCGGGACAAATCAATGAAAAATAAAAAAAAGAGTAAAGAATTTAAAGTTCCAAAGAAAATTAAAATATTAGGGACTACATGGACTGTTAAAATTCTTTCAGAAAAACCATCGGATGCGTTGGGTCAGACATTCAATAAATCATGTGTAATTAAATTATGGTTTGACAAGAAAGACCATAATCCTGAAAGATTTGAACAGACATTTTATCACGAACTGACTCATGCCTTAATATTCAGTTGCACCGGTCCGACGCATAATACCGAAGATGTTGTGATACCATTGAGCAAAGGATTAAAGCAAATTTTTGAGCAATTAAGTTAATGTCCAAATAAGGCATAAATATTTCTTATGATGCTTTCGTAGTCAGTTAATAACATTAAGACAACTTGCCCTATTCCGATAAGTGCAAGAAAAACCGTTAGTATTAACAATCTATTATTTAACACAAATAATTCTTTGTTGGTTTCTCTTGTTTCTAAATTGTTTAAAAATTCAAACCCCTTGCCACTCAATCTAAAAACATTTTGTTTAAGTGGAGTTCTATCTTCATTAAATTGTGGTTCAAATTCTTCAAAACTGACTTCTTTTAAGACATTGTCTGATTTCATTTCTAAGAAACCTTCTTGATGCAACTTTATTATGTCGTCTTCTAATATAAAATTCAAATCTTTTTTCATCAGGTTATAACTTATCCATCCCGGAAATGCTTTTCCAAATATTCTGAATACCTTGTCATAGCTTTTATCAAATTTTATCCCAAAATCTTGTTCAACTTTTCTTTTAGTAATCAATTTCCATCCCATTAAAAATTTCAGAAATGACTTATTTAAGAACATTTGTCTATTGGACTAAATGTCAATGTCTCTTGATGATAGAAGCCCGTAGATGAAGTTTATCGTTTTCTATGTAAATATAAATGGACTCATCTGGAATTGATGTTTTAAGATTTATGAAGAAAAATTAGATATTTGCGGGTTCTTTCTCCAATAATTTCTTTAATTTTTTAAAGATTTTCGGCTCTTTGCGATGTTCTTTTAAAAGTTGTTTTATCGCCTCTTTTCTTGCCTTAAAATGTAATTTTATTAGAATTTTATCAATATCAACTACATCACCAATTTTTAATATTTTATTTCCCATTTTTTAATGCCTCTAAATTTTGTTTTTTAATTAATTTGAGAAACTCGTCTCTTTCTTTTCCTCTTTGTTTTTCATTCCCAAGAAACCAAAATTTTATATTATCAATTCCATTTTGCCCAGTAACAGAAATATCTATTGCAGGATTCATTAGTTTAGAATTTGAATTTATTCCTTTAATTTGTTCGTAGGCTATTTCTGAAAAAGGCGTTCCTACTGATTTTTCCTCACTACCAAAGAAACTAATCTTTGCATTACAAAATATTATTCTTTTATTTGTAATATATAAATGAGCAGATTTTGCGTCCCAAATGCTACCTTCTCTTTTAATTTGCTTACTGGAGAATATGCCTGAACCAATTCCAGTATTTTGGGTTAAATTTGAACCTAAGCCAGTTCCCATTCCAAAACTTATCATAGTCGGACCTGAATACTGAAGTTTCTTCGCTTCTTTTATTATTTTTTCACCTTTTTGTAAAATAAATGTTAATTCATCCATCTACACAAAAATAATAATTCTTATTTAAATATTGTTATCGGTATCTGTAAAAACATAATAAAGTTATCCCTTTCTATAAATTTATAAAATAAATTCTCGTTTACATTTGATGAGAAGAGGTGTTATTTTACTGGC
>ERZ1292629.666-Hain-H43-01um-R1-666-length-37999-cov-69_pt1 | contig 37999 bp, 68 predicted proteins | sample MGYA00564399_ERZ1292629 | MGnify/ENA primary metagenome ERZ1292629 (study PRJEB36523, sample SAMEA6512636) | groundwater metagenome | collected 2019-01-08 | study: AquaDiva: Metagenomics assemblies of 32 groundwater samples
TCTGCGTGGCGAGGGCGTGGCGGGGCTCGAGGCGCAGGGCGTGCTGGTAGTAGCCTTGGGCGTCGGGGAGCTTGCCCGCGACCTGGGCCTCGAGCCCGAGGCGCATCCACTCATCCGCCGCTTCCGCCCCCTGGGGGGGCACGAGAACAAAGGGCTGCATGCGGTCTCCTTCCGCTAGAAAAGGTAGCCCGACACGACGGCACCGAGGATCGAGCACGAGGTCCCGCCCTGGATCCCCACGCCGACGGTCGTCGCGCCCACGACGTCGGCCAGATAGGCCCCGAGCGCGAAGGGCGCGGTGCTCGCCTCGATCGCGAACGGGAGCACGGCCGCGATGCCCACGGTCGCCACCACGCTCAGACTTGCTGCCGCCGTGCCGACGATCACGACGAACCGCGCTTGGCCGAGGACGGCCGAGCTGACGGCGACGATGTTCATGTTCATGATCCGGAACACCCGGCCCGCCGGCACCGCCCAGAACGACGCCCCCGTCGTCACGGCGGTCGCCCCCGTGTAGACCGTCATGAGCATCGTCGTGCTCGAGCCGACGACCGTGGACGAAATGACGATGACCACGGGCTGGCGCGCGAAGTCCTTGGGGACGACGACCTGGCCGGTCGAGGCGACGGTGGCCATCCCCGTCGTGAAGAGGAGCCCGATGTTGGAGACGGTCCCGCTCACGACAGCCGACACGCTCAGACCGGGGACGACGGAAACGACTTGGGTGCCGAGTTGGGTCACGATCGTCAGGACGCTGCCGACGATGCTGACGGACTGGCCGGGAGCGTTCGACACGATCTGGGTGCCGAGCACGGTGACGATGGTCAGGACGGTGGCCACCGTGCCCGCACCGAACCGCACCACCAAGCCCGTCGAGCCGACGGGTTGATCCACCGTCGTGAACACCATCCCCGCGACCGTGACGGTTCCGCTCACGACCGCCGAGACGGAAGCCCCCCCCTGAATCGTGACGGAGACCCCAGGCACCACGGACACCAAGCCCGTGCCGGAGATCGCCACCGATCCAAGGACGGTCACGGTGCCAGACACCACCGCCGTGCCCGTCAGTATCGACACGGTCCCCCGCACGACGAGTGCTGTGGAGACGGCCGCCTGATCGGCCGTCGTAAACACCAGACCCGCGATCGTGACGGAGACGCCGGGGACCACGGACACGACGGCGGTGCCGAGGATGGTCTGGACAGTCAGCACCGTGGTCGCCACGGCCGCGCCGGGGTTCGCCACCCAGACGATCCCCCCCGTGGCGGCGGCGGCCGGCGTCGCCGTCGTGGAGTACAGCGGGACGTTCGTCACCGTGCCGCTCACGACGGCCGAGACCGACAGGCCCGCCACGACCGTCACCGACCCCGTGACGCTCACGACGGTGGTGCCCGCCCCCGCCGTCACGGTGCCGGTCACGACCACGGGGAAGGCCGTGGTGGACTGGCCTCCGGCGATCCACATCACGCCGCCGGCGGCGCTCGCGGAGGGCACCGCCGTGGTGCCCGCCAGCACGGCGGTGACGGTGCCGCTCACCACGGCGGAGACGGACAGGCCCGGTACCACCGAGACGAGGCCTGTGCCCGAGAGCGCCACGGAGCCGTTGACGGTGACGGTTCCGGACACGACGGTTGTCCCCGCGCCAGCCGTGACGGTCCCCGTGACCACGACGGGGAACGCGGTCGTGCTCTGGCCGCCGACGATCCACATCACTTGCCCCGTGGCGCTCGCCGAGGGCACCGCTGTCGTCTGGTTCAGCGGGATCGCCGTCACGGTGCCGCTCACGACGGCGGAGACGGAGACTCCTTGCTGGATCGTCACGCTCACCCCAGGGACGACCGAGACGAGGCCGGTCCCCGAGAGGGCGACCGAGCCGTTGACAGTGACCGTCCCCGAGATGACCGTGGTCCCAGCCCCCGCCGTCACTGTCCCGGTCACGACAACCGGAAACGCCGTCGTGCTTTGGCCCCCCGCGATCCACATCACCGCGCCGGTCGCGCTGGCGGAGGGGATGGCGGTCGTGCGGTCGGCGGGAATCCCCGTGACCGTCCCAGAGACGACGGCGGACACGGAGGCACCCTGCTGAATCGTCACGGAGACCCCCGGGACCACCGAGACGAGCCCGGTCCCGGACAGCGCGACGGATCCGTTCACCGTGACGGTGCCCGAGATGACGGTCGTACCAGCACCAGCGGTCACCGTCCCAGTCACGACGACTGGGAAGGCGGTCGTGCTCTGGCCCCCGACAATCCACATGACTTGGCCGGTGGCGGAGGCCGAGGGCACGGCCGTGGTGACCGAGCCGCCGCCGCCCGCCCCGGCGACGATGGCCACGTTGACGGTCGAGAGGATCGTGACGAGGGTTTGCACCGTGGGGACGGCCGCGACCGACACGGAGGCCCCCTGTTGAATCGTCACGCTCAGCCCAGGCACCACGGACACGATCTGCGTGCCCAGGATCGTGGCGACCGTCTGGACCGTGGCGAGCGTCTGGCCCACGCCGAGCCAGACGATCGGTCCTCCGACGCCGGAGGTTGCGGTCGTCGTGACGACGACCCCGGAAATGCTCACCGTGCCCGTGAGGGCCGTCACCGTGCCGTTGATCGTCACCGTGCCGCTGACGACAGCCGAGACCGAGAGGCCAGGCACAACGGAGACGGTCTGGCTCGCCCCGAGCCACACGAGCAGCCCCGACATCCCCGAGGAACCCGTGGTGGAGCCAGGTGCCACCACGCTCACCGTGCCGCTCACCTGCGCGGAGACGCTGACCCCCTGCTGCACCGTCACGGACACCCCGGGCACGACGCTGACGACCTGGGTGCCGAGCTGCGTCTGGATCGTCACCGCGCCCTGCACCGTGACGGTCCCGCTGACCGCTGGCATCGCCGACACGCTCACGGCCCCCGACACTTGGGCGGAGCCCGCGACCCGCACGGGGATGGCGAAGGCCGCCGCATCGGGGGCGGCCGTGGTCGGCAGCACGATGTCGGCGTCGCTCGTCCCCCCGACCTGCACGCGCTCCCGGTAGATGGTCGTGCCGGCGCGGTCGAAGGACTCCGCGTCCATGCGCTTGCCTGTAGAATCGGCACCGACGCGGATGAAATCGTTAGCCATTGATGTCGCCGAGCACGGGCTGATGTTTGTTCAGGCGTTTGATGTTCTCTCGGATCAGGAACAACTGCGCATGTGTTTCAGGCGAAATCGCCGCGCCGCCTTTGCCTCTGCCACGGCCCCGGTTGATCCGGGGATTGTCGCGGCGAATGCCTATGCTGTCGAGTGCAAGGCGAACTTGCTCGCGCTTGGTGACCACGAACGGCTGAATAAGCCGGAGAAAGCGCTCGGCGCTTCTCGCGGCCACTTTCCAATCGTACACAGGCCGTCGAGGCGCTGGACGCACTTCACGGGTAACATGACCAAAGCCTAAAATGTCCCGCACCGTGAGAATAGTCGGCGCGTGCGTGTTCGTGATAGACGCCGTCAAGTGCCATGAACCGCTGCGGCACTTCGGATGATTTGCCCAGAACCTCAGGTTAACCGACCCTTCTCCGTCGAACAACCCTGCCAGCCACGCCAACTCCGTGCGCGGAATGTGCTCATCGGTCTCGGGCCCCTGAAACGCTGCGGGCACAATCCCGTACCGCTGGCAGAACCACGTAACGGCCGAGTACGACGTCCCCAACATCGGCGCGGCCTGCCGCACGCTGCCCCGAGTCTCGGTCAGCGCCGCGAGGACGGCGGCTTCAGTGAGCTCCGGGTGCCCGAAGCCGACCGACCCTCTCCCGAGTTGCGTGCGCTCGTCAGCCATGACCGCTAGTCTCTCACCCCGCGAAGGTGCCCCCGTAGTTGATCTGGATGTTGCGGTTCGGGGCGTAGGCGACGGCTCCAGCCGCGCCCGCCGCCGTGTACGTGATGTCCAACAGCGTCTCCGCCCCGGCGGCGTCGTTGATGGCGTCCACACTGATGTAGTTCGTGCCGCTCGCCTGGGTATTGAACAATCCGAAACGCATCTCTTGGCCTTGCACCCACCCAGGGCGCGCAACGATCTCGGCGACGATGGTGGTGATCGTGGCGACCTTCGATCCCGTACCTACGGGGTCGAAGTCCACTTTTGCGGTTGTTTTCGTCATCGTGGATGGGTTACTTAACCCACTCCACGCCGGAGCGTCGTCCACGTCGTCTCCGTAGATGTCGAGCAGGGGCGTGCCCTGCTCAACCGTGACATCAAACGTCAATGTGGCGCTGTCAATGGTGTCCCCGCTGTTAGGTCCCGAGCCGTCCCCGACCGTGAAACGCACGCCGCCGTGCCACTGAGCGGCGCCGTACCGCCCCGCTGTCCACACATCGGCATAATCGTTCCAGTATGCAGATGGTGGGTAGGGCTCCATCCCGTCGTCGTTGTTGGTGGCAAGGGTCTCCTGAAACGACGGATCGAACTCCACCGGAAAGATCGGATCGTCCACGAGCGCCCCGCGCACCCTCACGCGCCCGGTCCACGTCTCCGTCACCCGGAGCGTCACTGTCGTGCCGTCGTCGCTGACAACCTGCTCCGTCTTCGTCAGATCAAGGGAAAATCCGCGCCGACGACCCGGGATGTCCACTCGCGACAGATTCTCTCGTCCCCGCAAGCCCGACATGGCTAGCACGCCCCGCAAGGGTGTTGGTCGCGTCACGAGCCACGTGAACGACCGAGGTACCGTCGCATCCGCTAGCCGCTTGATCCACGACACGCCGCTGGGCTGGCAACGGAGCGCGATGATCAATCCTGGGAGTGCGTCCCACCGCACGTCCTGTCCCACCCGCTGAGGCGAGACGACGAGGGGCAATTGCCCGACGGGCACGCCCCCAACGGCCTCCAGCTCACAGGTGAGCACCTCACCCGTCGCCCGCGAGGTGTACGTCATGCCAATCCGGTTGCGCGTGACTTGGAGGATGTACGGCGCGGTGTCGAGCCGGAGATTCGCGCCCATCCCTTCGAGGTCCATGTCCTGAAAGACTCCGCTCGCGTCGCGATAGTGGACAGCGGACGGTTTGCAGAGCAGGCGCCGCTTGCCGTCAGAGAGCCGGTACGCCTTGGAGAACATCGTCCGCGCCACCACGTCCTCGCCGAGCGTATCGGTGGGGATGGGCAAGCGAAGTTTAGGCATGGATCACCGCCGCCGCCCCGCACGGGTCAATGGGCCAGCCCTGTTCTTCGAGGCCACGAAAGACCTTCAACGGGTCTTCACGCATCTGGGTGTACGAATGCTCAACCCACACGATGTCGCGCCGGTTGGCGAGCATGCGCCTGAGTTCGCTGACGAGGGTATCAATCCAGTCCACGGCCAATTGTCGCCCGAACGCTCGACGATAGGACGCTTGAATCTCCTGAGCGGCTCGCGTCAGGAGGACCGCGTAATACTCGTGGACGGCGAGGCGCGGCATCAGCGGCGCGACGACTTTGAGAGCATGCCCGTCATGCTGTCTCGGCCACCCAACCTGCTGCGTGTCACTCTCGGCGGGCTCATAGAGATCCACGGGGTTGGCGAAATTCCCCGGAGTCCCACTCCGCTCATTGAGCCGCCGCCGTTCATCGCTCTTCACCACCGGCAATCCGCCCGCCTCCAACGCCTGCATCATGGCAGACGTGCCCGAGCGCATCATACCGGTGACGAGGTAGATCACCGCACCACCTCGTCAGGGTGCTCCGGGGGTGTGTACGTCGTCCCTGGCCACAGCGGGCGACACGCGGGCCGGTCCACCCAGATCAGCCGGTCCACCGGAGCGGGCGGATGGGCCACGAGCGCGACGATGGCGGTACCGCCCGCTTCCGAGATGCGCCGGGCGACTTCCCAGACGCGATGGGCGTGCTTCAGTCGATCCTCTGGCGAGAAGCCGCAGTCCGGCGTGAGCCACTGGCGCACGTCGTCGCCGTCGAGGATGACGGCGCGATCATCGCCCTTCGCGCGCTCGTGGGCCAGCGTCGTCTTGCCTGTGCCTGGCGCGCCGGTGATCCAGACGATCACACGCCGATCCGTAACGCTAACGTGGTCCCGCCCTCGAACGCCCCAAGATCCGGCGCCGCCCCCTCGTATTCCACGCCAGCAATGATGACCCCGTCGTCAATGACCGGGCTCGTTGCCTGTAAATGCAGGTCCGGCGTGACCTCGCTGACGAAGAGCGGGTCCCCGCTGTCCACATTGCTCGACACGTTGGGATACGTGGACTCGAACTGCGCGAGGGTGTATTTGAGGTTGTTCCCGGCCCCTGCCGTGCGGACGATGAGGACCCAGCCACCGTCGGGGTCAGCTGCCCCGCGCGAGAAGCGGTTGTTCTTGAAGTGGTTGCCGCCGATGGTGCCCGCCGTCCACACGGTCCCAGCGCCAAAGAGGTCAATCCAGATGTCCCAATACACGCTTTCGAAGAAGTCGCCGGGCTCATCGGCGGTTTCGTTGTTTTTCCATCCCAGGTTGTTTTGAATGAGATTGTTGGCCAAGACGGTGTTGGCATTGAGGCTGCTGCTCACCACCATCTTGAGCGGGGCACCGCGGTTGCTGAACAGGGTATTGTGATACACCTCGTTGCCAGTACAGGCTTCCGTGAAGGAGGCGAAGATCAACGCCTGCATGTGGATGGCCGCCGAGTCCCCACCCCACACCCGGTTGTAGCGCACGAGGTTGTTCGTCCCCTCGACGACGATCCCGTTCTTGGTCCCCGCACCCGCGCTCACTTCCGCCGTGCCCGTGCCCCATACGTCGTTACACTCGACGATCGTGCGGTTCGCTTTGCCGTTCATCGCGATCCCACCCGCGCGGACGTTGTTGACCAGATTGCCGACGACTACACAGTCGTCGCAGGTGGCCTCCCCAGCGGACTGGTAGCCGCCGATGGTGATCGCCATGTGGCCGCAGTTCGTAATCGTGTTCCTCGCAACGACGAGTCGATGCGAGCCGTTCTGAACGAAGAGACCATCGCCCGAGTTGGACACTGCATCGCCAACGTCGTCAATGACACAGTCCTCGATCCGGCAGTCGGGGGCGTTGTTGAAGTTAAGATCACTGAAGTCGCGGTATGTACTGTTGCGAATCCAGATGAACGTGGAGCCCTGGCCCACAATGATTCCGTAGTCGTCGGCGACCGTGGCATCCATGCTGACACCGTCAAGCACCCAGTGATCAATGCCGTAGAAGACGAAGACGAAGTCGCCGAGCGGGCCGTCGGTGACGGTCCATGAGAATCCCGGCCGTTTCTTCATCACGATCTTGTCGGTGGCCGTCCCGTTCGTCCCCGCGGCAGGAAAGAACTGCTGGTTGTTGAACGTGCCCCAGCAGAGGAACTCACGCCCGGCGACCGCGTTGGCGGCGATCTTCTCCAGCGTCTTCCACGCGGTCCCGGCCGTGAGGCCATCCGCCGCGTCGCTGCCGCTAGTCCCGTCCACGTAGCGCGTCGAGGTCGCTGCCGGGACCGAGGGCGCGGCGTAGGTCGTCGTGTCGCACCGCAGCCCCGCCACGGCCGGGATCGGCGTGCGGGGCAGCAGCGAGGCCAGCGGGTCGTCCACCCAGGCCACGAGACAGAGGGCCACGAGAGCGGCGATGCCCGTGCGACGGATCGCCCACGGCACCGTCAACCAGCGCCCCGCCGCCTTCGAGAGTCGGCGCAGTTGCCACACCCCCGTGCCTCGCTCGTTCACGGCCGGACCATGACGTAGCTCACGTTGACGTCCACATCGCCCACCAGCGGGTCATCGGCCGTGTAGCGCAGGTCCTCGCCCTCGCCGGACACGCCGAGGACTCCCGGGGGCGTCCCAAACCCGCCGCCGGGCGCGATCCCCGCGTGGCTCGCCACCACGCCCTCCCCGGTGGGCGTCGTGGCCCCGAAGCCAGCCCGGAACGCCACCTTCGTCGCCGTCGCCGCCTTGCTGACCGTGACGAGCATGTGGATCACGACGATGAGCGCCCCGCTGACCCCGGCGATGAGCACGGCGTCCGCCGGCGTCGTGCCCGCGGCGTAGGTCACCCGCAGGGTCTTGAGGGCTCGGTAGCTAATCAACCAGCCGAAGGGGAACACGGGCGGCTAGTCCTTCTTCTTGCCCTTGCCCCGCACGATCTTGGAGGCCCCCTGGCGGGCGCGCTGGCTGAGGTCGCTCACCAACGTGCCCATGCCGGGGTCGGCCGCGACGGCGGTCTCGGCGAGCGACTTCGCAGCCCACCTGACGCGCTCCGCCGGGTCCGGCTCCCATGGGGCGGTCATCGCCAGTTTCTTGGTTCGCTTGCGGCCCTTCATCGCCATGTCCTCCTCTCGAAAACTGCCACGCGAGGCATAAATTTAGACGAGTTGGGCGACCGACTCGGGCTGCCGTCCCTGCCCGCTCGACCGCGCGCGGAGGTAGTCTCGGAGCGGGGTCAGGCGCGCCCCCCGGCCCGCCGCCGCCCGATACGCCCCGATCTCGTCCTCCTCCAACTCCTGGCTCGGCTCGGCCTCGTCCGGCGGCAGGAAGCCCGGCCGCCACGGCTCCCACGACTCGCCGTGCTTGCGCTCGTACTGCTGGACGCGGAAGCGCTCGACCTCTGACTCACGCCCTCGACCGAGGTGGTTGTACAGTTCCTGCGGCACCACGATGGGCTGTTCGCCCGCCACCCGCAGACGCTCGACGGTCGGCGGTGAGGGGTCGTCCTCCTCTTCCGGGGGCAGCGCGATGACCGCCCAGTCGTTCGCCGGATCCAGCATCACCGGACTCTGGTAGAGGCCCCGGCGAGCGGAGATGAACCAGCGGCTGTCCTGGCGGAGCTGCTCGGCCAGGGGGCCCGCCGGCACCACGTACTCGCCCCCGTGGATGGTGGCCGCGACGGACCGCCCGGGCGGAGCCTGCACGTAACCGCCTGACTCGAGGGACACGTAGCGCGCGTACCACTCTGGCGTCCCGGGCTCGGGCTCGGGTGGGCCAATTGGAACCTGCGACGGCCACGGAACAGCCCCTTGATCCACGCCCCCGTAATACCCAGGATAGGTTTGCCGGTCCGCATATTGAGCTAGGTCAGGAGAGGTGTACGCTGCCTGCGCCTTCGCGTGGAGTTGTTGAAGCTGTTGATACTCTTCAGGGGTTCGTCCAAATGCGGAGAGCAGGGGTTGGGTGTAGATGCCTCCGAGATCCCCTCGAAGGTCCTCGGGAGACAGTCCAAACTCAAGCCCGCTTCCCAAGGGAAGGGACGCGAGATTGATCCCCGCCATTTGTTGCAACGGCGCGAGATAGGACTGTGGGACTGGAGCAAACAGTCCTGTCATGTCCTGCCGCAGCGGACTCGACGCGGGGAGCAAAGACACGAGTTGACGGCGGTACCAGTCGGTCAAGGGATAGTTCTCGGTCGTCGCCCCCCCCTCGCCTGTTTGAATGCTCACGCCGGAGATGAACCGCCGCAGGGCCTCGGGATTGGTCCGTGCGGCGGTATACAACTGCCGGTAGGCCTCTGGGGTCGGGGTGTCCCTATGCGTGAATTGGAGTTCCCCCGTAGGCAAGGCGCTCCAGTTGGGGTTGCCCCCCATGGCCGCGATCCCGTAGAGCGAGACAGGATCGGTCGCTTGCTCAATCGCCGATTGCAGAGATCGCGCCGTCTGAACGCCACGGAGCTTACTGATCTGAGAGGATGCGTTTTCTGCGGCAGACCAGTTCAACCCACGTTCAACCACGGGCAACGGCGTTGGGGCGAACGGGCCACGATTGCCGGTCAAGGCATCCATGACCGTCCCCGCGAGTTGCGACCCCGCATAGATGGTTCCGAAGGCTGGATTGGCCAGTGACGCGACCCCCATGGCCAAGTCCTGTCCCGAGCCCCCCTGCGTGATGTCGTAGATCCCGCTGCCAATGCCCAAGGCGGCGGACACGGGACCGGCAATCCTGCTCGGGATCGCTCCAGCGGTTCCAGCCAATGATGTGAGACCGCCTGCTGTGCGGAGCGCACCGGGTACCGTCCTGCCCCCGAAGAGATCGGCCACGCCTGCTGCTGTTTGCAGACCACCAGCCACCGTCTGGAAGTTCGCCCCAAGCCCAGGCACCGTCGGCGTCGGCAGGGCACCAGGGAGTTCATGCTCGGCGCGAATCGCGAGGTCGCTCAGCCGTTCCCCCGACCCGAAGAGGTCGGCCACCGAGCTGCCCGTTCGCGCGAGTCCCGTGGCGGTGCGCGCTGCCCCGAGCCCAAGACGGAGATCGCGAAGGGCCGACGAGGACGCTGCCTGGGGTGCGGGCTGGCTCGCAGGCTGGCTCAGGACGCTCCGGAGCGGGCGCCTCGAGACGACGCTTGGGGCCGCTGGCTCGCCGCCGCCGCCCGCCCGGCGCCCGGCCAGATAGTCGGCGAGCGAGACGCGCGCCATCGTGGGGTCTTTTAGGCCGGGCGGCTCAGCCGCCTCGCCGCATCCTGGAGGCCTTCCGCTTGCCCCCGCCCTTGGCCATGCCGACCATGTTCCCGGCTCCCATCGGCATGCCGTAGGCCCCCGTCCCCTGATCCGGCTGCTTGGCGGCGGGGCCTTCCTTGCCCATCTTCGCGCCCTTGGTGCGCCTGCGACCTTTCATGCGCCCCTCCTCTGGCGGCCTCGAGGGCCGCGGGGTCGATCGGTCTTGCGCTCGTAGCCTCCGCGGGAGCCTAGATCACCGCGGCGGGCCATGCTCCACGCCGCCGCCGCCGCCACGTCACCGCGATAACCTTCCTTGGCCATCTCGGCGGTCTTCGCCGCAACGTCGGGCGGCGTCTTCTTGGCTCCCTTCGTCCGCGCGCGGCCCTTCACGCGACCTCCACCCGAACCAGCTTCTCCCGGCCCTCGTCATCAACGGGCCCGCGTCCTGAGCTCGCCGAAGGCCGCCGCAGCACGCGCCCGTAGTCGAACTCGATGCGCCAACGGGAGACACGCGGCATGGCCCACTGCCCGAACGGCGCCAACCACGACCGGACCCTAGAGAGCTTCTCGGGCACAAGCGTTGCCGTCGCAGGCGCGGTCACGGCGGCAAGGCTGAGGAGGCGGAAGAAGCCGCGCCGGGTCACGCGAGCCTCGGCACGATCTTGCTCCGGCGCGGGGCGCGGGGCTTGGCGGGCGGGGCCGGGCGGGATGCGGGCGCTGGCCCCATCACCCCCGCCACGCTCTGCGGTGCGGCAGGCGGCGCGGGTCGAGGGCGTCGCGGCGTGGGTCCCTGGGTGCGCGCGCGCCCGTGCATGGAGCGAGCGTAGCGCGGCGATCAGCCGGAGGGCGAGAAAATTCGGTCAGCGCGTCGAGTCGTAGAACAGCGGCCGCTGCTCGCGCTCGCCCTGCTCACGCTGGAGGCGCTCGATCTGCAAGCGGAGGAGTTCGCGCTCCTGGCGCTGGCGGTCAAGGTCCATCTGGAACCGCCGCTCGCGGTCGTAGGCGTCGAGGAAATCGTTGAGGAACTGTCCCCGCCCGTAGCCGGGCGGCTTGTGGAGGGGCGGCCAGTCGAACCAGTCGCGCTCGCAGCGCACCTCGGAACCGATCTGGCGGCAGGTGAAGCCCTGGGCGCTCGCGGTCGGGGTCTGAGGCAGCAGAAGGAACAGGGCGAGAAGGAGGCCGGTGCGGGTCATGGGGCACCTCCTAGCGAAGTCGGGCGCGCGTACCCTGCCACAGCTTGTCGAGTTGCGCAAGGGGCACCCCGCTCATGGCGGCGAGGTCGCGGAAGTCCCGCTCGTTGCCTGCGCGGGCATACTCCACGAGCGCCTCGACCGTGTCGGCCTCGACCATGGCCCGGAGGCCATCGCCATCCGTCACGCCAATCTGCCCGCCGGGGAGAGGATCTACCCGGACAGGCTCGAATCGGACGGGTTCCCTCAGGAAGAAGTTACTCGCCGTGCGCTCGGTCCAGTGATCGACCACTCGCGGCGGGCCATCGGCACTGAGGAAGAGCAGTCGCCGTCGTCGTCCTTGATCCGAATACTCCACTCGGTACTGCGGCATCTCCAGCACGTACCGTCCGTCTTCCGTCTGCCACTCGCGCCGCCCGTCGGGCCACTCCAGGAGCAGGCGCCGCTCGCCGCAGGTGCAGACGAAGGCCGGCAGGCGGGTGTGGCAGAGCGGCGGGACGAGCCGGATGACATCGGTCACCTCCCCAAGATCAGTGACGTTGTACTGCCTCTGCCATCGTGGGACGAGCCGGACATGGGAGACCGCCGCGGCCGGCATGGAGACCGTCAGGGGCTCGCGCAGCAGCGCGGTCATGCGGCCCCCAGCCCGGCCCCGCCGCGCCGCGGACGCACGGCCTGCCCCTCGTCCCGCAGCCGCCTGGCGAGCACCACGCACGTCGAGCGCCCGAGGTTGAACCGGCGTGAGAGGCCGCCGAGATCGACCCCGGCGTTCCAGGCTTCGACGAACCGGGCGAGGGCCGCAGGATCGCGCAAGGCGTCCTTCCCGCGACTGCCGACCAGCCGGGCGCTCACCGCGCCTTCCAGAGGGCCGCGCTCGTCATGTGGTAGGCGCGGCAATGCGGGCACCGATACACCCGTCGCACCGTGCTGCCTCCGGCCGTTTGGCGGTGGGCGAGCGCCCGCCGCGCGAGCCAGCGAGAGGCGTAGGGGACCTTCCCCGACGGGCAGCGATCGCTCATCGCCCCTCCCAGCTGATCGGCGGCTGGTAGCGCGCCACCCGCTCGGGGGCCTGGCGCACCGCGGCGCGCACCATCTCGTGGGCGGGGTAGAGGACGGCGCAGATGTAGGCCAGGGCATCGGTCGCGTGGCTGAAGTCATCCTTCAACGGTTCCGCGCTCACGATGCCCGAGGGTGTCTTGTGGTAGCGCCAGCGGCCCCGAAGGGCGTGAATCAGGAGCTTGCACTCCTCGGGGTCGAGCTGGAGCATGGGGCGCCCGCCGAACATGCGCGTCAGCACGGCCTTGATCGAGTCGCGCCGGGCTGGCCAGGCGGTCGGGGCTCGCTCGAGGCTGGTATTGAGGATCTTCTCTAGGCTCCACCGCGCCGAACGCTCGGAGGACGACTGATCCCGGGCGTACATGGAGGGGTCGCCGATGTCGCGGAAGGTCGCCCCGCGGCGCACCCCGCGCCCGAAGGGCTGCGCTTTGGCCCCGAGGCGGAGGCCGAACTTCCGCTCCCACGGAAGCACCTGCTCCTCGATCAGCTCCTCGATCCCGATGTTCACGCCTTGAACACAGCCGAGCACGTTGATATGACCGCTCGGCAGCACCTGCGCCCAGACGCACGCCGGCGAGAGCCACGCATCCCAGCCGCGGATCACCGGCCACGCGAGTCGGATCTGGAGCGGGGCCTTGGCGATGTGCAGATCCGAGAACTCCGGCGTGACCGGCTCGCCGACGATGATCACCCCGATCTGCCCTTCGACGAGTCGGCGAATCAAGTCGGGGCGATTGGCCTGCTCGAGGCCAATCCGCATCTTCTCGCGGTAACCAGCCTTGATGTGGCGGTTCTCGCCGGGCGGGATCTGGAACATCTCCACCCGCATCTCGGGGTGACCCAGCTCTTGAAGATGCTCGATCAGCTCGAGGATCCAGTGCCCCGCGTCGGGCGGATTCATGCTGGCCTGGATCGAAGAGGGCATGTCCCGCTGCGAGAGGGAGGTGAGCGCCATCGCGAAGACGTCGATCGGGATGCCACTGGACAGGTCCGCCGCTGGCGCGGGCTCCTCAAGCCACGCGATGCCGCACTCGAAGGACTGGAACTTGGAGGCGTCCTTGGGGTTGTCCATGCCGAAGAGGAAGAGGTGGACCTGACCCCCGTTCAGCACCGCCTCCGTACCGCTCTCGCGGATCTCCACGTCCCACCAGCCCTGCCCGTGGCCCTCGCGCAGCGTTGGCAATAAGCTACGCTCGAGGTTCCGCCAGGTGTCGCGGACAACGGCAACGCGCACGGGCCATGCAGCTGGATGCTCGGCGGCAACGCGGAGGAGTCGAGCGATCCCCCCAGCCGACTTGCCCTCACGCCGAGGACCCATGATGACGTTCACATCCGCGTCGGACCGCACGAACTTCGCCACCGTCGGGGAGAGCCGCATCGTGGAGTGGAGCAGGGGCTCGTCGGCCTCCGTCGCGGGCTCGTACTCGGCCGCGTAGAGGGCGTCGAGCTCAAGCAGGGTCTCGTCGGCGAGATCCTCGTCGGTGAAGTGGAGGTCGGCCGAGCCGGGGATGATGACCATCAGCGGGCGGACGACTTCAAGCGCATCCGTTGCCGCCGCGTGATCTTCACAACAACGCGCGAGTCCGCTTCCTTCTTCAGAAACCTCCCGAAGTCCACCTGCCGCGCCATGTACGCCCAGAGCACTTTCGCCCACATCAACTCAGACTTGGAAAGTCTGGGCGTTGGGCAGCGGCGACGACGCTTCACCCCGTCTCCCCCGTGGCGATCCGCGTCAGGGCCAGCCCGTAGGCGGCCTCGGCGGGGTTTGGCGCGGCGCGCAGCACGTCCACGATCTGCTGGTGGTCAGGCTCGAGCGGCGCCCCCTGCTGCACGAGGAGGCACACCTGCCAGATGCCCGCCCGCGCGAGGACGGCGTCGTAGTCGGGGTGGGTCATGCGGAAGGCGGCCTCGTCCTGCGCGGCCTGGAGTTGTCTGGCCAGCGCGGCGAGCTGCTCAGGAGTGGGCGATGGCGGGACCTCAAGCGGGCGGTGGCCCGCCACGCCGGCATCGCTCGGCGGCAGGGCAGGCGCTTGGCCGGCCTCGCGCGCCCGGATCCACTCCCGATCAGCGCGGCGCCGGAGATCGCGCCCCGCGAGCAGGAGCCAGAAGGCCGTCCGGCAGGCGTCCGCGAAGGTCACCGCCGGTCGTCCGCGCCCCCCGTCCGGTCGTCTCTGGGACTGGCCTGGGTCGCTAGGCACCGCACCGTCCGGTAGTGAGCGTAGAAGGGGACCACGAGCTGGGCGATGCTGTCGCCGAGACTGCGGACGCACTGTTGCTGCATCTCGGCCTCCGCCACCCGCGCCCGCTCGGCCTCCGTCATCCCGGCCCCACTCGCGCAGCCCGCCAGGAGCACCAGCCCCGCGATCATCACCGTGCGCATCGTCAGCCTCCTTCCCTTACGAAGCCGGCGCCGCCAGCAACTGCTTGCCGATGAACTCCGTGTAGGCGGGCGGGATGGCTTGGGAGAGTTCTTTGCCCGTCATCCAGTCGATGCCCATCGCCTCGCGTCGCTCGCTGGTCAGGTATTGCTGCGCGAACTCGCGCGCCGACGAGCCGCCCGCGTGCCAATAAACGCCGATGGTGCGCGGAGCCTTTCGGCGATGATCGCGACCATGGCCGCCATAGACTCCGATCACGCCCACGGGATGATTGCGGTGATCGGTGATCCCGCCGTGCTGGCAATCCGGCTGCAATGCTATGGGGGGGAATCCCAACTCGAAATAGCGATGACGCCGCAGCTCCGCGCGACCATCGGCGGTCGTCAATCCAAACATCGTCCCGCAGAGCATGAGCAGCGCGCGCAGTGGTGCCCCCGGCACGTTTTCAATGACCCACGGCGCACCGATCACGTTCAGCGCGACGCGAGTAGGCTCGACAAGATCCGGATGGTCGGCCTTATGGTTCCACATCCCGCGCAGCGTCGTGAACCGCTGACACGGCGGGCTCGCGTGGATCGCGTCGAACTCGTGCCCGTGCTTGCTGGCGTACTCCAGCGCGTCGCCAAGGACGAAGGTGAACGGATAGCGCGGTTGCGGCTTGTTGTCCACGCCCACGATCTCGGTGAAACCCGCGCGGTGGTAGCCAACGGCGGCCCCGCCTGCGCCGCAGAAGAGGTCCAGCAGCCTCATGCCGTCCCCCGGAGCCCCTCGGCGAGCAGGGCATGGGCGACCTCGCGCGCCGCCGCCCGCCGCTGGCCCTGGCCGGCGGGGATCGCGTCGGTCAAGCGCACCGTGGCCGTGCGCGGGGCGCCCAGCCGCGTCGATGCGCCGACCGCGGAGTAGGCGATGCGCCCGTCGGGCAGCTCGCGCTCACCGAGCTCGACCACCCGGTACTCCCCGATCACGGTACCGACCTCAAGGCGTCGCACCGCCGAGCATCGTGAACCGGACCGGGTGAGCCGTCAAGAGGCGAACGGGGGGTCCGACTCGAACTCCCCGCACCAGTCGGTGGTCTCGACCAGCGGCCACCATGCGCGCTCGTTCGCGGTCACGTTGCGTGAGCCATACGTGAGGTGTTCGGTCTTCCCGACTGGAGCCCGCCGCCGACATTCGCCCCAGTTCTGCGAGAAGAAGCGGCACTCTTCGCACTTCACCGCGATGCCCCCCTTATTCCACTCGCTCGAAGCCGTCGTCGGGCCCGGGCGGCTCCGACCCCACGACATCGGCGACTGAGCCCGGCGTTTCTGGTCCTGTCTCGCGCTCGTCTTCATAGACGAACGTCGTCGCCCGCCGCTGGTTGCCGTCCCCCGCCGGCGGCATCGGGCGGCCGTCCACTTGCTCGCCGATCAACTCCAAGAGCCGGAGCACCGCCATCGGGTTCTGCTCGGCCTGCCGAGCAATCTCCTGGATTGCGACCAGGAGTTGGTGGGCCGCCGCTTGGCGACCCCAGAGCTTCTTTTTTTTGACCGCTCCCTTTGGGGTCTGCACTTCCACCGTGATCGTCCCTGGGGCGTTGAGGGCAGCGAGCAACATGTTGCGCAACAGGCGACGGGGGCGGCGGTCTGGCCCGCGGGTCTTGATGCCTCCGCCCTGCGCGGGGGGAATGTTGTTGCCCTTCTGGATCAGCCAGGGGCGTTCGGCTGGGTCTGCCACGAGGTCAGGCTAGCACTGTGTCCGTCTCTGACTCAGCATCTTACTCAACCGACGACGCAGCGCGTCACACTTCACGGGGCCGCCCAGACCAGCACCCCGACCAGCACGCCCCAGAAGACGAGGCCGGTCAGGACGGCGTTGACGATGCCCGCGAAGGGGCGAAGGTCGCTGGCGGGCGCCCGATCCATCGCACGAGTGACATGCGCGGACGCCCGCCAGCCCCGCCCGCCGACCGGGCGAGTCCTCAGTCTCATTTCGGTGTGGACCAGCCACAGCTTCGACAGGGATTGCCGAGTCCAGATGGAATGAGCGAGGCGCCGCAGCGCGGACACACGGGGGCGGTCATCATTCGGCTTTCGGGGCCTCGGGCTCGGGTCCGGGCCCCGCGACCAGCACCGTCTCGGAGAGGCTGATCCGCTGGCCGTTGCCGGCCTCGAGGAGCACGTTGTCCTTGTCGTGAGCGTCCACCACCGCGAAGTTGACCGTCACCGTGTCGCCGGCCTTCATGTTGAGCCTCCGTCTGTCAGGGGGTTCACCTCAGGGAGCGCGAGGTCGCGCCGATGGGCCAGGATGTCCCCCGCCGCCCGCCCGTCGCCCGTCACCACGGCCAGGGCGACCTCGGGCGTGGGGGCCTCGACTTCGTAGACGTGCTGCTCGGTCAGGGTCACCTCGTACCGCATTTCGCCCGCCCTCCTTCGGAAACTGCCTCGCGAGGCATAATGTTCAGTCGTCCCGATCCCTCAGCGCGTCCCCCCGCCGCTCCATCGCATCGTCGTAGGCGATCGCGTCCACTTCCGCGCACGTGCAGTCCCGGTCGGGGGTCCCGTCGATGGCGGAGACGGGGCAATCCTCGTAGTGCTCGCGGGGCTCGGGCGGGTCGCGGGGGTTGAAGGGGTCGCGGAAGTGCATGTTCGTCATGCCTGCACACTAGTCCATGCCGATGCCTATGTCAAGGACCAAATCGCGCCGCGCCGACGCCGTTCGCGCGTCGTGACCCGCAGCTCCCATCCGAGCCGCGCGAGCGCGCCCGCGACGGCCTGGAGGTTCGCCCACGAGAGCGCCGTGGAGCGCCCCGCCCGGCGCGGTTGCAGCCGGATGCCCGCCTGGGCACAGGGGATGCCCCGCCAGAGGACGCGCACCACGACCTCCGTCTGGTAGGCGAAGCCCGCCGTGCGGAGCCCGAGCTGGCGGGCGAGGCCGGTCAGGACGATGTTGGTGCCGTTGGCGTAGCGCAAAGTCGGGCAGCCGAACAGGAGCCGCACCGCCACCATGTAGACCCAGGAGGCCAGGCGGCGCCGCCAGGGGCGGACTTGGGGGTTGGTCGGGTAGAAGAGCAGCAGGCTCGGCACGGGCTCGAGGTCGAGCGTCACCAGGTAGGGGGCGATCTCGTCCACCCGCGTCTCGTTGTCTCCCGGGATCAGCAGGTAGTAGTCCCCGCGGGCCAGCCGGAGCCCGGCCTGGTAGATGCCGCCGATCCCGAGCCGGCGGGGGTTGTGGAAGGCCCGCACCCGGGGGTCGTCCCGCATGAGCTGCTCGGCCACCCAGCCGGTGCTGTCCTGGGAGGCGTCGTTGAAGACGAGCACCTCGAGGAAGCTCGTTCGGGGCCCGAGGTGCTCCAGCACCGCCTCCGCGGCCGCCCGGAGGTTCGCCTCCTCGTTGAGGGCGGGGACCACGACCGTCAGGCGGGGGAGGCCTCGAAATCCACCGCTGGCGGGCCGTGGCGGGCCAGCACGGGGGGGGTCGGCCTCTGGGGTGGCCTGGGAGGCCTCCCGCCACCACGCACGGGCACGGAGGGCGAGATCGTCGGGGTCAGCGGCCACGAATTATGCCTCGCGAGGCAGTTTTAGAGGAACCCCAAGTGCGGGGGCGGCGTGCCCGTCGGCAGCTGGACGCGCCCGGCCTTGAGATGAAACAGAAACGAGTTCGTCTGTGTTTGCAAGCAGTTGGGACCACACCGCTTCCTCGGGTCGAAGTGCTCGGAGGCCAAGTAGCGCAGGACTTCCCAATACCGTTCGCTCTGGTACAGATCCTTAAATCTGGTGTCGCAAATATTGCCGATGTGAAACGCCTTATACTGCGCATTGAAGAGAAATCCGCAAGGGGCTACTAGACCGTTGCCGCTCATCTGGAGAATGAACGGCGGCCCGTAGCATCGGCTATAGTCGCGCCGGCCCTCGTCCTTCAACCGCTCGCGCTTGACCACGATGCGGAAGTCCCGGTCCCCCATCGCCTCGATCCGCCGGAAGGTCTCGTCGAGCTGCGCGTAGCGCGTGTAGTCCACGCCGAGGTGGCCCTCCGCGTCGTCAGCGCAATGCTTCACCACCGCGTAGTCGGGCCGGAGGCGTTGGGCGAGCTCCGCGAACGGGATCAGCTCGACCTCGTCCTTCGGATCGCATACGAGCTGCATATTGACGGTCACGCCGAGCCGGTCCCGGCGCTTGATCGCCATGGCATCCGCGATGTTCTGGCAGACCTCGTCGTACCACCGCTCCGGCACGCCCATGATCCGACTGTAGCCCGCGCGCGTCCCGCCGGAGACGTTGAAGCGCAGGTAGCTCAAATGCGGCAGGATGCGCTCGAGGAGCGGGCGGCGCAGGACCTTGCCGTTGGTGCCAATGCCGATCTGGAGGCCGACCTTGGCCCCGTGCTCGATCGACTCCGCGTAGAAGGGCACGAGTGAGGACTCGCCGTCGCTGATCAGGCTCACGCCCTTCACGCCGATCTCGGCGGCGTCCGAGAGGAACTGGAGCGCGATCTCGCGCGTGATCGTGTCGCCCTCGGATGCTTGCAAAGAAGCGTAACAAAATCCACAACTTGCGTTGCACTTTCTGGTCCAGGCGACATCGAGCGTACACGGGGCGATCTTCTCCCCGCGCTCCCACGCGGCGATGCGGTCGGCGTACCAACCAACCTTGGTCCCGTCGAGCACCAAATCGTAGGGGTTGACGACGTGGTCGAGCAGGTCGGGCATGGCACTGCTCATGGCTGATTCCCCCTCTTCTCTGCCATCTTAATGCGGATCAACGAATCGTCCTCCATCCGCTCCTTCAGCACCCGGCAGTCGAGCCCCGTCAGCTCCCGCAGGTGGCGCTCGAAGGCCAGGAGCGCCGGCCCCTGGGAGCGTCCCGGCACCCGCGCGCCGAAATGCACCGTGACGCGGAGGCCCTCGTCGATCATAGCGCGAGCACGCCCGACTGCTCCGGCATCGCGCGGAGCACGTCAAGGGCGTGGCCGCGGTAGAGAACGACTCCGGGCTCCTCGTGGAAGAGGAAGTCGCGGAGGCTTCCGCTCACAGGGGGTTCTCCACGATCAGGCGCGGCCAGGGCGAGGTCCACACGGCGTCCTCGTAGGCCACCTCGACCTCCTCGGGCGTCCGCACGTGCATCACGACGACGCGCGAGAGCATCAACCGGAAGGCATCGGTGTGGTTCTGCGTGTGCTGGGGGCCAGCGTCCAAGGGCGTTGTCTGGCCGACCGTGGTGCGGATGATGAGCGGCGGGGCCGGCCACCCGAACAGCGTGACCTTGTCCAGGTGGTTGACGAGCTGGTTCGCCGCGAGGAGGAGGAAGTCCATGCGGGGGAAGAGGCAGATGGGGCGCCGGCCCATGAGGGCCAGGCCGAGGCAGAAGCCGAGCTGGAAATCTTCCGCCACGGGCATCTCGATCCGCTGCGCCATCGGCACGCCCTCGAGTGAGGCGTACATGGCTGCGCCCCCCCACCGGACCGACTGCCCCACGAACACCGTGCGCGGGTCGGCCGCGAGCCGGAGCATGGCCGCGTTCACCGCGTCGGCGAAGCGCTTACGGTCAGAACTCAATGAACTTCCCCACGCCGACGTGCGGGTAGGTGCGCGTGTAGCGGTAGCGGCGCGTCTTCGGCGTCGTGCCGTGGCCCCAGGTCTCGGCGGTCGGCGTCTCGGTGGCGAAGCCGTTGTCCTCCACCACAAAGGTGATCGGCAGGTCGTGGCCCACGGCGTACTGCTGGGCGTCGTGGAAGGCCCCGAGCGAGGCGGTCATGTCGCCCAAGAAACACCAGACGTTCCCGCCCGCCGCCGCGACCCCGCAGGCAATCGGCAAGATGCCGCCGACGATGGCGGAGGTGAAGAAGCGGTATTCCGGATAGTGAAGCATCATGCTTCGCCCAGCCAAGATGTCGGCCAGGACACGCTCGCGGGGGACGCCTTTTAAAAGCGCGTGAAAATGGCTTCTCCAGTTAGAGAACACCCAGGCGTCATTTTTTATCTCTCGGAATATTTCTATCAGTTGGTCCTCATTACCATCAGACAGATGGACAGGGGCGTGTATCCGTCCGGCGTTGAACTCCGCCGCAACCTCAGCCTCAAACGAGATCAGATCGTCTCGGTTCACAGATGCCTACGCATGTATGAGGCTATAGCCTCATGGTCTTCTAACGTGCCGTCGCGTTTGATCGCATTGCAGCGCCAGCAGATGATGCCTACATTCCCCGCCACATATCCCTTAGACGGGTCGATCCGATCTAGTGATGGACAAGCCGGAAGAGGGCGCTTGTCTAGGGACCGCCCATAGTTGAATTCGACGCCGCAGCAGTCACACTTACTAGGCCGTGACTCTCGGATGGATTCTAGAAAGCCCGCGTCGTATTCGATCATCCCGGCCTTTGCCCTTAGAATCGCCAGACGAACAAGATGACGGAACTTGCGCTTGTCCTTATATCGCCACTGATAAGCCAGAAGTTGGTCGTGGCGCTCCGGAGCACTACGCCATATCGTGTAAGAGGCTTTCTTCCTGGCCTTTCTCGCATCGTCAGTCGGCCTGAATTTATACGTGGTGTGGTAATAGTGTCGGCATGCTGCCCGACTCTTTTCGGTGTTACGCTCGCCCTTGATGTGACCGGGCTGACGGTTTGCTAGACATTTACAGGATTTCGTCTGTCCTCGCCTCAGTCGATCACCTGACACGATCGTCATATTGCCGCATTCGCATCGACACTCCCACCAGGCCTCGCGCTTACGGTCGGGAGGAGCAGCACCACGATGAATCACTGTCAGTCGCCCGAATACAGTACCCGTCATGTCGATCAGTCTCATAAGCAGAGGTCAGTTGTGATCAACGGCCACATCCGCCTCGAGGAGGTTCCAACCCGCCGAGGAGATCGTAGGTATCCACCCCGTCAAGCACCCGGCGCGGTCGCAGCAGCGCGCGAAGCCGATGCCCCAACCAGACCTGGCGTTCCTCCGCGGCCTGCATATCGAGCCCCTGGGCCACCCCGAACTCGCGCCAGATGTCCATGCCGATCTTCGCGGCCTCCTCCACCGCCAAGAGGATGTTCGGCGAGGTCCCGCTCCCCGACAGCGCGATCAGCAGATCGCCCGGCTCGCCCACGACGCGGAGCCAGCGGGCGAACACCTCGTTCCAGCCGTAGTCGTTCGCCAGCCGCGTGAGGTTCGCCGGGTCGATCACGAAGGCCCGAATGCCGCAGGCCAGGAGGTCGCTGGCGATGTGGGCGGCGTTGGCGGCGCTGCCGCCGTTGCCGAGCAGGTAGACGCGCCGGGCCTGGCTGATCCGGTCGCGCAACTCCATGGCCCGTGCCTCAGCGATCATTTCAGGAGGGCCCGGACGAAGGCGGCGAGCGCGGCGGGCTCGACGGGCGTCCGGTTGCCAACGATCTTGACAGCCAGCGCCCCCGCCGCGTTGCCGAGGAACCCCACCACGTCGAGCGGCATCCCCGCGGCCACGCAGGGGGCGGTCAGGGAGAAGTAAGCGTCGCCGGCCCCGACTCGGTCCACGACCTCGCGGGAGAAGGCCGGGATCTCCCAGCGCGAGCCGTCCTCCCCACAGACGAGGGACCCCAGATGACCGCGCGTCACCACGAGCGCGGCAGCGTCGAGCTGCCTCTGAACGTCCTCGGCCAACGCCTCGATCGGCCCCCACCGATCCTGCCGGGCCAGCCGCGCCTCGGGTTCGTCCAGGCACACGTAGTCGGCGCGCGGGTACTTCGTGATCACGTTGTACCCGAGGTTGGCGCTGTTGGCCTGGGTGTTGACCGCCAGCGGGCCGGGCATCGTCGTCAGGGCCTCCACGATGGGCGGAGTGAGCAGGCCGTGGCCATAGTCCACGATCATCATGACATCATAGGGCCTGAGCACGCCGTGAAGGAAACCGATCAGGGCCGCCTCGGCGCCGGGCGAGATCGGCGCATCCTCGAAGAAGGCCACCTCGAACATCTTGACGAGGAAGGGCTCCCACACGTACCGGCGCTTGATGATGGTGGACCCCGGCCGAGGCACCGAGAAGACGCGGACGTTGGGGCGCAGGTGCTCGCGCACGAAGGCCTCCCGCGCGTCGGTCTCGCCCAAGCACGTCACAAGGTCCACCTGGTCGCAGAAGCCGGCGACGTGGTTGGCGCAGGCCAGCGCCCCGCCCGCGAAGGTCTCCTCGCGGAGATGACGCACGGAGACGATCGCTTCCTTCGGGGACTTCCCCAGGGGCGCGCAGTAGTGGTACTCGTCCAGGATCGCCTCGCCGACCACGAGGACGCGCAGCGCCGTGAGCGCCTCGAGGCCGCCGAGGATGCCGTCCAGCGTGTGGCGCGTCTTGAAGTCCGCGAGCCAGCGCCGGGCCGCCTCAGGGTAGACCCCGTAGAACTCGTTCAGGAGCGCGGTCGAACTGAAGGCCAGATCGGCGGTGAACGCCACCCGCCCCCCGGCGTCCCGGACGGCCTCGGCCTCGAGGGCGAGCACCCCGGTGGGGTCCTCGGTCGCGTAGTCCGGCCCCTTGCAGTAGACGTGCGGTCGCAGGAGCCGGATCGCCTCCACGGCCGTGGGCCAGCGGGTCACCGCAACATAGTCCACGTCGGCCAGGGCGGCGAGCGACTCCGCCCGCAGGCGCTCGTTGAAGACGGGGCGCCCGGGGCCCTTGTTGACGAACTGGTCCGGCGTCACCGTCACCACGAGGATGTCGCCGTGCTGGCGGGCGGCGCGGAAGTGGCGGATGTGGCCGGGGTGGGTCAAGTCGAAGACGCCGTGGCACTGCACGATAGTCTTGCCGCGGGCCCGGAGCGCTTCAAGCTCTTCAGCCAACTCCTCGACCAGACGGATCTTGTCGGCGCTATCCACGAGCGAGCGCCTGCCGCGCCCGCCGCCGGGCGTAGGCGCGCACCTGGCTGACGGGGATCAGCATGACGACCTGGCCCATCGGGGTCCGCACCTTGTCCTCGGTGAAGTGGCCCGCCCGCATCGCGTCCCGGACGGCCGCGGGCGAGATCCCAAGCCGCCGGGCCGCCCCCCGCAGGGTCACGCACCGCTCACCGGCGGCGTTGCGCAGTCCGGAATTATGCCTCACGAGGCAGTTTTCCCGCGTCAGCTGATTTCGTTCTGCGTAGACCGGAGCAGCTCCAGCAGCCGCCCGCTCCGCGCCAGCAGATCCATCGTCACGCTCGCAGCATTGTTCGGCTCCTCGATGCGCTTGTCGCCCGGCGATGGCGGTTCAGGAATCCCCAGCCGCACGCGGACCTCGAACAGGGCTTTCTCACACTCCGTGAGGTGATCGCGGAGCAGCAGCAGCCGCGGGTTGAGCCCCTGGGGCACGGGCGCACTCGGCGCTGGTCCTCCCCGTTGCGTTACGCTTGCACCACCATAGTCAGCCATTTTCGTTACGTCTCCTTGAGCGTCCGTTCGTTCGCCACCGTGTAGGTCTGTACCGCCGAGGCCCGCCAGCGATGCACCAGCGGGGGGATCCACCCGGGGCCGAATCCACGCGGCGTCAGCCAACGAAAGGCGTCCTCGGCCTTCCGGAGCCACGGGGCGCGCCGCCGAACCAGGGCCCACTCGCCAGGCTCCAGCCGAATCGCCACCCACGGGCCATGCCGCTGGCGGGCCGCCGCGACGACTAGCGCCGCCCACACCGAGATCCGCCGGCGCACGCCCGGGGGCAGGGCGACGACCTCGATCCGGACGGCGCGGTTGGTGGCATAGGGCGGCACCTCGAAGCGCGCCGCCGCGCCCCCGAAGTCGGGGAGGGAGAGACTCGGCTCGGGGTGACCGCCGGGGCCAGCGTGGTACACCGCCCAGGCCATCAGTTCGGCGCTCCCGGCAGCCCCGGCATCTTGAACATGACCCGCCGGGTGGGGTTCGGGCGGAGCTGCAGGATGTAGGAGGCCGTGAACTCCGGGGGCTGCGCGGGGTCGGCCGCCGGCACGGGCGGGCCGGCGTGGACAAGAAAATCCTGCACCCGCGACCCGCCCCCGGTCAGCTCGATCCGGAGCGTCTCGCCGCCCCAGCGGTTCACCTCGTCCTGCCAGTGGAACCCGAGCACGATCTCACCCTCGATCCGCCGGTAGAGCTCGTTCGGCGTCCACTCGGCCCCGCGCCGATCCGAGCGGTACGCGGCATACATCCGCGGCGTGATGATGCGCAGGCGCTCGAACCACGCCGGCAGGATCACGGACTGGTAGGGACTCCCCACAGCGGGCGGCACCGGCACGGCCCAGAAGAGCGGACGCTCCGAGGAGATGAACACGAGCCCGCACTGGCGACCCCCCAAGGGATTGCCGTCCTCGAACTCGATCAGACGCGAAACAGTTTGCCCAACGCACCGTTCAAGGATATTGCCGCGTTTGTCTGGCGACAGAACTTCGGGCTCGGGCAGGCCTGCGGGCTCAAAATCGTCGAAGCCGCTCATGCCACCCGCTCGTCGCCGAGCCCCGTGCCGACGACCGCCACCTCCACGGGGTCCTCCAGCCGGAGCACGGTGCCGTCGTCGAGCACGAGTTCGATCTCCGCGAAGGCGGGGTCGGCGTCGAGGACGGAGGCGTCGGCGTCGAAGGGCTCCTGCAGGTGGAGATTGCGCACCTCCACGATGCGCCGCCCGACGAGCCAGCGCTGGACGCGCTCGTAGCTGATCCAGCGCCCCCAGTCGCTCACGAATTTATGCCTCGCGAGGCAGTTTTCACGGCTTCACTCCCCCGCCGCCTCCCCCACCAGCCGCTTGAGTTCCTCTACCGCCATCCGGAGGTCCGTTTTCCACCGGCAGGGCAGACCACGTGCGACCCGTGATGACATTCCCAACCGCGCCGCGCGTTAATCTCAAATCCTCATAAATTGCCCTCCGAGAACGCCCCTCAGCGTGTTGCCGCCGAATTTCGCGCACGAGGGCGCTAGTTAACGTAGCGCGAGGGTTTTGTTCTCCGCAGCAAAAAGGATGGGATTTGAGCCTCTTTTTCGCTAGAGCATCCAGTACATTCGCCTGTCCATCGCCAACGAACAAATGCGCTGGATTCACACAAGAACGCACATCGCACCGATGAAGAATCCATCCGATAACAGGACCATAGTGAAGCAGCCAGGACATAACGTGTGCGCCAATGTGAAAGCGCTTGCTGGGCGCAAAGAGTCCATAGCCAGCATTACTGCTGCTTCTCCCGGCAGTCCATAGCCAGCATCCAGATGTTGGTTCGGGTTCTACCAACGAAAAGAATTTGTTCTTTATGTCTTCGAATGTGAGGGGCTTCCCGGTTCCAGGACGCCGACCCTTGGGATTGCCACTTTGGCCTTTTTGCCATCTCATCGCGATTCCTCACCTGCCGCCTCCGCGACCAGCGCGCGGAGTTCCTCCACTGCCGTTTTCAGATCCTGACTCATCCGGACAAGGAGGGTCGCTTGCTCAGCGATCAGCCGCTCGTCGGCCTCGGCCCGTTCGGTCGCCCACCGCAGGCGGGCCTTGAGGTCCTGGATCACCGCGCCTTGCTGCCGGAGCTGGGCGTCGAGGGCCGCGAGCTTCCGGGCGTGGCGGCTGGGCGGCGCGGGCGCGCTCGGCCCGATGGTAGGTACACTGGCAGCGGGGGCCATGAGGGGGTCGTTCGCCATCGGGCTCGGCTCCTTTCATCCGGGGCGAGCCTACGCCGGCCCCTTCCCGCCTGTCAAGTCCGCTTTCGGCGGCGCGTACTCGGCCGTCAGCGCCCGGTACTTCTCCAACCGCGTCGCCGCCTCCAACAGAATCTCGGAGGTGCGTGAGCCGATGGGGAGATTGTCGCAGAGCCTCCAGAGCTCGGCGGTCAGGTCGTCGTCCGTGAGGTTCTTGACGGCGATCATTGTGAGGAGCTTCCGGGCCAGCGCCTCGTCCTTGCGGGCGCGCTCGTGGCCGGGCTCGAGGCGGCGGGACCAGCGGGAGAGGGCGAAGCCGAGGTGCCGAACCAGGGCGGCGAGCCCGTGCCAGAATGCTTGCCTCATGGGGCAGTTTCCTTCCGCGCCAGCGCCCGCCTGAGCGCCGCGCAGAATGTCGGCCATTCCCGAATGCGGAGAGCCTCGGGCCACTCCTCGGGGTCGGCCCCGGCGCGGTCGCGGAGGTTTATCCGTGCCCCTGGTAGCCATGTACCACCTTGCGGATATGCGCCGAGTTGCTTCACGAAACACGGAACGCCAGCCGCCCGGCACTGCGCGATGGTTGAGCGCGCCCAGGCCAGGTCGAAGGGGCGCGCCTCCGGCCCGCTCTCCCCGCCGATGATGAGCCAGTCCAGTTTCTCGGTCTGAACCTGAACCGGATACGGTGTCCCATCTCGCGGATCGGCTTCTGTTTCGGTGGTCCAGCCGGCCAACCAGTCATGCCATTGGGAGAGAAATTCGACAGGCCCCAGCCCCGGCTCGTAACTCACGCCGCGTACCGCCGCGTTGACCGCGAGCAGCTTCGGGATGCGCCGGTCGGCCTGCTCCTGGTTCTCGACGGAGGCGATGATCTGCACGTGCGGCCAGGGGGTGCCGTCACCCCAGGGCAGGCGCGCTGCGACGCGCTCGACCCGCTTCGTGAGGATCTGGTAGGTCAGGTGCCGCGTCCGGTCGATGATCGCCCACGCCTCGTCGCGCCACGGGTCGGCCTCGCGGATGAAGAAGTCGGACCACGAGCAGGTGAAGACGCGCTGGGACCCCTTGAGACGCAGGGGCAGATTGAAGGTGCGGGGCTTGGAACGGACGACGACGTCCGGCTCCTGGCCATATTGGGTCTTTTCGCGGAACATGTAGCAGTGGTCGCAGCCCGGCGAGACCTTATGGCACCCCTGCCACGGGTTCCACGTAGCATTGCACCACGCAATCGCGCTCTGCTCGCCCATCATCCGCCGCGCTTGAGCGCCAAGTCCACGACGAGGCCGTAGCCGACCGCGATGCGCTCGGTCTGGGTGTTCTCGCGCTGCGGATCAGGCATCAATCCACCGGAATGCGTGACGGACCCGCGCCGCAGCCGCACGCAGTTCTTTGTCGAAACACTCCAAGCAGAAGATGACGCCGTTGAGTCCCACAACCGCGAACCGGCCGCATCGGCAGCGACCAAGGCCGTAATCGCGTTCTGACTCACCCATCCCCCCGCTCCTTCCCCGCCCCGGCGTCGGCGAGGGCATCCTGTGCAGCCTTGAGAACGGCAACGATCCGGCTGGCCTGCGCGACATAACTCGGGAAGTGGTCGTCGTTCGTGATGTTGCGCACGAAGACCTGATCGTCGAGGCAGGTCACCATTGCCTTGAGCGCCTCTCCCAGCCGCGCGAGGCGGGCGTCGCGGACTTTCATGTCTTCGATCACGTGGACGCACGCCGCGTGCCCGCCGTGGCAGACCGCCGGGTCGGCGAGGTTGACCCAACCAAGGCTCACGAGCTGTTCCACGACGGCGCGGGCCATCGCGTCGTAGTCAGGCTCGCCCAGCTTACCTGTTTCCACGCATCCCGTCTCGCGGCACGCGCCGGGGTGGTGAAGGTTGCCGCAGACTGTTGGCACCCCCCGCAGCACCTCCGCGATCTGGCGCTCGGTCATCGGCTGCACGGCGATCACATCCTCATCCCGCGCCGCTTGGCGAGCGGCTCGACGAGCAGGACACCGAGGAGCAGGAGCAGCGCCAGTCCTACGAAGAGCGAGCCGAGGTCAAGCCAGCTCATGTTCTCTCCATTTCGTCCAGCCGGGCGAGGGCGGCATGAAGCGCCATCCGCGCGTCCATGAACGGCTGCGGATGGGCAGGTGAGCATTCCGGGCAGCACGCCTCAGGATCACCGAAGTCATCGAACGTCCCGACAGTGCGCGCCGCCTCCGCCACCTCGATCAGCGCCGGGAGCCAGGTGCGGGCGGCGGCGATGAAGTCGGCGTCGTCCTGTGTCAGCATAGGACCGCTCTCGGTCGAGCCGATTAATTCAGCAGGAGGAGTCACGGTTGATACGTGTCGGTCGAAATAATCACCGCCATGCCAACCCTGAAAGGTATACTCGCATCCACCCTTCTCCCCCGGATGCGGTGCGTCGTGCTTCACGCAGCGATAGTCTGGAGAACCGACACGCCACGGTCCGGGCGTCGCCCGCTCGCACAACGCGCGCAACTCAGCGAGGGTCATCGCGCCCGCTCGTACCGGACGACGCGGAAGCGATCATCCGGATTTCGGCGTTGCCAATCGGCGCGCTCACGGTATGCGTCTTTCTGAGTCAACCCGATCCCGACCGTCGGGTGCCATAGGCCGCGGCCATCATTCCACGAGATCTCGACGATCCAGACGTGGCGCTGCGACTTCTTCGTGCTCATCGCTGGCTCCGGATCGCGGCGGCGATCCGATCAGCGACCTCCGCCCAGGTGTCGCGCTTCGGGCGCGGGTCGCCGAGCCGATCCGAAAGGCGGCGCATCGACTCGCGCTCCTTCTCCGCTTCGGCATCGGCGATCTTCGCATCCGCCTCCCGCTGCTCCGCGCGGGCCGCGTCGTGGAGGGCGATGTAGCGCTTGCCTTGATCTCGACACACCCCGCAACCGCTACCTTCGCAGCGAATGCACTCCACTTGTGCCTGCGCCCGCAACTTCTCGTCGGAGAGGTCCATCACGTCACCCTTCCGTCTGTTCGCGCCTGATGACAGGTGCAGTCACAGACTGTCCACTGCCAGCACTTGTTCTGCACGCAAGGCCAACAGGTCACAGGGTGTAGAACAACCGACGGTTGACCATCGGTTCGCTCATTCACGGCTTCACCCCCAGCCGCTCGCGCAGGTCGCGTAGGAAGGCATCGGCCATGCGTTCGACTGACGGATACGCGCTTCCGTCGGGCAGACGCCCATACTCAACAGACAACGCTTTGACGATCTCCTCCCGCGTCGGCAGCCGCTCGGCGACGAGCTGTGAGCAGACAAGATCATGGTTGCAGTTACCGCTACAGGTCCGCACGCGAATCGCGTCGAGGACCTTCGCATCAACACGATTCTGCTCTGCGACGAAGGCGAGGGCGGCGCGCGCGATCGCCACATCGTCTGTCTCCCAGGTGTGCGCTGGAGCCTCCGGGCATTCCTTCTCAGTGTTGCTCAATGCTCCGCAGTCAGCGCAACGCATCCGAATCTTCCGAAGCCGCTCCGTGAGCGCGGGCAGGAGGTCGGTCATCGCGCCCCCTCCCTGGTCAGCCGCCGCGCGCTCATCTGCGCTTTGATGAAGTCCGCGAGGTCGCGCAGGCACGTCGGCTCGTAGATGGTCCCGTCGCGAGGGAAGAAGGCGTAGGTGCGCCAGCGCCCGAACCACCGGACTTCGCCGAGCACAGCGTCACCGTCCTTCGCGACGACATCGAAGACGGACGTCTTCCCGCTTGCGCTGACGCGGTTGTTCTCGAACCGCAGCCACTTGCTCGCGCCCCCTTGCGAGTTAGTCGTCATACTCGCGCCCGCCGATGAAGTGGTCTCGGTGGAACCGCTGGGAGCGCACCACGCCGCGCTGCATGTTGTCCTTGATGACGCGCCAAGCCGCGTCACCCACCTGCATGGGCTCCCAGCACATAGTGCAGAGCGTGGTCTTGAGCAGGAGCGCGCCCCGGTAGCGGCACAGCGGCATGTTCTCGCGCTCCGTCACTCCCTTGCCTCGCGAGGCAGTTTCACCGCTCCGAGCCGAGCCGTCTCCCGGTACAGTCGCCCGCGCAAGGCCACGAGCCGGACGCGGGTCTTCCGCGCGGTCGTCCGCTCGACCAGACGGCGGAGCCCCTCGTTGGCCTCATCCAGCAGTCGCACGGCATCGCGCAGCGCCGCCCCGTCCTCTGGCTCCTTCATCGGCCCTGATCGTACCCCACGACCTTCCCGGGTGTCAAGGCGAACCGTCGGGCGCGTCGAGCTGGTCGAGATTCCAGCGGATGCCCTCGTCCTTGAGCTCGTCGAGCCACCGCGGGCGCATCCCTGTGCGGCGCTCGTACTCAGCGAGGAGCCGATCGCGGTCATCGCTCACGGCCAGTCCTCCGGACGGATCGCCCGCCCGTCGAAACGGCTCTCAAGGTACCGGGCGGCCTGCCGGAACATGAACGCGGTGTTCCGGTTGGTGCCGATGAGCCGGTTACACCACCAGCACAGCACCCCTCGAACGATCGCGGTTTTGTGGTCATGGTCGATGTGCGGGTGCTCTGGGAGCGGCTTGGCGCAGATGTCGCACAGCCCCTTCTGCCGGCGCACCAGCGCCTGGTACTGGGCTTCCGTGATTCCGTAGGTCGCCAGCGTGCGGCGACGGCGGGCAACCGGATCGTAGATCCTGAGTTTACGCGCCATCCCCTTCAACCACACCGTATTCGGGCAGAAAGCGTAGCGTCACCTTCCCGGTCGCTCCGTCGCGATTCTTGGCGATGATGACATCAATCTCTGTTTCCTGGCGTTGCTCGTCCCGTTTGGCGGCGTAGTGCAGTAAAAGAACGATGTCAGCCTTCTCTTCCGTTCCACCCGATTCCTTGAGGTCGCCCAGGACTGGATACCGCTCGCGATCTGCCGCCCGCAACAACTGAGCGGCTATCACGATGATCTTTTGATCGCGCACAGCGATTTCATGAAGCGCGTGGACGAAGCGCCCAAGCGCCAGCGCCCGGGTGTCGTCGCTCTCGGTAACGACCTCTTGAAGATGATCGACCAGTACGAGGGGGCAGTCGCTGTGCGCCACCGCCGCTAGCACTCGCTCGGTCTGCGAGGTGCCGAGATCGGCAACATCGCGAATCTCAAGAGGCCGCGTCTCGAGCCACGCCACCGTCTGGCGCGCCAGATCGTACCCAGTTGGCCCGAGCGCCCCAGAGCGGAGTTGGCCGATCCGCAGATGCCCTGCCGCAGCGACGCATCGCCGCAAGACGGCCGGAGCTGAGGTTTCGAGTGACAGGAGGAGGGTGGGGACCCCGTCGCGGAGGGCCGCTAGAGCGATCGAGACCAGCAACGAGGTTTTCCCGTGACTCGGCCTCGCTCCGACGACGATCAACTCGCCTGGGCGCAAACCGCCGAGTTTCGCGTCGAGCGGACCCAGGCCTAACCGATGCGCAGCCCGGCCCCAACCATCCTCGATGGTATTCCAGAGCTCGCCAACCTTCCGGCCGCGCGTCAAGCCGGGGCGCGGAATCAGCGCCAAGCGACGCTCGATCTCGTCGCGCGTCCAACCCTGCGCCTCCCATTGCGTTCTCAGAGCCGCCAGCGACCGCTGAACAGCCGCTTCGCGAATCCTGACCGCATACTGCTCTACGAGCACGGGGATAGCGAGCGCACCAGCCTCGTAGATGTGAGCGAGCGCCGACCGCCCCCCCACCGCCTCCAGTTGATCGGTGCGGAGAAGGTCTTGCAGCACGGCGGTGATCGACGGGCGCTCGCCGCGCTCAAGACAGCCGAGCACGATCCCCCACAAGACACGGTGATGCTCGGCGAAGAAGTCATCCGACGCGAGTTGTGGCGGGGACTCCGGCGTTGGCGCTTCGGCCTCCACCATCACGCCCCCGAGGACGGCCTGCTCGTAGTCGCCGACGAGCTGATCCGCACTGAGGAACGAAGATCGTCCGTTCATCGTTCAATGAACCTGTCTGCACCACGCTGATGAACTCTGCTTTGCACTAGAGGTTCATCCTCCCATGAACCCCGGTTCAACCACGTCTTTGGATGAGGAATGAACTGCCCGCTGTCCTTGGTCCACTCAGGCCAAGTCTTCTGTTGTCGTAAGGCACTGATAATCCTGTCATGTAGTTCTGTATTTGGCTTTAGTTTTCGCCAGATACGTAGCGCTTCCTGCTTTCCTGTTTTCCTCGGATACTCAGACCAGAACTGCAGGAAAGAAACTAGAACTACATCTTGTTCATCGCCGTTTTGAACCTCAGATTGAACCGAAGATGAACCTGCCGATGAACCCCGATTTGAACCTGCCGATGAACCAGATGAACCTGCCGATGAACCCCGATTTGAACCTATCTGTTGAAGCACCCAGCGGCGTATGTCTTCGGGTAGAGATTCAAGGAGCGAGACGATCTTGGCGAGAGCCTCAACATGCGCCGAGCTAACCACGGAACCTCCCCGGGTTGAGGTGATAGCCGGGCCGCTCTGACCGACCCGGGTAGGACAGTCATCGCGCTTACGGGTGTCGCCACTCACCCGGCTACCTCGTATATTCTGAAATCGGAGCGTGAAACGTCAAGCAAAAAGATGTCCACAGGTTGTCCACCGCCGTCCACGGTCATCCACAGGGGGCGTTCGCGGGGGCGAATACCACGGTGCCGCTTGAGAGAATCTCGGCCTCGCCCGCCCACTTGTCGCGCCGGCGCAAGATCGCCCAGGCGATGCCTGTCGCCGTCGGGCGCGTGACCAGACGACCGGACCGATAGGGGGCCTCCGCCATGCGGTGATGCTCGCGGCAGAGCGACAGCACGAGTGTGGATCGGTTGTTGGAGCTTCTGGGTTTGCGGCAATGGTGATGCTCGGTGGCGCGCCGAACGCAGATCGTGAGCTCGCACCAGCCCCCGGAACGCGCGTCCACCTCGGCGTAGACGGCGTTCCAGTCCGGCAGCGCGGCGCGGCGCTTGGGGGAGAGCGCGCGGAGGCGGCCCGTGCGCTTCAGCGGGGTGCGGCGGACGAGGGACGAGCGTTTCACAGCAGGAGCCGCAGCGGGATTGCCCCAACCTCTGGTGATGGTGCCCGGTGGGATTGCAGCTCGCGCTCGAACTCGGTCTGGTTCTCCGTCTGCTCGACGGCGATCCGCGTGACGTAGGCGTAGATGGGGATGCCGCTCTCGGTCTGGCCCTCCCAGATCCGCGCCACCATCGTGCCGTCTGGCCCCCTGAGTTCAACGCACTTGTCGGTGCTCTCGATGGTGATCTTCATGGCTTCGCCTCCGGATGCTCCAAGACTGCGTAGAAGTCGATCATGCCTCCCCCAGCCGCCGCCAGACCATCAGCCGATCATGCAGACCATCGAAGACAGGCAACGGCACTACGAGGTGCTCCTCAAAGTGCTGTTCAAGGAGTTCATGGAAGCGGTCGTCTGCGGTGGCTCCGCCCGCCCCCTCGCCGACATAGAGGACAAAGCGTCCTGCGTAGGAGGCGAGCGCCTCAGCCGCCCACTCTACGCCGTAGTCGGGCCAGACGACGAGCAGCGTCCGGTCGGGATACCGGCGTACCGCTTCGACGGCCGTCAGGCGCTCGATCTCGGTCCAGGCCTTCCAGCCTTTCGGCACGCCACTATAGCGCCCCGTACCCGGATCGGTCGCGACAACATCCAGGCCGTGGGTGCGGAGTTCGTGGGCCCAGTAGCCGCTGCCGCAGCCGACTTCCACGAGCGGGTTGTAGGGGCGGAGCGCGTCGATGGTCTCGGACGTCAGGATCGCGAAGCCGAAGCGCGCGATGAACTCGGAGCGGACCTTGTACTCGTGCGCGAAGTTGTCGTCCAGCCGCCACGTGTTGGTCATCGCGGCGGGCTCCAAACCCCGAGAGCGAAGGAACGCCACGGCTTCGGTCATGTCTCGGCGAGCCGCCGCCAGAGGTCCGCCAGCGCCCCCTGGAGCCGCTCCAGCGTTGCCTCGCGAGGCAAAAGCTCCCACACGTGGAGTTTCTGTCCTCGCTCCCCGGTGTCACGGGCGACGAGGAGGACTCGGAGGTGCGACCCCTCCGCCGAGACCGAGGCCTTGACGAACTCGTAGGGGCCGGGGCCCGGGGGGATCGCGGGGGCAAGGGCCACGTGATCGGTGGCGAGCGCGCTCGTCATCGAGACAACCGCCGATACAGACCAGCGCCCGCGCAGATCAGAAAGACCATGATCCCGAGGCTGACCCAGAGGTTGTCCAACACGCAGAGCGCCGCAGCCGTCATTCGCGCCCTTCCTTCGCCCGCGGCTCCCAGTCGGCGAGGGTTTCTTGCATGGCGGCGCGCAAAATTCCCACCGTGGTCGCCTCCGGGCCGAGCAAAATCCGCCCGAGGCCGAACATCCGCTCGCAGAGTTCGCGATCTTCCAAGCTCGGCATCGCCCCCAGAATCACTCGGTAGAGCCGATCCGCGTCGGGCCGGCCGCGGGGCTTGGCGTCGAGATGCGCGGAGACGGCGGCTTGCAACTCGGCGACCGGCAATCGGCGCGCCTCGCCGAACCAGCGCTCGCGCTCCACGGAGTCGGCGCCCTCCAGCGCGGGCAGCAGCACGGTCGCCTTCGCCAGCCCGACGTCAGCCAGCGCCTGGGCCACGGGCTCGCGCTCGCCCTCGGTCAAGGCCTGGATCAGGCGGCCGATGGCGATGCGCTTGGCGGCGGAGCGGAAGGAGGCAACGCCGAGCGTTTCAAGGAAATAGGCTTCTTCACTCTCGTAGGCTCGCCCGTCGGCGCGCCGGACCTTGGACCAGTGACCGCGGTCGTGGATCTCGGACGCAAGGAGACACACTTGGACTAAGTCGGACTCAACCCTACGACGGAGTTGGAGCAGCGCCAGGTGGCACCCGATCGCGCGCTCGCCCTGGTACTGGCCGAGGAGGACTTCGAGGGCGGCGCTCACGTCAGTGGCTCTGGCCGGTAGTGCTGCCGATCGTTCATCTCCGCGAGCGCCTTGGCGATCGCCAGCGCGGCGTAGGCGAGCGCCAAGAGCGTCGGGTCGTCGTGGGTACAGGTGACCAGTTCGGTCTCGGCGCGCCCGATGGCTTCCTGGATCGTCAGGCTCATCACACTCTTAGAGAAGTCCGATCTGACGAAGAAGCCGCTGACCGTCATCAGAGACGCGCTCAAGTGTCTTGCCATTGTGCCACCAGACTTCGCCACACTCCCGACACCGGAAATACCGTTGACTATGGCCATCGGTCAACCGGATTCCAAGCTCCTCGGCTTTGGCCGCCACGGGCTGATACTTCGCTCCACAGCGGCAACGCACTGTGACGTAGTCAATCGCAGGAAGGAGCGGATGATCGAGACCGCAGGTGTGGCTCATCGCAATAGCCTCATGGCTCCAGCAGGAGCGCCAGCACCCCGAGCGCCCCCGCGCAGCCGAGGGCCAGGGCGGCGGCGAGGAGGGCGTCGCGGAGACGGGCGGTCACTGTGGTGCCTCCGGCAGCGCCAGTTGGGCGGGCGCGCCCGCCTCGACCATCGGCCCTTCCGCCTCGAAGTCCGGTACCCGCAGGCTCGGCGGGGTGTGGATCGGCAGCGCCGCCGACTCCCACGCTTCCCGCCCGATGACCCACGCGGGTCTCTGGCCGAAGCGGCTCACGACGAAGCGTTTCTCGACGCCAGCCTTGGCAAAACAGGCCACCTTGACGGAGCAGTACGAGCAGGGCATGGGTGGCAGGGTGCGCTCCGCGACCTGGCCGCTGGCTCCACAGGGCTCGCACGCAACGCTCTTCGCGCCCCCGCATGGGCCGCACGGCTTCTTGGTCTTCGGCGTCTCGCCGGTCCCCTTGCACTGCTTGCAGGCGACCTTCCCCGCCCCCCGGCACTTCTCGCAGGTGAACGGGGCCGGGCCGTACTCCCGATAGGGTTCCTGCGTGGGATCCCACGTGAGCACGCGGACCACGCGCTCGCGGCACTCGGCGAGGATCACTGGGTCGTAGGGGGTCCAGACCTCGCCGAAGGTCCACTCCTCGTCAGGGGGCAGGAGGGCGTCGTTGCCGGTCTCCCGCACAAGGCTCGGGCCGTCGACGAAGAAGACCTCTTCCCTCCGGGTGTTTAGGAGCAGCTTCACCCGCACTTTCCCGATGACCGAGGGCGAGTAGGAGATTTCCAGCACGTGCTGCGTGTTCTTCCGCTGGATGATCCAGAAGGCGGGGAGCCCCGTGGCGTCCACCATCGCGGCGAGCTGGGCCCGTTTCGTGTAGGAGAGCTCGCCGAGGAGTGCCCGCCGGAATTCAAATTCGCTGACCGCCTTGATCTCGGCGATGTGGGGGCCGAGCTCCGGGTGTCGGAGCGCGAAGTCGATGAAGATCGGCACCCAGACGAGCCCCGCCTCAGGATCGAGGACGAAGCCCGTCCGGCGCTCGACCATGAGTGGATACGAGGGGGTGATGAGGGCACGCCCCTCGCGGACGCGCACCCGCGGCGGGCGGAAGCCCCGCACGACGCGCCCCCAGACTGCCCCAGGCTCGCCGTAGCCCATCGCCATGCGCTCCGTGATGAGCGTCGCCTGCTCCGGCGTCACGGGCACCGACCAGTAGGCGACAGCCTGGGCGAAGCCCACGAGATGCTCCCCGTAGACCTTCTTGGCGCGCGCCAGCATCCGGCGCTCGACGTCGTCCCCCTCCTCAAAGCCCATGATGGCCCGGGCCGAGAGGGGCTCGGGGTTGCTGATCGCTGGCCAGCGCAGGAGTTGCAGAGCCGCCGCGCACTTGCCCAGCGCGCTTCCCGTCGGGTTGCCCGTTCCCGGATGCCGACGCTTGGCGTATTTGTCGGACTGTTCGTAGAGGTCGAGGAGCTTGTCGAGGAGCACGGCTAACCCTCGTGCGCCTTGGTGGCGCGACGGGCCCGCTTGAGTTCCTGGATACTATTGACCTGCTCCTGGGCGAACTCCAGCGTCGCCCGCAGTTGGTGCCGGCGCAGCCCCTCGATGGGCTCCGGGCCGGCGAGGGCCTCGACCACGTGCTGGATCGCCTTGACGGCTTCGCTCTTGGATTCGTTCACGGATCCTTCTCCTCTTGATCGGGTCGCCGCACACCCCCGCCGCCGAGTTCCTTCTCGACCCACGCCAAGTGCCCGAGCATGTCCTTCTTGTGCGCCCACCACGCGGCCCACACTTTTCGCATGAGCCACGGCAGGCTCTCCCAGGCGAGGTGCAGACGCACGGCGTGGCGCGCCCCGTGGCCCCCCTCGAAGTTCCCGAGGAGCGTCAGCACCACGCGGTTGCGGTAGACCTCCGGCTCGCAGCCGGGATCGGCCTCCGCATCGCGGAGGGTCAGGACGCGCGGGCGGGGGCTCACGCGGCTCACCGCCGCGCTCCCTTCGCCTTGAGCGCCTCGTTTAAGCGCCGAATCAGGGTGGCTTTGTGCGCCAGCCGCGCGCTCTCTGAGCCGAGCGCCTGGAACTCCGCCGCCTCCCTAGCCACCAGCGCGTCGGGCGCGTCGCCCGTGCGGACGCCGTGGTGGGCCTCGAAGTAGCGCT